>JACLAC010025093.1_pt1 | contig 12034 bp, 9 predicted proteins | sample 8027881 | NCBI WGS metagenome assembly JACLAC01 (sample SAMN15725517, study PRJNA655200) | protist metagenome | isolation source: fluorescence activated cell sorting (FACS) single amplified genomes of... | place: Spain: Blaines Bay Microbial Observatory, Mediterranean Sea | collected 2016-01-19 | reverse complement strand
TAAATAATATAGATTGACGAGAGAAAAATGTAAAAGAAGACGAGAAATATAAAAGAAAAAAATAAATTTAAAATATCTACATTGAAATGTAATATTAATAATTAATTGTAGGTAAAAAGAGATATGGTATATTAACAAGAAAAAAGTACGAACGAACGAAGGAACAAAGAGGATGGAGAAGAGAGAGGGGTGTTTTAAATGAGAGAGAAAGGTAATCATATTAATTTTTTATATTAAACTTAAATATATATATACCATAAAATCACACATATTTTACTATAAAACTATATGATATATCTATAATAAATAATCCACCCCGAAAAGGTGTTGAATGTTTAAGGTGTTATTTTACTTTGATAGGTTTGGTGTGGTTTTGGTTGATATGTAGAGCTATTACCTGTTACCACAGTAGTAGATTATTTTTTTTTTATTATTTTAATATAATAGCAACCTGCTGCAATAAAAAAAATCATCTTTATGTTAAACTCTCTCTTATAAAAAATAGAACAAAGAACAAATAACCAAATATATGCTTATATGTACACAGAGTTCCTCAAACATATATACAAACTCATCTAAAACGGGCTTTATAATATAATATAGATATACGTACGTATCAATTAGATGTCGTTGGATCTCTCCAAGTACTTTCTCTAGTTTCAATGTTCCACCAATATTTTCTTCCATCCTCAGATAATGCTTCCCTCCAGTTTGCATTTTCTGCATCATTATTTTTACTTTCATCAATACCTGGCATTGCTAACCATGTTATATTGCCAGAAACAATATCTTCATCCCTAATCGAATCCAAATGTTCAACTTGCGAATATACATACTCGGATAATAATATCACTTTCTCGTCATCAACTTCTTCCCCACTACGAAATACATTACGAAATAGCGCACCTGGTAATGCATCTTCATCATCAGCATCTAAACCTTGATCATATGCCCATGCTGCACCAAATGAAAATTCTTGCGCGTCCCGAACATATTTATTAACAGATAGCTCTTGTACACCTATCGCACGAATACGTTTAGTCGTATCTTCCCACACCCTATCAAACAATTGCTCTTGAAGATCTTGTTGCAAATCTTTGATTTCTATACTTCGAAGTCTTCTATGAAGCATCCATACATGTAAAATAATTATTGAATGATTGAAATAAAAACTATCCTCTAAACCTAAAAAATCTAATGCACGATTATTTGATGAATGCAAAAGTACGCTTTGATACATAGCACCAGATTGTCTTATATTGACACTTTCGTCGCCATAATAGCCAGTCAAACGCAGCAGCCAATTAAGTGTATTCTTTTTATTGTCACTGCCCGGCTGTTCTAACGCAGCTTCGATTGGTATTGTTGTTGTTGTTGTTGCACTATTCACATTTGAGTTGTTGTTGTTGTCATCATCATTATTATTATTACCACCAGAACCCTTACCATTATTCAATAAAATACTTGTTGTGTGAAATTTATGTGCAAAATCTTGTTTTCGATATAAATTTGGAAAAGACTTCCCATAACGACGAAAACTATTACTCTTATTATTGTTTTTACTATTATGTTTTATATTACATTTCACAAAAGTTGTATGCGTGGATAACCGGTTGTATGAAAATAAAGCTTGCCTTGATGATGATATTGATGAGGTTTTTTCGACAATATTTTTATACAAGTTTCTTTGTTGCAACCTCGTAAATGGTCTTTTTAATGTTTTAATCCGACTCATTGTTTGCTTATTTATTTCAATGATATGGTACAATGTACTTTTGGATAGCAATTACACTTGATTATGTAGAAGCAATTTATATACAATTTATTATAATGTATGTACATAATGATTATTATTTTTGTGGCGTGTGTGTATGAACAAAATATTGTTCTTTTTTTTTTATTATTATTATTAGCACAGCAGTGTTGCCACATTATTGCACTGTTATTATTATATGGGCCATTATTGTTATTGTTATTATTGTTGTTGCACCAGCTCTATAGCAGGTAGCTAGCTAGCACAACAACAGCACTATAAGTGAAATAAGAACTAAGGCCAGAAAGAAATAGGAAGGCACGAAGAGGCGTTTTTAAAGTTGTCCGCTGTCGATTTACTGTACACTGTACTGTATCTATCTTGTTATAAACGTGTTAATTTACTCTAATTTATTATAGACTAATAATCCTATCGCTAGGAGTAATCCAGGTAATACTAATCTATGAATTGTTAGATCTCTGTCTGGGTGGGAGCTGTGATGCTGTTGTGTTGAAACTGAAGCACGGCGGTGAAGCACACTGGCACACCATTTTTTGCCAAAAAAACTTGTACCAGGTGTGGTGCTATCCTAAATAATATTTCATTTATTAAAGTAATACAACAATACATTTTTTTCAATAAATATCATCACATATAATAATATATAGATGGTTGCATAGATAGATTTAACTGTGTAGCTTTATCAATAGATAGAAACAGATTGAAACAAAAGACACACATTCTTTGAGTAGAAAAAATGGGAAGTGGCGCTTCATCTGATGGTACAACTGGATCAGGATCAGATGCAGCATACCAAAAGTATCTTGCAAAAATGAATGAAGAAAATTCAATGAAAGAAGACGTTAATAGTATTACTACTACTACTAATAATAATAATAATGAATATAATAATAATAATAATATGGAATTGATTAACAATGAACAAACAACATTATATGACAAACCTCAAAATGACTTAAATGCAAATGCTTTAATCTCGTCTGATAATAATAATCATCATGATAATATACATTCAATAGAAATAGAAAATGTAAAAAGCAACAATAATTTAAATAGTCAAACACAACAATATGTACATAATAATAATAATAACAACAAGGATATAAATAATAATAATAATAGTAATAATACTATGGGATATCAATACAATATTGTTGAAAATTCCGATATTATAACTGTAGATACAAATCATACTACTACTACTACTACTACTACTACCACTACCGCTAATAATAATAATAATAATAAGAAGAAGAACAATAGATTAATTAATAATACCAATTCCAATGCTATCATTAGTAACAACACTTACAATAATAATAAGACAAAACAAGCAAATAAACAACAACAAGTAAAAAAAACTAATAAAAACGATGATATATTTAAACGCATGATAAGTAAATATTATAATATAACAACCGACACAAAAGTTGTTGCTCCTACTCCACCTCAGAAAGGATATTCCTCAAAAAGCGGGCAATGTGCATCGGAGTGTCATTGGGCCGCATATAATGGAGATATTAATAAATTAGAATCATTGTTAGATTTACAAAATGAATCAGAAATATTAGATTCACTTGGTAGAAGTGCATTGTTTTATGCCTCATGCCAAGGTCATTTTGATGCATGTGCATTTTTAATAGATCACAGACATGAATGGGCAAATATAAGCGATCGCAAAGGCGATACACCTATGCATGTAGCGTCGTATTATCAACACCACCGTATAGTCGAACTGCTTGTTCAAAGTGCAGTAGACGTGTCCATTAGAAATGAGAAAGGATTTATCCCATTGCATGTAACTGAATCTGTAGAAACATTGAAAATATTAATTGAATATGGAAGTGATGTAATGTCAGTATGTAAAAAAGGTCGTACGCCATTGTTCTGCGCTGCAGCAATGAACCGCTTGGAATGTTTGAAATTTTTATGTGGGCTTGCAATACAACATCCACGTATGGTAAATCTTGCTGATCATCGCGGTGATACTGCATTGCATGCTGCTGCTGCTAATGGCAATGTGCAATGCGTTATTTTATTATTAGATGTCGCTGCAAATGTAAATGCGAAAAATGTTAGAGGTTTGACACCAAGAGAAGTTGCAGCAAGAAATAACCACGATTCGGTGTTAACCCTATTCGAAGCCGAAGATGCAAAACATAATAATAATGATAATAATGAGAACAACGATATTGGTAGTAACGGCAATGGTGGTACGAGTAATGCGAACTATTCGCAACAACAACAATATAGCCCAACGCATAAGAAAGCTTTAAATGAAGTATATGAACAACCAGTTGCTGGATATAATAAATATGGCAACATTTCTGAACGTAATTATTCAAATAATAATAATAATAATACATCACATAATTACTTTAATTTCAATCAACATACATCCAATGATTTCTCTAGGACAAATGTAGCAATGGTATCTACGGAAAGGCTGCCATCATCAAATGATAGGGATTTATCAAAATTGCAAGCAATATTGCATCAAAATAATACCAGTAGTCGAAGTAGTAGTACTGTTCAAAACGATAGCTACCGAGAGGATGAGGATGATGGTTTGAAACGTTTGCAAAGTGTTATTAATTCGTCGCGAATGACCAATAAGAATGATGACGCAAACGAAAATGTAAACAATGGGGACGATGATGGCGACGATGGTTTGAAACGATTACAATCTATCATTAATACACCAGGAAGGGGAGCAACAACAAACGACGATGATGATGTTCAAAGATTGTTAAAAGTTGTAAATAGTAGTCGCGAGGATATAAATAATAGCGCAAATACACCACAACAGCAATGGATTGAAATGACAGACCCAACTAGTGGACATATCTACTATCAAAATGTTTCGACAGGGGAATCGCAATGGGAAAGGCCATTTTAATTTGTTGTATCATACATATATTATAGTGCATTCCCTCTAGGAATTGTCATGGGTAATGTATCATATATCATATCATATATGTAGAAACAAAACATTTGAAATACGCGTATCATACTCGTACTTTACTACGTAAATAATTATATTACATATATATATATTGTACATTTATGATAGAGATGGTTAAAATCTAATTTTACTTCCCGTGGCATTCATGATATACCATATCATATGATATTTATATATATACGTTCGTATGATATCATACGACATTAATGATATGATATATATATATAATATATATGTATCTATGCATATGCATAAAATTATATTTTCATAAAAAATATTTTGGATAATACGAGCTTCGTATGATACATGCATATGATATCATATATATCATATCATCCGATTCATACATATATATAATATTTTTTATTTTTTATAAAATGTACGTTCGTATGATATAATATGGAGAGTAGGTGCAGTAGGAATTATCATGAGTAAAAATTAAAAAATAAGTTTTTTATGCAAATTATAATTTTAATATCATACCTGGTAGTTCAAATTTTATTTTTTGGTTCCGGGCAAAACCTGTACGTCTGACGTACAGGTTCGTTTTGTACTAATTTAATATACTTTTGATAGGATAAATATATATGTGTAAAAAAAAAGTAAGAATTTTATTTAGTCCTGCTGTGTTCATACTGATATTTCCACTTATTTTATATATAGTAATTGTCATAGTCTAAGGACAATGATGAGCAATCATATACTACTAAATATAACCAATAGTCCTTAGTTTTATAAATAAAATAAATAAATTCTGGAATTACATGTTTTTATTTTAGTACACACACTTTTTTTCACCAATTTTAGCATAAGTACACCATAGAACAAACAGGGGACGCGAATATGTGTATATATATAGAACTTATGATAAAATATTATTGTTGTCTTTAATACTATTAAAAGTATACAAAATAGTACAGCAAGAATCTGTACGTCAATGAGATTTAATTTAAATACTCTGCCTTGAACATGGTGCACCCTATAATGACATAGCATTTATACAAAGTATACGGCATATTTATACCGGATAAATTCAATAGTAATTAGTGTAAATGACCTAATTGACAAAATATTGATATATTTTGATTATATAGGATTTTACCTGCTGTGTGCGGCGTCATGCACCTGTACGTGTGACGTACAGGTTCTCAAAATCATGAAATATGATAATCCTTAAATATGTAGTATATTATAACGTATATATATAATGATATTTAAGGTACAACTATAGCATGTACGTCAGACGTACAGGTTTCCCACATTTTACCAAAATTTGAACTACCAGATACGATATATGATATATATTATTTCTGGTAATTACACATATATAGTGAATATAACATTATGAGTGTAAATAAAATTTTTAAATTATATAAAATAAGAGAATTATTATATATACCTTTTTATTAAAAATATTTATATAATACAAAAACAATAAATTATGCGTATGATATGATAAATTAAATTATTATACATCATATTATATCAATATATAATCTGATATAAATCGTCTCTCATATCTTTTTCCTTTTACACACCTCTACAGATTTATGTATATATCTGATGCATATTATATACATATACAATATATAACATCGTTTTATGCTTTCACTATTAATAATATACACCAGCTTTAACCATTGCATCTGCGTATTTAGTTTCAGCACAACTTAATTTTGGATTAATACCAGAAAGAATTTGGTCATAATCAACTTTTTCCCAACCTAACCCCATTGATGTAGTCATAGGCTCGTGAAAACATTCTTTTGGTGTTGCTTTTAGAAGCTTATTTGCACGCATACGTTCTTGGAACTCTGAAGCAGATGTATATTCTGCACCTAAATTTTGACCGTCTCTCAATTCTTCTGTTTCTTTTTTCATTTGTCGCAAGACTATTAAAAACTCATCGCGACTAACTCTACCATCAGTGCTTGCACCGAATTTTTCCATAAAAGTATCTTCTAAACCATCTGGTGCTGGACCATGGTATACAGCAACTAAAAGCTTTCCTAACTTATCGAGATTTAAAAAACCACCTTCGCTCGCAGCTCGGTCAAATTCTGCCATCCATTCATCATCTGTAAATTCAGTTACATCCATAAGCTGTATAGAAGTGAACTTAAACGCGCTAGCTGCACCAAGAGCAGTTAGGCCGAAGAAACCATAATGTAATTCGTGAGCTTTATGTGACATGTTATTTGCTAAAAAAATATTTTGTATGTAAAAGTATATATGTAATCAATTGTATATTTAATAAATACTATACAAATGTATATATATCTTTTATCGATTATTTCAGTTGGTGTTGTTATATATGTTTTTTTATTAAATAATAGTAACTAGGAGTTAAAAGACGACTACCTATTATGTACATACATTTATTTATTTGCACATTTTTTAATTTCAGTTTGATGTATATTTTATATATATATAATAGTATTATTATGTATTTATTTATTTATTTAATAATTTTTTAATTTTTTTTTTAACAACAACAACGGTCAAACTGGCAAACTAAAAAAAACAAAACGGAGAAACTGTCTGGACTGTTTAAGGTACAAATAGGTAGTAGGTATAGTTAATAAAATTAGAATCTAAATCTGAAATCTAAATCGTGGGAGGCATCACGAGCACGTATTTTATTGGAAAATTATTAAGGGATGATAGGACTAAAAGTAAGGTATTTGTGATCACATAACTACAGCAGTACGAGAAATAGGCTGACGACACGCAAAGACTTTATATTAATATTATACCAGCTTTTTTTATGCCGCTGCTTCTATTATTAGTAGTAAGTATAGTAGCAAAAAAAAAACAAGTAATGCACAACTATAGGAAAAGTCTAGGACCCAGACGACAGTACACAGCAACAACATAGGTATAAAATAATATTATTTGGTACTATTAATATTATTATTTTTAAATTAATAATAATAATAATATAGTAGTGCAACAATAATAATAATGCATGTTCATCTTCTTCTTGTTGTGTAAAAAATATAGACATATAAAGTGCCATACTACAGTATATATTATATTTCATACATACACATGCGATTGATTAATAATTATAATATTAAATAACAAGAATATTGTGTTACAGCTAAATATTACACGTTGCACTATAGCTTCATTATATTATCTATTTTTTATTAAAAAAATAAGCAAGAACATTTGTATATACCATCCTCCACTGACGCACTATGTTGTCTCCATGGCCGTCACAATCTCCACGTACAGAAAACAACTTAAGAAACAATAGTGTTTATAGAACTAGAACAGCAACATTGCAACGAATAGTGAAGATGCAGAATATGTCTTTAAGGGGCAATTGTCCAATTGATAATACAAAAAAAAAAGGAAAAAAGGAATCCTTTTTACGAAGAAGGAATCCATTTGAAAAAATACGGAAAGTATTATCCCGTAAAATACGTATGCCAAGAGGAAACACTAGAATAATTAATAATGACACTGACCCAATTGAAGCCGATAACTTTGATGCTTATGAAGAAACACATGGTTCAAATATCATTCAAACTATAGCGTTTAAAGATGTTACTTGGCCATGGTGGTGCCGATTGCAAAAAGATCGCAGCGGGACAGCTTTAACCAAAGAAAGTTATGTCTTAATTTCTTGTCGAATACTAGATCATATCATGGGACCTGGAGAAGTTTCACTTGAAACAATACAAGCTGCTGCAGAGTTAGATTGGAAAGTAGAAATGGAAGATGAAACAAATGATATATTTTACATGAGCCAACGTACATTTTTGATTTCAATGTTTAAAATAGCATATATTTGGAGCCCAACAAGTGATGATCTAGATGATATTGTCCAATTTTTAGGAGATCTGTATATTAAAATAAAGAAAAAATACGGCTTTCACTCAGCACGAAATGATACATTTTCTCCCACTTCGTCATCCGTGTTTAGCCATGGGAGTAGTTTAAGTAATACTAGAAATAGCCCAACAAATAATATATTAAATAGAAAAAATAATAGAAGCATGGAAGAAGAATCTACAGTGCAACGATGGCCTTTAAAAAAAGATGGTATGTTTCACCATGTTTTCATTTATCCATTTTTGACAATAATATATATATATATAAACCTATCTTTGCAAGTCTGCTAACAATAATAATTATCTATCTATCTATCTATATCTATCTATATTTGCATGTGTGTGTGTATCATATTTCACAGGCCTATCCTATTCATTTGGTTTAAGAAGGCCTATATCGGCGTCGAAAGATTTTGAAACGTATCCAGGTCCAAATCAATATAAACCAATATACACATTTTTATCTCATGGTAGTAATAGAAAAGAACAAGCAGGTTCACATGGCGCATCTTTTGGTTCTGGCCCAAAATCATTTATGAATAGTATGGCATTTGCTTCAATAGCTGGTCATGTTGGATTTTTAAACCCACCTGATCCAAGTGGTTGGCCCTCTCCCAGACGAGAAGACCGTGATGATGATTATCACGCAAGTCAGAATATGTTTGGTAGTAATTCTTCTAATAAAAAGGGGAAGACGTTTAATTTTATGGATGATGATGATAATAGTAACGATATTTCATTTTCCAACAACCGAAAACTTCAAAATATTAAAAACTATCATCAACAAACTAAGATGCCCATAGGAAGCCCTATCAAAACAGGGCCATTTCAAAAACATGGATTATCTGCAAAAACACGAAAAGCTTATTTTACTGAAAAACGGTTGATGGACGAATTAAAAGAATTGCGTAAATTCAAATTAAAGGAAACTCCTACATTGAGTAAATTTTCTGAAAATACAACTGATGTTGAATATTGGGCAAAAAGAGAGTTGTCAAATTCATTTGCTAAAGACATTTTAGCAAAAATTAAAAAAAATCCGAATTATTACAATTAAAAAAAAAAAAGAGGATGCATCCGAAAATACCTGCACCCGTGTGTTTGTATACGAAGTTCGTTAATATCATATGTATTTTATCTTGACATTAATCATCACATCATATATTATAAATTTACACGATGTTGCCCCCTAATAATTTAACAATCGTCCTCGCTAATTCTTCTTTTACCATAAATTGAAATGCAGCAGTTAACATGGTTTGCCACATTTTTGCACCAAAACCTCTAAACCATCCAACAATACCTTTTGTTACGAGAATTTTTTGCAATAAAGTAACAGTTGTCGCTTTTTCTCCAAGATCTTTATCTTCTATCCTTAACTTTACTGTTCTTAATCGTGATTGGGCTAATTGGAGTGGGTATGTTAAAAATGTTGCTACAGCCTTTGCAATAGCACCAGCGATAAAAAATTCAATTGCTGTAATTGATCGTCTTTGATTCAATGCAATTGATTCAATTACTCTTCTACATCGTTCATACGTAAAAAATTGTATTGTCGGATTTGAGACTAATATAAGTGATGGATAAACCCCATTCCACAGTGCCCCAATACCTTCCTCTTTTATAATTCTATTCAAGCAATCATAGGTGCCTGTATACAATTTGACTATATTATTCACCGTGTTTGTGGAGCGAAAAGCATATATATTATATATTTATATCATTTGTCTAAGTGTTAGAGAAACATTTATACGATAGGTAGATAGAAAATCATTAGGTAAAAAGAATAACTGAAATATATATATATAAAGGTTTCAATATGTCTATATGTATGTCGTTTGGGAATAGATATAATATCTACTTGACATATATAAGTGGTTGTGATGTATATAGTAAATCGTTAAGTACTCCGCTCCTTATCTGTCAAAGCAGATTATATTGCGAAAAAGAAGTTAGAGGGGTAGAAAGAATAAAAAATGAAATATATAAAAGGTTTCGATATGCCTATATATATATATATGTCGTTTGGGAATAGATATAATATCTGGTTTGTATATACAGGTGGTTGTGATGATGTGTATATATATATATATATATACTTACCTGATAATTCATCATTTTCCTCTTGTACCGTACCACCACAATCTTTTAATTTCTTTTTTCTTTGCGTTGCTAACCGGCTCATTGCAACCCACAAAGGTGTCGTCACTAATACATTTATAACACCAGCAACTGCTGCAATTAATAAATTTGGTATACCACTTATATTTTTTTTTGAATATGCAATACGATACATACTTTTAAACATTTCATATGTGTAAAAATAGACGAAATTGCTACATGCTAATGCAATGACTTGCGCTGTTAGACCTTGGTACAAGCTGCTTAAGCCTTCATTTTGATAAATCGTTGCCAACACTTTAAACGTTGCTTGTTCTTTATATGAAGGATCAACTTGTAACTTTAATCGTACTGTATTTAATGGATAAAATATAGTAATAGCAGTTGCTCCACCAATACAACCGGATAACGCATGGACAAAGGAATTATAAGTAAACAATTCTTTTGTTATGATTGTAAAAAGAGATTGAGACATTCCTATGATGTGTGTTGGCGTTGTAAATGAAGATATACGATGGGGGGTGATATAATCGTTTTAATCTGTAAATGGAATATATCTAGTAAGATGTATAGTATAATACATATAATACATAGAGAAAGGTTTAGTGTGATATACTAGATATATAGTTATTAAATATATATTATATATAATAACGAGAAGAGTGATTAGCAAAACATTATTATGGGTACGTCCACCCTACATCAGATGTTTGCCATGTTTGCTGGTTTGCAACACCACTCTTCCTGCTATGTCCATACAACAATGATGTGTCTATGCTAATGTAATAAAGAGTATAAGTACAAAATTTTCATGTTTTCACTTAACAAATGAAACCATACTATCTTACTCGTTTGAGTGAGTTAGCGATAGGGTTAATAATCCCACAACGCTTACCAGCGTAAAAACTGGATATAGGCCTAATAAGTTCGTAAAACCTACCTTTAAGGGAATTGTCAAAAATTCGCCTGAAGCATTCGATTGCAAAAAAGGTGGGCTTCCATAGTATAATGGTTAGTACAACACGTTGTGGCCGTGTAGATCCGGGTTCGGTAAGTTCCAAATAAAAAAAATCCAAAGACTCCCTTCCCTAACAATAATTAAAACAGATTCCCGGTGGGGGCATTGATTCAATGCAACATATTTTTTTTGCAACAATTTACAATGACTTATTATTTCTTTACCCCATTCCTTTTAATTATTCCACTAACTTTTATCTTTTTCTGACCATAGTAATATTAATATAATACATTCAATTCCACTAACTTTCATCTTTTTCTCACCGTATATAGTAATATTAATATAATACATATACACATATGCATCATAGTACA
>JACLAC010017735.1_pt1 | contig 12039 bp, 15 predicted proteins | sample 8027881 | NCBI WGS metagenome assembly JACLAC01 (sample SAMN15725517, study PRJNA655200) | protist metagenome | isolation source: fluorescence activated cell sorting (FACS) single amplified genomes of... | place: Spain: Blaines Bay Microbial Observatory, Mediterranean Sea | collected 2016-01-19 | reverse complement strand
TAGTAAACGTCACAATCATAGAAGAAACAATAACAAAAAGTCGTAGAACTATTCAATCATGTTCATGGTCGAACAGTACTTGTCGAACGCCTCCCTATAGTATCAGTCTGAGTCAGACGACGATACCGACGAGTCAGAGTCGTCTGCAAACTCGTCATTTTCTGTCCACCGCTCGTTAACGTTGTTATCCTTCACACTCATACTCATCCCATCCCCACGCCCGGGTCCCACCACATCTCCCAGCTGCACCAGCCGCCTGCGTATGCTCTTCGTGAGTTTTTGCCGTCACTCGAGTCCCTCTTTCCTCCAGTGCTTGTGCGGCTTATCGCTCGCGTTACTAGCGCGCGAAGAACTGCGCGGTCTCCGCAAAGACTTGCTGCAGAGGCGTCGTCGCAAACGCACTACCGAAGTCGCGCTTGAACCTATCGAAGCTCAGGGGCAGCATCCGGTCTACCGAGGGGAAGAAGTGCCTAGAGCTCTCAAGCTCATCGCTCGACTGCGACTTCATCGGTGTCATCGAAACGTCCGCTTCGTCATTGTCTAGTCCCCAATGCACCACGCGTCACCTCGCATAACTCTCTCCGTCGCCATCAACACCATCAGCTTTCATACTCGCTCACAGCAGCCGTATCTGCGCGCTCAGCGGGGCTTGTTCACTCTCATCAGCCATACATCCGAAATTGTAAGCCCTAAACATCCTATGTGATAGCACATTCTGCTACAACTGCTGGCTCTGCAAAGCTCCTCATCAGACCTCCTCAGTCCGCCTCCGTTGCTCAACTCCGATACCCAGCGCCACCTGCACACAAAAACGTCACACGTCACTAGCTGTACACGAATGCCAGGGGGCAGTTGATGTCGTGCGAGTTCGATTTTTTAGCCTTACTCTGGTCGAACGCAACCGTCGCCTCACTGCACCGCAGCCAGTACCAATATCACCACAGCCGACCGGTGTCATCATACGGTCCAACGACGTCAGGTAGTCTCAATCAGATCCCCCGCCCGCAGAATATGTTCTCCACCCTGCCTCTACTATCACGCGCTACTAGGGCGAGTTACTAGGCGTTACTACTGCTGGTCGAATAGATCCCTTAAATATTCTTCCACCTCCAACTTGCCGCTTCCGTACGAGTCTCACTTACTACAGCTTCCTACTAGAGCTTGACATCGCTCGGGCGGTTACTACGCAGCTTGTTCGGTCACGACGTAAGGCGCCTTCGAGATTTCGTCCTTCATCCCGTGCTCCCTCAGCTGCCGGTCGCGCGCGATCAGGCCCTAGACGTTGGTCACATCATTCCGATCAAACGCGCCACTCGTGTTATTCCAGTCGATGGTAGCCTCGTACACGCTGTCCGAACTGATGTACACGTAGCACCCCACCACTGGCCGCCCAGTCCCAATCTTCCCGCCCCGCTCGTTCAGCATGCTACTACCCAATATTCTAATTATTAAGCGAGCGCGGCGCCCTCACTAATCATCAGCTTCACTAGTCGCGCTCTCACTTTTTGACTCCTGACCAAAATCAGTCACTAGTCGTTCGTGTCGTATGCCGAGAAGTCGACCACCAAATCGAAGCCGAAGGCTCAGCGCTCGTACATGGTGTTGCAGGAATCACAATCGTCTGTCCCGTGATGCAGCACCTCCGGTTTATCGCCCGGCTATGGAATGCACAGCTTACTATATCACATTATCCTAGAAGTCCTGGATATCCGCTCGCGACTTGCACCTCACCTGAACCAGCTTCTTTCTCTATGCTCAGCACTCTCACGCTGTTGGATTAACAACACCGTCAACGTTAGAACCGGCAAGTGTCGTGGGTGATGACACGAAGTCTTCCATGGACTCTCCCCAGTACTTGCGGCCGCGGTTGACCAGCATCACTTCGCCAACGCGCTTGTCGTGGCAGAGCATGCGCACCAGGGTACGGCCCATGAAACAGCTGCCGCCGAGGACGAGGACGCGGGCGCTGCCGTTCTACTCCTGCAAAGGGGGAATCACATTGGAGCTGCTGCTGCTGCTGCTGCTGGAGGTGCTGCTGGCGACGGCGACCGCGTTCGTGGCGCTATCTTGCTTTGTCATGCTCATGGTTTCAATTCTCGTTTATCTTTACTCACTCAGACTTATCGTTGATGATCTACCTCAAACACTTTCTTAACGACACGAGTTGAAGATGGGATTCAGCAGGATGTCGATTTTTGATAGACGAAAAATGGAACACATCAAAAGAACATCTGAAGTACAAGTACCACCAGCAGCATTAACTTTTCATTTCATTGCATTCATCTATGTTTGAATTACTCGTTATCCTGATCTCAACCGTCTCTACTATGGGTGGTGCGTTCACACATGAAAAAGGTAGCAGTCCTCCTCCTCTTCACTCCCGGACGGAGGCAGCACAGCCACTCGATGCTCGTCCAGATTCGAGTAGTTTTTAAAGTGGTCCACTTTCACGTTCATCCCATTCACCCCGTGCTTCGCCACGCTCACGTTTGTTTCCCAGTTCGCTCTGAACCAGCCGATGTTCAATTGAGTAGGCACGTTCGACCCGCACTCACTCGAAGTGGAGCCGTACATGCGCAGGCGCGCGTCTGCTTTAGCGAAGATGTGCGTACCTGTCTTCTTGGAAGTTTGTACACCAGTGCCTTCATCCGCACTACTTGAACTTGCGTTGCCAGACAGCGCCGCCTCCGCCTCCGCCAGCACCTGATCTGTGTCGCAGTCGCTGGCATACGCGCTTTCAACTCCCTTGAGTTCCCATCCCGGCGGCTTAGTCAGCACTGGCAGTGGTGTCGTGGTCAACAGAGCAGATCCAGGTGCTGGGGGTGGGGCTGCTGAGGAACGAGGCGTCGCCTACGCCTTCGCAATCGCCGCCTTCGTTCACTTTCACTTTCACAGCGTCAGTTCGATAGTTTTCGCCTGAGCTGCACCTGTCGTCGGCATGCGCGCGGCACCCGCCGATCGTCAGGCCGCCATCCCCGAGCCCGCAGCAACTGCTCCTCAACCAATTCAAGTTCAAGGTCGTGTGGCGTACAAGTTAGCTGCGCAAGGCTCAGCGTCCACCGTGCTAGTCGCAGTGATCATAGTGACTGTTGGTCCACTCAGCATTTTCGGCTGCGGTCTGTTCACTGTTTTATACACTGAATTCCTAAAAACCTCGTCATCAAGCACAACGTCGTTCTCTATAATAACACTCTCCTCCTTTGTAGGCGCCATAGTCTGCTCAAGCAGTTGCCACGTGGACGTCTGCTTCTCTACTTTCTGCGCCTCCATAAAAGCATACAGAGCTGACGACTTACCAGGCTTCTCGAGCAGCGGAGCGTCGGGAAAGCTGTTACGTTTCTTCTCTGGAGGTTTCTGCTTTTCGGTCTGCGTCGCGTGTGTCTACTTCGTCGACCGCTTTTTAACCTACGGACCTTCCATCCTTTTCTTACGCCAGTCAGCTTGCAGCGTGTCCGCGCCCGCGGTGACCGGTCGTCGCACCTTCTCCTTGGCTCAAACGCCTTCGACGCGGGTGCGCGTTTTCGATTCGGCTTTCGTCACGCCAGACCCTCAGAACCAGTTGGTGAAATTAGGAGTCTTTGGTCAGTTAAGGTGCTGCTGCTGATCTCTTTCTTGTTTGTGTTTCACTTCATGCCCTTCCATCTCAGCCACGTATTCCCGTCCCATCTTCACCAAGTTCTCACCCGTCTTCACCAGCTTCTTGCCGATCAGTCACCGCTCCCTCTCACGACCGCTAGCAGTCCATCCGCCCCCCGGTTCTTCGTTGTGTTTAAATTTATGTTGTACAGGATAGCGCGCCCGCCACCGCGTCTGCTCCTCAGCAAACAGTCGTACCGCAATCTCCTCGTCCACTTTGGTCCCGATGTCGCCCCCATCTTTGTCATCGCGTCATAGGTAGTCGTACTCTTTATCCTCCTTCACGTTAGCCATGTGCTCTTTGATCACGTCGTATCCCTTTTCAAATTCAGCGACTCCGCTATTTTTCCACAGATCCTTCGTTTCATCCTCGCTGAACCAACAGTAGTCATTCGCCTAAGTCCTCTGCCTCTCGTCGAGGTTCACATCCCGCGAGCGGAACGTTCACACGATCTCTGCGGTCGACTGATAGGTACCTGGCTTTTGCTTTGTATTGGACACGCCTCCTGGCGCCGATGCAGGTGCAGCAGCTCACGTCTGCGGCCTGCTGTGACCGTGTCAATGCTTCCAGGGCATCTTGTTTTTCATATCTCTCTCTCTGAAACGTGTCTCTTCCACCGTCTCATTAAACAGGTACGTCGAGTAAACCGCACCTGGCACGCTCTCCCGCCGCCTTCAGCCCCCTGGCACATTCCTTCACGGGTCGAGATCTCTGACTAGGTCCTGGAAGTTGCGACTCTTCTCCCGTCGGTCCTTGAGGTGCTCCTGTCGGGCGGCGGCGGCGCGAGCGCGGAGCTCGACGAACGCGTCGATTGATTTGGAGCAAACTTGCGCCGAGAGCGCGAAACTGATGTCGTCGAGGACACGGTCGTCGGAATTTGCGGTAGTCATCTTTCTATCTGGTCAAAATTTTTAGTAGGTGTTGAACTTGATGTTCAAGCTAAAGTTCTAGGACGGATTAAATAATTCAAAGAGCCAAAGAAGTACAACAAATTGGGTCGGAGTTGAGAAAGCAAAAACAAAAGAACTTTGGGCAGCAGGGTAGGCATCGAGACGCAATTTTTTTAACACGTTTGTAGATAGGTCAAGCGAGCAGTAGCACGACAAGTCGATATAAATGAACACGTTCTTTCACGACAGTCTTTAAATAAGCAGACAAAGCACAAACATACTCATACATAACATCGGTTGAGCCATTACTTCTAGTGATACAACTGTTTGTGTCTCTATCTTCAAATCTCGATTCGCCTGCGAAGTGAAACATACTGTTTGCCCGCCTAGAAACAAACCTCTACCTATTCTTACAAAACTAATCCGAAGTCCTTCTAGCCATCGCATCCTTTAAAGACTGACACCCTGCGAAGGCCGCTCGGCACGAGCTGCTTTTTTGCATGAGCGTCGCATACGCGATAGATTACTAATCATATGGTACTTTATCGGTGAGACATCAAGGTTGACAACATCTTTAAAAAATTCAAAACTACCGTCCCTTCTTTAGTACACAGCTAGAGTGTTTCGATACCTTTGGTAGATACGCCTCCGCCTATTGTTCCGACATTATTTAGTGATACAACTACAAGAAAGTGATACATCCGGTGCACCAGCACCTGCTTCAAGACCCAATCAATCTTCAGTGTTCAAGATTACATATTACAAACAGAGCAAACCCATTTTCTACAACTATACATCAAAGCCGTCGTTCTCAAAACGGTGTCGAGCCGAGTCCGACAACTACTCTACAACAGTTGAACCTTCGCTCCTCCCTGCTACCATTGGCCTGCTTAAGCTTACATCACCTGGCTCACCCGCGCGTTCGCGAAGCCCATTTTTTTACAGAGCCCATCATTTCTGAAATAAGCCTTCGCCACGCTCGGATTGAAGCCCCTGTTACATCCGATGCACTTTTGACGGGTGACGTCTTTTTTTTTAAGGTTCACGTGGTTGCAGTTAGGACATTTGATGAGGGCTGGCATCGTGGCCGCGTCGAACGGCGTGATGGGGCGGTAGGCTTCGTCGTACCTGGAGTTATCAAAAAAGGCTTTTTTGTCGCAGAAGATGTTAGTTAATCTTGACCATATTATAGGCTTTAATCTTGACTTTGACTTGACTCTGATGCTATTTACACCCCCCTAAATAAGGCATCTCCAATTTCAAGACACTATATTAAACCATCAGCCTAAAGCCCTCACCACGCCGACTTCCGCGCCCGCGATGCGGCTTCGCTGCTGATGACACTGACATTAGTTGAGTCGCAACCGCCCGAAACCACGCTGTCCATCTTGCTAAACCGAACCGTGGCCTGCTTCTTCACTGGCATGTCGATCTTTTCCATGATCTCGGACACATTGTTCCCATTGTTGCTCATATCGTCATTCTCAACATCGGCGTCGGTGTCGGCACTTTCGTCGTGGATATTGCCTTCCTCACCATCTTCATCCACACCAACAGCACCAACAACCCCGTCCACGTCTACGCTCACTTCCGAATTCCGAAGCGCTGCGTCCTCAAGAATAACGCCGTTGTCGATCAGACTGACATCCGGACTCCCAACGCTGTTCACGCTGTTGCGCGCGTTGTTCTCGTTGTCCATGCGCTGCATCATAGCGACAACCCCGCCGTTCATCTTGTACTTTTGGGCGATAATCCGGTCCTTATAGCTCGTCACCGCGCTCTCGTTGAACCCGTACTTCACCGGCTTCATATTGCTGTAAGTCCGCCGCGCGTCCATTCTCAGAGCTTGCGCCGTCGGATTATTAAAAAGCTTCTTCTTGGTCTTGGCAGGAACCGCCTCCACCTCCGTTTTGTAAGAGCTATCAATCTTCCGGGTCAGGCGCCGGCGGTGCTGGGCGATCATCTCGTCGACATTCATCTTGCCACTAGAAGAAGTGGAAGACGATGATTTCGAGTTTTTAGAAGCCGACGACGTCCGCTCGTCCGTCGAGATGCTGGCCACCGTGGCCTCGGAGGTGCGCGCGTTGGAATCCATCTCTAACGACAGGTCCATGCCGTTAAGGACGAAGTCGATGGCGTCACCCGATACGATGTGATCGATTTCAGCGTCAGTGATCGCGCCACTACCTGCGCTCTTCTTCGAAGAAGCCTTAGCACTTTTCTTCCTGCTGCTCGATGACGATGTCAGATCCTGATGGGGCATCTGTTTTAATAAAGACACCATATCCCTCTCATCCTCCTTGACCTGACTCACCGCATTTCTCCTGATTATGTCGGCCTCGGTCAGAAGTGCTTCATCCTCCGGGATTGATACGATCATACTGCGAGTTCCAGTCTGAATCCTACTCGCATTATCCGAAGACTGCTGCCCCTTCTTCTTGAACCTAATAGCCACCGACTCACCAGTCGACTCGTCCACAGTAACCATCTCGTTTTGCTGCTGCTCTCTCTCAGCAGCAGCACCCCGGTCGGGGAAGAGCAGGGGAAACTTCGAGCGATCTAACCCCACCGTCATAGTTTTAGAACTCAGTCCACCTCCAGCTCCACGCACCGGCTGCACGAACCTGTTCCCCAGAATCGGCTTCGTCCCCAGCTCGAAGTCCGTGTTCAGAAACGGACGCGCGCTTTTCTCATACGAAGCAGTCGTAAAACCTGCACCGCTGCCAGCACTCCCGCTGCTCAGCGTGCTCATATCCAAGGCTGTTTCCTGCATGTTTTTTTCAAAAGACTCCAACCTGCGGTGGGACATGATCGTCTTCTTAGGAATAAATTCTTTCTTAAATAAGGGGTTGGTCGTAGGTGCAGCATAAGATCGTAGGCCCCCGGCGAACTTGTCGGCACCTGATATAGATGTTGAAGTGACATAGATATAGATATACCGAGACAGATAAAAATTTTGGAAAAGAAAAATTGGCAAAATGTTGCAACCGTAATGCGGATGGTGCTTTACGACGAACTTCCTATCGTTGAACTTGAACATCAAAAAAACAACTCACCCGACCCGAACGTGGACACCCTCGCGGAAAAAATATTCCCAGTTGCGGTCTGCACCCGCGGGGCGCTGTTCTCGTGCAGCTTCATCTCTTTTGTTTTTTTCGGCCGCCTATACGTGTGCCACTTGCACTCGATGCTGCGTGTGCCGATGTGACTCTCTACAACAGTGATAGTCAGTGAAGCAGATAGTGATCGAGTAGCAAAAGTCTACGAAATAGCAGGATAAGAACGATATTACGGTCATCGAATCATGCCCACGTCATTTACGAGTCCCACGTTACGACTTCCCAAGTTTCAAACGACGACGAATAATGTCAAGCTCAAGCATTAAGTCTCTGGCATAGAACAGGTCTTGCAGTTAGACAACAGCAGATGTAGATCGATCATTAGCATCACACCTCATTCGTCGACGTCTGGCTCACAGTCACCCCCCGTATTATACAATGGCTGGTCACCGACAGCCGCTGATGAGCACTCTACTACGTCTCGTAAAATCTTTCATAGTACAGGTTCTAGAGGTTCGCAATTGTACAAGTTTTAGTGGTGGGGTGCTCGTAGTGTATAAGATAACCAACATAAGGTATGCTACTTCTTCACTGTGCGAGCGCCATCGTTATTACTCCATTGGCAAAAGCATCAGGATGTTGTAACCAGTAAGTGTACAGATCGAAGGGTAGTGTGTCAGGAGGGGATCTATCTAGGCGTACTTACTCGTATGGCTGAAGCATCCGCGCTCGGCCGCGCTATCAATAGTCATCGTAATCAAACTCTTTCTAAATTCAACTCGTCGTCGTGTATCAACAGTACGTAAAGCGGCTCGCGCTGTCAGCTCAGCAAAAAAAGACTCGGCACTCAAGAACTCATTAACTCAAAAAAAATTTCGGTTAGCAACTCAGGTAATACTCCTAGTTTACGCTCGTGATGGGAAACGGAAGTCACCATCAAAAAAGTTAGGACACTATCACTCGGACTATCATTAAAAAATCGCAACATCGTTGAACTCTCAGGTAATAAATCTAGTACACGTAAGTACAACTTCTACTGCTGGTACGCACGAAAATCACTTTTAGGACCAAAGTACGTAAACCCAATCAAAAAATCTCAACTCAACTCACAGCTTGTTACATAGTAAGTACTTTAGACGTGTCTCGAGCTCCTCCTGCTCTTCGCTCGTTATACTCTCATGTTTAACCACCCCTGGTGGAGCACCTGTTCAGCAGCTGCTCACCAGCCCCGCCCCCCGCCTGGTATGTGTTACTCCGTCTAGGCGTCGCACCACCGCGCCCGCTGTCGCGCATGCCGCGCCCGCTGTCGCGCATGCTGTCGGAACGGACACTGCCACCACCATGCTTGCCCCCGCCCTTCGTAAGTTTCTTCTGCTCCATCCTCGCCTTTATCCACGCATCCCTGTCACTCAACGTGACCTGAGTTTCGTTCTGCCCCGCGTTCATCATGGCCATCGGATTCGCAGCGCCGCTCGTGGGCGAGGACGGCGACGCACAACTACCGAAGTCGATGCCGCCGCTCGGCCCCGCCCCGCTCGTCGGCGAGGCCGAGGCGCCACTCACATCGACTGCACTGTCGAACATGTTCTTGCCGCCGCCCTTGCGGCAGCACGGCGAAGGCGGCTGCAGAGCACTGGCACCTCCGCCCTTCTTGCCGCCGCCTTTCCCTGTAGATCCTTTACCTTTAGTGGTGCCCTTGCCAGCAGTGCCAGTGCCTTTAGTGGTGCCCGGCCGCGTGGAGCCCGCCTTGGTCGAGGCGATCTGCGCCTGGATTTCTCTCTTCTTCTCTTCAGCCCTCTTGCGCACCCACTCCTCGCGGTCACCCAGCGCGGCGCTCTCGCCGCCCATGCTGATGCAGGACGCGCCGGAGTCCGCACGGCGCAAACTCCCCTGGCCGTACTGCCGCGCGCTGCCCCGTTGCGAGCACCCGCGTGGCGACTGCGGTAGAGCGCCAAGTTGCGACTCTGCGCCGCACATACTGTCCTGCCTCCCGGAACCCGCCGAGCGACGGCCGCGCGACGGCTTCCTCTCCGGTGAGACCCGTCCCGGCGGACCGGCAGATGACGGGGGTGGTCGGTGTTTTTTACTGCCCATTTTGCTGGCATGGGCACCAGTGCGCATTTTCTTACTGCCGTGGGTCGGTTTCGCAGGAAGAATCGCTCCAGCCCCAGCGTCGCCGCCACTTCGCCTGTCCGTCCCAGAAGAGCGCTGCCGCCGCGTCAGCGAGCGCGAGAGCGCCCCTTCGGCCTTAACGCGGGCGTCCTCGTAACCACCGCGACCTCGTGCTGGGTCGTCGGTCTAAGGCGAATGCGCATTACCATTCGGATCGAAATCACGCCCTTTCCCGCCGCCCTTCATCTTCCTTCTTGCCTTGGCCTTCTAGCCACCTGGTCTGATTGGCACTCCTTTTCAACCAGCTAACTTCTCCAGCGGATTTGAACCATTCCCCTGCCGGCCATCCCAATCTGGGTTCGGCGCCCGCTGACTGATCGACGGCGGCACGAATGAATCATTACAATCATTAGCTCGCGCTCCGTTTCACACCGTCGGAAACGCGCGCGCGTTGCCGGGTCCCATCATACCCATATTACCATTTGGAGCACCTCCCCGTGGCGTCTGCAGCCCCATGTCGTGCCTCTCCCCTCAGTCCAGGTAGCTGATGTCGCTCTCTCCGCCGTCTAACTCCTCAATATCTGGGACATTTGCGTGTCTCACCTTCTCCTGCGCCCTCTTCTCTCACACCCGCTGCGCGATCCATCACTCTTTATCCGTCAGCGGCCTCTCCATCTGCTATCTCTTCTCACTATCATCTTTGTCAAATCCAATTCTCAGGATCAGACAAAGGCTAAACGGGCCCGCCATCCAGGGTTTCATCCTTCCTCATGGCCTGCGGGACGGGCTCTCCGTTTTCCAAGATCTCGCGTCCATCAAAACTCGTGCCTCACAAGCCCGGGCTCACCACCGCCGCGGGGAACTGGATCGCGTCGCGGATCTGCTGGTTCTCCGGCCGTCACTCTGAATCCGCCGGTAGATAATCTTCGGGAACTCCGCCTCTTTTATCCGCCATCCGTCATCAGATGAAGTACTCCCGGCTAATCCGCTGCTGCCGCTTCTCCTCGATGATCTGCTGGATCCTATCTTCTTTCGACAGCACTTTCTCCTTCTCCTCGTTGACTTTGTTTTCGAGTTTGTCATCAACCAACATCTAGTAGCCGCACCGGTCTCGACAGGGCGTCCTGTCCACCATCCTCAGTCCTGTCCTCGGATCCACAACGATGTCCTCCTCCCTGCCCTGCTTTCAAGCTTTTTCACTAACCTCACCCGTGCACATTAAAATACGCTCAAGGTGAGTCACTATCAGGGCGCTTGGTAGGCGCCCATAAAACCCACCATATCTCAGTCCATGTTTTTGCCTTTCGCCGCCTCCTGCGCAATCAACTTATCCGCCGCCTTCTTCTACTTCATGTCCTTGCGCCTGCACCCCGCCTCGTTCCCACATTGTCCCACGCCAGCCCCGCCCGCCGGTCCTAGTGGCGCATCTCAGCGCAGCTGCGCCCTTCTAAAAACTTCATCCTCTTTTTGTTGTTTTTTGATCTCCTTCATCCTCTTTGCCGGGCTGTCGTAGCCGCGCAGCTTGAACCGGCCCTCCTTACCTTTTCTTTCTTTGTAGTTGTTCCTGTAATAAACCACACACGCCGCGCACAGCACTAGGCATACCGTCAGCAGCAGACAGACAAACAAGGCCTGGAACAGGAACTGGTCGGTCGAGAAGTAGGGCTGCTCATCCTTGCTCGCCTGCTCCTGCACCGCGCCGGCGCCGTCAGCTCCGCGGACGCTCAGGTCCGTCGAGCGGTGGCTCACTCACAGCGCCGTGTAACCCCCCTCTCAGCCGCCGCACTCCGCCTGCCCTCACTCGGCGGCCTCGCACCCGTTACTACAGCGCCGCCTCGACCGCTGCTTTTTGAAATTCCGAGTTCAGCGTGGTGTTCAACTCCCTTTCGAACGACCCGCTCCTTTCCCCCGCGTCGATGAAGTCTTTGGCCGCCCACGCGTGCTCGAAGCCGTCGCTGACATTTACAAAGCTTAATTCATATGCGACGACCACGCGCCACAGCTCGGCGACGTCCCCGCCGGCGCCGGCGAAGGCGTCGGCGGCGGCCGCCTCCTGCAGTCTTCTAGATCTACTGTTTTTCGAATCTGCATTATCGCGGTTGTAGCCCGACAAAGGCCCCAGGTCGACGTCTTCGCGGTCGTTGGCAACTGCAGCGTCCACCCAGTGCTCGTCGCCACTCTCGGCGGAGACGCGCACCTTCGCAGTTGCTAGCGTGAGTTTTTTGTCCGAACTCGAAAAAAAAACGCCGCCCCCCCCGCAGGCTCACGCTGAAGAGTGCGGCAGCAGAGCCAGACGCCGCGCGTTGCTGCTTCTTGCGCAGCGCCACCACGGCGGGCGCGT
>JACLAC010006397.1_pt1 | contig 12040 bp, 11 predicted proteins | sample 8027881 | NCBI WGS metagenome assembly JACLAC01 (sample SAMN15725517, study PRJNA655200) | protist metagenome | isolation source: fluorescence activated cell sorting (FACS) single amplified genomes of... | place: Spain: Blaines Bay Microbial Observatory, Mediterranean Sea | collected 2016-01-19 | reverse complement strand
GCAGAGCCTTGGCGCATAGCCCGCTTCGCGTGGCGACGATTGAATGTGTCGAGTATGATCCATTCATCTGCCGTAGCCGCAAAACGACCGATATGCATATCCATAACAGATGAAAAAACCGAAATGTGAGAAGACGTCATGAATTTTGACGGTATAACTCTAATTACCGAGGACGTAGTAACACTTACCAACCTCTACGAAAAAATCCTGCGAACCGAGTCGGAAAGCGGTGACGCCCACACCGAAATCGATACCTAGGGCACTAGCCGGACAATACACTCTAATGATGCGTAACTCATTGATGTTGCAGCAGTTCAACTGCTTTCTTGGCGCCACCGAACTCAGCCCAACCCAGCGGCGTCCCACCGTGCAGACCATCCACGATCGTCCAATCTGCTCCGTGATTGAGCAGTAGCTTCAGACACCCGATCGCGTCGTGCTGTGCCGCCAAATGCATCGCCACGGCATCCACTCCGTGCTCTTCCCCACCGAAGCCGTGCCGTAGGTCAGGGTCGGCACCGTGATTGAGAAGCCATCCGGCAGCCTCAGCCTTGTCGGCGTAGCAAGCCCACAACAGCGGTGTGCCGCGGAAGGGGTTCGCGTTGACGTTGGCACCTAGGGATACGAGCCTCGCCATCGATTCGCATTGGTTATTGCGCGAGGCCCAGGTGAGGGCTTCGTCTAGGATCTCCTGACGACTCTTCCCGCGCCGCCATAGCGGGAAAAATACCGGCGCATAGAATCCCAGCCCCCGATAAGCCTGGTCCGTCAGTTCGCCACCATCGACGAACCGGTCAATAGCTGACCCGAGCGCCGCCGCCGCACGAAGATTATCGGGAGACACCGGCATCAGTACTTCGCCCATATACGGCTTGGCGTAAAATAGCGCATACGACAGCGGAGTTCCGCCATCCTTGTCGTATGCCTCAGCCATAACTGATGCGCCCGCCTCAACCAGCCGACGCGCTAGGCCTGCGTGGCCCGCCATGCCTGCCGTGTGGAGCGGCGTCCAGCCGTCGGGGTCCTGCGCGTTCGGATCCGCTCCGGCCTGCAGAATCATCACGATGGCCGCGTGCTGCTCGGGCGTGCCAGGGTCCAATGGAATCGCGATATTCCCAGTCGCAGACCGACATGCGAGATCGAGCAGCGTTCGCCCATCGCCATCGCGATCGGTGAGTACGTCGGGCGAGTGTTTTAAAATCCTCCTGAGTTCAGCGAGATCGCCGCGTTGCGAAGCTTCCGCAGCCTGCGTCATACTCTCAGCCATATCGCCCCCCAGCCGTACTACCATTTGAGGTAAGTGCTGGAGCGCCGATACACACCGACAGCACCGGTGATTCTTGTCTCATTCTATGCTCTTTGCAAGATAATGGCACAGATTGTCGCCAAATCTGCCCCGTGCCTCAGCATCAAAACAAGCTGCTATTCTTCGCCCCCCTGCCATCAAACTAGGGTGAACAGCAGATGGCCCAGTACTGTTCTGGCAGATCGGCTTTGATGCCACTAGCAATGTCTGCGAACACCCGGGCGTAATCGCGTTCCGTTAGCGCCACGACATTGAACCAGAATCCAGGCAACGCAGCACTCCGAATGATGCCTTGGTAGTCGGGTTCAATCCGTGCATATCGGTCCGCCTCAAGCCGGAACCATTGGATGCCATCGGGACACCATACGACGTACTCTAGCACGCCGCCCTGCGCCAGCAGGATTTGCGAATTTGTCATCAATTCGGACCACGGCTCATCCCGAGCAAAAATCTCTACTACCAGGCTGGGCGGTCCATCGTAGATACCCTCTCGATTGCGAGGCCGGTCAATGTAGACGTAGCTGCCGTCGGGGTTGCGGGGTTGAGTGCCATCAAGGGCACAGGTAGCCATGATCTGAGGATAGATCACGCGGCCCGGTACGACCTCAGTGCCAGCCTGAACGCACACGTCGAGCCCAAAGCCGCGCACATTCATGCGGTAGAAATTGATCGGAGTCAATAGGTCGGCCCAGCCACGTCCGGGCCCCACGGTGAAACGACCTCGTTCATAATCCGAGGTGGGGTGCATGCTGGCTTGCTTTTCATCTGCGTCCACAGCGCCTCCAATCATGGTCGCGATACAGAGTATGATGATATGCATAATTTCCTCCCGACAGCTCTGATCTTTCGGCGTATGTGCTACCGCTCCCTATTCTCTGCTGTCTCGATGAATTCGCCCTCCCACAGCCGGCGCAGTCGCCGATCGGACGCCAAGGACAAACAGGACCACACCGCAGTAGCCTGGTCCGTGGGCAGCATCCAGAAATCGCTGCCACAACAGAGCGATGAGCGATTTCCTACTCGGGGATGGGCACTAAATGCTCTTTGAAAAACGGTGCCACATTTCGTTGTTGTTTGCGCGCATTCTACAGCCTCATTCGCACGCGCACAATTCGGTCCAAATACGCTCCAGATACGCCTCATGCCCGCGTCGTCACACACATTGATCCTGTGAATCTCTTGTTCTCATGTGCCTATAGCGGCAACCAAGTCATCCCTCGATTGGGCCGAGGCTACACCCATGGGTAGTTGGCCTTCCGAGTCCTTCAGCTTCGTGCTGGTCGGCTGGAATCGCCAGTTCGAGCGTCCAGAGCGGGCGAGTAAACTCCTCTGCGAAGGACGCAATGGATAGACAATGAGCATACGAGACCAAAAAACATCAGGCGCTGCCCAAAACTGTCGTCCATGAGTCCACTCTGCATGACCGGACCTAGCATCACTCACCTTCAGTCGCCCAAGTGATGCACATGGCCGGCAATCTGCCACACTTCATCTGATATCCGGGTAGTATGCCACAGCACTTCGACCTGCTCCCATGATCGATCCTTCCAAGTACGCCCGGACTCGTGTGTGCGGATGAGAGCTTCGTCTCCGTTCAGCACTACACTGCAGAAATCGATCTTGTTCTCGTAGTAGAAGTCGTCGTTGTCGAACGCGTGTCCGAAGTTGCGGCATATATCTTCGCGCGTCAGACGCGGCCACGGTTCCCAGTCGCCGAAGTGGTCCGAATGTCCGCAGTACACGCGGTACACGCTGGTATACACACTGTTTCGCAACAACTCAAGGTTTTTCATCTCTAAGGCAACGTGATAGTCTATGATCGGTTGGATTATATCTGTGGCGGCCGCAGCCTTGCCCTCAATGCCCATCTTTTGGCCTATGTTGACGGGGATATCCACCTACGCCCTCCTCTAATCGAAATACAGAAATGTGCCACCACTCGTCCAAGATGCACCCAAACGACTCGTCCCCCCCTTACGATTTAGGTTCCGTTCCGCCCTCTCCACGGTACGCTTTTTGAGCACATCAATCAGCAAGCTTATGACCTTAGCATCATATATATCGCTACGCCACAACGCTTTCGCGCAACTTACGCAACTGCGTTAAGCCGATGCCATAGCTAGACAACGCATTTTTGTCATCTCGAGCAATCGACCTGTGGAAGGGCGGACGACGATAAGCCACACGGCGACCGGACTGCCAACGACTTCAGACTTAAATGGTCACCAGATGGGGTATCGTGTCGCGGAATGCAACGGGGTGCTTTCAACCTCTATATTAGATCTAAGATTGAGATCCGCGCCGGCGTTGAGCAGCAACCGGAACCCTCTTCCAGCCCCGGTCTGTATGACCAGCGCACCGCATTTAGAAACGCAAGTACACCTAAACATCGAAACCATATAAGGAGGCATTTTCCAACACCTCCAGACACGCTTGGTATTGTACATCCTCATCGGTGTATTGTCTCAGCCACTCGCTCGTCGTTTGGTCATTGATGGTTGTCGCCAGATCGGCTCCGTTCTCAACCAGTACCCGTGTTGCGTCAACGTGACCGTGTCCCGCGGCGCAATACAGTGGAAAATGGCCGGCTTCGGACATCGCGTTAACGTCCGCGCCATGGGCGACGAGCATTCCCACCATATCCATATCCCCATTGCGAGCAGCATGATGCAGGGCCGTATCTCGCCGCGCAAAGCGTTCATGTACGAGATCCGAATGTGTTCTTAGCATTGCATGAACCCGTTGAACATTGGCCAGAAAAACGGCGTGAATGAACTGTCGGGCAATTGGGCTGGCTGGTTCCGTATGGGCATCCAGTCCGCCATATTGCACCAGCAGTGAGACCACCTCCTTATTGTTCGGCACTTCCCCCGCATAGTGCATTACATACCCATCGTGTATCGAGAGATCTGCACCTTGATTGATTAGATACCGCACGATATCCAAATGTCGCCGCAGTCCAGCATGAAAAATGGGACGCCAGGCGTATTCGTCATCTTCGTTGACAAGCGAGGGATTCTGATCCACGATCTCTTGCACTGCCGGTAGGTCACCGCGTATAATGGCCTCTTGGAGTGCCTTGACATTCATATCCTACACCTCTTTCCGTATGTATCCACCAACCACCGATACGATACAATTTCAAAATCTACATTGAGCATTTTCTGGCGGACCCGAGGTAGAATGATCGCAAGTATAGTACATCGTTGAAAGATTTCTGGCGACCAGTCCAAGCTCTCCGATAGATTCTTATGACTGCGTCGGCCGAGCCAGCCGACTTCATGCAAGGCCTGCCGTATTATCATGGGCTAGGTCGCGGCCATTTACCACGTCATTCCTTCTCGAACGCGAGCAGGTCGGTCGAGGCGATAAACAAAAGAACGCAAATCCGAACAAATCGATGCGGAGCCTGTCGAACAGCGCACGCAGCCACTCAATGGGCAAAAGCCGCCCAGACAGACTAAATACCCCACCATACGGCCCAATTGCAGGCGCCCAAGGAACCATTTGTTTCTCGCCCATGCCATATCGAGTGTCTGTATTCATTGCGCAGCGCTTCCGATCAAAGAGCAAGCCACTGTACTGCACATCATGCGCCTGCGCTCTGAATATCCGGCAATCACCTCAATCAACTCAACCAACCCTACCTCGCTCCACGCTCACGAAGCAAATCTGCCGTACCCTCCTGCCCATATCGCTCTGCGATTGCTAACGGGCGGCCTGCATTCATTCCCTCATTCACATCGGCGCCCGCTGCGATCAGCAGATCGAGCATCTGCGGCGAGGCCGCTGTCTTTGCCGCCACATGCATGGCCCGACCACCGAACGTATAGGTATCCGACGATGCGTGAACATCAGCACCTAGCGCTAGCAGGCGCTCCACAGCTGCGAGTGCTCCCCCCTCAACTGCCCGGTGCAACGCGGTCATGCCAAACGCATCCGGCGCGTCGACCGGCGAGTCCGCATGCAGTTCGTCTGGGCGATTGAGAAATGCAGCAATATAAAAATCTACGGGGGCGCCGGTCGCAGCAAGCATATCACAGATATCGGGACGCTGAGCCGCTGCTGCGGCCTGCAGCGTGCTCTGCTGAACCGCCGTGAGCCCACTTCCCATGCGCTCTACCTGAACAACGCGCTTACCTGAGGGATCAGCGCCATTGGCCAGAGCACCCTCTACAGCCGCGACGTCACCCAGATCAATGTGATCAAATAACGTTGGAACCGCTCCGCAACGTAACAGCAATGTAGCAATCCCGGGCATATTCCCTTCCACCGCCTGCTTATATGCATCGGTAAGGTCCACAGGAGGCGCCCGTTGCGCTAAAAGCTCCACCTGATCGAACTGCCCCAGTTCAACAGCAGCGACAAGGTCATGCTGAGCGGCCGCAGCCAACAGTGGTGCTCGCAAACTTGGGTCAGGGCTAAAATGAGCCCAATCGCAAGCACGCCCCCCGTGCATCGTATCGCGAATCGTGGCATCAGCGCCGAGAGCTAGGAGACACTCCACTGTAGGCCGATTCCCTACGATTACCGCCTGATGCAAACCTGTCGCATAATAGGGGATGCCATTCACGCTAGCACCCTTATCACACAATAAACTCACCGCCTCGACTCGACCATTGTGCGCAGCGTAGACCATTGCCTCGTCGAGAATTTCCTGAGGATCGTCCGTAGTCGACCATGATGGAAATTCAGCGTGATGTCGATAGAATCCGCGATGTAAACCAGCCCCTACCGCCAAGCACCCCACACTTGGCACTAAAGCATGTATCCGATCGAGTAGACCTAGACCAGCTGCGACACGTAAATTATCGGGGGCGCGTGTACTTGCAGCCAAAAGACATGCCGCTTCATAATGACCATAGGACAGCGCATGCACAAGCGCCGTACCGCCATCGCCGCAGGCTTCGGTACGCGGCTCAGCACCCGCGGCCAGCAACACTTCAAGTAACTCCACATCGCCTTGACCGGCTGCATTATGCAGCGGCTGCCACCCTTCTCCTGCGCGCGCCGCCACGTCGGCCCCACAATCAATGAGAAACTCTACCGCGGCGATCTGTTGATGGTTTGCCGCAATGTGCAACAAGGTATTCCCATTGTACTCACTACGTTGATGCACCAGCATAGGTGTCGTCGCCATCGCACGCTGTAATACCGCCAAATCTCCAACTCGCACCGCCTCCTGGGCTTCCAACAACTGCGGCATGACAACCTGCACATGCCGCATGAGTACGACCCAATCCTCGAAACCATACTCGCGTGCGACTGCATACTGAGCACGTTTGAGTATAAAGTTTGCTTGGAGGATTTCATCGTCAGACAACGTTGCAAATTCGCAGAGCGCCGCCCGCAGACGAGAACAGACCTCAGCATCGCCGGACTGGTGCGCTCTAAGCAGATCCCTAGCCTGTTTTTTCAACTGGCGGAGATCTGGGTCTGGTGGAAGATACGCCGTGGGCATAAAACACTCCTTCGGGCTACCCATTATCCAAACCGTCTACATGATCGCTCAAAAATGGGATTGAAATGCCGAGCCACCCGCAGGACCGTCCATCTATCGCCTAAACTCTTTTTAGGCAGTGCTCAAGCGGGATATTGGAATGTAGATCCCTGAGTTGCCGATCTGAAAAAACCCGAAAAAGTCGCTGTACCCCCAGACGCCCCATCGCCAATCGAGACAGTTGTCGGCGAAGTGATCGATCCGCAACATCTACAGACGGAACGTTCATAGGAGTTCCGCGCCGAATTGTCACCTTGGGCAGACCTGCCCGCCATTAAGGATAGAAACACACTAAATAGTTGCACCATACTGCCGCAATACATCTGGAATCCGCTCGAGGTTGTTCTCCATTGCACGCGCAAGTGCAGTTTTACCTTTAGCATCCTGAGCATTTATATCAGCCCCGGCCTCGAGGAGCAAAGTAGTCACTTCGGAGCAGTCATCACGCTGACAGGCATTCATAATCAGAGGAGTTGCTCCATGAAAATCAGAATCCCCCAACACATTACGCGAATCGATTTTTGCGCCCCGGCCGATCAGACACTGCACGGCATTCGGCTTGCTCTCACTCGCCCAATGCAGCGGCTTGCCACCATAGCAATTAGTCTCGTCGGCCTCTATATCGGCTCCTGCCTCTATTAATACTTCTAAGATCTCGACAAAACCATTATGTGCCGGCCAGTGCAGCGGCGTGTCACCAATCCAGCCACGCTGGTGCACAGACAAAGGATCCGCCTCAATATGCGCGCGCACGATATCCGCCCATCCCTGACGCGCAGCAAGGTTGGCGGTAACACCGAGATTATTTGTGCCGTGGGCCAACATCGGAATACACTGAAGAAAATACTCCACGACCTCAGGCCTATCATTCCACGCGGCTACGATCACCGGCGGATAACTCGCCATTGGATTAGAATACACCTCTGCACCTCGCTCCACGAGGAGTCGCACAATGTCACAGTGGCCGTATTTCGCCGCCACATGGAGAAGAGTTTGCTCATCCCAAGCATCCGCGTCAGGATTACGAACATGAATCAGGTAATCGTGCTCGTCTAACCATTGGCGCACTGCACCCAAGTCCCCGGCTACCACGTACTTGAAGAGCTGAACTAATACTTCCACACTCACCCCCTATGAAATTTGGCGAATTGTCGGTAAGAGATTCTTCGTATTTATACCATCTACAGCATTCACTTGCAGGGCAATTACTTAGCCTCTAACTCGAGAAATATACGGACGTATCTGCATAAAACACCAGCACAATTAGCCATAGAGAGGAGGTACAGATGATGGCGACAACAAGGTCGAAATGATCTGCGACAAAGTAAGGCTGGTGACAACCTGCTTGAGCACCTGTACTAGCTGAGGATTAAATTACATAGATCGGTTCCTGCGGAAAGCAAATCCGGCGGTATCTTCTCGGCCGCCGCCAGTTGCCGATACGCCGCAGGTAGCGGATGGTCGCTCATCATCAATATCCTTACCGTACAAACACAACGTTTACTCGGTAAAACCTACACGTTTCTCGACCCGACGACTAGCCACAAAGCACATCGGTTGCCCATTTCCGTACCAACATGGCTTGACTATCCCTACGCAAGACAATAGCTTCTCCGTCGCCATTTCCGCTCTGCCTCCCCATGGTACAACGTCTAGTGGAAACAGCAAAAGCACTGCGGGTCCAAGACCTGCAGTGCTTTATTTGTTCGCCCAGTCGACGGCTTGACGGTCCGCTTATCGTCCTATACTATTCGAACGCTTCTGCCTCAGATGTTTTTCGGGGAGTCGTGGCAGTCGCCTGCCCTGCAGGCTCTATGGGGGAGGTCTACAGAGTCTTTTGCCTTTTTGACACTGCTAGGGCAAAAAACCTCCTACTGCCGCTAATTTGTCCGGTAAATAGGTACCAATGACATGGTTCAGGCCATAGTACCGCAAACGCCTGTTGTTCAGCCCTGCGACCACCATTTTTAAGTTGCTCGAATGCCTGCTGCCAGCTTAAGGTGATACTGAATGAATCGATCATTTTTTAGCGCGTCATCAATGCGCTTGATATCTGCCTCCGTCATCCTATGGGTTGGTAGATTATACGTCTCGATATCGTATGGGGTTGGCTCCTAGATATCGCGCCTTAGGCACGCAGAACGCATCGTTGATGTGTGCCACATTGCCAAAGCCGACCTTGAGCGTGCGGTAAATGTTACATATACCATTGAATCGCAGTCGACAAAGACGCATACTTCAACATCCAACTCCTCACTCATCCGACGTATAAAACGCCGCGTAGCCCGAGTGCCCCCCCTTCGCTACATAGTATGCTTCCCACTGAGTAGCAATATCATCAGTTTCGATCAGGCGATTCGCAAGTGCAATCATTTTCAACGATTGCACAAATGTCTTTACAGTATTTGCAGACGGTTCGCTCCTTGGTTTTACGCCCAATTTTAAACTATCCCTCCGTGGGATCAAACCGAACGTTGCTCAGGTTGCGCAAGGGAAAACGCATAGACGGCTTTCCCCCCGAAGCACCTTATCCCGAATTTGCTCCGCCTCTTTCAAAATTCGCTGCAGTACGGCACTTTCGCTCAAATCCACCTTCTCGTCTGACACACCCGACACGATCACTTATCCGACTTCTTCACAGCACTAGCTTCCGTCGCGCGGTCAATAAGCGGCTGTAGTAGCTCTACCGCATCTTCAAAGGTCACTTCGACCAATCCATCCTCCATATCGACCCGGGCGACAACGTGCTTCTTTCGCCCTTCCATTTCATGCCGCACGTACGGCCCTTTGCGACCCCAGTCCAGAAAAATCATACCACCTATCTCAGGATATTCTCCCAACTTGTGGGGCATCCGATAGAAGTAGAGCGCTTGATCGGGCGTCAACTCAAACGGGTCGACCGAACGCGGCAGACTCCGAGTCACCCGCTCACCATCGCTCATCCAGGAAAGGTACCACCCCCTTCCAGACCGGAGGAAGATGTCTACATTACCGGCAACAGCGATTGGACGCAACAAAGACTCGGCCAATTCGAGCGTAACCTCACCCACCGGCACATCGGCCGGAATGCTAGCGGTTTGCTTCACTCCGCTCTCCAATATCAACTCTAGGTACCCGCCATGCGGTCCAAATTTCACCCGAATTTCGTCTTTGTTTCCCGTTTCCAGCTCATATGGCTCGCCATTAGCAGCCTCTAGGAGCGCGAAGGCCAAGTCTGTATCGAGGTCCGCTGGCGCTATAGTTTCCGGTATGTTTCGATTCTTCTCATAGCCGTCGGCCACTAGATATGGGCCATATCGTCCGATCATTAAACTAATCTTGTCATCTAGATCATTGAATTTCAATTCCCGCACACGCGTAGAGGAAATATTTTCGACGATGGCATTCGACCGCTCTTCAAGATGTGCATACAGATCCCCTAGGAGGGCGTCGCGCTCAGCCCCGCCCTTCGCAATTCGATCGAGACCATCTTCCATCTCTGCCGTATACTGCATATCCACATAACGAGCGAGTTCGGCCTTGAGAAAGCTGACAACCGCCATCCCCAAAAATGTCGGCACCAACGAACGCTGCACCCGACGTATATACCCGTGTCTAATAAGCGTGCTGATCGTATTGCTATAGCTGCTGGGCCGCCCAACCCCTTCATCTTCCAGACGGCCGATTAGCCTAGTTTCCGAATAGCGATTTGGTGGCTGCGTCTCATGTTTTTGTGGCTCACCGCCGACAAAATCCAATACCGCCCCCTCCTTGACGGCTGTTGCTTCCGCAGCCCCCTCATCAGCTTCATCACCCGCCTTGGAGATCGCACGAAAACCGTTGAATAATACTTCTGTCACTCGAGTGCGGTATGTGGCCTCACCACAGACGATATCTATTGACGTACGCCTCAACCTCGCCGGCGTCATCTGTGAAGCTACCGTGCGCCGATATACCAATTCATACAGCCTCCGCTCGTGGTCCGGCAGATCCTTATCCTCCGCCGCCACCCAGTCCACTCCAGCCGGACGAATCGCTTCATGTGCTTCCTGTGCCAGTGCATCGGATGTCTGATAGATTACTGGTTTATCGGGTACATATTCTGCCCCAAACTGGGCTGCAATTTTGCGTGCGGCCCCCAGTGCTTCGTCCGATAGCGAGACACTGTCCGTACGCGTATAGGTAATATGCCCATTTTCGTAGAGACGCTGGGCAACCTTCATCGTGCGATCCGTTGTCCAACCCAATTGCGATGCAGCTGCCTGCTGTAGCGTCACCGTACGGAATGGCTCGGCAGGCTTGCGCTGCTCCTCCCGGGACGCAATCTGCCTGACAGAACACAACGACTCGGACAACGCCTTCACTAACCCTTGCGCTTGCTCTTCGCCGATAAGCACTACGGAAGCATCTTTCTTCAAATTCCCGGTATCGGAATCGAAATCCTTACTGGAAGCAATGCGCTTATCGCCAACCTTGATCAACTCTGCCTCTAGCGTAGTTGCCCCCGACTTGAACGTTACTGGGAGTTCCCAATAGCCTCCCGAGCGAAAATAACGACGCTCATATTCACGCTCGACCATCAATAGCAACGCCGGCGACTGGACTCTGCCAACCGATTTAGCACCCGAAACTGCGCCGCGCTTGAAAAACAAGGGACTTAGAATATACCCGATGAGCCGATCTGTTAGCCGTCGTGCCTCCTGTGCCTGGACAAGGTTGTAATCAATAGTACGCGGACTAGCCAACGCCTCCTCTATCGCTGTTTTGGTAATTTCACCGAACACGATACGAGTGACAGGCACATCAGGCTTGATCGCCTCGCATAGGTGCCAAGCGATCGCCTCTCCCTCACGATCGGGGTCAGTGGCTAAATACAACATATCAGCCTTCTTCGATAACCCGCGAAGTTTAGTCACGATATCGCTTTTGGAAACCGTGTACGTTGGCTTGAACCCATTTTCTACATCTATGCCCATCGAGCTCCCAGAAACATTGGGCAAATCACGCACATGGCCCATACAAGGCTCGACCTGGTAAGCGCCTCCTAAAAAGCCTTGGATCTTGACCGCTTTTGCCTTTGACTCTACTACAACTAGCTTCACACCCACCTCGCAAGTTTCACGTTTGACCCCATTATTCGACTCTACGTCCTACAATCTCCGTTGTGCTACTCAGCTTACGTATCCCCCCATCTCCACCATGATCTTTCTTCGCTTCGACTTGGTCGTGTCCGTTGGCACAAGGTTCCCTGCGCC
>JACLAC010010834.1_pt1 | contig 12043 bp, 9 predicted proteins | sample 8027881 | NCBI WGS metagenome assembly JACLAC01 (sample SAMN15725517, study PRJNA655200) | protist metagenome | isolation source: fluorescence activated cell sorting (FACS) single amplified genomes of... | place: Spain: Blaines Bay Microbial Observatory, Mediterranean Sea | collected 2016-01-19 | reverse complement strand
GAAGTCAAACTGCGTCCCGGCGGTTTGATGGAATTGGAATACCTGCTGGCTGTGGAGGCGTTGCGGCGAGGGGGGGCTTGGTCTGCTGCCGGGCAGGGGTTGGAGCACGACGCACTGGCGACGATTTTGGGGCAGGACGAACCGGTTTTAAGCACAGCTGGAGAGGATCTGCGTCGGTTGCGCGACTGGTTCTTCGCGGGGCGCTTGTACGGCTCAGGTTGGATGGCGCGATTGGACGTGGATGCGGCCAGCATTGACCAAGTCACGACCCGCGTCTCGCAGGCGGTGGGCGCCCTGATCGATGCTAAAGCCGAGGAGACGGGGATTGATTGGGTGGAATACCAGGAACAAGCCGTGCGATGGTCCGATACCGCCTGACTACTGCACCAGAATGCGCGTATGGGTGGTTTTGCCCGGCTCAATGACCAGTGGTCCCACCGTCTTCTGCCGATTGGCCATCCGCCCCTGAACGACGTAGGTTCCTGCGGGCAGCAGGAGCGAGTGCGACCATGGCCCCCTGACGGCAAAGTCCAGACTCGGTTTCTCCGGCCCACGGGCAAAGCGAAAGGCGGAGATATCGAGGGCTGCGTTATTCTCGACATCAATATCCAACCGGCCAAGGTTCAGCGTGATGATATGCTCTGAGGGCAGGGTGTCGCCGACCGTAAATCCATAGTTATAGCGGATGTTTTCTGCAGTCATCTCCATGAAGTATTCGCCCGGCAGCAGCTCGTAAGCTGGCTGTTGCACCTGGATTTGCTGGAGCTTCTGCCCGCGCTGCTGGCCCTGACGTTCATAGAGGGTCCAAAGCGGCTTGTTGACACCCAAGGGTGGCTCTGCCGCCCTGGCGAGGCTCACGCGGAACTCCACCCCAGAGGGACCGCGGCTGCTCAACCCTGTGGCGTTCTGGATGCTCTCGCTTTCGTCCAGCTGAACGGTGAGCGATTGCGACACGACCTCCAGCGCGCGCCGATGAAGAATGCGCGAAGGATCGTCTCGCTGCACGCCATCGGTCGGCAGCATTGCGGTCGCCGGCTGAGCTGGCATTGGTGGTGTTTCGACCCGGTGGGGAGGGGACAGAAGCTCTTGCAGCGACGCGTGGAGGCGCACCAGCTTGGGTTTGCTTCGGACGGGTTCTGCGCTGAGCGCCTGCTCGTGGGCTTGCTCTCCAACACGCTGGGCCACCGTTGTCATTGCCTGAGACAGAGCGTCTGCTGTATCCGCGGCTAAGGCCAAACCGCCAGTTTCATCGGTTAAACAGTCCAAGACCCGGCGCATCGAATCACTCATACCAAAACTGATCACATGAATGCGGAAATCAGGGTGAGTGGCGGCTAGAACGTATGCAAACAGGCAAAGGTCCCGACCACAGGTTTCAACGCCATCGGTGAGTAGGATCAAGGTTGGGTTCGCCGCTCTCCTGTTGATCAAGGTCCGGCTGGCAGCAACCAAGGCACTGGTCAGCGGGGTTCGGCCCTTGGGCTGAATGCTGCTGACCGCCCGCCGAAGTCTGTTTGAAGTAGCGCCGGGTTCGAGCAGCACTTGGCTATCATCGCACCCCCATGTGGACCGATGCCCATAGGCCACGACCCCCAGCGGTTCAGCCGCGCTCCATTCATCGAGCAGCCCATTGATGGCGTTTTGGGCGATTTCAATTTTCGCAACCTTGTCGATCTCGCCCCACATGGAATTCGAGCCGTCCACGACCAGCATCGTCTCGGCCCGAACCGATACGCTGATCAACAGCATGCTCACAATGGCGGCGAAGCGCTTCAAACGCTGGGTTCCCATTCTGCGGGCGACCGTCACGTTGTGTGAACAGCGGTTCCTTCGCTGGAACTTTGGGTCGCAGTGATAACAGAAGAGAAAGCAATAATTATGCAAGAATGATAAATTGTAGATAAAACAGCCTGCTAATGGCCGCATTTCCGGTATCGAAGCCAGGGGCGCCCCAATACAGGGCGGAACAGAAAAGCGAGGGGTGGTACGGGAACCGGCCCCTCGCTCTGAAATGACCTTGGGAGGTTAGGCCAATGCGACGCTCAGTGGCGTGAAGTCGAGACCCTGAGCCTGAGCGACAGGCTCGTTGGTGATCTTGCCGTTCCAGACGTTCAGGCCGTTTGCGAGATGGGCATCATCCCGAAGTGCCTGCTTCCAGCCCTTGTCGGCCAAAGCCAGACCGAACGGTAAAGTTGCGTTGTTCAGCGCATAAGCGGATGTCCGGGCGTATGCGCCTGGCATGTTGGCCACGCAGTAATGCACCACGCCATCGACTTCATAGACGGGTTCGTCGTGTGTGGTCGCCTTTGATGTCTCAAAGCAGCCGCCTTGGTCGATGGCCACATCTACAACAACGCTGCCGGGCTTCATCGACGCAATCATGCCACGCGAGACGAGCTTTGGTGCGTTGGCGCCGGGGATGAGAACCGCGCCGATGACCAGATCAGCCTGCTCAACCGCACTGGCCAGCGCTGCGCTGGTGGAGAAGATTGCACGTGCCTGAGCGCCGAAGTGGTGGTTGATGCGCTCCAGCGTTAGCAGGTTGCGATCAAGGATGGTGACGTTCGCCTGCAAGCCAACCGCCATTTCTGCTGCATTGAAGCCAACCACACCGCCGCCGATGACAACCACGTTCGCTGGTGCAACACCGGGAACGCCACTGACCAGAACGCCTGCGCCGTTGGTTGCCTTTTGCAGATAGTGAGAGCCGGCCAGAACCGACATGCGGCCAGCGACCTCGGACATGGGCTTGAGCAGCGGCAGACCGCCGCCGTTTGCAGTAACCGTCTCGTAAGCGATGCAGGTCGCGCCGGACTTGATCAAGTCCTCGGTCTGCGGCGCATCGGGCGCGAGGTGCAGGTAGGTGTAGAGCAAATGGTGCGGCTTGAGCATGGCGCGCTCAACGGCCTGCGGCTCCTTCACCTTCACGATCATTTCAGCGGTTTCGAATACTTCAGCCGCGGTGGCAACAACGCTTGCTCCTGCGGCTACATAGGCCTCGTCCGCAGCACCCACGCCAGCGCCGGCTTGGGTTTCAACAACAACCTTGTGCCCGTGAGCAACGAACTCGCTGACGCTGTCCGGGGTCAGGCCAACACGATATTCGCGATTTTTGATCTCTTTTGGAACGCCAACGATCATGGGTACATTCTCCTTCTATATGCGAACCATGATAGTTTTGTTTTGGTCGAATGAAATACGAAGTTTAGGCCCAAATCCCCCTCTTTTTGAGATTGAATCGTGAGAAATGATTAAATTAGAGGATGACGATGAGAAAATTGAAGCAAGCTAGAGGTTTTGTCCCGTTACGGTGCGTCGCGCATAGAGCCACAGAAACGCACTGCCGAGGCTGCCGACCACGCCAAATATCCCCAAAGTCAGCGACAGGCCGATGGCCGAGGCCAGCAGGCCGCTGGCAACGCCGCCAATCCCCATGCCGCCGAAGGCGAGTGCACCCCAGAGTGCCATGATGCGGGTTCGATAGTCCTTGGGGGCAGCCTGCAGAATGGAGGCCTGACTGCCAATCAGCGTGAGGCTGCCCGCAGCCCCTGAAATGAACGAGAGGGGCAGCAGCAACCAGACCGTTGTTGAAAGCCCCATGCCGCACACTGCAAGCCCACCGACAAGACCGCCAGCAAACAGGTAGCCCAGCATCTGGCGTGCAGACCCGCGCCGCGTTGCCAGAACCATGCCGATGATAATCGCACCCGCGCCCGCCGCCGAGGTCAGATAGCCCAGCGTCTGCGCCGTTCCGTTGGTCACCAGCTCCCCGTTTATCGCGGGCATCAGTTCAACCACCGAGCGGCCAAAAAAGCCTGAAAAAACAGTGGCCGCCATGGCGAGCATCATCAGTGGGTCCTTGCCTGCTTCTCGCATGCCGCCAGCGAGGCGGTCCATGAATGACCCGGTTGGCTTACCCTTCGCCGTGTGTTTGACGTTGAGAAAGACCACCACCACAAAGAAGATGGCGTAGAGCAGGAACCCTGCGAAAAAAGCGAAGGCAATGTTGCCAAATGCAATGACCCAAGCGGCCAGCGCCGGACCAACGACCCGAGCCGTATTGAACAGCGTCGAATTGACCGCTACGGCCGAAGACAGCGCGTTCTCTGTCACCAGCAAGGTCGGCATAACCAACCGCGCAGGCTGCCAAATCGCGATCACAAAACCCGTCGCAGCGGCGGCAATGATGTAGGGTGCCACTGATGTCGTGCCAAGCGCGGCGATGATTGCAAGTGAGAGGTACACGAGAAGGTTCATGAACTGCACCGCGACGATCACGCGCTTTGGGTTCAGGTTCTCGATCAAAACCCCCATAAACGGGCCAAATACGCCCGGCATGGCGAGGATCAGAAACGCCGTCAGGCCGGTTAGCGCCGGAGACTGTGTGAGCTCCCATACCACGTAACCCAGCGTGAGCCGGGTCATCCACAAACCAATGGCACCAATCATGAAGCCCAAAGTCCATTGAACATATAACGGATGCCGCAGGGCGTTGGACGAAGTGGTGTCAAAGCGAAGCATAAGGTCAGCCTTGCGCAGAAACGCCTCAGGACGCCACGCGAGTTTGCGCAGGGCCGCCATACCTCGACAGACCGCGATGTCGGTGATTGGGTAAGGTCATGCAGTCCCTTTTGCCCCGCTCCGCTTTGTTTATGCCCGGCAGCAATGCCCGCGCGCTTGAGAAAGCGCGAACACTGGCGTGTGATGCTGTTATTTTTGATCTCGAAGATTCAGTCGCGCCGGGCGCAAAGGCTCAGGCGCGTGACTTCGTGCAGCAGGCGCTTGCGGAGAGGGCCGAATACGGAGATCGGACCCTTGCCGTGCGCTCAAACGCTCTGTCCGAACCTGATTTTTCGCTCGACCTGCCGGTGGCACAGCGTGCCGACGTGGTGGTTGTGCCCAAGGTGTCATCGGTCACAGAGTTGACGTCCTGCCAAAGGGCGCTGGATGGCTCTGCGGCTGCGTTGTGGGTGATGATCGAGACACCCCAGGCCGTTCTGAACATTCGAGAAATGGCGGCCCATGCATCGTCGGTTGCACCCTCATTGCGAGCCTTTGTCCTCGGAGCCAATGATCTGGCTCTGGGCGCAGGCGTGCCTCAGGTGGCGGGGCGCTGGAACATGCTCGCGTGGTTCAGTGAAGTGATTCTGGCCGCCAGCGCGGCGGGTCTAGCGGTGTTCGACAGCGTGTCGAATAATTTTCGAGACCTTGATCGCTTTGAGGAAGAATGCCTGCAAGGTGTCGAGCTGGGGATGGCAGGAAAGACGCTGATCCACCCGGCTCAGATCGAAGCTTGCAATCGAGCATATGGACCAAAAGCCATCGATATTGAACGGGCGCAGGCTATCATTTCCGCCTTTGATGATCCGGCTCATGCCAATCGCGGTGCGGTGCAGATTGAGGGGGAGATGGTCGAACGTCTCCATCTTGCCAGTGCCCATGAAACCATCCGGCGCGCCCGGGCCTTCGGGCTGACCGCATAACGAGGAATTTTGATGTTCAGCAGTATGTTGCGCCTGCCGGTTGGTGTTCTTGTCCTCTCCCTGTGTATGGGGCTTGGAACCAGTGCTGCAACCATCGCCGTCGCCATTACCTCACTGGCTGGTGAAGCGATTGCCTCCCACCCGAGTTTGGCGACCGTGCCTTATGGCCTCCAATTCCTGGCGCTGATGGCGTCGGCAGTGCCGCTGACGACGTTGATGGGACGAGTGGGCCGGAAGCCGGTTAACATCCTGGCCAGCTTGTTTGGTGTCGGTGCAGGCGTGGTGTCGGCGCTGGCGGTTGGACTTGGCAGTTTCGTGTTGCTGTGTGTCGGGCACATGATGCTAGGGATATTCCTGGCCGGTTTGGCCAGTTTGCGGTTTGCAGCCATCGACCGATCGCCCTCAGATCTGCGCGAAATGGCGATTTCTCTGGCTCTGTTTGGGGGCGTACTGGCTGGTTTTCTGGGGCCGACGCTCGCGCGGTCTGCTGGACTGGTGTTCCCGTTCGAGGGCTTCATTGCGCCCTATCTCATGATGGGGGCCGTTTGTGGTTTGGTTGCTGTTATTCTGTTGCTGCTGCCTTTCCCCAATGACGCCGAAACTGTCCAACAGGCACAGGCCGCCAAGAAAGCTGCTAGAGCCGAGGGACGGCAAGTGGGCGCAGTGGTGCTTTCCAAGCCGCTCTTCTGGTTTGCCGTCGTTTCTGGGGCTGTCGGCTATGGCGTGATGACCCTGCTGATGGTCGCCTCGTCGTTGGAGATGCAGGCCCAGAACTTTCCCTTCGAGGTCAACACCTACATGATCCAGGCCCATGTCCTTGCGATGTTTGCTCCCTCACTGTTCAGTGGGGTCTTGGTGCGTTGGCTTCGCCGAGATCGTTTCATCTTCATCGGTATGATGCTGATGGTCGGCGCGGCTGTCACGGCGCTCTTTGCTCCGGCGCTGTGGGCGTTTCTGGTGGCGCTGGTGCTGCTCGGTCTGGGGTGGAATTTCCTGTATGTTGGCGGCGGAATCATGGTGGCGTCTCTGGCAGCTCCCGCGGAAAAGCTAAGAGCGCAGGGCGTAAACGACATGATTGTTTCCAGCTTCTCGGCAGTTGCCGCATTGTCTTCGGGGGCCTGTCTGGTGATATTTGGCTGGCAAGGCCTGCAGATCTTCGCGCTGATCGTTGTGGTGCCCCTGGTGGTTTTCGGTGTCTTTGTTCGCTTCGGAGGCGTACCGACGGCGGATGCGGATTCAGAATCAAGTTAAGCGGTTAAACCAGCGGCAGCCCGCTGGTCATGAGCCAGGCCGCACCTATAATCGGCACTGGTGGCGTGGGGAGAGGACAGGGTGACGGGAAAGAAGTTTCGCAAGGTCGAGCATACGCGTGTCGCACAGGCTGTTGTCGAGCAGTTTGAGCAAATGATCCTGCACGGGAGTTTGCGCGACGGTGAGAAGCTACCGGGCGAGCGCGAGCTTTCTGAACAGCTTGAGGTCTCACGCCAGACCCTGCGGGAAGCCTTGAAAACGCTGGAACAGCTGGGATTGGTGGAGGCTAAGCAGGGCGGAGGGACTTACATTGCGGATATCGTCGGTTCAGCCGTCTCTAAACCGCTGATCGGCCTGTTTTCGCGCCATGAAGAAGCTTACATCGACTACATGGAGTTCCGCGTCTTGCTGGAATCCAAGGCCGCTGGTCTGGCCGCAGAGCGCGCGACGGAATTCGACCGTCAGATCATCCAGTCCAAGTACGATGCCATGGCGGCTGTACACGATCAGGACGACCCCAACGTCGGGGCTGAGTTGGACGCTGACTTTCACCATTCAATCGCCGAAGCCACCCACAACCCCATGATGATCTTTTCGTTGCGCTCCATTTTCGAGTTGATCCGGCAGGGCGTTTTCTACAACCGCTATGTTGTTTATCTGGAGGCTGGCGGCAAGGATCGTCTTTTGGAACAGCACAAGGCCATCTGCGACGCCATCGTCCAAGGCGACGTGGCGGGGGCCGAACGGACAATGAGCGCCCATCTGACCTTCATTATCGACTTTTTCAGTGATGCCATGCGCATGCGCCAACGCTTTGAAACGGCACGATTAAGAGCGGAAACTTACGGGTTCAAAGCATAGCATGGACAAAGTGGTCTTGTTTTCAGACCAAATTTTGTTCATCTTATCAATGATTAACCAGAATTAAGAAACTGAATGGTCTGCTGACATGCTGAATATGCCAAGTCCATCTGCTGAGGTGCTCGCGCGGCGTGAAACCATCGCCCACGACCTGCGTGCGCTGCTCGGTAACGAAGCGCTGCTGATTACCTCTTCCAATGAGCTGAAGGGCTACGAAACAGACGGCCTGGCCTGCTACCGCACGGTGCCTATGCTGGTTGCCTTGGCTGAGACCACAGAACACGTCGCGGCGGTGCTGAAGTACTGCAACGACCATGGGGTGCCGGTCATGGCGCGCGGTGCGGGAACATCGCTGGCTGGCGGTGCTCTGCCTCAGCTGGATACGGTCGTGCTGGGCCTGTCCAAGATGAACGAAATCCTTGACGTGAATATCGAGAACAAGACCGCGCTGGTGCAGGCAGGGGTCACCAACAAAAACATATCCGTCGCCGTGGACGATCTGGGACTGTTTTACGCCCCCGATCCAAGCAGCCAGATCGCCTGTACCATTGGCGGTAACGTCGCGATGAATTCTGGCGGGGCACACTGTCTGAAATACGGGGTGACGACGAACCACATTCTGGGCGTGAAGTTCGTCACGATGGAGGGCGAAGTCGTCGATATTGGTGGCGAAGCCTACGACCTGCCTGGATACGACCTGCTCGGCATGATTGTGGGTGCAGAAGGGCAGTTGGGCGTGGTGACGGAGGTCACGGTGCGGCTGATGGACAAGCCAGAGGCTGCGCGTCCATTATTGGCCGGGTTCGATTCCGCCCTGGACGCCGGGGCCTGTGTCGCCGCGATCATGGCGACAGGTCGGACCCCTGTGGCTATCGAGTTTATGGACCGTCCCGCGATCCTTGCCTGCGAGAAATTCACCGGCGCGGGCTATCCGGTCGAGGCGCAAGCTCTTTTGATCATCGAGGTCGAAGGCTCAGAAGCGGAAATCGAAGAAGAGTTGGCCTTCGTCGAGGGCATGGCCCGTGATCACGGAGCTATATCGCTGCGGGTGGCGGAAGATTTCGCCTCGGCCGAAAACATCTGGAAAGGCCGCAAGAGCGCCTTTGGTGCAATAGGGCAGATTTCGCCCGATTATCTGTGCATGGACGGCACCATTCCGGTAACCAAGCTGCCCGACGTGTTGGAGCAGATTTACGCCATCGGCGCGCGCTACGGCTTTGAGATTGCCAACATTTTCCACGCAGGCGACGGCAACATGCACCCACTGATCATGTACGACAGTCACCAACCTGGTGTGTTGGACGAAGTCGAGGCCTGCGGCGCAGAAATTCTCAAGGTCTGTGTGGATGCTGGCGGATGCATCACTGGCGAACATGGTGTGGGCATCGAAAAGCGGGATCATATGCCGCTCATGTTCAGTCCGGCTGAACTCAATCAGATGAAGGAAATCAAGCGCCAGTTCGACCCCCAGTGGCTGCTCAATGGCGGCAAGGTGTTTCCGCTGGACGAAGTAGGCGTACCCGCTGATCAAATCGTTCCCAACCGGGTTTCGGTCTGATGACGCAGGCCGCCCCAGCACCCGAGTTTACGCCGGAAACCGCCCCCTTCTCGACCCCAGAAGCCTTGGCCGACTGCGTGGCGGGACTGGACCAACCCATCGAGGTTCAGGGCGCAGGGACCAAGGCTGGGATCGGCTATCCGGTCAGCGCGCCGTGTGTCTCTACGCTGGGCCTGGCAGGCATTACGCATTTCGAACCCCAGGAGTTTGTCCTTGGCGCTCTTGCCGGCACGCGTCTGTCAGTCATTGAGGCAACCTTAGCCGAGCACGATCTAATCCTGCCCTTCGACCCACCGCGCTTTGGCGGCGATCCCACATTGGGAGGGGTTATCGCCACCAACATCGGCGGTGCTGAGCGCGAGAGCCTGGGCGCCCCCCGTGATAACGTCCTCGGCGCGCAGTACATCAACGGCAAGGGCGAGCTGCTCAAGGCCGGGGGTCGGGTGGTCAAGAACGTCTCCGGGTATGATATTCCGCGCGGTCTTAGTGGGTCGTGGGGGACGCTTGCGATCCTGACTGAAATCACCATCAAGGTACTGCCCAAGGCGCGGGCTGTTGAACAGGCTTCCGAACCGCCTGTCGCCCTGTGGTCGGCACCCTTTGTCTGGCGGGTGAGCGTGCCGCGCGACCGGGCCAAAGAGATTGCGAAAACCTGGCCGGGCCAAATGGTCCAGCAGTGGAACGGCGCTTTGCTGTGGTTGGCGGCAGACGAGATCACAGGGGAAAGCACCGATGGTCACGCTGTCGCCGCAGGCGCGGGCGGTCATGCGCTTCTGATCAAAAGCCCGCTTTCCCATCGACAGCAACACTCCTGCTTTCAGCCGCTGAGTTCAGGCAACCTGGCGCTCACCCGCCTGCTAAAGCGCGCTTTTGATCCGGCCGGGCGGTTCAATCCGGGCCGCATGTACGAAGAGGTTTGAACCATGCAGACGTTCTTTAAAGAAGGCATGGTCAAAGATGCTGAAACCCAGCGCTCAGAGGCGATTTTCCGCAACTGCGTTCACTGTGGCCTGTGTACTGGAACCTGCCCGACCTACCAGCTGCTGGGTGACGAGTTAGACAGCCCTCGGGGCCGGATCTACTTGCTCAAGGATATGCTCGAGAATGGACGGAAGCCGACCCGGGACGTGGTGGAGCACCTGGACCGGTGTTTGAGCTGTTTGGCCTGCACCACGACCTGCCCGTCTGGCGTGGATTACATGCATCTGATTGATCACGGCCGAAAGGTGATCGAGCGGGACTATGATCGTCCGCTGTTCGAGCGCGCATATCGCTGGTTTCTCGCGCAGGCTTTGCCTCGGCCCCGCGTTTTTCGCTGGTTGCTGCGACTGGCACCGCTGGGTGGGGCCTTTCGGCCGCTCATGCCTCTACCGCTGAAGACAGCTCTGGCGTTGACGCCCGATCGCCTTCCTGCACCTGCGCCGACGGATCAACCGGGTTTGCATCCTGCGCAGACGGCGAAGCGTCGCGGTCGGGTCGCGGTCTTTCCCGGGTGTGCACAGCAAGTGCTGGAACCGGAAATCAACGCGGCGACCATTCGCTTGCTGACGCGGCTGGGGTACGACGTTGAAGTTGTTTCTGCACCCTGTTGCGGAGCACTGACCCATCACATGGGAAAATCCGACCAAGCCGAAAGCACCGCAACCCGGATGATCGACGCTGTGTTGGCAGCCGACAGCCGTGACACGCTCGATGCGCTGGTGATCACTGCCTCGGGGTGTGGGACCACGGTGAAGGACTATGGATCTATGTTCCAGGATGACTCTGCCATGGCTGAGCGTGCCAACCGGGTCGCGGGGCTGGCGCGCGACATCACGGAGTTTGTCAAAGTCGAGGATTTGGCCGCGGGCAAGGACGCGCTGCAGGCCGTGAAAATCACCTATCACAGTGCCTGCTCGATGCAACATGGGCAGAAGATCACGACCCAACCAAAGACCCTGCTGAAGGCGTTGGGCGCGAGCGTGCGGGAACCGGCGGAAGGGCATCTATGCTGCGGATCCGCCGGTACCTATAACCTGCTCCAGCCCGAGATTTCAGGGCAGCTCAAGGACCGAAAATTGCGCAACATCGAAAAGACCCAGCCGCAGATTGTGGCCACGGGCAACATTGGCTGCATGAAGCAATTGGAGAAGGGCGTCGGCGTGCCATTGGTGCACACCGCGCAGTTGCTCGACTGGGCCACGGGCGGCCCCAAGCCGCATCAACTCGACCGCTGACCGCAGTGCTGATCGTCGTCCTAACCACCCCAACAAAAAACCCTGCACGCTTGTGCAGGGTTTTTGTTGGCAGACGCCGCACGTTGAGGAAATGGGACGGGTTTTCTGCCCCTTAGAAGGTCAAACGAATGTCCGCTTTGCCTTCGTGGGTTTGCGTCGGCTCGGTGAGCGCTTCATCCTCTAGTCGGGTGTACCGATAACCAAGCTCCAGATCCACGCCCGTTGCAATTGCGACGGTAACGTCCGTTGTGATCGACGAGCTGGAAACATTCGCGTCGTGAGAGCGCCTGTGCTGGCCGTTCAGGCCATAGATCACGCGACCGGTTTTGTTCGAGACGCCAACGTCGTAGATCGACTGGGTTTCGTGGCGCGACGAGCCATCATAGAAGGCTTCCAATCCCGCGCTGGCGCCAAAGGTCAGGCGCCCATATTCCATCATTGCGCCCGCTCGACCGCCATAGAGTTGGCCTTCAACGGGGATCCCGCTGCCGGTCAAAGGAATGGTCGCGAAGTCATAGTTGCCGTCGCGGATCACCTCAACACCGTAAGCCGGCGTGACAGTCCGCACCGGACGTCGCCACACCACGGAGCCATGCTGGCGATTGTGGCGATCTGCGGCGAGGGTGGCTTCCCAGGGGCCCTGTTTGGTGCTCACAGCGCCCGCAAAGTCGCCC
>JACLAC010025801.1_pt1 | contig 12047 bp, 5 predicted proteins | sample 8027881 | NCBI WGS metagenome assembly JACLAC01 (sample SAMN15725517, study PRJNA655200) | protist metagenome | isolation source: fluorescence activated cell sorting (FACS) single amplified genomes of... | place: Spain: Blaines Bay Microbial Observatory, Mediterranean Sea | collected 2016-01-19 | reverse complement strand
TATATTTTACTACACTCTATTATAAAAGGTTCTGTGTTAACTGTAGCTTTTATTAGTACAGATTTAGAATACTAAGCTAAGAATATTTTTTTTTTTATTATTATTAATTTTAATTAAATAACACCTACATTAACATGCATCTCCTCCTTCTTTACGACAATATATATATAGATATATATACAGAGAAACTTCTCATCATTCCATTTTTGCGTTTTCCTTCTTGTCATAATCGATAACGTAGTGGGAATATGAGAAAGTTAACGTTATTGATACCTATCTATGTCATATTGTACATATGGTGTATTGTTTCATGTAAATCACAAGATCACAGTGGACCATCTGGGCCTGCGGAAGAAGAAGTGGAGACGGTAACATGTGTAGATAAAATACAAAATGGTGATGAAACAGATATTGATTGCGGTGGTTCTACATGCCCTGAGTGTAAGAGCAATCAAAAATGTGTAACTAGTACTGATTGTGTCAGCAATATTTGCGAAGATGATACTAGACAATGTGCTGAAATAGAAGTTGACAGCGAGAAAGCAGTAGAAATTGCATTAAAATTACATAATAATAAAAATGAAAATAATAACAAAAAAACGAGCGAGGATGATGGAATTGAAGATACAGATACAATTGTAGAAGATGGTGAAATCAGAGATAAATCCCGATTAAATGACACAATGTCAAACGAAACTATGCAAGATAGCGATGAGATTGAAATGGTTGAAAAAAATGTAGTAAATACAACGAAGCAAGTTAATAATTTGCAATCAAATGTTGATAAAGTTTTAGTGGAAATACAAATAGACGAGAAAAAAGATTTAGCGAAAGAAAAAAAAATGAATGAGACATTAGAGAAACTAACAAATAGATTAAATTACAAAAAGAAGAAGAAGAAAGCTGAAGTTAGCTCGATGGCTGGTGGTTTTGGCAATGAAATAGTGGATGAAAGTGAGTCGTCAAATGTTAAAGAATCGATCAAAGAAGTTGAAGAAACAAAGGAATTTTTAAAAGAATTGATAAAAGGGGAAAAAGAAGATAAAAAGAAAGAGATCGAAGCCTTGAAAGAAATGAAACAAAAATTAAATAAATTATCGCAAAAAATGAATACAACATCTTCGGAACTAAAAGATGTACGCAAAAGTAGTTTGGTAAAAGATAAAGCGTTAGAAACGTTGGGTCGTGATAAAGTGAAAGAAGATGCAATTAAAGAAATTGAGCATCAGATTGAAACAGGAGCAAAAGTTGATTATGAAAGTGGTGCATTGGAAAACAAAGAAGGTAAAAAATTACCATCAACGTTGAAAACTAAAATAAACAAATTGGACTCAAAAAGTCGAAAACGAGTTGAAAAAGCACGTGAGGAGGCTATACGACAAGCAGCTGATCCAGCAATTATGGTTACTGATGTGACTTTGTTGCTGGACGTTACCATCATGCTTAGTTTTGCCGCATTTGGTGGATTTTTGATGAAAGCGTGTCGTCTTCCTGTAACATTTGGTTACATTGTGGGTGGTTTGGTCGTAGGTCCCTCGTCATTGCAGTTTGTCAGTAATGTTGGTCAAGTGCAAACATTGTCGCAATTTGGATCTATGTTTATGATTTTTGGTTTGGGTGTTGAATATCCTACGGAACAAGTTCAACGCGTGCGTAATGTATCCGTTCGCGGGGGTATGGTAACAATTCTTGTGGTAACACTGTCGTTTGCAGTATTACTTTCTGTTGGTTATACGAATCAATATAAAACATTTTTGGGCCCATTGTTACTTGGATGCGGATTGGCCATGTCGTCAACGACCGTTGTTTTGGCCCATGTTAAAGGATTACGGTCAAGCCAAAGTGCTTCTTCAGGATCATCCACGGCAATATCTTCTTCTACTACTACTGGTAGAAATAGAAGTGGTAGTAGAAATTCTGTATTAGCAAAGGCCGATTCATTGTATGGTCAAATTACATTGGGAATTATTGCGGTACATGAGTTTTGGATGGCTTTGATATTATCATTACCAGAGTTATTACATTCCCAAGACATGTTTTTCTCAGCAAGTCGTATAATTTTAGGAGCTGCAGTTGCATATATGTTAGTTAAGATAACACCATTAGCATATTTCAATCGTGTGCTGTATTTTGTAGCAACTCAAGAAGAATCAAGTGAACTTTTTAAACTTGGTGTTGTAAGTTTTTGTTTAGTATTTTCATTAATCACGTATTCGTGTGGTTTATCGCTTGAATTGGGTGCATTTATTTCTGGTTATCTCTTATCACGTTCGCCTCATCGAACTAAGGCCCTAGCTGTAGTTGAGCCTTTGAAAAGTTTATTTAGCATTATTTTCTTCGCTTCAATGGGGATGACATTAAATATGAATTTTCTGGTTACAAACGCAAAATTTTTGCTTGGAAGTGCAATTTTGTTTATTTTTATAAAAAGTATTGTGACTATGTTGGTCTTATACTATTGCTTCCACATACCATTTATAACAGCTATGACTATTGGAATTGTATTAAGTAGTATTGGCGAGTTGTCACTAGTATTTGTTAGTAAAGCGGCAAAAATGTCATGGAAAGGCAGCATGTCAAAGATGATATCACGACGACATTATTTATTATATTTAGCAACTTCAGTAGTGGTGCTATTGATTGCGCCGATTTTACACAAATTGTTGCCGCATCAATGGATTGCTTTGATGGAAACGAAAGCGGCAGGTGATTTTTTACGAGAATTGGAAGAAAAAGAATTGGGGAATCAATCAAAAGACATTGAATTGGCTACCAAGTCGTCAACTTCGTTGACGAAAAATAGACAGAAAGAACATGGTAGTGATGGTGATTAAAAAATAGAACAGCTCTGCTATTTAAAATTTATACGAAAACGGGAGAGTGTGTCAGGAGTGCGAGTAGCAGTGATATTATTTTTTTATTAAATGATGGTTAAAATCTAAGTTAATAATAAATTAATTTTATTTTTTATAAAAAAAAACTTTAAAATATTAAAAAATATACGTAACATATAAATACCGACACTCTAGATTTTTAACCATTCATTTTAATTTAAACACACTCACACACTTCTTAAGATTTAAAAACAGTGTGAAACCTTTTTCCAAATGTTGAAGATATTTTTTCGTACATCATATGAATTATACGTACTCGTAAAAAATTTTTTTTCACTAACACCCTCCCAGCTCAAACGTTCTCAGTCAAATATCTCCTTCTCCCTCTCTATATATACTATATATTTTACAAAACACCGAATTTTTTATTTAATGTCACGTTTAGTACCAAACCACCAACGGATTGGTTAGGGAATTTTGATAATATCAACAAGAGGAATAAATTGTCTTCACCTTCATCTGATTCTCCTAATATATCTAATATATATAATAAAGTAATTAAAAAAAATATCCCATCCTATTCCATGGCTGGAAAATATGGATTTCATGAAAAGAGTCAAAATGCATCACCAGGTCCAGCTTATTACCCAGTTACGCCATCCAAGTATCATAGACATATGCATAAACCACAAAGAGCAATTTTTGGAAGTACAAAACGCAGTATTATAGAACAACCAATAGATCAAGAACAATGGATGAAACGATGGAGACCTAAGCTTCATAAATGGAAAACTATCGATGATATATCAACAAATTCACCAATTATATCACGTCATCAACCACCATTGACATTGCCTCAATTAAGGAGATATAATTTAGGTGGAAAAGATGATCTTAATAGTTCGTTAGGTGGAACATTTAATAATTATCTTCGACCTTCCACGAAGAGAACATCGAAAATTGTAAAAAATGAAGCATATATCGTGGAAGCTAGAAAAAACATTTGGAAATCTTTACGATACCAAGAAAGAATGCATTTACCTGGTGTTGTTATGAAACGATTAAAATATAGCAAAGTAAAACTTAGTGATAGACAACGACAAATAAAAAAATTAAAAAATGAACAGCAGACGACACAAAAACGAAGAGGAAGGAAATAAAAATATTTTTGGTTAATGATATTTGTACATCAATATTTTATTTATTATATATATGATGTGGTATTTACCTTCATTGGTATTTTCGATTATGAGAATATCAACACACTTGTGTGAGATAGATTATTTCAGTTATTTTATTCTTTTGAAGAGTAGGAATTATCATGAGTAAATTAAAAATAAATTATGCGTAAATTAAATTATATATGATGTGGTCATCAGATTTTCATTTTTTTACCTTTTTCGTATTTTATTAATATCGTACATCTCATATATTTTTAAAAATTAATAATAATTAGTAAAATACACAATATTTTATACACACTCTATCCACACTAGAGACCGGCACGGCACCACATATATACTTTTACACCTTTGCAGGTTGTAATAAATGATTGGAGTCACTAGTTGCTTTAGCATGTTTTAAAAAGGCTTGTGCAATTTTATTTTTTGCTGCTTCCCTATTTTTATCATCTTGACTCATAGCACCTGCTTTAGCAACATCATCAAATCCAAGTGCTTTGTTGTTACTATGTCCTAATACACTGTCAGTTCCTTCCTCTCCAACTGCTTTTTCTTCTTTTTTCATTAAAGTATTTTTTACTATCATTAATCTTTCCATGATTGTTTCCTCCAATCTTGCAACCATTTTAATTTGTGCGATTCTTTCTTTACGTGCACTTTCCGCTTGAGCTTTGCGCTCTTCGCATTCCTGTTTCCATGCTTTTAGTTCACTATCTGTATTATCAATATCATCTTTAGTGACGGAGCCTGGCATTTTTAATTTTGTGGCATTGCTCTTTTTGCTAGAGCCATCAAGTCCTAACTTTTTGCCATCCGGGGAAAAGCCTAATGCTCGCAATTCTTTGCCGATGCTACGTTTAGTACCATTAATTTTCTTTAATAAATGATCTAAACGTTCTTTCGATGCATCTCTGTTATGCATAGCTTCATCATGCGCTACATACATTGCCTCTTCAATACTATGTTCCATGGCTTGTTCCCTATCGAATTGTGATAATAGTTCGGACAAATATGTATGAACACGATGTGCATCTGCTGATTCCCATTCTAAATCGTCGGAGTCGCCACTTACTTCGATCAAAGCAGTTGGTTCTTTCAAAACTTTGTCTTTCTTGTCGTCTTTGTTATCTCCTTCTTTTTTTCCATTAGCAAAATGTTGTTCCATAATGGATACCATACTTTCCAATACATGTGTGTATGAATTATATCTGGATTGATGTTCAACGAATGCAGTATGACCAGCATCGCGTACATTGGATGCCAATGCGTAACTTTCCATATCCCCACTGAAACCTGCTTGCAAACGCTCGGCTAAATATTTCGTACTACGGAACTGTTGTAATAAACGATCTCCTTTACGCTTTTTAATAGCACGGTCCAACTTTGCAGCTGCATTTGCAGCTTTGCTTTGTTCTTTCTCGTCGTTTTTATCACCTTCATCATCGTCTTTGATACCTGCTTTTTGTTTCAATGCACTTAATCTATTGACCATGATCTTTTCCCTTTTCAAACAATGTCTTTCCCTTTCTGCTCCACGCGCAGTACTTGACTCATCAATATGTTCCAAAGTTTCTTTCACTTGTCCTAAAAGTGCAATAATATTGTCAGCTGGTGATTTACTAGCTGCTAATTGTTGTATTTGCTGTTTCACAGTTGTTGCAGTAGCAATAGCTACGCATATGGTTAGAAGCAATGCAATGATTATTTTCATATTTGAAATATTATATCGATTGATTCTACTATCTGTGTGGATATATATCTGTAACATATATGTTTATACATCTCTCTCTAGTCTCCACCTTTTCAGATTAAAATTCATGTTTTCCATTACAATCCCCTCACTTTTTGCTATGATTTTGATGCTTTTTGACGAGGAAAAAGGACTTCTTCGCTAGATAGTGCTAATCCCTTGCTATTAGCTCAAGAATTTTTATCATCTAAAAATAATCATCATTTATATATAATTAAACTAGTTACTAATTATTAAATATCGGATATTATTATTCCTATCCCACTATAAATAGGCAGTATGGTAACTTAAAACTGTAAAATCTTACACGATAAAACTCTGAAATTCGGGATGTTAATGCTATGTTGATGCTATCTTATATAACGCTGTCCTGGCTTAAATACAGCAGGTGAATAGCATTAATAGCTGCTAAAGTAAGCATGTCTACCAAGTACAATATTTCCTATGTTGATAGTTTTAGCTGCTAACAACTGCTATACTGCTATAACCTATAACTGCATAACTGCTAATTGCTAATAGCATTACTAAAGTAAGCATGTCTACCAAGTACAATATTTCCTATGTCGATAGTTTTAACTGCTAATAGCATTACGAAAGTAAGCATGTCTACCAAGTACAATATTTACTATGTCGATAGTTTTAGCTGCTAATAGCCTAATAGCATTACGAAAGTAAGCATGTCGACCAAGTACAATTTTTCCTATGTCGAACACACTTTGTAATGCTATTTACCTGACGTGTGTGTAATGTCTTTTTTTTTGTCTGTTGATAGAGGAAATATTTTTTTCATCGTTATCGCGGCATGACCGTTTTTCAGTTATTCTATCAATACAGCAGGTATATCAATATAGATGTGCAGATCACAATGCATGCCAATATATATATTAATACATGTATTCCACAATATATATAGATAGAGAAAGATAATAGACAACAGTGAAACAGTTGGTAGGATTTCAACCGTATAAATAGAAATATATCAAATATATATCTTTATAATAACAAAGAATCATGGCTGGAAAAGCAAAGAATCCAATGGAACCAGAAACGTCAATCACACCACATTATTTATTTGGTTTACAAGTTGATGTTGCACCGTCTATATTATATTTAGATGAAGGGAATGTCGTGCATCCAGTAGGTCATAATGTTGCTATTTTTAATATTGAAAATAGGCGTCAAAAATTAATCAATGGGGCGCCATGGGATGGTTCAGGTGCACGTCAAATCACAGCTATGGCCATGCCGCCAAGACGTAATGCAATTGTTGTTGCAGAAAAAGGTGAACGGGCTATGTTACATATATATGATACACAATTTTTACGTAAAAAGAAAACATTAAGTACATCAGAAGTTTTATCAAATGAATACGTTTCCGTAGCATTTTCAGATAATAAAACCATTTTATCTCAAGGTGGTGCACCAGATTGGACATTAGTTTTGTGGTCAATGGATAAAGGTAAAATTATTGCATTAAACAAAGTGTCTAATGCACAAAATTCACCAATATACCACGTTAGTTTTTCACCGGAGGATCCAAGTATGTTATTGGTAACTGGTGATACAATTATTAAATTTTTCCGTGTGCAAGACGGTGCTTTTAAACCGGTAAATCCAAATTTAAGCAAACGGGAACCACAGAATTATTTAGCACATGCATGGTTGCCAGATGACCAAGCAGTTGTTGCAACGGATGATGCACAATTATTATTGTTTGAAAATGCAGAGTTACGTACACAATGGACAACTGGGGATGATGGTGCAGTTGTGAACTGTATTGCCGTATGGTCAAAAGGTTTCATTTGCGGTGGGGAAGGTGGTATTGTACGCTGCTTTGAACGGTCGGAAGATGGAAGAGAACCGTTTAAACGTGGTCCTACGTTAGAAATCGACGACAACAGGTCTCAAATTAAAAACATGGCTATTAATTTCCCAAGTGAAGAAAATTTAGTATTAACAACTGAAGATAAACAAATGTATTTGTTACAATTATCTAATTTGGATATTTTAGGAAAAGGTAGTGAAACAAATTTTGAGTTGTTATCAACACCATTGCATCAACCAAATTTAAGTGGCAGTGCTATTATTACTGGTTTAGATGTATGTGTCAGAAAGCCATTGATTGCTACGTGTGCAGCAGATAAAAGTGTACGAATTTGGAATTACGTCGATAAAACGATGGAATTGATGAGAACATTTGAGGAAGATCCCTGCAGTATTGCATTGCATCCAAATGGTTTGCATGTATTAGTAGGATTTACGGATAAATTACGTTTAATGAATTTATTAATGGATGATATTCGTACATTTAAAGAATTTAGTATCAAAGCTTGTATTGAATGCAAATTTAGTCGTGGTGGTGATTTATTTGCTGCTGCTGCTGGAAATGCAGTAAATGTATATAACTTTTATACATTTGTTTGTATTGCACAATTACGTGGACATAATCAAAAAGTATTATCATTAAATTTTGATCCATCTGGAACTAGTTTATTAAGTGCTGGTATGGATGGTGGTGTAATTTGCTGGGATTTAAATAAAGGTGTTCGTACTGGGGAATTAAATCAAAAAGGTGTAGTGTACACAAGTGCGGCTATTGGACCAAATGGTGAAGCACTTGCTGCAGGTACTGATAAATTAATTAAAACTGTTGAATACGATACGGAAGGTAGCGGAAGCGTATCAAAGGAATTAGAAAGTAATGCAACGTTAGGTCAAATGTGCTTATCCAATAGTGGCAGAACGTTATTTGCCGGGGTAACCGATAATGGCGTTCCTGGTAGTTTACGTGTCTATTCGTATCCTATTACAGGGCATTTCGTGGAATATGTTGCCCATAGTGGCCCAATAACACGTGTTCGTATCTCACAAGATGATAAATGGCTATTTACTGTTGGTGAGGATGGTACTATCGGTGTATTTAATGTTGCGGAAGCTCAGTTGACTGATAAAAAGAAACAACAATCAAATCAAAAAAGTAAATCGACGGAACAATTACCATTTGCAGAAGAAATTCTCGTCACAAAAAGTGATTTAGAAGAAAAAAGAAGCAGGATGAATGAGTTAAAATCAAAGGTGGAAGAATTAACTTTACACAATGAATATCAATTAAGAATTAAAGATATGAACTATGCAGAAAAAATCAAAGAAGTCACTGAAAAGTTTACGCAAGAGTTAGATGCAGATAAACGAAAATATAATTTATTAATGGAGGAAAAAGATGATATGAAATTGGAATACGAATACAAAATCAAATCATTAAAAGAACGCCAAGGCCGTGAAACGGAGGAGCTAGAAGCAAATTACCAACATAAGGTAAAGGCAGAAGTGGATCGTTATGAAAAGCTAGTACAAGAGCGAGATGAGATGAATCAAGAATGGGATGATAAGAATGAAATGTTGATTGAAGCACATCAAAAACATCAAGGGGAGTTGACTGAAAATTATGAAAATTTATTGCAAGAGGAAAGTGAAATGCAACAAAAAATCACGGAAGAGAAAGAAATCATGATAACTGAATTTGAAGATAATAAAGGCAGTGTGGAAGATGATGCGGATACGGAAATTGAAGAATTAAAGCGTAAATATGAAGGTAAACTTGCAGCTGAAAAAAATGCAACGTTGCGTTTAAAAGGTGAAAATGGTTTAATGCGTAAAAAATTCAGCGCATTGCAAAAAGATATCGAAGATCAACGGGAAGAATTGAAATCCATGCTTGAAAAACAACAACAATTATATGAAAAAATCAAAGGCTTAGAAAAAGATATACAAGGGCATAAAAAAGAAATTAACGAACGGGATGAAACTATTCAAGATAAGGAGAAACGTATTTATGATTTAAAAAAGAAAAATCAAGAGTTGGAGAAATTCAAATTCGTTCTTGATTACAAAATTAAAGAATTGAAACGACAAATTGAACCACGTGAAAATGAAATTGCTGATATGGCACAACAAATTAAAGAAATGGATCAAGAATTGGAGCAATACCACAAAAGTAATGCTGCATTAGATTTAATGATAGGTGAATTAAGATTGAAAATGGAAGGTATGCAAGTTGAATTGGATGAACAGAAATTGAAGTTAAAAGAAGCAGGGGAAATTATTGCTTCTTTCTCTGCTGATTTACATTCGTTATACCAAGATATAGATAGTTACAAACGTTTAAAGGTAGGTATAACGAAGTTATACAAAAAGAACGTACAAGATAGTGAAGTTAAACAAAGTGCTGGTAATAAAGAAGGCAAAACTGGTAGTGCAGCAGCTCAGCAAGAATTTAATCGCCAAAGAGAATATTTGGAAAAAAGTGTAGAAAGTTTAAAGCGAAAATTAGCAAAAGATATGGAGCTACATCGTGCAGACAATGTACGACTTATGCGTGAAAGTGTTGTATTAACTGGTGAAATTAATCAATTGAGGCGTGAGTTGAGAATTGCAAAAGCCATGCGTTCCAAATCAAATCCAACAGCACCACAAACAGATAATATGCAACCATCACCACCACCAGGCGGTGCAAATCAACAAGGTGGGCGTGGTGGTATGATTAAAAGTAGAGATGCAGATCGAGAAATTGATATGCAAACTCAACAAATTAAACGTTTACGAGCTCATATTTCAAGATTGGAAGAAAATATTGGTGGACCATTACAAAATGCTCCACGATTTGATAGAAATTCTTATCGTTAAAATTTAAAAAAATATGTGTGTGTGTTGTGTTATATTGTACTATATGCACGCGCGTATCTTTTTGTTTTTGTTGTGTTTTGTGTTTGTGTGAAGTATTCTTAAAAGTAAAAAAAATGTAAAAGAAAATTTAAAATTCGTATCTCTCAATATTACGCGTACGACCGTACTCTATAAAATAATCGCGTTTTCTCTCTCTTCTCTCTTCTACGAAGTATAGTATTCGTTGCTATGATAACCATACACTTTTTAAATATGATATCATATCTTATGTAAAGGCTTTCTTCTTTTTAACAATCTTTTTCTTCTTATTTTTCAGCGTTGATGATGTTTTTTTCTCAATTATATCTTTATTCACGTGTTTTTGATATTTTTCTCTATCAATTAAGCCTGCATAATATGCTTGAAAATCTGTTAAATCTAAATCGATTTCATGCTCATCGCCACCTCTTTCAAAACACAATTCATGTGTGAAATCTAAATCAGGTAATTTCATTCTATCAGTAAATCGAATTTTAATATCAAAATCAAAATAACCCCAACCTATACCAACGGTACTGAAAATACCTTTACTTCGTTTGCCATTAAAATATCGCTTTCCCCACTTTGTTTTGACATATGCGCTAAAATTCATAGTGACATCTTTTATGAACGATGTATCTGTTATTCTACTATCTTTATTTGTTGGATCACAAAATAACACATAAGCATCCCAACGGTGTTCATTTATATGTTTTTTATTTTTTGTCTTTTTCGCATTTCTCACTTTTGAATAGTGATTTCCATATTTAATTCTTAATTTTGGCAATGCAAATTCTTTCAATTCCTTCTGAATTTGTTGCAATTCTTTCACTTCGTTTGGGAAGAATTTCTTAATTTTCTTACACATCTTAATATCAATGTTTTCTGCATTAAATGTTTTTGGAATATTAGCTCGACACAACGGACATTTTCGATGTTCTTTTTTCATTCTTAATAATCTATCACAAGATGTTTTACAGAGATAATGTGAACATGGTAATTTAACTGGTTCAAGCATTAATTCTAAATTAATTGGGCAAATGTAATCATGAATGTCTTCATCGATGTCTTGCTTTTTTTTGTTACAGCCGTGCTTCTTGTGATTTATTATTTGGTCGTCATTGTTATTTTCATTATGATCCATTTTTTCAATTATGGTAATATCATTATGATCTCGTTCATTGGATGAAACATGTCGCCGTTTTGCTATTATTGCTGGTAATTTGATCAACGCACGACGTGTTTCTCTTATTTCTTTAAAAGTAGGTAATAATGCTCTTTGTCCTAACATAATAACTTTCTTTATTGATTTTTTTCTTTCTTTTCTTGTGTTTTCTTTATTTTGGCAATTGGTTTATATATCTTAATGAATATCTTTTGTTGTTGCATTGTGTCTCCATCTACTTGTCTACATCTATATTACCTTTGTAAAATAAATCGTGTGGGTAAAAAATGGCCGCATAGATAAACTGTGTGTTAGTGCTATATCCATAATAGTATGCTTATTAATATTTTTAATCTCTTACATAATGCTTCACGGTGTGTGTCGAGCTCAGTCCAAATACCTTAACCTGGTAAATC
>JACLAC010016203.1_pt1 | contig 12049 bp, 9 predicted proteins | sample 8027881 | NCBI WGS metagenome assembly JACLAC01 (sample SAMN15725517, study PRJNA655200) | protist metagenome | isolation source: fluorescence activated cell sorting (FACS) single amplified genomes of... | place: Spain: Blaines Bay Microbial Observatory, Mediterranean Sea | collected 2016-01-19 | reverse complement strand
CGTACAAAGGCTTTTTGCTCCACATTCGAGAGCTGTGCAAATTGGCCACATCAGCACAAGCATTGATAAGTTCATCGTCAAGTAACATATGGTCTGGAAGGCATCATGAACACCTAAATTCAGGGGCTGCCAGTGTCAGTAGCAAATCAACTGCAGGCTCCGTCGCGACCCCACTTGTGCTTGAAACTGAATTTCAAAGGGCGCCAATAACACTTACAAAGCCGCACCTAATAGCATCTGTAACGGGACACATCATATCGAGATCTGCGAATGGCAAATCTTTTGCCAACTTTGCAATAAATATCTTAGTAGGCGTCCAAAATTCTGTGGGGGGGCATAACCATTATCACAGGACAGTTTTTAGAAGATATAGCGAATTCAAAGCGTTCCATCAAAAATTAAACGCCGAGGTATCAGATAGGCTTCCAACTTTACCATCGACAAGCTTGATTCCTTCGCTAGATTCTATCTATCTAAATCGCAAGGTCAAACGACTTAACGGATACATGAAGGCCCTATCGGCCATTCAAAGCGTGCAAGAGTCCCTCGCATGGTCTCTCTTTCTCGAAACGCGCTCTCACTGATATGTATGAGGCGCGACATGAAGTCGAAGCTCAAAATCTGCCTTGTTGCACGAAGTGCACTCTACATGTAAGCTCGAGATATTAGTGATTGTACTGCGACTTAGGCAACACCGTTGCCAACGCCAGTGAATGCGTGTAGTACAACTTTGTGTAGTACATTACTTGTCAATTTTCCACTTACTACTAGTAGTAGTACTAGTACTATACCAGGTAGTGGGTAAGCAAAGCTTTACGAATCAACGTGCCTCATACCATAAGAGTTGAATGAGCATTTAAATAATATCAATTTAAATCAAGTCTTGGCAATAATTTTTGGTCAGCGATCGATTGGAAGAATAACAGTCTTGAGCTCTGTATAATTATCAAGCGCAGCTTCACCCTGCTCACGGCCAAGGCCTGACTGCTTGAAACCGCCAAACTGGGCGCTGGCATCCATAACATTGTAGCAATTGATCCAAACTGTGCCTGCCTCAATGGAGCGCGCAAGTCGGATAGACTTGCCAGTATCGCGTGTGCAAACACCAGCAGCGAGTCCATAAATAGTGTTGTTTGCGCGCTCAATAACCTCATCGACTGAACTCCACTTGAGGATCGATGCTACAGGCCCAAAAATCTCTTCCTTGGCAATCTTCATGTCGTCCGTTACGTCGGTAAAAACAGTCGGCTGAACGTAGTAGCCCTTGTCGCCGAGGCGACCGCCTCCAATGATGCATCTAGCTCCAGATTTCTTGCCGCTCTCAATGTAATCTAAAACCTTGTTGAATTGGGTTTCATCCACGAGAGGGCCATGGTTGGATGTTTCGTCAAATTGAGGCCCGGGATTGTATGCTTTGGTAGCCTCGACATACTTTTCTACAAACTTGTCGTACACTGTGTCCTGAACAAAAATTCGGCTCGATGCACTGCACGCCTGGCCCATATTCAGAAAGAGGCCTACTTGTGCGGCAGCAACGGCTTGATCTAGGTCGGCATCGCTACATACGATAAGAGGGCTTTTACCACCAAGCTCAAGCGTGACCTTTTTCAAAGTGTCAGCAGCTGCGCGCTGAATAACTTTGCCGACTGCCGTACTGCCAGTAAAGGCAATTTTTTGGACGTCATTGTGGCGCACAAGTGGCTCGCCAGCGGTGGGGCCATAGCCATTTAGTATGTTGACGACGCCAGCTGGAAATCCAGCTTCTTTGACGAGCTTGGCGATATGTAAGGCCGAGAGAGGCGTCTTTTCGCTAGTCTTGACGACCACGGTGCACCCGGTTGCCAGGACAGGGCTCAACTTCCAAACGCACATAAGAGCAGGGAAGTTCCACGGGATAATTGCTGCGCAAACCCCAACTGGCTCCCTGAAAGTCAAGTTGAGGAAATTGCCATCCATTGGAACCGTCTTCCCTTCAAGTTTGTCAGCCCAACCAGCAAAGTATCTGAGATGCTTGATGCAAAGTTTGATATCTGTGCTCGAACCATATGCCTGAAATTGGGCGGCTGCAGGCTTACCATTGTCAAGAGCTTCAAGGTCACGAAGATAGTCAAAATCGCGCTCGATTAGGTCTGCGAGCTTGATCATAAGATCGCGACGGTCTGTAGCGTTCATTTCGCGCCAGGGGTTGCCGGGCTTGAATGCCTCTTTTGCAGCAGCAACTGCTCTCTCTACGTCAGCAGCACTAGCCTCCTGTACATCGCATATCTTTTCTTCAGTTGCAGGATTGATACTGGGAAACGTCTTGCCCGAAGCACAGTTTACAAACTCGTTGTTAATGAACAAGCGGGTTTCAATCTTGCCAAGATCAACCTGTTCAACGTGAGCGCTCATGATGGTGCTTGTAATTTTTGCAATTCGACTTTTTTCTTTTTATGTTTGTGCGGGTATGGCAGGATGATTGGTGACTGCGGCTATATTCAAGTTGTTTATCAAAGTTCAAAATTTTGGTTGAACGAAAAATTTAGAATCATTTCAGTCTGACACGATGCGACGCGTTCAAGCCGCAATTTTTAAAACTTTCTTACGACAAAGCCATAAACAGCTGAAAAAGCCTGAGTAAAAATTGATGATCGTTAAAGATCGCATGCACTGGCTGGCACTTGTAACACAGAGTCATACCGGCTGAGTGTTCGTCGCTGCGGCCCGCGAGAACTTGAAGTCCGAGTCGTTAAAAACTCTCAGCACTGAAAAATCAGCACTGAAATATCAATCTCGGATCAGATCCTCTGAAAGAAAATACTAGGCCAAAGAACCGAAGAATCGAAACCCCACTGGCATGACGCAAAAATTAGCAAAGGACGGCACCCTACGTTAAATGCTCGGCGTCATATGCGTCAGTCTTTTTGATTTTTAGTTCTTGCTTGCTCTTGTAATGAAATGAGTTCCTTCCGAGCCGAGCCGAGAGCGGGAGCGTTCAACTCAAACTTCAATCAAAGTGAAGTTCCTTTTTTTCAAAAGCTCTGAATCATCGGCACGCACACACAACACGGACAGACAGACAGAAGAGAGAGAGAGAGAGAGAGAGAGAGAGGAGAGAGAGAAAGGTAAGTCGGCTTAGTCTAGCTAGGTGATAAGTCTAAGAGCAGAGCTAGGTGAACGGAATAACATGTTTCCGAGTCCGAGATCGCGAACAACCTCTGGCACCGTGAGGAATAGCGTCTAGCTTTGAACGACATGGGAACCACAATGAAAGAAAATGTTTCATTTGCCCTGAACTCTTCATTTTCGCTCATTTCTATGGGTTACCCAAGGGTTACCCATAAGATGTAATCCTACCAACACTCGTTGTGCTATGAGTCAATCACCATTCTATAATACGATTGAAACAAGAACAAAAAAAGAAAGCAGAACAAACAAAGCACAAGCAGCAAATGGACAGAATGCTGGGTACTCTGTTCACCGAGTTGGAAGCCGCAAGGCTGCCCATGCTGAATGGGCTCTTGAGCGGCCAAGAGCAATCCATCGTGGCCGAGGCGATCTTTTGGTGCGTGGCGTACTCACTATTCGCCCAAGTCGTGTCTCGGGCTCTCAGGCAGTGGTACAGCAAGTTTCCTTTTTGGGACGTGTGCAAGAAGCGGTCTGGGACCTTTGCGGCCAATTGCCAAGACGACACTATCGTACTTAGCACGCTCACGCTGCACCACGGTTTCGGAGGCGGGCTCATGCTGGCCGGAACACTTTTGAGAGACTCGCAAATGTGGAGGCACGGGTTTCTTGTTGAGACTGGCTTCGAGATTCATGACTTGGTAGCAATGTTGCTTGGAACATATCCTTACACGCACCACCTCAAGCCCGAGGTCAAGGCCATCATGGTCTTTCACCACATTCCAGGCATTTCGTTGTGCGTACCAATATTGACAAGCGCCCTAAAAGACAATATCCATTTGCATGCCATTGGCGGCGTGCTGCTTTTTGCCGGCGCTATAAGCTGTGCCACGGGCATGGCAATCTACACGTTGGACTTTGGCAAAGCGGCGGAAATGAGACTTGCCGCGCTCGGGCACTGGTTCAATGTTGTGTTTTACTTCATCGCTAGAATCATCATTTACCCCCATCAAGCGTACCACCTCATCAGTGACCTGTATGCTGGAGGGTATTCGTCTCTTGTCACCAAAGGTGTCGTGGTCGGAGCCGTGATGATGATGGTCTTTAACGTTGTGCTTTTGCCTGACATGTTCGCAAAAGGTTCAAGGTATATGAAGCGTGCGCGGGGCCTTGACATTGCCCTCGAGACTGAGCCGGTCCCGCTCTCCAAGGAAGACCAGGATCGTGCCATGCAGAAACGAAAGGCCCTTTGATTCTTGAAGTATAACTTTGGAACAATTTACAATTTACAATGTACATTACATAAATTTCAATTCTTCATGTAAGGGAGAACTGGGCGCGTGAATGCCGCTGCGGCTGATCCCCCGTTCTCCCCCTTTGAGTTTGCGTGACCTGTTGTCTTGGCCTCAAATAGTCTCCTGTACCGTACGGGTCCTTGGGGCGAAATTTGCGGCGCTGAAGTTTAGTCTGCTTCTTCTTGTTAACCTTTTGGTGCTCTTTGTCCACCTTTTCGCCAATCTTGATCCCCTCAGTGTAAAGCAGCTGCTCGTGTTCCAAGAGGAACGCCAGATCCTCCTCGGTCATCTCGACGTCCTCGCCTTGTACATCTGCCTCTACCTCTACCTAAAAAATCCTGCGTTTTGCGTTTCCTAATGTAACAGTGTTTTTTTTAATTTCCAAAAAATTCAAAAAATATCAGTTCCCGTTCCATCTTTGAAACAACCCCTTGGACTTGGTGGTCGAACGAGCCCAAACCACCAAAGAGCTCGGGTGAATGCGAGCCATACGGCTTGCAAGGCTCGAAATTTGCACTATCTTTAAATACGAGTGATTGGCAGTACCAGCCCGGTGGGTAACCGGAAAATTATCGTTTTGACAATTTACCCCGCGGCTGACTCACATCCATCCAACCAACCGTCGCACACTTGTTCCATACCGAACTTGGGCTTGTCCACATCCGTTTAGAACGTGAATTCGCAAAATAATGGTGAAGAAGCGTAGGAGTTCACAGCGCATAAGCGCGCCTGCGAAGAAAGCAAAGGCGGCGCCGATCCCGAAAAAGGGAAATGCGCCGGCTGTTCAAGGAACAAGCATGGGCAGGGACAAGGAAAAGGGTTTGTGGACAAAAGGTGCTATAAAGGTTGCTGGAGTAGATGAAGCAGGGAGAGGTCCTTTAGCCGGGCCTGTTGTTGCTGCTGCTTGTGTAGTTCCCAAAGAAGTGCATTTCGAGGGAGTTGGTGACTCGAAGAAAATAAACGAAGAGACAAGGAACAGGCTTTTCACCGAGATCACAACTCACCCAAAAGTAGAGTATTCAATTGTTCGAGTCGAGCATGATGAAATTGATAGTATCAATATTCTCCAGGCGACATTTCGGGCAATGGAACGAGCGATTGCGGGGTTGCCGTCGGTACCCAACCACGTTCTGATAGATGGTCCTTATGTTCCAGCTGGCATAAATGAGGATGAGCGGTTAGGCAGTGAAGCAATTGTCAAAGGCGACAGCAAGGTATTTTCCATAGCATGTGCCAGTATCCTCGCCAAAGTTTCAAGAGATGCTATCATGAAAGAATATCATGAAATTTATCCCGAGTATGGTTTCGCCCAGCACAAGGGTTATCCAACATTTGCGCACCGCAGTGCAGTGCTTACACATGGACCTTGTCCCATTCACCGTCGCAGCTTTGGCCCGGTTCGAAAGGCCTTGGAAACGTTTCAGGGCAAAAGCAATGCTAAAGACGATTCTAATATGTCAAGCTTACAAGGTGCAGGGAGAGCAGGGAAGAAGAAAAGAAGAAAGGAGCATCAAAAGGTTACCAAAGGCAACCGTGAAGCCCAAGCAAAGCGTAGTCGAAATAGCCCCAAAATTGTCCAAAAAAGGTCGATTCCTCAGAAATGGCCTGGACACGTTCGCCGCAGTCCTCGGATTGCGGCCAAGTAAAAGCTTTGAGTTACCCCGCCACGCTGCCCCACTCTCCTCAGGCTATTCAAACTAGAAACGCTCTTTCTTTTCAATCAACATCAACATTAAGACTCACTCCTTGATTAATTAATGTACCGATCGTATGAGAAAGCAGACATGAAATAATGCCTTTTTAAATGTGAGGCCCCGTTTAATTACCTCTCCTTCTTTCCTTTTTCATCTTGCTGCCGTGTGGCTTTTTTTCCCTGTGCTCTTTCCCATGCTATGGCTTTTTTTCTTAGAGAGTGCTCGAGTGCTCAGAGTGCTCCACGTGTAATTAGACTTTTGATCCGTAAAGAGCTTGTAGTAGCAGTCAGAACAGAGATCCTGGTCGTCGATTGTAATGTACCGAAAAGGCGGTATGACATCCCTTATGTGGCGCGTCGCGTAGGATGTGTTATATTTTCTAATCGCCGTTCCAGGAACTGGGAACCACACGGCCTTGCAGATTTTTTTTTTTTTTTACAAGTTTTTTTTTTACACAGTTTTCGAAGTGCTTCAAAGGCGCAAAACAAGAAAGTACTTTGTTGAATTGAAAAGACATCGCTGCTTGCTTTGTTCTTTGTTGCACTTGTTTTCTTTGAGTTGTACTTAGAGACACTCTGTTGAACGAATACCTTGGCATTTCCATACAAGAATTAGGAAGCAAAGATCAAGTGACCTGCCCGCGTGCGAACTTCATCTCTGAGAAAGGCCGGACTCTGTCTCATCAGCCTCATCGTGCTACTGTATAGGCGTTCGACGCGCCAGATTTTGAAAAGAGACGTTGTGGAAAGCACCCGCTGCCTAATCATGGATGTCGTTTTCCGTCAAGGTTGTGTGCAAGCTGTCGGTCCCGATATCGACGCGCTTTGCTGGCTTGATATTGACGGTCTCAAAAAGATTGGCGTAAGCGCTGAAATGCTAAAGGCTCGAAAGTTGCGTGATAATTGTGATGCTTGCGATGATATTAGCGAGCTTCACGTCACACTTGTTTCAAAACGTGAATTGAAAACGCTCAGCAGAGAACAAGGCGACTTATTGATCGCGCGGTTTCGTAAATATTGCTGCAGCGACCCTGGAATCGTCGCAACAGGTGTTGGCGGTGCGTCCGACGGAGTAAATAAGACACGCTTCATGGTCTTGGTATGGCCCACTGCCAATCAAGCACGACTTTCGTTTGGCCTAGAGCGCAAAGATTTTCATCTCACTCTTGGGTTCCAAGGCAAAGATGTCCACGAATGCCCCAAATCATTTTCCAGTCTTCTTGATGTTGCTGATAACCAATTAAAAGTGACTAGCATAAGTGCGATGTTACAAGCCGCCAGCGATCACTGCCCTGATGCCATGGACAAGATCGCTATTTATAAGGCCATCGTGCACCACTATAATCTGTCAAATCACAGCTGTGCAATTTTCAAACGTGCAGCCTCGAGAGCACTAGTCGAACTGGCTGTACTCTGTGGTCGCCAGTCGCGACATGCTGAATCTTTCCAATTTGCACAAGAAGCCTGCAATCTGGTTGAAACTCCCCGAGCGCGGCTAGTTCTAGGTGATATATTGTGCAAGCAAGGCGAAAAGAGAAACGCTCTTGACTCATATCATCGTGGTGTTGCACTGTGTTGTGAGCCTCAACATTGGGCAATTCGCACCAGGACTCTGCAACGCATAAGCAAACTGAAGACTGATACAGTGCAGCCAGTGCCTGGAAAATTCCCTCGCACAGCCCATTTTCTCAACCTTGGGGCGGCAACTCGCGATGACTTGCTGTTGTGTAAAGAGAAATGGGCTCCATTCCTCCAGCAGAGTGGCAATGTGGTCTCTATTGAAGAAAAAATCGACGGAGCTAATCTTGGCATTTGGTGCGACGAAAATTGGAAGCTTGTCACGAAGAACCGCTCTCACTTTGTTTGCAGTGATACTGCAGCGCAATGGACCGGGCTCGATGCATGGCTCGATCGTCATCGCATCCAGCTCTGTGACATTCTTGCGCAGCGCTTTGTCCTCTACGGCGAATGGATGTATGCACGGCACTCTGTTGACTACGATGCGTTGCCAGGGGTGTTTGTCGCATTCGACATTTACGATCGCTCTGCAGAGCGCTTTCTCAGCGTCAGCTCTCGCGATGCAATTATGCGCGGATGCGGCATCCCAGTCGTCGCAAACGTCGGAAAGGGTCCCTTCTTAGACGAGAAAGCACTCGAAGCGAAAATCCGCCACTTGGTTGCAAATCAAACCAGCAAGTATCGGTCAAGTGGCACAATGGAGGGCGTCGTTGTCCGTTGTGACGAACCACGCGAGCCTGGCCACGACGAATCTACTTTGACTTTTCAGTTGGGCAGAGGTAAGCTCGTGCGAGCCGATTTCGTTCATGGAATTGAGCAACATTGGACAAGGTCTGCGCTAGTACGAAATGGAGTCAAGACGGAACTTTTTTTGCAAGATTTGAAGATCGGTGCTGGCTCAGACAGTAGAACAGTGCCCTCCAAAAGTGCAATTGGGGTCAAATATCCCTCTACGCCTCACGTCCCATTCTCTCCAAGCGTCCACGCTGATGACTTTGTTGGAGCAGACTTTTCAGCGATTTGCGGTAGCCTGGGAGGACGTGTTATTGTTACGGAGAAGCTCGACGGAGGTAACTGTTGCCTGCGCGATGGGAAAGTGTTTGGTCGAACTCACTCCCATGAAGCGACGCATTGGTCGTTCGGATCGGTCAAACAGCTATACATGACGCTTCTCATGACACACTATGAGGTTTTCGAGTCAAAGTATCCGGGTTTGGAACTTTACGGGGAAAACATGACGGCCATCCATTCCATCGACTACGACAGGCTTTGCAGCTCGTTCTACCTTTTTGGAGCAGCTTGTCGCAAGAAAGATGGGACGCGAGAATGGTTTTCTTGGGACGAGGTGAGCGAGCTTGCAGCGACGCTAGAAATTCCAACAGTGCCGTTGGTATTTGATGGGCGCTTCCAAACGATGGAGCAGCTGGCACAGCTTTTAAAGGCAGAAGCTGCTCAGAATTCACGCGTTTCATCCGAAATTGCAGGGGAAGGCTTTGTTGTCCGAGCCGCTCGACGGTTCGACGATGCAGAGTTTGAGCGCTGCATTTTTAAGTATGTGCGTGAAAATCACGTGCAAACCACTCCTGATTGGAAAAAAAAGTGTTCCAAGGCTAGAATCACACTTGGGAGCGCTGCTGAGGCACAACAATTGTGTCGCCCACCCGTCTCGAGTCAACCAATCCAGCTATTTGTTGATTTGGACGGAACTCTTGCGGACTTTGAGAAACGCGTCTTAGAGATTACTGGCAAAATGCCAAACGCAATGCCGTGCTCAAAAATGTGGCGCGCGATTGAGGATTCGCGCGACTTTTTTGGTACGCTTGAGTGGATGCCAGGGGCAAAGGATATGTGGAATACGTACCTCAAGCCACTAAATCCGACAATACTCTCAGGTGTCCCGGATAGCGATTCGCGCTGGGCGCACAAGCAAAAGCTCGCTTGGTGCGTGCGCAACTTGGGGCCAGATGTACCTGTAGTTCTTTGTGCTACACGTGATAAGAACAAGTATAGTGGTCCTGGAAGCGTACTGATCGATGACCGTGAGCGCACTAGAAGGCCATGGGAAGAAAAAGGGGGAATATTTGTGCACCACACAGCCCCCGAGGATTCGGTCCGACAGCTTGAGCACATTCTAGGTAGCCACAATCAGGGAACAGAAGGAGCACAAGGCAGCAATGATAACCGTGAGCCTGAGGCAGAGGCTGCAGGAAGCGGCAGCCCAAAGGCTACTGGCAAGAAGCGCAAATCAAAAAAGCAGGCGACGGCCCGCAAGCCTCGAAACCCAAAGTTCCGCCTAATTTGTTTAGTAGGGTTCCCAGCAAGCGGCAAGTCCACTTTTGCTCAAGCATTATGTCGCCGTTTCAATTGCACTCACGTGTGCCAGGATGATCTGGGCTCGCGCGGTGCCTGCGAAGATATGGTTGGCCGTAAAATCAAAAGTGGCGCAGTTGTTGTAGACCGTTGTAACGTGACTGTTGACGAGCGTAAACGCTGGCTAGCCTTGAGTATGGTCGATCAAAAAGCTTCATGCATAATCCACTTTCGTTCGACATCCAATGACTGTGCTTCACGTGTGATCGAGCGCACTGGCCACAAGACGATCTCTACTACAAACAAGGCTTCTGCATTGAAAATTGTTTCAAGCTTTGAAAAGCGCTTGCAGGTGCCCGATGCTGCGTTTGAAGGATATGCCAAGCTTTTCAATGTTGACTCATTCGAAGAGGCCAACGAATTGCTTGATAAACTGTAAATGCAAACATTTGTTTTTTCTGATGATCAGCTTTTGTATTAATTCATGACTCCAAGCAATGAAGTCCAGGAAGCCGTGCTTTGTTTGAACGATCTTTATTCCACGACAGCTTTGTCTTTACAACCACAAAGAGATTTTATCTGCTCGATGATAGTTTGAAGTTGGGTCATAAGGTCGCTTCCTCCTTTTAAGCTACGTTTGGCAGACTTGCGCTTCTTGCTGCTTCGCTTCGAAGAATTACGCTTGCGCAATCCCGTGTCCTCGTCTTCTTGTGGCTCAGGAAGCGGCTCTATTTCTTCTTCTTCGCAAAGTTCTTGCAAGTGAAGCAGCACACTAACGATCTTTTTCTCGTTGCCTTCTTCAATTTCCGTTGTCGTTACGGTATCTGGGAGCACAAGCCTTCGGCAAGCGTCTTGAAACTTTTTAACACCCGACATTGAAGAGCAGAAAACATTTTGCACACAATATGAGTCGTCAACATTCGCCTTACTCTATCATACACAGGTCTGTTTAAGAAGAACTTACCCCAACCAAGTTATCACGCCGTTGAAAGTCCCGAAGGTGCGGCGGGCTCTCCTTGACATTGTGAAACGACCGCATGCCGCTGCCGTCGATTCTTGCCATAATCGAGCACAATGCGGTACCATCTTTCAAGTCTTCACAGAAAGTGTCCTCTGCGACGGGAACGCGTGTCATTTTGGTGAGCCAATTGGCAAGGTGCGACTTGAGCCCTTTGTTCTCAAACTCAGCGAGCGCGGCACGGTCCATCGTAAACCTACCCGTTGGATTTGTGTTTAATGTCCCTCGGGACTGGTCTCTGGCCGCTCGGCTGGAAGTGAGGCTCATATTCGTTCTTTGAATTGTTTACACCTTCTGACAGACATGCAACAACAGAACGAGAGGAAACCCCTACCCAACGTCGACTGGAACCCAAACGCACGCAGACCTCCCTCCAATGTGTGCACTTCTCTCTCTTAGTTTCTTTTTCATGCTTTCGTTGAAATCAAGTTAGAATAACTCTTTTCGTTCTACTAGTAAGCAATCATGCCTCGATTAAGGCATATGCGGACCAAGTTTCCCTCATATCGTATATATATAACTTAGCTGAATGAAATCAACTCAATGTTCTACTATATGTGGAGAGATATAGGGTGTTCGCCCCCAGAGCAAGCCGCAAGGCGGATGAGCTACGAGTCACTCTTTCCATTCCTTTTCTTCCTTCCTTGTTGCGTGCAACTTATTGATGTTCGTTTGTCTTGTTCTGATTGGTATGGATTGACTTCTGTATAGTGTACAACCTAAACATGTACCACCTCGGGAACGAACCTAGATTGATTTGGATCGAAGATGCGCCAGACAGTATTAAATTCTTCAATCTTCTTTTCGAGCCATTCTTTCAAAGTTCTTTCCTTTCTGTTCCCAGTTCTTCCTTCTTGCGTGCGACTCAAATGCATAGAATGCCACGTAGGCTGCTGCACACATTAAATGCACAAGTGCGCGCGCATGCATTAGCTGTCGCGAGCGCGGCGCTGAAGGCTGGCCGTAATGGATCGAACTGATTGGTGCCATTTCTTTTCAATTCCTCATTTTCTTTGTTTTTTCGCTTCTTGAGGGAGAACTGCCACCGAGTTCAGCATGAAATGTACCGCTCACTGAGTCAGTTCAATAAGAAGCAATTAGACAGATTTT
>JACLAC010001463.1_pt1 | contig 12050 bp, 8 predicted proteins | sample 8027881 | NCBI WGS metagenome assembly JACLAC01 (sample SAMN15725517, study PRJNA655200) | protist metagenome | isolation source: fluorescence activated cell sorting (FACS) single amplified genomes of... | place: Spain: Blaines Bay Microbial Observatory, Mediterranean Sea | collected 2016-01-19 | reverse complement strand
GATTTGTGGACAAGATGTTAATTCCTCGTTGAACCCACGTCCGTTTTGGTGACTTTGATAGCATCCATTGAACATCTACATGTTCTAATTTGTTCAAAAGCAAGGCTATTATTCACAAAAACCAAACACCCACCCAACGTGTTTTCCACAGCTATTCTATTTTCTTAAACCAATACCCTGTATTAACTTAGACTCATTTATAACTCCGTCTCAACAGTTCATACTGGGGGATTATGATTAAGACGATAGATAAAATTAACTTATAGAGAAAGCAAGAGCTAATCAGCCAATGATGAAGTTGGTTTGTCCCCATGCAAGCGAAGCATCAACGGGGTACAACATGCGAACCTGATTGATAGAGAACTTCCACGGTATCGGTTTGCATTTCCATGAAGATCACCTGCCAACGAGAATCATTAACGAACGCGTTTGCACTTGCGGCCAGCATCGCACCTGCACGATCTCCCAAAGAGATCCTGCAGAATGTAAAAGTCACCGCTGCTGGTGGAAAAATCACATTGACCGCGACTGATATGGAAGTCGGGATCCGATTGGACTTGGAAGAAGGTGTCACGGTCGAAACAGAGGGCACTGCTTTGCTTCCTGTTCAGCGGACGATGGCAATCTTACGAGAGAATCATGATGAGGTTTTGGAGTTTGAGACTGATGAGTCAGGGATTCGTGTCAAAGGAAAACGCAGTAAGTTCAAACTTCCCGGTAACAACCCTGATGAGTTTCCGGCTGTCGCTGGTTTTGATGAAGACAAATACCATGTTCTTCCTACGCGCTTATTCCGCGAGATGGTGAAACGGACGGTGTTCGCCACTGATTCAGATAGCAGCAGGTTTGCACTGGGTGGCGTTCTTCTTGAAATGGAAGAGTCACGCGTTACAGCCGTTGGAACCGATGGACGACGATTGGCTCGGATGGAAGGAACAGGTGAATCAGTCGGAGGTCATCAGACAACTGGTTCCAGCACGATTGTTCCTACTCGTGCGATTCAATTAATCGAGCGGGCCTTGAATGACAAAGACGAGACAGTCGACGTAGCGGCAAGAAATAACGACTTGATGGTTCGCACCCCTCAAGCAGTTATTTATTCCCGTTTGGTGGAAGGTCGTTATCCAAATTGGAGACAGGTCTTTCCTACACGAGAGAATGCAGTCCAACTGGATGTCACTGTGGGGCCACTTTTTGCCGCTTTACGGCAGGCAGCGATTGTGACGGATCATGAGAGTCGTGGGATTGATTTCACCTTTGCGGATGGAACCTTGAAAATGGAAGCCAGCACAGCAGAGATAGGAGAGTCGCAGATTGAAATTCCAATCGCGTACGAGGGAGAGTCGATCACGATGACAATGGACCATCGTTATCTGGCGGATTTCTGCAAAGTTCTTGATAACGAAGTGAGTTTTATCTTGGAAATAGAATCAGGAGCAGCACCGGCATTGCTAACGACTGATGATGGTTATGGTTATGTGATCATGCCGATGGCACGAGACCGCTAGATTGGGCCTTACAGCGGTTTGACTGCTGATCCTCAGGCATTCCTTCCAGTTCACAGATTAGGCATCTCGCAGTTATCTTCGTGAAGAGCACGAAAAAAGCGGCGAATGGTGATTCGCCGCTCAAAGATTTTTTCAAGGGAAGCCAGAGATCAGCTTTCGTCGTCGGCCTCTGCCTCATTCCCTTCCGCAACACCAGCACTGACTGGTTCAGCAGCGTCTGCTAGCCCGCGATTTTCGCCGTTGAATTCGAGTTGGATAATTTTTACTCGTTTTCCATCGGGGTCTAGCATCTTTCCATCTTCATTGGTGGTGACATCTTGGGTATCGATCCGATCTCCATCGGAGTTTTCCAGAATCCCGGTCACGACGATGGTATCTTTCCCCTCAAAAGCACCACGCAGCAGTTCTTCGCTCAGTGGGTCTTCAATTCGCTGTTCCAATGCTCTTCGAAGAGGGCGAGCACCGTAATCGAGATTACTTCCTTTGGTGACCAGGAATTCCTTCGCTTCATCGGTGAGTTCAATTGACAATCCACGATCAAGTAATCGTTCACGTACTTTGGCAAGTTCGTAGTCGATCACGTTCTTCAGATCATCCTTGGTGAGATGCCGGAAGATGATAGTGTCGTCGAGTCGGTTCAGGAATTCTGGGCGGAATACTCGTTCGATTTGGTCCATCACCCGTTGTTTCATGGAATCGTAACTGGCATCACCATCAGGTTTTTGAAAACCGAATGCTGATTCATTCTTGATCGCTTCAGCACCAGCGTTGGTGGTCATGATCAGAATGGTGTTACGAAAGTCGACATTCCTGCCAAATGAGTCAGTCAGTCGCCCTTCTTCCATCACTTGCAGCATCATGTTGAAGACATCGGGATGTGCTTTCTCGATTTCATCGAACAGGACAACGGCGTAGGGACGCCTACGAATTTTCTCGGTTAACTGGCCGCCCTCTTCGTAACCGACGAATCCGGGAGGTGCCCCAATCAGACGGCTGACGTTGTGCTTTTCCATGTACTCACTCATATCGATATGAACGAGTGCTTCGGAGTCGCCGAACATGTATTCAGCCAGAGCCTTCGCTAGCAGCGTTTTACCAACACCGGTGGGACCGGCAAAGATAAACGATCCAGTAGGTCGTCGTGGATCTTTCAAACCACTACGGCTTCTTCGGACAGCTTTTGAAACGGCAGTGACAGCGGCATCCTGACTGACAACACGTTTATGAAGTTCTTCTTCCATTTGCATCAACCGCAGGCTGTCTTCGGTAGACAGACGGGTCAATGGAATTCCAGTCATCTTGCTGACGACTTCAGCGATGATTTCCTCATCAACGACGCCATCGGTCTGCTGACTTTTGTCTCGCCATTCTTGAGTGATCTGATCTTTTTTCTTCCGCAGTTTTTCAGCTTGATCTCTGAGATTTGCTGCTTTCTCGAAGTCCTGGTTGGCGACAGCGTCTTCTTTTTCCTTGTTCAGTTTCTCGACTTCTTCATCGATTTCCTTTAGATCTGGTGGACGTGTCATGGTTCGCAGACGAACTCTTGCGCCAGCCTCATCAATCACGTCGATTGCTTTATCAGGAAGACATCGGGCTGTGATGTATCTTTCACTCATTTCGACGGCGGCGACGACAGCGTCATCAGTGAATTGCACCCGATGATGCTCTTCGTATCGTCCTCGGAGACCTTTCAGAATTTCAATCGTCTCGTCTTTTGCGGTAGGTTCAACGATGATTTCCTGGAAACGACGAGCCAAGGCGTTGTCTTTTTCGATGTATTTTCGATATTCGTCGAGCGTGGTTGCACCAATGCACTGAATTTCACCGCGAGCAAGAGCCGGCTTCAATACGTTGGCAGCGTCAATTGCACCTTCAGCTCCACCAGCTCCCACGAGCGTATGAAGTTCATCGATGAATAGAATTGTGTTCTTTACACGACGTACCTCAGTCATCACTGCTTTGATGCGTTCTTCGAATTGGCCGCGGTACTTTGTTCCCGCAACCATCATCGCCAGGTCGAGTACAACAATTCGCTTTTCGGCCAGAATCTCTGGCACTTCGCCTTCGATGACACGCTGCGCGAATCCTTCGACGATGGCGGTTTTGCCAACACCCGCTTCTCCAAGCAGCACAGGATTATTCTTAGTTCTTCGACAGAGGATCTGAATAGCGCGTTCGATCTCCCGAGCACGACCAATCACGGGGTCCAATTCACCCTTCTTTGCCAATTCCGTCAAATCTCGACCAAAGCTGTCCAGAGCAGGGGTTTTGCTCTTCCCACTTTTCCCAGAGCTACTTGGGTTTTCACTCTCGCTGCCACGTCCGCCGCGTTCGCCAACTTCTGCACCTTCCAAGCCGTGTCCAAGCAAGTTTAAGACTTCTTCGCGAACATCTTCCAGCTTCAGGCCCAAATTCATCAGTACCTGAGCAGCAACGCCCTCCTGCTCTCTTAGTAAACCGAGCAGGATGTGTTCAGTCCCAACATAGCTGTGATTTAGGTTTCGGGCTTCCTCCATCGAATATTCGATGACTTTCTTTGCCCGCGGGGTTTGTGGCAATTTGCCAACGGTGACCATTTCCGGACCACTTTGGACCAGTTTTTCAACTTCCAGGCGGATCTTTCGCAGGTCGACTTCCAGGTTCTTCAGCACATTTGCGGCAACTCCGCTTCCTTCCTTGACCAAGCCAAGCAGAATGTGCTCCGTGCCAATGTACTCGTGGTTAAAACGTTGAGCCTCTTGATTGGCCAGCTGCATGACCTTACGGGCGCGGTCTGTAAATCTTTCGTACATATGTTGTCTCTATTACCCTTGTCTTATCCGACTCTGTCGGGAGTGGGTGACTCCGCGGCAGGTCGATTGGCTGTACCCCACGAACTCAAGTCTCAGACCACCAACGGAATGAATCAATCGGCTCTGAGATGAAAATCAGGGGTGGGTGCTGTCAAATTGGCGAATTTTTCGTTTCTGAAACGTGTAGTAGCAAACCGTACGCCACTTCTCTGCATTACGGTTTCCTGTTTTTTCGCCAGGATCCGAGATAGCGACTGCAGTGGTGTTCGAGCAAGCTTAGCGTGATTCTATCGGTTACGGTAAAAAGCGGGGATAGGAGCTTTCAGGTGCGTTTACCCGAAAAGTATCGTTCTGGGTCTAAAATCAAACTTTTTTGCTTACGACTCATTGTTTTCCCGCGGCAAGCGCAAACCGTTTCTGTGGGTTCTTCTGTCATTTAGGCAGCATCTGTTGGCTCGGACACGTGGTTTTTTGTGTCAGATCGTTCTGATTCGTTTTCTGCTTCGACGGCTCGTGCTAAACGCTTGGATTCGGTCTCGATTTCCAGTAACCAGCCATCTGCGACTTCTAGACGGGATATTTCTTGTAGCAACACTTCAGCAGCTTCCAAACGCCCCGTGTGACGGTAAACACCGGTCAAAAGTAACAAAGCAGGTGGATCTCTTGGTTCTATTGCTAGCACATCAGTCAACAAACCTTCGGCGTCTTCCCATCGTCCACCCAGATACGCAATTCTCGCATCGGGAAAGTGATCGGGTTCCTCAGTCGTTTCGCGAGGGTTGATGAGGGCCGGCAGTTCCCGAGTGGTGCGAATGATGTAAAAAAACAACGTGATGAGCCCGCCCCAGAAGGCTAATGACACCAAACCGCCATGAATCCATCCGGGATACAGGTATCGGGCGACCAAGATCAGGTTCACCACCAAGGTGAATGCAAACGCTGCAGGGAGGGCAGATAACCGCCCACGCCACCAGAGTTCGGCCAGTCCCGGCCAAAAACACGTTGCATAGTATTTCGCTTCCATAGACCACTCTTTACGCCGTGTCGCAATATTAAATCAAGGTGATTTAGTGAATTGCTTAGCTAGCGAATCTATTTGTAAGTTGTTGGTGGCAGTTTGTGACTCACCTTTCATCGGTCACATATTCCCGAATTCCCAAACAGAGCGATATGCGTTGAGTGTTTCAAAGTGTTCGAGCATGTCGGCATAGAATTGATGGGACGCGAGGGTAGCACTGTCGCCAATAACAATCAGTTTTCGTCTGGCTCGCGTGAGTGCGACGTTAGTTCGCCTTGTGTCCGCCAAAAAACCTATTTCGCGACGGTCATTACTTCGCACCATGGTGACGATGATGACTTCCTTTTCCCGTCCCTGAAAACCGTCGACGGTATCAATTTCCAGGCCAATCACATTCAGCTTGCCCCGCAGCAGTCGAGCTTGGGCCGCGTAGGGCGCGATGATTCCCATTTCCTCTGGTGAGATACCAGCTTCGATTAAGTCTCCGATCAATTGAATAACGAGATCAGCTTCTTTCGGATTTAGTTTACTCTCACCATCGGGTTCGAGCTGTTCTTCATACTCCGCACCTGCGGTGTCAATGAATTCCAGTGGTGTGTCCGTCAAGGGTATTTCGACTACATCAGGCAGGTCACAGAGCCGGTGTTTTCGGATGGATGTATCGGCAATCAGTTTGCCGTCATAAAAAGTATCGGAAGAGAACTGCATGATAGATTCATGCATGCGGTATTGAACCGTCAGTTGTCGATAGATAGATTCGCCGTCACGTTCGATTAAACGTTGCATCAGAGAGTCTTTCATTCCTCGGGCTGCTGCTTGATCACTTAATACGGTGGGCGGTAATTGGCAGTGGTCACCGGCGAGAATCAACTTCTCTGCCCGAAGAGCAGCCTGCCAGACACTTGGTACTGTGCATTGGCAGGCCTCATCAATCACAACCAAGTCGAACGATCGCGTGCTCAACAGTTCATCGTCGATCGTGGTGGTTGTGCAAACGACGTCAGCAGAATCAAGCACGTTTTGAATTACAGCTTTCTCCAATGATCGGATCTGACCCCGTAGTTGGCCGGCTTCCGCAAATAATTCACCTTTCCGACGGTGTCCATCACGTGAGCGAAATCCTTTTTCTGCAATGCGAATCAATTCTTTCACTTCGCGTCGCATGTCCCGAACCACTTCAGTCGAAGGATCGTTGTCTACCAATTCGTCCAATGTGTGCCCTCGTAGCGATTCAAAGACTCGTGCTGGATGTCCGACCCTAACAACCGCGGGCATCAGTGAAACCAACTTTTCCAGCAGGTTATCGACAGCAGTATTACTTGGTGCACAGGCCAGCACTTTCTGGCCACTTTGAACAGCCTGGTAGATCAATTCAGCGAGCGTTGTTGTCTTTCCCGTTCCAGGTGGTCCATGGATGACAGCAACATCTTTTGCTGCAAGTCCAAAGGCTACAGCATCCAATTGCGGTGGGTTGAGCGTCGTCAGGCACTTGGTGACAGGATTATTTTCAGCAAATCGTGATTCCCGTTTTCCAAGCAGAACATCACGGAGTTTTGCAGGTCGACCAGTGGCGAGTCGAGCTTTAGCCATCGCGGCCGATTGTCTTCGTCTCGTGGTTTCATCAGGTGACAGGTCAATTCGATATCGCTTGCCTTCAGGCCACGTATCGGTTGCTACTTGAATGGTGTGATGTTTACGACGACTGACGACACCGGCAATACCTTTGTCCGCAGGATTATCATTATCTGAAACCACAACGGGTGATCCAACTTTTAGACGATTCATTGGGAGGCTTTGATCTCCCGGCTTGCAGAAATCGAGCAACAGACGACCAGCCAAACCAGTTTGATGATCTTGCATTTGCAGTCCGATGATCGTTTCGCCTGTCCTTTCAACATGTGTCTGGGATCGGATTTTCCGCCGTCGAGCCATGCGTTCCCGCTCAGCCTCCCCCTCAAGTTCCAGCCAATATCCAAGTTCATCAAAATAACGATCAAGGTCAGGATTTTGATCGAGCGGAAAAAGAGACATGCAAAGAAAGCCTGATTCTGGTAACGATAAGGGTGCAAAGCGATAATAAGAGCAACGAATGAAAGGATCCCATGGCAGACGAATATGCTGAAAACAATATTGATCTGGACTGTGCTAAGCAGCGTTGTGACAACTGGAATGTATGTTTGGGACAAACAAATGGCAGTTCAGGAGCGGCATCGGATTTCTGAACGCGTATTGCTCGTGTGGTGCCTGTTGGGTGGCTGGCCCGGAGCTTGGATCACAGGACGTCGAATTCGTCATAAGACCAGTAAGCAGTCTTATCGACTGAAGTTTGGCGTTTGTGTTGTAATCAACATTGTGGCTGCGATTGGGATTTTGTGGTTAGGAAATTGATTGTCGGGAACATAACAGATGGAATTTGTTGAAATCGATTGGAACAGCAATCTCTACAGTCTCGAAATTGAACTCCGTGCTCGTCTGTTGCGGACGCCTTTGGGGCTGACATTCTCTTCCGAGGAATTAGAAGCGGAGTCCGCTGAATTACATTTTGCTCTGGTGGATAAGGACCAGGTCCGAGCTTGTGCGGTGATCGTGCCTCTTTCCTCTGATCTCGCTAAGCTTCGACAGATGGTTGTTCACGAAAACTATCAACGACAAGGCCTGGGTTCCAGTCTGATACGCCAGATTGAGCCAACACTCCAACATCGGGGCTTTCAGAAAATTGAATTGAATGCTCGTGAAGAGGCAGTTAATTTCTATCAACGTTTGGGGTATCAGACAGTAGGCGACCGTTTCATGGAAGTGGGAATTGGTCACTGGAAGATGTATCGCCCACTGGACTAGCCTGCCAGGCATGTGTAATTAAGTTGGCAATTGCTGGTGGGTAATACGCAACTTGATTGGATCGCTTCGTGATCAAGATTCGTGATCAAGATTCGTGTTCAAGGATCCACCGTTCGACATCCGAGGTCATTGGCAGATTTTCCAATCGAGTATCACCCAGTTCATCATCCAAAATGTTGAGCAGGATTTTGCGCAAGATAGGATTATTGATGTTCGTGGGGTCCGCATCACGAATAGGTCTGGCAATGTACTCAGCAAAAGCAAATTCCCCATCGGCGATAAAATCACGGGCAAGAGACATTCGACGTTGAAGCTCAGAATTTATTTCAGTGCTTTTTGGGTACGTGTTTTCAATCAGCTTTACCGCGTCAAGAAAGCGTCGTGAATCAATAGGCAGGTGTGATTCTGTTTTGACGTAGCGAAAAGTTCCCCCACTGAGCTTTGCAATTCGTTCCATGGAATCCTTCGTGAATGGATTCTCAAATGAGATGCTGTGGATGGGGATCGATGACATGTGGTTTGCGATTCCATCCAAGACACTCGTTTGTGATCTTTCTCCATTGGGTAGTAGCCAACCGGTTTCGGGAGTGGGTGCAGTCGGGTGATTGAATTGACCATCTGACAGTAGGAAAATCGCATCCGGTTGCATCGCCTTCGCTAACGACAAAGCATCTCGTGGATCTGTTCCCGAACTAAGTGCCGTGCCATTTAGCCAACGAGTCAGTTTGTTTACGTGGTTCTTTTCGACGGTCATCCATGCAGGCGGCCGATCGTACCGCATCGTTTTGGTCCGCCAAGAAAATAGAATAACCACGTAACTCTGTTCTGGTGTCAGGTTCGACACTGATCGGAGCAATTCATTTTTGGCACGTTGATATCGTTCCATATTTCGTGCATCCATGCTCAATGAAATATCGACGACGAATGCTATTTTGCTACTGACCGCCTTCACCCCGAAGAAGTTAACGACTGGAGTTGATTCCGGATTATCCTCGGGCTCACCTTCCAAATCCATCTCCTCAGCGACATCCGTCACACTGTCTGATAGAGCTTCCAGCAGCAGATCCGAAATTGTGGAATCAGTGGATATCGCTGGCTCGTTTCCATCGATTACTGAAGAGTCTGCTGGTTGAACAGTGTGGGATAGTTTCAGGGATGTCGTGCTGCTGGAAGTACTCAGTGAAGCGTTAAGTCGAATGTAAGTACGCGGTTTCGCTTGCAACACAAGTAACCACAAGATGGCAGCAAGTATGCCATGAAGCATCAATGACATCGCTGGCGGTAGCAACCGCGAGTTCGATGGTTGATCGTCATTTTCCAGGTCTTCAAGGACCATGAGATGGGCGTATTTTTCCGTTGAGCGTGAAAATTACTTGTTCCAAATTATCGTAGCAACTTTTCACACCTTTGCGGTGAGACTTTCACAGACGTTCCGAGTGGTTGTGCAAATAAACTGATTCTCAATTCCTCGAGCATCCAACGAAATTCGGACATTGCTTGCTGGTCAGGTTTTTGTTGTTTCTCGGGAATCATCTGTAGCCAGCGTTGCTTGAGATTGTCGATGGTTTCCGAGGCACTAGTGTCACGTGAAGCAGCACCACTTTTTACCTTTTCGATACGGTAAGCGATGCCTTGCATGTACCGCGGGTAATGTTTTAACCAATCCCACGGCGTACATGAAAGAAATCGGGGGTGGATTAGCCAATCAAGCTGTTGATGTACATCGCTGCAGACATTGGCCATTCGAGTGTTTCCTTGCGAACTCTCCAATTCACGCCGGACAATGAACGCATGCTCAGCAAAATTGCCCAGCCATACTGCGACGTCTTGGGTAGCTATAGCTATTCGTTGACCTCGGTCCTTCCGACGTGCATTGAATTCATCACTCGTACGCACTACGGGTAACTTCTCCACGAATGCGATTCTGGCTAAGAGATCAACGAGAGAAGTTTCAAGGTCATCCGCTTTGATCAGTCCTGAGAGCTTGACTTTGATCGCCTGTAATTCCGGTAACCAACGCACTTGGTTGCGCAGTTCTTTTCGTTCACTATGTGCGTACAGTTTTGTGACACCGTTCAAGATCGCAACTTCGGCAGTTGCTTGATCAGAAAACAGGTCAGTTGCCACGCCGTCTTCCTGTATTCGCAACCCCGGGTACTGGGCGACTTGAACACCGCCCCGTAACCGGATCACCTCAACTGGTAACATTTCTATGTCAAAGCCTGTCATGCAGGTACGGGTCCATGATTCATCTGCTGGATCTGATTGTGTCATGCTGGAAGATGTTTGACGATGATCAAATTGCCGTTGCAACTCGGTGACTTGCCGGCTTTCAGCAATCAGTTCACCCTCATCGTCAACAACCTGTACCAGCATGTTGAACTGTGGCCCGATCTTTTCTGCTTGAAAATCGGTCGGTCGAACAGGCATTTCAGCATGTTCCGTCATGGCGGCACAGACTGTCTCCATGAACGGTACTTTTCCGTAATTTGACTCCAATTCGTCAGCGATCTTTTTGGCCACCTCAGCAGCCGGCACAAGGTTCCGTCGAATACGCTTAGGTAAGGATTTGATCATGCTGATCAATTTGGGCTGAAGCAGTCCCGGCACTAACCAACCGAGTCGGTCGTCACTGATCTGAGATAAGGCTGATTGGTGGACTGTCATGCTGATTCCGTCTCGATCGGAACCAGGTTCGAAGTGATAATCGAGAGGTAGTTTTGAATTGCCTAACGTGAGCAGATCAGGGAATTCATTTTCGCCTGGTGTTTCAAAGGCTATGTCCAGCACATCAACTGGACGCATGTAAAGACCAGCGGACTCAGTTGATGGGGCAGGACTTTCCAACCACTGGGTGAGCCAGTTGGTGTCGATAGGGCCTTTGGCCCACGGGGGGACGATTGTTTCGCGGTCGAGCTTTTCGAGTCGACCTCGGTCACAGATATTTTCGGGTAATTGTGATTGGTAAAACTTGGCAATTTGGTAGCTGTCAACAATAAGATCGCGGCGCCGAGTTTTCGCAGCTAGTTTCTCAATACTGTCGAGAATGGCTTGGTTGTGTCTGATGAATTTCGCTGTGGTTCGTAATTGTCTTTGCACGAGCCCGTGATCAATCATCAAAGTGCGAGCGGTGACTGAATCTAGCGGCGGCAACGGAACACGGCGCCGGGTGACGATGGGTAGTCCGAACAGGAACATGTTTTCATAACAAAACGCGCCCCCTGACTTCGTACTCCAGTGTGGATCCTGATGAGAACGTTTGAGTAGATGACCAGCAATCTTCTCAATCCATGCGGGATCGATCCTTGCAACAGTACGGGCAAACTGGCGAGAGGTTTCGACAAGTTCACCAGCGATCACCCATTTTGGGTTGGTATTGAAAACGCCACTGCCCGGCCAGAGAAACAGTTTCAAACCACCAGCACCGTTGTATTCATTTTTTTCACCCGCCATGGCGATGCCGGACAATAAGCCGGTCATCAATGACTGATGGATGGCAGCGTAACGATTGTCATCGACGATTTGCGTTTGATTATCACTGTATTGAATAGAGCCGATTGAGCGTTTGCGTTTTTTTGACCGATGGTGTCCCGACGATGCTATCATCTCTTTGAGTTGTCGATAAACATCCGACCATTCGCGCATTCGATTGGGTGACAAAAACTGCTTCCGAAGCACACGAGCCAATTTATTACGACTGTGATCGCTCCGGGCTTGCTCGTAGTAACGCCATAATCGGAGATAAGATAAAAAGTCACTTCGGCTATCAATGAATGCGGCGTGTGCTTCATCTGCTGCTTGCTTCTTCTCTGGGGGTCGATCACGTGGATCCTGAATTTCAAGTGCCGCGGCAATGGGTAGAACTTCTGGTAGCACACCATTTTCATCGGCAGC
>JACLAC010007932.1_pt1 | contig 12052 bp, 3 predicted proteins | sample 8027881 | NCBI WGS metagenome assembly JACLAC01 (sample SAMN15725517, study PRJNA655200) | protist metagenome | isolation source: fluorescence activated cell sorting (FACS) single amplified genomes of... | place: Spain: Blaines Bay Microbial Observatory, Mediterranean Sea | collected 2016-01-19 | reverse complement strand
GGCGCTGATGGGGCTGATTGGCGATGCCGAAGCCCAACAGAAAGCGGATGCACAGCCTTTGATTGAGTTGGCCGCCGAATCAAAGGATACCGCCTTCAGAAATCGTGCCGCCAATGTGCTGGCCGTTCAAAATCAACACGCCGAGGCATTGAAACTCTTCACGGTCACGGGAACAGGGACCAACCGGTTCCGTAGCGCCAGTCGGGTCACGGAGTGGGCGATTCGTGCCAAAGAACGCGACCAAGCCATTGCCACGGCCTGGGAGGCGGTAAATTCGGCCGCACTGAAACGCGACCGAAATTATGCGCTGGCTCTGCTCGTCGAATCTTACCGGATGACCGAGAAGGAAAAGGGAATTGAAACGCTGGTGGGCGAATTCAGCCGTATCAACGACACCGATGCACCCATGACAGCCGAGATGCAGACCGTGTGGATCGCCTTGCTGCGAGAACTCGGCAGGTATGACGATGCCCTTGCCCTGTTTCGCTCGACGGCTGGCGAGGCAAGCAATTTCAGCGTCGAGATGCGGAGGGAATTGCTGGAACTCGAAGGCGAAGCGGGCAATGAGGCGCAGATGATCACCACCTACCGTGAGCTGATCGAGTCGGAACCGGATGAACTCGCGTGGCGCGGCGGGCTGACCCAGATTCTTTTGGAGCGCGGAGACAATGACGAAGCCAAAACGCTCTGGAGTGACTATGTCACCGAGACAGACCGCAGTTCGGTGCTGATGAATTCGGCTCAGATCCTGGGGGAACTGGGCCTCGATCTGCTTGCGAAGAAAACCATTGAACGGATGGTCGAGTTACGCGTCAACCATGGTCAGGCGCTCCTCTATTGGGCAGACCTGCAGCAGCGCCGCGGGAATGTGGAAGGCGCCGAAGCGACCCTGAATCGCATCCAGGCATTCGATGACATGGGCGATGACGTTCGAGCCGAACTCGCCAGTTCCTACGAGCGAATTGGACGCCAGGACAAAGCGATTGAAGTGAATGAGGCAATCCGCGCTAACCGAGAGGTGGTCGCCGAGGACCTTGAAATGCGTCTTGCATGGCTTTACAGCGAGATTGGCGAAGAAGACAAAGCGCTTGACCAGTGGCTTGCCTTGTGGCGAAAGATCACCTCGATTCCCCGTCGCCGATACGTCGAGGATCGATTGATGACGGTTGCCAGTCGGCTCGGCACCCTCGCGGACATCGCAATTGAGATTGAAGAAAAACTCGCCGACGGCTCCGCCGATGATCGCGAAGCCGGATTGCTGATCCGGATTTACAGTCGCGTCAATGACTCGGTTGCTGCCACCGAGATCTCCGAGGAATACATGGCGCAATCTGGCAAGAATGTCGTTGAGCAATTGCAGGAAAAGGGCCGCATTTATCAGATCTGCAATGACTACTGGAATTACGAAAAAGTCATTGAACAGTTGATCGAGGTCGATCCGGAGGGAGAGACCGAATACCTGCGGCAACTTGCACTCAGCATGCTGGAGCGAGGCAAGGCACAGGAAGCGAGGGCAGTCCTCATGAACCTGCGGGACGCCGATGATGGAAAAGATTCAATCGGCGGTGAGTTCGAAGCAGGAGTCCTGTCGTTGGTCGGAATGAAAGATGAGGCTGCTGACGCCTATCGGAAAGGAATCGCCACACACCCCGACCGGATTGAATCCTATTTGCTGCTCGCAAATCTGCTCAAGCAAAACAACCAGACCGAGCGTGCCGTGGGAATGTTCCAATATCTCGCTGAGAACGCGGAACGCGACGATTTGTTTACCATCGCGATTGATGGCTTGCTGAACATGGAGGCCAGGGGAAGAAAGATGCAGTGGGCAAGACGGATCACCCTCGAGCGTCTTGCCGGTCGTGAAGACAAAAACTACCTCTACCAGTTGCTTTCGGATTTGTCCGCAGAAGTCAATGACAAATCAGGACAGATCCGGGCGATGGAGAACTCGCTCGCAGTCTCCGGAACGCGACGACTTTCAGTGCTTCGTGAATGCATGGAAATGTCCTCCAACATTCGTGGCGGCGTGTACTATTCCAGTTCCTCACGTGGTCCCACCAACAAAGGAAATCTCCCGTTTTTTGCCTTTGGACGAAGACTGATTGGTTTGAATGAACTGATGCCACCACAGGTGTTTCTCGATCTTGGCAAAGCGTTTCTGGATGACGGAGACACAAAAAGTGCCGAGCGCACATTCGGAATGGCGCGCAATCTTGCCGACCCACGCGGTTACCAACGCGAGGTTGCCGAAATCTTCGAGAGAGCGGGCAAGATTCCCGAAGCCCTTGAGCGGTATGACCGGCTGTTACGCACCAGTCCTTCGGATGTGGCGTTGATGGCGCGGGTCGCTAAGCTGAACGAAAGTGAGAAAAAGGATGCGATCGCGTTCCGGTTCTACCAGCGTGGCATCAATCTTCTGTTGTCGCAGACTCCACTCACCACCCGCGAGTCCGCCAAAAATACCCAAACCCGTTTCTGGAGCAACAACCGCGACGCTTATCAGACCTATTCCGATCAATTGATGATGGGAATGCTCGTCACGATCCCGGAAGATGCGGTAGAGACAATGCTGCAGGACCAGTTTGAACGTTTGTCAGCAGACGTCCAGCAGCTGAGTGAAATCAAAGCTGACGAGGAAATCGCAAAAGCGCTTTCAGAGGCGCCCCGAATCGAGAAACGCTTCACGCAGTTGCAGCGACTCTATTCGGCCACGAATCGGATGACCGCGATGGAAAACATGGATGCTTTGCTGTTGCAGCATTTCCCAGAGGACGAGACGTTGTTCCGGAAGGTCGCGTCGCACCGCATGGGTTCCGGTAGATACGACAGTTTGAAACGCTTATTGACGGCTTCCGAACTTTCCGAGTCACGCCAGGCCTTGGTGATGTCCATGCTCGGCGAAACGGAGCCAAACTCATCCACTGGCTCTCTGACACCCATCCAGATGTGGAGGGCCTTGCTACCCGCCTGGATGGCCAATGACAGCGACGCCGCGATTCAGCTACTGCGTCGCGTCAACCAGAGAAGCGGGAGTGTCCCTTCCAGCTCACCGCGTTACGTTGTCATCAACGGACGCGCCGTTCAGCAGACGACCCAGTCCATGGGGGGCATCAACACCTGGATGCGACTTGCAATCTCGCTTGGCGATGATGGACTGGCGCTGCAGTTCGCCAGATCGATGCTCGAACGCGTGCAATCTCATAACCAATCGCAGTTTTACGCGATGTGCAAGAGCATTCTTCCGGAGGCCCGATTTGCGGATCTGGTCCGTTACGCGGCCAATGCGGAAAGCCAGAAACCGAACAGACTTGCCAATTATCTCTGGCTGCTTGCGGAAATGCCGGAGTACCTCAAGGAGGTGACACCTACCGACGGAGAATTGCTGGGATTGGTTCAGAACGGGAATCTGCGACTGGGGTATACCTTTCCGTTCCCTGTAGCAATGAAGGTGTTTCCTGAGTCCGTTCGTGCTGACGCAATGGCTGAATGCCTCGAATCGCTACCTCCCAAAACATTGCCAGGTGAATTGATACGCGTGCCGTTCAATTACGATCAGCCCATTGACGAAGCCACATCCAAGGTCCTTCTTGGCGCCTTTGGCGACGGGATTGATGCGGCACTGCAAGACAATTATTTACGATACTGCACCTATTATCTTCCCCGTCAGGGGAAGGCCGTGAAGTGCGATGAGAATCGACAACTGGCGATTGACATGCTTGGTCTACTCGCTGCCGACAACGTACGTAAACGCCACGCCCATATCGCAAAAATTGCGACGCTTGCGATGGCGGTTACCATCCACCAAGGCGGCAACAGTGACCGAGCGGTTGATCTTGTGCTGGAGACTGTCAAACCGAACGATCTAGCCAAGGACCATTATCTCAGGCTGTCGCAGACCTGGGCCTACAGCGAATTGCTACCCGTGGCGCCGGAACGATTTCTCAGTCAACTGGAGAGCACCGGAAAGGACGGTAAGCCAACGCTCAAGGAAATGGACGCGAGAATCAATCTGCTCAGGCAAATTGGTAAGAGTCCTGTCCTGCGCGATACCTATGAAGAAGCCGTCCGTCTGTTCCCCGATCAGAGCAAGTATTCCCGCGCCCTAACGGCGTTGCTTCCCAAACCCGGCAATGTCTACGACGACATTCGCATGCAGGAGGAAAAGCTCAGCGAACTGGCCGCCCAGGAAGACATTTCCGACAAGGAAAAACACCAAAGTCAAATGGATTCCATAAGGCTCAAATTATCCTCGTTATGGATGTCCGTGCAGCACCGACCCAATGCCATGACTCACTGGAGAATTGTTGACGACCATCAACGTGATGCCGGGGGGAACCCGAAGAAGGGAGTGGCCGCACCCCCGAAGACCGACTCGCAGAAGGTCAAGGTGGAAGATGCGTCCGGGAAAGCGACGCCCAAGGCGTCTGGAAAGACGCTGACCCCCGCAAAACCCGGGGCACTCAAACAACGAATCCCGGGTCGACCGGCACTGAAGCCGGGAAAACCGAAACTCGCCACGAAGGACGCCAAGAAAGATGTGAAATACGCGGCGAGCATGCTGGGGGTGAAACGCGCCATTGACGCCGAGGACGAGGAAGGGGCTTTGCGTGCCATCCGATCGATGTGGCGAACCCTTCCCCCTGCTGTCTCGAGTCCTTATGGGTCGCGCATCACCAGCAAGCGCCTCAATCTTTCCTGGCCGGCTTCGAAAACTGCTCCCAACACAGCGACGCCATCCATCCAATCAAAAGAGAAAGCGGCTGAGCAGGCTGCCGCTGAAGCGACGCTTGCACGTGTTCGCGGACGCCGTGGTTTGGGGACCTTTGTTCCGATCGAAAAACCAGCGCCCAAACGGCCCACGAGCGGATGGGACGTCCTTGCCACTCATCCGTTCGCATTGCCGGAGATGCGTCGAATCGTGAGAGCCAGCATCCTCAATCCTGCACATGCCAGCGCCGTCTCTCTCGGTTTACTCAAGGCGGATCGAATCGCCAACGGAGACGAGGCCACTCTTGAATCAATCATTCAAACCATCCACTCCGGGAATCTCTCGAAGGACGTGATGGCTGGTTTCTTTCAAATTGTCGGTGATCAACCGGACCTGATCGACGAATCCAATGAGTCCGTTCTGGATGTATTGATGGATCGACTCAGTTTCAGCAACGGCGGACAGTTCGCGTCATTGGCACCCCTTTACGCACGAATCGGTCAGCTGGATCGGGCGGCGGTGCTCTACCAAGTGGCTGCATCCTTCCCACCCACGGGCAGCACTTCATTCGAACGGTTAATCAATCAGGCAAAAGAACATTTCCAAGGCAACGAACTTCTGGAACTGGCCGAAGCGATGTATGCGGTCGCCTACATGCCTGCAACTGCACTCCCCTCCGTCCTTGAACTTCGGATGGAGTCGTCACCCGCTGACGAGGCCGCAGCTGCCAGTCGGGCAGAATTCGAGGGTGACTTGACCATCCATGACAATTTTCAGATACGAAAACTGACGGCTGGAGCGGTGATGTTTGCGCGATCAGGAGATTTCGAACTGGCCACCCAGTGCGTCGAAACAGTCCTTCGCCAACATGGACGTGGGATGGTCCCAAAAAATCTCAACCCAGGCCATTACTACATCAATCGTTCATCCACCCGGCCTCTCACCCTCACCCGGCAAAATCTGTTCGAACTCTTCCCCGAGCCCAGCGAGCTTCCTGATCCTCACTTGAGGACATGGCTTCAGACGGCTGGATCTGCGGTCAATGGGCTCCGAGCAGACGAGTCGGTCAAGCAGGATTTCCTTTGCCAGACGTTATTGACCATTGCCTTGCGGCAAATGCAAACGGGTGATAACGAATCAGCCAAGGCGACCCTCGCTTTGGTCGATAAGGACTTACTTTCCAACGCGCCGACCCATGAACTGCTGGCAGTTGATTTATTTCGCAAAGCGGGCCTGTTACAACGCGCCGTTGACCTGCAGCAAGAAATGCAGGCGGATGGCCGATTGGTCTATCTGCGATTTGGCGATCTGGTCAGGGACTCGCAGGAACTGGAAGGCACAGAGAAAGCACAATTGGTCTTCGAGGAATTGATCCAACTCAGCATGGATGAGGATCTGTTCAAAGCTGGAGAGGAAATCTCGAGCGAGGATCCTGTATTTTCAAAAACTGTGGCGCAATTTCGCGAGCAGGCAGTCACAGCAGAGGCGGAGTTCAAGAAGCGGTCCGCAGCTGCGGCGTCACGTTCATCAACCCATTCACCCAAGTCTTCCGAGCCCAAAGGGGCAGCAAAGACCGACAAGCCAAAACGCCTTCGACCAGGGCGAGTGATTCGCCCCTTGCCACTTAAAAAACCTTAGAGGGGCATGTCGATGATCACTCGGAACGTTCACTCAACGCTGGGACACAACTTTGGCTTCCCAGGCTCGCAGGGTGCGATCCAAGCGTGATGCAGCCTCAGGCTTCGATTTGATCAAATCATGGGACTCTCCCATGTCGGCTTCCAAATCGAACAGCCACTGGACGGTTTCGCCCCCTTCGGAACGCTCGACCAGCTTTAGGTCGCCTTCGCGTACAGCGCGCCAAACGCGTTCACCACGTTTACCTCTCCAGAAGACAGTCCGCTCCACATCAGGGACTCCGGCCATCACATGGTTGAGGATGTCGAACCCCTCCAGGGGTACGCCCTCAACGTCACCCTCGGCCAGATTCGTAATCGAGCGTGTCAGATCAAACGTTAATGAAACCTGATCCGAGACCTGACCGGGTTTGATGTGACCCGGCCATCGCATGATCAGAGGCACTCGAATGCCTCCCTCCAGCGTCATTCCCTTGGACCCACGCAATAGCCCCATGTTTGCGGCACCCGCGAAGCCTCCGTTGTCGGAAACAAAAACCACCAAAGTGTCGTCGCGCAAGCCCTCGCGATCCAAGGCATCCAGAATTCGCCCCACCCCTTGGTCGAGGTCCTGAATCATTGCGAGATAGGCATCGGCATCAATCTCCATCCAGTTCTCGGCAGTCACGACTTTATTCTCATCCGAAGGGCCCTGGAAGGGAAAATGGGGTGACTCGTGAGAGACCAGAAGGAAGAACGGACCCTGTTTTTTCTCTTCGATGAATTGAACGGATTCGTCGGTGATCAGTTCGGTCATGTATCCCTCACGATGAACAGGAAGTTGCCCGTCAAACAGCACATGCAAATCACTTGTTTCGCGGTGGTTGAAATAGTGGACATTCCCACCCAAATACCCGAAGAATGCATCCCAGCCATGCTGGACGGGATTGAACTTGGGTTCATAACCGAGATGCCATTTCCCGAAAATGCCACATCGGTATCCGACCTTGGTAAGGGCCCCAGGCAAAACAGCCTGATCGGCGGGCAACCCCAGATCCCGATTTTCAGCGAGACGAATGGCATCGTCGTAACGCCCGACATTTCCAGTGCCAATTGCGCACTCCAAGCCCCCGGCATATTGCTGATAGCGTCCCGTTAGCAAGGCGGTTCTTGTGGGACTGCATTCCGGTCCGTTTGCATAGTGCTGGGTGAACCGAACACCCTCGCGAGCGAGTTTGTCGATATGCGGTGTCTTCACCGTGGGGTGTCCGTAACACGCCAAATCAGCATACCCAAGATCATCGGCCATGATCAAAACAATATTGGGTCGATCTGCCAGCGCCGTACTCAGAGCAAGACCCACCAGCAGTGCGAAGCAAGTTACGTATCGAATCATGATGGGACTTGGGTTGGAGTGGAAATCGTCGTAGAATTCGGTCGATCAAAGGAAGGTTTGGGGGCAGGGTCATCACCTGCGCAACGTGAGCGTCAGCGTGTTGACTCAGGAACCGGCGAAGACTGGTTTCCATTCCGAAATCGTGACCCAACCGGACCCCAACTTCTCGACGCTGATACGTACAAAACGGGCCGTCGCTTTGAACCGGACTTGCTGCTGCTGTATCAAATCCTCGCTGCGTGACTCATAGGCAGTTTCCCACGCCGTTCCATCTTTTGAAACACTGACCCGATAATGAATCCAGGTTCGGTTGGTGAATTGAATGTCGACGCCTGACAGTATTCGGGGTTCTCCGAAATCCAATTGGATCCATTGCGGAACCGCTGGTCCGTTTGCAGCCCAACGCGTTGAGCGAACACCATCGACCGATCGATGTGGGTCATTGCCTCGCTGATTTGACGATGCAGTGATTGTCCCCTGCGGTGTCGAGACAGCCCGTGTTGGAGAAACCGCGACCGTTTTTCCCGGTTCCCGCTTCTTTGGGATCTGCGTGAAATCTGGATTATGTGTCGGCATCTGTGCTGAGACCGAGGTCCGCCATGCTCGAAGATTCCCCAGCAGGGAAGCCGCCTTTTGGGATTCAATCTCCGCTAGATTACGCTCTTCGGAAGGATCGTTTTCCAGATCATAAAGTTCGAGCCGTTGATCCTCGAAGAACTCAATCAGCTTCCAGTCGCCACGGCGTACCGCACCATAGGGTTTGGTGCGATGGTAATGTGGGTAATGCCAATAAAGTGCATCTCGATCCCATCCCTCTTGGGAACCTTTCAAAAGTGGCACCAGACTCTTACCGTCCAGATGTTGCTCTGGCCTGGGCTCCAGTCCGCAGATTTCCAAAAGAGTCGGATAGAAATCATTTCCGATAATGGGGACCGCACACTCGGAGCGGGGAACCGTCACCCCGGGCCAATGCACCATCGTAGCGACGCGGGTCCCTCCCTCGTAGGCGAGTGCTTTGGCCCCACGCAAGCCCGCTGATGCCAACTCGGAAGTGCCGCCATTGTCGGACGTGAACACAATGATTGTGTTGTCGGCCAAGCCGAGTTCGTCAAGTTTGTTGCGAACTCTTCCCACGCTTCGGTCCAGCAGTTCGGTCATTGCCGCAAAGGACGGGTTGACCCGTTCCTTGTACGGTTTGGGAATCGTCTTTGCTTTCTGCTTGTATTTTTCGACCAAGTCCGCAGGAGCCATGATCGGACCGTGGACGGTGTAGTAGGAAAAGTACAGGAAGAAAGGCTGCTGTCGATTTGTTTCGATAAAGTGAACCGCCTTATCCGTCAAGGCATCCGTCAAAAACTCGCCCTTCGCAGCATCGTCAAGGTTTGGCATTCCAAAGGGAGAAAAGTACTTGCCCGGTCCCTTGGGTTGCCCCCACTCACGTCCGGCAACGTTGGTATCAAAACCATGTGAGGTCGGATAGTGCTGCTGGAAGTCGTCTGCGCCAATCGGCATCAGATGCCATTTACCAACAAACTGACTGCGGTACCCCGCACTTCTCAAGGCCTCGGGCAGGGTCGTCTCCGATAAATCCATTCGCATGTTCCATTCCGGAATCAAGAGACGGGAGTTGCGTCTTCGATGCCCCGCTATCCAATCAGTCAGATGAGTTCGGGCCGGATACTTGCCCAGCAGAATGGCCGCGCGACTCGGTGAACACACCGTGCAGGCCGAATACCCCTGAGTGAACTTCATGCCATCGGCACAGAGCTGATCGATATTGGGGGTTTCGTGGTACGTCGAGCCAAAACAACCCACATCACCTAGACCCAGATCATCAACCAGGAAAAACACGATATTCGGTTTCTCAGCCGCCTGACATACAACTGCCGAAAGAAACACAAACAGGGTGGGTACGATCTTCATGAATCCGCCATCATTCGTTCAATACGAACCGGCAGCAAAGGACATGCTGCGCTCTCCTGCGCATTCTAATCTGTTCAGCGCTGGGTGTGGCCCGAGACTCAGTTGCTGAAGCTTGAAAGAAGTTTCTTTGTGATTCCCCGCATCAGTTCCAGTTCTCTGGTTTCAAGAGCTTTAATCCGCGACGATGTCCTGCTCTGCAAATCTGTTCCTAGCGCCACAGCGAATTGCTTGATTCCGGATCCAGAGATTGTGTCTGCGACACGCTTTGAATCCCACTGATTTTGGAGCAGTCTGCGTTTGAGTTGCAGGGTGTCCGAAAAAATGATTGCTGCGGTATCTGCCGCGGGAGGCGGAGATTTGCCGGACCACTTTCCATCGGACCTGCCTGCCGTCCCCGTCCCCCGGACGGGAACCTCACAATCGAACGGGAGGCTCTCTTCATGGAAGCCATGGGCGAGTGCCTTTTCGATGGTTTTCCACCCTCCTGCCGTCGCTGGTTCGGACGCCGAACGCTTCCCAAGGAATTTCTGCTGCATCCATCCGCCGGCGTCGGTCCCGGCGTCGCGTTCTGTGAAGCGGACCGAATGCACAGCCCTGAGAGCCTCCAGTTGATTGAACACCCTCTTTAGCGCGATGATATCTTCCGCCACGCCGTCGATATCCAAACCTGAGGCGCCTGCTCTCGCGAGTGACGCGTAGGACAGGCAGCGTACCGTGTATTGGATAATTGCTGTGATGGTGCGTTCCTCGGTCTTGATCTGTCCGCCGATTCGCTGAAGGTGTGCATCGATCTGCCGAATCGCAAAAAGGTCGCTTTCGTGGGTGTCCATCAACTTTCGGTACTTGACTTCACGGGCATGCGAGACCGTCCTTAAAGCGTCCAGTTCCTCCCTCCGGTCCCGCCACTTCTTCGAATAGTGCTCGCTTTCTCCGCACATCCCTTTCACACCCGGGCGATTCTCAAAGATGCTTCGCAACGAAGTCCCGAGACATTTCCAGAAACCAGCAATCTCAGTGCAGGTTCGGGCGTACAACTTCCGCGCCTGTGCCTCGGCATGGGCAACCTCCTTCAAACGCTCATCAGCTTCCGAACGACTTTTGCGGGCCAATTCTGCATCATCGCCGTATTGCACGCTGAAATCTTTGACCTGCTTTTCGAGGATGGATTTGCGTGCACGGAGCTTTTCAGCCGTATCCTGCAGACGCCGCCGTAAGCGCATGCAGGTGAGGATGCTGTCGGCGTCATCACCGAAAAACAGAAGTAATTGATTCATCGGTTCTCACCGAAATCGCGTTCCAATTCAATCCGGATGTAGGTGACGCAAGCCTCGATCGATCTACGTTTGGCTTCCAACTCAGCCACCTGCAGCGTTTCCACAGCGTGAGCTCTCCCCAGGCCCTTTACCTTGTCTGACAGAGCCGATAGCGATTGCTCGACGCGATTCTTGCGTGTCCAGCCAATCTCTTCCAGTTCATAGCTTGTGTTGACTGATGCTTTTCCCGTTGCCGTTCCCGAGATACCGGAGATTCCAGCCTTGAAATCGCTTGAGTTTCGAAAGTTGACGGAACAATCGATTCGCACTTTGGTATCGCGTTTGCGCGCAATACTCTCGAACCCGTCAGCAATCGATGATCCGAGGTCGTTGGTCGCGGTATCCACCTGTTCTTGCTGTTGATTCAGCAACGCTTCGGTCGCCTGACGCTGAGGCTCACCTGCTGCCAGCTCGGCCTGCAGGTCTCGTAATTCCTGAAGACACTGTCTGAAGGTCCCGGGGTGGGATGCCAGTTGCCCGAGTTCATCAACTGCCGCTGTGTGATTGGGAAGACTGTCGTCTGTCAGCGCGAACAGGATCAGCTCGTTGATCACTTGCCGCGCCTCACCGACGGATTGCATCGCCTCAGCCTTCCGATTCCTTGAACTATGGTCCTGATCAGCCGCGGCGTCGATCGGTCCTTTGATCTTTCCCCGGTCCGCAACCAGGGGCGCAAGTAGATCGTTCGCCTTGGAGATTTCGACTTCAACGTTGGCTAGTTGCGTTTGAAGATCCGCGGCTCGTAATTCGTCATGACTCTTTTTCGCTGGCCACAGCCAGCATGTGGCAGCGTACAAAGGCGAAAGCAGTTCCGCGTTGGATCGCCGAATCGCCTGTCGTAACTCCTTGCTCTCGGAATGGAGCGTTTTCAATATCCTGTTTTGCTCGGAGATCCGTTCCTGAACGTCGGACAGGTCATCGGCCTGATCCGCGTTAATCAGATCGTGCTCGAGCATCGCGTGCTGCTGCTCCTGTTCCAATTTGAGGACTTCGAACTGGCTGGTACGCAGCATCCGGTAGGCAGACTCAATTCGGCCTGTATCCTCGCCAAACAGCAGTCTCATCCGTTTGGCGTGCGACCAGCCGAAATCGGCTG
>JACLAC010017986.1_pt1 | contig 12057 bp, 10 predicted proteins | sample 8027881 | NCBI WGS metagenome assembly JACLAC01 (sample SAMN15725517, study PRJNA655200) | protist metagenome | isolation source: fluorescence activated cell sorting (FACS) single amplified genomes of... | place: Spain: Blaines Bay Microbial Observatory, Mediterranean Sea | collected 2016-01-19 | reverse complement strand
AATCTCGACATCCTCCAACCAGTTCAGCAGGGTTGGTCCCTCGTACCAATTCGTATGCGCTGATCGATGGACGACATTGGCGCCAGTAACGGAAGAGATCGGGAAGCAATGCAGCTCCTTCAGGCCAAGTTGTTGCCCAAGGGATTGGATCTGCTCTTCCAGTTGCCGGTAGGTCTCCTGGTGATAGTCAAGCAGGTCGAGCTTGTTGACCACGACTGCCACGTGCTGGAGTCCGAGCAAGCGCACAACCGCCAGGTGACGACGTGTTTGGGAGAGCACGCCCTTACGGGCATCAACCAGTAGGAGAGCGAGTTGACAGTGCGAAGCCCCTGTGACCATGTTGGCAGTGTACTGCTCATGACCGGGGGTGTCGGCGACAATGAACTTGCGCTGCTCGGTGCTGAAGTAGCGATAGGCCACATCGATCGTGATGCCCTGTTCTCGCTCAGCCTGCAGGCCATCTAACAGCAGGGAGAGATCCGGTTCAGCTAGGCCTCTTTTGAGTTGATCGGCTTTGAGGGTTGCCAGTTGGTCATCGGGGACCAATCCAGCGTCATAGAGCAAACGACCAGTCAGGGTGCTCTTGCCATCGTCCACGCTCCCGCAGGTTAGGAAGCGGAGCAGATCTTTTCGTAAATGCTTTTCAAGAAGGGGAGGCATAAGTCAGGCGAATTTAGAATGTAAAGGATTGATTTTCAGAAATTTAAAGTCATTTCACCGATCCAGCGCTCATGGTTCCTTGGACCAAGAGCATGCCGGCAATCCATTTCAAGATGTCCGCCTTGGATTCGGCAATGTCTCTCTTTCAATCTGCAATGCTCTGTGATTGACCCAATTGGGTTTCTTTGCGGGGGTGTTCGATATGTTGTTGGGCTTCTTTACGTAGCTCCACAATGTCAATTTGTACATTGGCACTATCCTGTTTCTTGCCAGCTCGTTCTCAAGCAGCGTGCGAAACAAATCGATTTGCATTTCAGGCTGTTCCTCTTTGGATCCAACCTTTTTGAGTTTTTCCACATAGGTGAAAGTGTCAAAGACCAACATAGGATAACCTCAGAGAAGAACAGTTCTTTAATGCTGAGTTCTCGCTCTTTGCTCAGGAGCACCGCATCATTCAACTGAGCGAGCACAAGTTGGAAATTGTGAAAGCGCTGGATCCAACGAATTCCAAAATCAGTCATATTTTTAATTCATTCAAAAGAGAAACGTATTCGATCTGTTCTGAATTTTTTAAAAATATTTTTCTCCATTTGAACATCCAATTTGCAAAAATTGAGCAGTATCCTAAGAATGTATGACAAATTGTTCAATTATCGAACAATATTAAGATTCCTGAATTTTCTTAAGCAAAAGTTGTCTGAAATTTTGAAGATTCATGTTAGCTAGTACTACTTTAAGTTGTATTTACATTTTTCTCTATCGATAGCGTTGAAGCTGTGATTTTAGGGCAGCTAGCGTGTTGTCTGACAACACAATACACAAGTATCGCATAACTGATCCGATAGATTGTCAGTTCCAACTTGAGCTTCGAGGCTCAACATAGTGGGATTGTGAGCCGATTCATCACCAAAATGCATTCCAGTCCGATTCCTCCAAATTTCTATGTCTACCAACCCCCATAACGAATCTTCCGAGCAAGTCAAATCCAACTCTGCTCAATCCCTGCCTGAATGGCTTCAATCTCCATGGATGCCGAAGCTGCTATTTATAGTGGCCCTGCTAATTTGCTATGGCATCTCCGTGAATGTACGCTACCAGCAATTGGAAACTTGGAGAGCCAACCCACAGCAATTTTTTGTTGGTGAACAACCTCTGATGACCACACTCGACGCGCCTTTCTGGCTCCGTTGGGCCAAGGAGTATCGTGATGGAGAGTATTTCAGTTATGACGACAAGCGTTCCTATCCATCTGGAACCCCGTGGTTCAGGGAGCAACAAGCTCAAATCGTTGCTAGTGAAAATGGAACACAAGCAGAGCCCGTATCTCCTCCTGAGCGATTGACTAGTCCCACAACAGTACCATTGCTCAGTTTCCTCATCGCGATGATGAGTCCCTTCTTTGCAGGTAATCTCTACCTGGCTGGACACTGGCTGGTCATTCTAAGCGGGGGTCTTTTCATCCTGCCTTTGGGACTCTACGGCTGGAGGCTAGGATACCCGATCGCAGGAATGCTCGGTGGGCTGATTGGAACTTTCTGCAGTGAGTACTTTGTGCGAGCTTCGATCGGAAGAATTGACACCGACATGCTCAATATCTTTTTTCCAATCCTCGGGGCTTATTTCGTGCTGCTAGCCTGCCAGGCCAAGCAAGATCGTTGGGTCTGGACCTGGGCCGCACTCGCTGGGTTGAGTATGAACCTTTTTGTCTGGTGGTATGGGAAACCAGGCTTTGGCCTCGGTTGCTTTCTGACACTCTTGGTCGGACTGATCATCTGGAAAAGCTCAGCCCGACAAGGGCTACCCGCGCTTGGACTTTTTGTTTTTTTTGCAGGCCCTAGCGATTTGCTTAGTAGTCTTGGGAGTGTTCAAGGGTTTTTGGTGAATTACCTATTTGTTGGTGCGATTAAAGAAGCCCAAGCGCAGGAAGTAGTCAATCCTGTCACTTTTCCAAACGTCTTCAACACAATCTCTGAGGCGGCCAAGGTGCCAATGAGCGAAGTCCTGCAGCAAGTCCTCAGTGAGCCCACCTGGGGCTGGATTGGACTGATCGCTTTCACCTTGTTTGCCATTCGCTACTGGCCAGCAGTCATCCCACTGTTGCCTATTTTTGCTTTGGGCTTGTTTGGCTTTCAATCCAGCCGCCGCTTCATCATGTTCCTGGCGCCCTTTGTAGGCTTTGGCCTGGGAGTCTTGCTGACGATTGCGATTCGCCTTGCTTGGGAGTGGATGAGATCACGACTGGAACCGGAAGATCCCACTGCAGTTCAAAGCCACCCTGTCTGGGGCAACGCCAATCTGGTGGGGCAGGTGTTGATCTACGTTGGCCTATTTGGCAGCTGGACCTTCTTCGCACCTCAAACTGCGATCAGTTATGTGCCTGGACCTTCCATACCACCACCCGTCTATCAAACCTTTGAGCAAGTCGAGCGGCTCGTTCCCGAAAATGGTGCCATCTACACGTGGTGGGACTACGGCTATGCGATCACGGACAAAACAGAACGTGCGGTTTTCAATGATGGAGGGGCTCAACTGGGTCCGACCACCTATTTCATGGCCCGCTCTTTCATCAGCAGTGAGCAGGAGGAAATGCGTCGAATTATTGGCTTCCTCGCTTCCCAGGGAGCGGCTGGAATCCACCGCTTCAACAAGAGCAAGGACACCCTGCTGCGTGAGATTTATTCGGGTAAGTACAAGCCGCGTGAGCCAATCTATGTTTTCTATACCTACGACATGATCGGTAAGTACTCTGCGCTCTTTTCCATTGGTTCCTGGAATTTTGATACACTAGAGAACAGTGTCAAGGGATACCAACGACTACAATGTTCGAAGTTGGAAAACCAAGTGCTGACTTGTCAGGGAGTCACTGTCGATTTGAAGGAGGGGCTGGTCAATGGGCAGATCCCACTGCGTAGGCTGGTTCAGTCTATTCAGGGAAGAGAGACCAAGATCCAAGAATTGAAATCAGAAGGTCTGAGTCTCCAGCTAATGATGCCCAATGAGCGGCAATTCAGTGAGATTTATCTGATGGAAGAAGCAGTCTGGGCTTCCAACTTTAACCAGATGTACCTACTTGGCAATTATGATAAGGAAGTTTTTGAAGAAGTTTTCCACGCCTTCCCAATTGCACGTCTATACCGCCTGAAAGATTTGGAACCGCTGGAATAGGAATACTAAGAACGATCGACTCCTTTACAAGGATTGAAGATCAGTTGAAACTTTGTAAATTTTGATCATCAGACCCGCGTAATTCAGAAGCAAATAACGAAAAAATCTGGGCTATATGCGATCCATTTGTTGAAGAGAACTTCATGCTCTACGAAAAAGATTTTTTAGCTTGGACCCAACAACAGAGTGAGTTGATACGCCAAGGGCGTTGGCAGGAAGTTGATCTGGATCACCTGATTGAGGAATTGGAAGACATGGGCAAGACCAATCACCGAGAATTGGAGAGTCGGTTAGTTGTTCTGCTGGCTTACCTGCTGAAGTGGGAATTTCAACTTAATCAACTACAAGACCAATGGCGGGAATTCGATGGAAAAAGTTGGCGAAAAACCATTATTGAGCAGCGTGTTCAAATTGAGCGTATGTTAGAGGATCGCCCCAGCCTCAGTTCTCATTTCGAAACCATTCTCCAACAGGCTTATCCTACAGCACTAAAGTTGGCTTGCAAGGAAACTCAACTAGACTCGTTACTCTTCCCTTCTGAATGTCCCTATTCCTCCAAGCAACTAATAAACGAAGATTTCATGCCTGAATCTCGCTGATTTCTCAATTAGATTGGTTGTTTCTAGTTCTTTTCCTGGCTGCACAGGCAAAGCACTCAGTATCAAAGCTGATTGTTTTGCAGTTCCAAAGTCATTGGATGCAGAATTATGTATTTGTGCCAAATCCTGCCCCATTACCTTCTTATTCATAATTTTCCGGAGCACTTGGAGCTATAGATTCTATGTCTTAGAGAGGTTTCTAAATGCCTGTGGAGAATCTATTACCGAGAGGCAACCGATCACCTTGTGCGCATTTTTAACCAAAGATTTCACTTTCTTTTAAGGGCATCCCGATGAGATCTTTGGGAGAAAGTTGAGGATTTACATGCGGCCAATCAATTTGTAAATCTGGATCATTCCAAAGTAGCGTCCGTTCATGTTCTGGAAACCAGTAATCTGTAGTCTTGTAGAGGAATTCAGCGGTTTCACTAAGAACAAAAAATCCATGCGCAAAGCCTGGAGGAATCCAAAGTTGGTGATGATTTACAGAATTCAGTAGTGCAGAGGTATGCTGGCCAAATGAAGAAGATGAACGTCTGAGATCTACTACTACGTCAAAGACCTCGCCCCTTGTCACTCTGACAAGCTTTCCTTGAGGATGCCTGATCTGATAATGCAAACCTCTGAGAACACCTTTTTGAGAGCAACTGTGGTTGTCTTGTACAAAGTTTACTGATTTTCCAATCGCTTCCTCAAAATCCCGCTGATTAAAACTCTCTAGAAAAAACCCACGCTTATCACTAAAAACCTTAGGTTCAAGCAGTAGAACATCTGTTAGGATTGTAGAAGTCACTCGCTCATAGGGCATTTGCTGACTCCTTCAGCAATCGAAGAAGATACTGTCCATACGCATTTTTCGCCAAGGGCTCTGCAAGTTGTTGAACTTTTTCCGCAGTAATCCAGCCTTTGCGATAAGCGATCTCTTCTGGACAGGCCAACATCAAGCCCTGACGCTTCTGCAGGGTCGCTACAAATCCAGCAGCCTCCAACAGACTGTCCTGAGTACCAGTATCCAGCCAAGCAAAGCCACGCCCCATCAATTCTACTTGGAGTTTTCCTTTTTCAAGATAAAGCCGGTTCAAATCGGTGATTTCCAATTCTCCTCGGGCTGAAGGTTGAAGCTCTGTTGCAAAATCGCATACCTGCTCATCATAGAAGTACAATCCCGTTACCGCATAGGAACTCCGAGGCCGCTTGGGTTTTTCCTCCAAGCTCATGACTTGCCTATGTTCGTTGAACTCAACTACACCATAGCGTTCGGGATCTTGGACTTGGTACGCAAAGATTGTTGCTCCGACTGCTTGAGAATCAGCACTTTGGAGTTGCTTGACGAGGTCATGTCCATAAAACAGATTATCCCCAAGAATCAATGTACTAGGGTGCTTGTTGATGAAGGATTTCCCCAAAAGAAAGGCCTGAGCTAATCCATCTGGTGAAGGCTGAACAGTGTATTGAATCGAAATTCCCCACTGGGAACCATCTCCAAGCAACTCTTGAAATAACGGAGTGTGTTGTGGAGTAGAAATAAGCAATATTTCTCGGATTCCAGTCAGCATCAATGTGCTCAACGGATAATAGATCATAGGTTTGTCGTAGACTGGCAGCAACTGTTTGGAGACAGCTTGAGTCATCGGATAGAGCCGAGTCCCACTTCCTCCTGAGAGGATTAGCCCCTTTCTTTGGCTTTTCATGATGTATTTTCGTTTTGAATTAAAATTGGCTTGTGGAATGAGGCCACCTCTCAAAATTCCACCTACTGTCTGGCAGGCCCTGATTAGGGCAGGGGAATACGATTACTGCGGGAAGTATCCCAGTTTGAAATGGGAGTCTCTCGGAGTCCACCTTCCATCGAGGGTTCACCAACCAAGAGGGGATCATTCATTCGATATGGATATAAATCTACATCCGGACAAGTACTGTCTGCCAGATCACCATTGATCGTACAGGTTGGCAACAACACATGTTCTGGATCATCGGGAGGTCTAAAGCTCTCAAATTTCTTCCAGGCAGTTTTCATGTAATCCTGCCACAAACGTGCGGGAACGCTCCCTCCAGTAACTTTCAACATGGGTCGGTTGTCATCATACCCCATCCAGACCCCTGTCACGAGTCCAGGGACAAAGCCTATAAACCAAGCGTCTCTGTATTCAGAAGTTGTTCCCGTTTTTCCTCCAATATCACTTGGAGATCCAGACCAATTCGCATCGCGCCCCGTTCCATAAAGAACAACACCGTTGAGCATGCTTCGCATTTGAAATGCCGTCCAATCACTCATTACCTGAGTAGACGCTGGGGTCGATCTTGTGTAGAGAACTCGTCCCTCATTGTCTTCAATCTTTGTTATGAAACTGGGTTCCCAAAAACGCCCCTCATCCAGAAAAGGTTTATAGGCAGCAACGAGTTGCAAAAGACTGGTTTCTGCACATCCCAAAGCTGCACAAAGCCCAACCGTTGGATTGATCTCAATCTGGAGTTTTCTAGCAAATTCTTTGAAATTCTTATGATCAATCTGCTGAAGAACCTGCACCGCAACCGTGTTGATGGACATCTCCAATGCTTTGGCTAAAGTCATCGTATCCGCTGTGTAAAGGACCCCAGTGGAACCAGTCAGTTCACGCTCCAAGCCGAATTTCCCATCGTAATTGCCGGGAGCATAAAGGTTCATGAATCCTTCTTCATCCTCCCACTCCAAGTTCAAAGGTTCATCGCGCCAGACGGACGCTGGACTCAATCCATCTTCTAAAGCTAGCGCGTACACTAAGGGTTTGATCGCAGAGCCCGGCTGACGCACAGCTTGCACTGCTCGATTAAACTGGGATTTGCGAAAATCTCTTCCTCCCACCAAGGCTCTAACCTCTCCACTGGTAGGATCAATACTGAGCAAGGCTACCTGTTCCTTGCGCTTCTGAGAAAAGTTATTAGCTACTGTCGATTCTGCTTGCCGCTGTAATTCTGTATCCAGCGTCGTGTAAACCCGATAGCCTCCTCCATATACAAACGGCAACTGATGAGTGTTCTGCATCTCTGAGACGACTTGTTGCGCAAAATAAGCCCCAGTCCCCTGAGATTTGGGAAGCCGAACACTCAGAGGTGCTTGGCGGGCTTCTTCAATCTGCTCATCAGGCAGCCAGTTCAAGCGCTCCAACTGCCGTAACACTTGCAGTTGACGGTCACGTGCGGATTCCAACCACTCAAAAGGATAGAATTCTCCTTCGGCAGAAGCATTGGTAGGAATTTTTAGATAAAACTCTGGACGACGTATGATCCCTGCCAACAATGAAGATTCAGAGAGGGTCAATTCTGAAGAGGACTTGTTGAAGTAAACTTGGGAGGCCTGCTCCACTCCATAGTTTCCATGTCCCAAGTAGATCGTATTCAGATAGTTTTCAAGAATTTGAGCTTTTGTCAGCCTTTGCTCCAAAGCCAGTGCTAGCAAAGCCTCTCGAATTTTTCTTTCCAAGGTTTTTTCGGGAGTCAGCAGCATCAATTTGATCATCTGCTGCGTCAAGGTACTTGCTCCCTGTCGGTAGTCGCCACTCCGCAGATTGACCCACAGCGCTCCAAGAATGCGGACGGGATCGATTCCAAGATGTTGAAAAAAACGGGAGTCTTCCGCTGCAAGAATACTTAGCCGAAGGGCATGTGCAGGATGATTGCCGGGCACTTGAATTCGATTTTCAAGACCGCGGAGTGTATAGAAGGGAACACCGTTTCGATCATACAAAACGGTGTTTGAGGGAGAGCGGGCGATGGCAGTTTCAAACTCAGCTACAGACTCCTTGGCCATAGGGACCAAGATCGTATATGCCGCAACCAGTGCGCCAAGAGGTAATCCGATTAGTAGGATTCCCCAGAACAGCCATCGCATGCAATTCTATCAGTCTCTGGAAAGTCCCAGAATGCTCAATAGGGCGGTGAAGAGGTTGAGGATATCCAGGTAGAGAGCCAACGTTGCGGAGATATACTCATCTGTCGCATAGTTGCGCATGATGTTTGAGGTGTCATATAAGATAAATCCACTGAAAAGAATCACCCCGACACCCGACATCATAAAGTGCATCATTGGGCTCTGGAACAGGAACATGTTCAACAAGCTACCAATCACGATCGTGATCAATCCAACCATTAGGAATCCAGACATAAAGCTGAAATCCTTCTTGGAGAAAACCACATACATCGTCAAACCACCGAAGGTGATCGCAGTCAGCGCAAAAGCCTGGGTGGCTATACTGGGTCCGACGGCATAGAGCAATGGTCCAAGAGTTAGACCTGAAACTGTCGTGAAGCTGAACAGAGCAATCATGTTCAGCCCAGGCTTGTGACGAGCGAACTGGGCAAAGAAGATTAAACCAATCATCAGAACGAACAAAATCATTCTGTTGGAGGCGACAATCGGTAACAAGGGGCCTGTACCTAAGTATGCACCAATAGCTGCTGTCACCATGGATGCGGCCAACAAGGTGTATACTTTCTTGATGAATACCAGTCTATCTTCGAGGGAAACGGATTCGACCGTGACCCGACCGAAACTGGCTTCCTGAGCAGTGTTAAAGTTCAGCATCAGTTTCCTTTGACTAAGGAGTAGTGAAAAAGTGGGAAAGAAATCCCATTGAGATCTAACTCAAAATTTAGCGTATTTTCATTTGCTTGACAACCAAATCCGGTCCAAATTAGTACGAATTCAGGTCAGAAGTGAACATTCCGTGAAGCAATCATCGAAGCCAATGCAAAAAGTTGGACACTTTAGGTCCGTCAAAAAAAGCAAATTGCTCTCGATTTTCCTCATTCTCGCGCAGCAAAAACGGCACCTGATTCGCGACAGCAGCATCATGATCAGTCATCGAATCCCCAATCATCAAACATTCTTCGGGTTCCATTCTCGTTTCTGCCAACATCTGCGCTAGCACCTCCGGCTTCGTATGGGGCGCACCAAACACCTTGGAGAAAGGACTTACTAAATCAATCGCTTTCAGAATATGCTCCATCTCAACCTGAGGGGTTCCTGTCACGATCATGTGCTGTTGATCATGAGGATTCGAGTTCAGGAATTCACGAGCACCTTCAATCCAAGGGCAAGCAATCACCCCCTCGATCACTGAATCTGCGTAGCGCTGACAATACTCCAATTTTTCGTCTTCACTCAGTTCCTGATCAAGCAGTGTACGAAAATAATGCGGGATCTTGATGTGACGGGAAACCCCACCATGCAGTAAGTGATATTCTCGAACGTATTTGCGAACCTCATCATCATACTCACGGAAAAGCTGATCAAAAGCCTCTGTCTTCAAAGGTACCGAATCTTTGATAACGCCGTCAAAATCCCAAAAAATCAGTTTGTGGGCTTCTGGGGTGAATTTCATGGTTTTGCTCTTAGGGTTCAATAACCAAAATCTGAACGACCGCAGCATGGCAATGGTGTAATCGACCCTCAATCACAGATCGTTCTGTTTCCACGGCGTGAACAAGTTCCAAACCTGCTAATTCCACAGGTAATTTGGAAGTTTATTGATGATACTTAACGGAAAATCGTTGGGCTCTTTCCAGTACACATAGTCTTCTGCAGCAAAACGCTCATCCCAGATTGTCATGACACCTTTCTCATTGCCTCTAGTTCATGGAGTTGCTTTTCCAGAGCTGTCATTGTCTTTTCAGAAGATTCTAACTTCTCTCGCAATTCGAGGACTACGCTCTCTGGGGCTTTGGCCAGAAATCCCTGATTGTTGAGCTTTTGCTGACTTTTCTTGCAGAACTCTTCTTCCTTCTTGAGTTTTTTCTGCAAGGAGAGAAATTCCTCGCTCCAATCCACATCTCCAGCATCAATCAAGGCTAAGGTGTCCGAAAAGTAGCTACTCAATGCAGTATCCTGATTACTGACATCGGGTTCCTTAGATTCGATATTCAAAGAACTCAGTCGCGCTAGCCTGAGAATCAAGTCCTTGTGCTCGTTCAGTAATTCTGTGTGTTGTGTTGACTGCAAAGTAGCTGGAATCTGTTTGTCCATTCCCAACCGGGCTTTATCTCGCAATGCGCGTATCGTCGTAATGGCTTCTTTGATGTACTCGATACTGGAATGACTTTCAGAATACTCATGCTGTTCAAAGACTAGCGGCCAATCGCTACCGATCAACAGCCTTGGCTGATGGAATTCCTTCCACAGAGCTTCGGTTACAAAGGGCACGAAAGGATGTAACAAACGCAGGAGAGTCGTGAAGCTGTAAGCCAGTACCTGGTTATCAATTGCTGTACGCTGAGGTTTTTTATCGATCTCTAGATACCAGTCACAGTATTCATTCCAGAAAAAGCTGCGCAGCTGATCAATCGCATCTGAAAGTCTGTATTGCTCCAATAGCCTTTGGGTATCACTAACAATGTGTCGAATTTGATGTAGCAACCATCGGGATGTATCCCCTTCCACCTGTAATGGAGGTGTCACCGGAGTATGCTCAGGTAAGTTCATCAGGATGTAGCGTCCTGCGTTCCAAAGCTTGTTAGCGAAGCGACGACAGCTTTCCAATTTTTCAGGATAAAGGCGTAGATCCTGCCCTGGCCCTGTTCCCACCAGTAATGCTAACCGTAGCGCATCCGTTCCGTAATCACGAATGCTCTCTAGTGGATCGATGCAAGTTGCTGGGTCTGACTTGGACATCTTCTTCCCCTCTTTGGTTCGGACTAAACCATGAAGATATACAGTCTGGAACGGAACCTCCTCCACCATGTAGGTGGTCATCAAGATCATCCGAGCCACCCAGAAGAAGAGGATATCATATCCCGTTTCCATCACTTGAGTTGGGTGGAATTTTTGATAATCTGGGCTCTGCTTTAGTAACTCCTTGAAAGAAATTGAGCTATCAGCAGCTTTTGCTGGATCCACCAAGGTGCTCCACGTCCAAAGTGCTGAGGAAAACCAGGTATCTAGCGTATCTTCATCCTGGTTCCAGACATCACCATCTGGAGCAACACCGATTTGAATTTCTGCAGAATCTCCTTCTCCACGATACCATACAGGTACCCTATGGCCCCACCAGATCTGCCGGGAAATGCACCAATCTCGAAGATTCTCAACCCAGTGAAAATAAGTATTGTTAAAGCGATCCGGAACAATTTGGATATCCCCTTCACGAACAACTGCGATAAGAATTTCTCGTAAGCTCCGCTTTTCACCTTTCCAAGGCACTACAGGCTTGTTGACATCAATGAACCACTGTTCGCGAATCTGGGGTTCTATCGAACCACCACCACGACTGTTGAAGGCTTTGCTGTTAACATAGTCTCCATCTGTTTTGACGAGCAAACCCTTGGCTGCCAGCTTCTCAACAATTTTCGGTCTTGCTTCCTCGATGGGCATCCCAGCGAATTCTCCCGCATTTGCCAGCAAGCGCCCCTGAAAGTCGATAATCTGTTCCTTGTCCAGTTGGTGTCGCTCTGCGATCTCAAAGTCGGTGTGGTCGTGCCACGGAGTGATCGTCATCACTCCTGTGCCAAAGGATGGATCCACGACAGAGTCCTTGATGATCGTAGCCTCGACAGGCCCGTTGATCCATTCACACTCGAAGGTGTCGCCGTGATTGAACTCTGAGTAACGCTCATCATCCGGATGCATGACGACATACTTGTCGCCAAATTTTGTCTCTGG
>JACLAC010005768.1_pt1 | contig 12057 bp, 8 predicted proteins | sample 8027881 | NCBI WGS metagenome assembly JACLAC01 (sample SAMN15725517, study PRJNA655200) | protist metagenome | isolation source: fluorescence activated cell sorting (FACS) single amplified genomes of... | place: Spain: Blaines Bay Microbial Observatory, Mediterranean Sea | collected 2016-01-19 | reverse complement strand
TTCACCCAAAGCAGTCGGCGTAAAACATAACTGCAGATTAGTTACTTGGCCCGGCTGCAAGGAAAAAACAGATGGTTCAATGCTAATTTCATCCGTTAGCGTCTTTGCTTCTACTTGTAATTCGGTATCACCAGTATTAGTCGCCACCAGAGACCGAAGCTCTTTATTACCCAGAACAACATGACCAAAGTCCAACGATCCCGAGGGATGCAGTTCTATCTCAGCTGCTATACCGATACCATTAAGCAAAACTTCCAGTGTCCGGCTACCATCATCCCAAAAACCCTCTAAGCGCAAGTTTCCTGCACTCGGACCTCGCTGCTTGGGAGCATAGCCAATATTCAAGGGTAGAGATCGTAAACCATTAGCTGGCAATAAGATTTGGTCATCGACGGCTAAATTAGTAAACAAAGTAAAAGCATCATCGGTAATGCTAATACGGTCAACTTTAAAATCTGCATTACCTATATTGGCAATTTCAATTACCTGATTAGTCGTTTTGCCCACAGCAACATGGCCAAAGTCGATTGTTGATGGATTCAGTTTAAGAAACTTTCCCGTTCCTTCTAAGGTAACACGTTGAATTCCTCTAGGGCTACTAACCAGTAAGATCGCCTGCCGTTTGCTTACTTGTTTGGGATTGAAACCTAACTCTACTGGATGGCTTTCGCCCGGCTGTAGCACAACGGCACTTGGGGCGAAAATAAATTCGCCGCTAGCCTCTGCACTAGGTGCATCTTCCCAGGTCATTTCTACGGTATAAGGACTACCACCACGATTAAGCAGCAACAGATATTTATGAGCGGTTTGCCCCAGGGCAACCGACCCAAAGGCAATGGTTGGACCATTGAGTATTTCAACCTGTGCTGGCCGTACTTGTCCCGTACCTTTGAGGTCCAGCGTCAGTATAGGTTGCACAGGATCATTGGTACGCAAAATCAAGCTACCACTGGCTTGACCTGGAAAGACAGGCTTAAAAGTCGTGATAACTGGCTGCTGCTGACCTGAAACAACGCGTATGGTATCACCAATGTCATGTTGGAAAGCAAATGCTCTGCCGTCAACATGAATACTATCCACCAACAGGTCTAGGGGCCCCTCATTAAGCAACGTAACCGTACGCTGTTCCGTAAAACCAACCTCTACCGTGCCATAGTCCAAGCCTACTGCTGTTAGTGGTGATACCGCCACCAAAGGCGATAGCACTTGAGTGCGAAGTGGTATTTCTAAAGGCGTTTTCAATAAATCGGCCGAATGGATTAATAAACGATCCCTATACGCACCACCACGCATAGGCACAAAGGCTAGTTCCACATTGATGTGAACCTCCGGCGCCAATATCAAAGGTTCGCGCTGGTCTACAGAAAACGCACTTGATTCGTGGTCAAAGCGAAGGCTATCAATGGTTAGCGGTACCGAGCTGGGATTCGAGAATACTAGCGTTTTACTGCTTTGTTGGCCAATGGCAGCCGGGGCCAACGAAATTCCATCTAAAGGATTAGGACTAATCGTCAACTCTGGACGACGTGCCTGGGCGATCAGCTCAACCGTATAGGTTTCAGAAGTAAAAAGCTTAGTTAAATGAAAGTCTAGCTGCGCGTTGTAGGTACCTGGCTGGGGTGCAATAAAGTCCACAGCAAGCTGGGCCGTGCTCTGGGCCTCAAGCAAGAGCGAATCCGTAGCTACAGTAAAATGATCCCCGATCAGCTCAACTTTAATCATACGCTGATCATTGCTCTTGTTTTCCAGTTTGATATCGGCCCTACCAATTTGGCCAAATTTCACCACACCAAAATCAAGAACTTCTGGACTTAACAAAAGTAATTCAGCCTTAAGGGCTGTACTGAAAAGGACAATATAGAGCAGGAAAATGCTAGGGTAGATACGGCACAACAATTTATTTATGCCTCTATAATGCCGCCAAGCTGCTTTGGCAAACAGGTAGGGACCATCCATACTGTTGTTGACGTGGTGCGAGGTGAGTTTTTACTGCTATTCGTCTAATACCCTATAGCACTAGATCTATGATGCAAATCAAAAAAAGAGCGACCAACTCACAAGAATACCGAGTAAACGTTGTCGAAGTTCCACATTATATGAGGAAAACTTCCTCTAGGGTATTCCTACGTGAATTCAGGTCACTCTTGATATATGGCAAGATAGTTGAAGAGCAGAGTAATGTCAAGCGCATTTTGTCACTTTTGAGAGCACGTTTTAACACACATTCGGTTAATCCATAAGCGCACCTAAACCACTGATCAGTCGGTCCATTCCAGTAGCAACTGTAGCCGGCTCAAGGGCACCGTAGGCGATGCGTAAATAGCAGCCACGATCCAAACCAAAAGCTGTGCCAGGAATAACCGCTATCTTATGGTGGCGCACTAGATATTCAACGATTTCCATAGGCGCGCGTTCCGCTGCTAAGCGGGCTAGTAAATAAAAATCTCCATTGGTGGCCGGCACCTGACACCAAGGTTTTAATTGCTCCAAACGCTCTAGACAATGTTGCCGCGTTTGAGCTAGCGTATCAATAAAAGGGCGATAATAAGCCGAACCCGCTTCTAAGGCTCCCAATGCACCTATTTGGGAGATCGTTGGAGGACAGATCAAGACGGTATCCTGGACCTTCTCTAGAGCACGCAATAGATGCCGTGGAGCCACCATATAACCGACCCGCCAGCTAGCGAGACCATAAGCTTTAGAAAAGGAGAAAAAGGAGATCGTATGGGCCTGGCTTTGGGGTAGAGAACCCGGTGAGAAATGCGATACTCCATCATATGTAAAATACTCATACGCTTCGTCGCATAGATGGTAAATACCGCGCGCTCGGCACAATTGATTAACTGCCATCAATGCGTCTTGGCGATAAACAGCACCTGTAGGATTATTGGGTGAGATCGTTACAACTGCCCGGGTACGTGGCGTTAATGCCGCTTCAATCGCCTCTGGTACTAACTGATATTCGGCATCGCTTTCAACCAAAATTGGCTGGCAATTAGCCATGGTAATTGCCATTTCATGGTTAAAATAATAGGGCGACATAATGATAATTTCATCGCCCGGATCAGCAATGGCCATCACCACATGAGAAAAGGCCATATTACTACCTGCTGTCACTAAAACCACCTGCTCATCACCAACCGAAATATTATTTTCAATGGCAAGCTTGTCAGTAAGTTTTTCCCGTAGCAAAGGCAAGCCAGCAACAGCCTGGTAATGGTGATCGCTGGCCTGGCCACCAAAACGGGATACCGCCTCAAAGACCTGAACTGGTGGGCCATAGTGCACAACTCCCTGCCCTAGGGAAATCGTACCGGGATTGGCGCGAATTAACGCTGCCACATCGGGAATGACCGGGCTTTGGATAGCCTGGGTGCGGCCAGATTCCTGCATAGTCAACACATTCACCCTTTAAGCCGCACTTGTAATTGGTCAAAAACGCGGTCAATTTCGGCAGCAGTTTGGCCATCTAGAGCAAAAGACAAAGGACCACGATGTACTTGATTTTTAAACAATCCGCGCCGCTGCATCAGATAGCGCTCCACAACAATAAAACCATCCAAGCCTCCCTGAATCTGCAATGTTGCTAAGGCGCAAACGGGAAAATAGATTTCGTAAGCACGTGCCTCATCGCCCCTTTCCAAAGCCTGCCACAACGCTACCAGTGCATCAAGCAATTCTACCCCAGGAATAGTACCGGTAATGCCGCGCCGGTAAGAATCGATTAATAGCAATCCACCACTACCTTCAAAAATAGCCGCTTGGCCGGCAGTTTGTTGATGCAATGCTGAGATACACGGTCCCAAAGGCGTAGCCTCCGGCTTAAATAGGACGCGGTTGCCATAGCGGCGAAACATAGTAGCCTGAAATTCAATACTCATAGGCATGCCCACGTACGAACTAGCATCCTGGATAAAGAGCGGGATCTCAACCGTGTCAAGCAATGCTTCGAAATAACGTTCCAACTCGCTTTCGGATAGTGCCCGTGACAACGGTGGAATAGCCATAAGAGCCTGGGCTCCACCGTCCTCAGCAGCACGGGCATATTCTTGCGCCTGCCGGGTACTTTCGGCAGCAACATTAATGGTAACAGGACCCCGACCTTTGGCGTAATCTACCAGTTTAGCCGGTAAGGCTAGGCGCTCAGCGGCAGTCAGACGCAAAAGATCAGACACCAAAGCCAGACAAAAACCATGGGCACCTGTATCAAATACATAATCTACCTGCTCTTCCAGTGTCACATAATCAATGCTCTGATCTTCATTATAGGGCATATGAAGAACCGGCAGAACACCGCGAATGGTTTGGCTCATGAGTTAATTTTCCGTTTAGGTTTACGGTTGGTATGTTTTCTATCTGCCACGTGCACAACCTCTAAAAGTCGAGCCGCAATGGTCGCATCGGCAGTGCAGATAAAATGACTGAATTTACGGCGTCGATGGTACTGAGGTGACTGGCCATTTTTCAAATAACAACTAGCGCCAGCCTCGGTGGCTATAAGTGATGGCGGTCCCGCATCATACACTTCTATCTGCCGTGTCAAATAAGCACAGATCTCACCCAGTGCTACCTGCGTCAACACCAGCGCTGCACCAATGGGATATTCGTTTGGATCGAATGTTGGCTGTACCGCTTGCTGATAGTTTCGCGCTTTAGAAGAGATAAACATTTTATTGGTACGAGCTTTTTTTGCCAAACGCAAGCGGCGAGGACGACGTTTACCCTGTTGTAAATAGGCTCCCTGGCCACGAATAGCAGTAAAAAATTTATCTTCGGTAGGACGAGCAATTATGGACGCTAGCATCTGACCATTTTGCGCCAAGCCAACACAGATATGATAGGGTGCATCCCCTTTTTGGAAGTGAAAAGTACCATCAATAGGATCTAGTATAAGGGTATACTCCGAACGATTCCCAGCAAAGCGTTTTTTAAGCGGTGTATCTTCTTCTGCGATACAGTTAATCCCAGGAAAGTGTTCTAACACAGCCGAAAGAATCAAGTCTTGGACAGCAAAATCTAGCACCGTAAACGCTTCAGAGGCAGCCTGGGCCTGGTCTCCAGTCAAACTGCTATCAGCAGCTTTGCCGATATTCACTACCTGACCATAGAAGATCAGTGAAGCTTCGGCGCACCGGCGCACAACGGGCAAAAGGACATCAATAAATTTTTGGGCATTAATAGATTGGGGCATAATAACTAGGGTATATTAAAAAAAGCTCGACCGAGCTGTGGCCGAGCTTTTTTATTGGGATATTAGATCTGATCAACCGGCAGCATCTGCCATATCTTGGGCCTTTTCTAAAATGGCTGCGGTGACCCGATCAGGACTCATAGGTAAATCAGTCATACGCACGCCAACAGCAGCATAGATGGCATTAGCAATGGCAGCCATAGGCGGTACTAGCGGCACCTCACCAACACCACGGATACCATGCGGGCTAGCAGGATTGGGTTTTTCAACCAATATCGTTTCGATCATCGGCAGGTCCAGACAGGTGGGCATACGGTAATCAAGAAACGTAGGATTGGCCATCGTACCATCCTCTTTATAGAAATACCCTTCGGAAAGGGCCCAGCCAATACCCTGAACAGCACCGCCTTGGATTTGCCCCTCAACATAACTGGGATGAATTGCCTTGCCTACATCTTGCACCGCTGTAAAACGCAATATTTTTACCTTACCGGTTTCGGGATCAACTTCTACATCAACGATGTGCGTAGCAAAAGCGTTACCAGCACCGCTAGCACTGATGCTACCCTTGCCAACAATAGGACCACCGGTACTGCCCTGTTGAGCCGCAATCTCCTGGAAACTAAGGTTTTTTTCCGTATCAGTACTGCAAACAAAACTACCATCGACAAATTCTACCGTGCCCTCTTCTACTTCCAACTGTCGAGCGGCGCGGGTGCACATCTCCTGCTGAATATCCTGAGCGGCCAAAAAACAAGCATGGCCCGTAGCATAGGTCACCCGCGAACCACCGGTGCCATCGTGATAGGGCGTCGAGTCCGTGTCGCCAACCATTGGATTTACATCGGTAGCTAACAAGCCCAGTTCCTCCGCAACGATCATTGCCATCGCTGCCCGCGAACCACCAATATCAGTAGATCCTTCCGTCAAACTTAGCTGACCATTCGGATGAACGGTAATAGTCGCTGCCGATTGGCCACCCCCATTAAACCAAAAGCCGGAAGCTACACCACGACCTCGGTATGGACCTTTAAGCTTGCTTTTGTAATGATCCGAGCGACGAGCCGCATCGGTTGTTTCTTCGCAGCCAATAACACCATAAACCGTACCATCAGCACGACGTGTACCTTCACGCACAGAGTTTTTACGTCGCAGTTTAAGCGGATCCATTGCCAACTTTTCAGCCAATTCATCAATTACCGTTTCGGAGGCAAAAGCGGCATTAGGCGCACCAGGAGCACGGTAAGCCGAGGATTTAGGCTTATTAACAACAACATCGTAGGCATCGATCACTACATTAGGAATATTATACGGCGCCAGTACACACGATGCACCAGCACCTACAGCCGATCCGGGATATGCCCCAGCCTCATACGCCAGCATAATTTCGGCAGCCACAATCTGGCCATCATTGGTAACACCCATCTTGGCTTTCATATAGGAGCCAGGTGCTGGGCCAGTGCCTTCGAACACCTCCGTCCGGCTCATAATCATTTTGACCGGGTGCCCTGTTTTATACGACATCACAGCAGCCGCCGGTTCCATATAAATGGGAAATTTACCACCAAATCCACCACCAATTTCACAGGGAATAACCTTGACTTTAGAAATCGGCACATTGAGTACTTCGGATACCTGGGCACGAATTTGAAAAGCACCTTGAGTACTAACCCAAACCGTAACCGTACCGTCCTTCTTCCATAGTACTGTAGTGTTGTGTGGTTCAATATACCCCTGATGGATAGTTGCAGTAGTAAACTCACGCTCAACAACGATATCAGCGGCAGCAAAGCCTGCTGCTAGATCACCGGCCTTGTGCTGATTATGGCTAGCAATGTTACTATGATTTCCGGTATCCTCGCCCAGTGCCTTGGTTGTACGATTCTCATCAAGCAACGGCGCTCCGTCTGCCATCGCCTGACGCACATCAACTACCGGTGTTAACACTTCGTATTCTACCTCAATTAGATCCAACGCGTCTTCAGCAATATGTGCATTAACTGCCGCTACAGCGGCTACTGAATGGCCTTTATATAAAACTTTGTCTGAGGCCAAAGAATTGCAGGCAATTTCACGCGTATTGACAATGGTCTCACCTATATCAGAGAGTTTGTCGACCGTCTCGGCCAAATCGTCAGCTGTAGCAACAGCCCGAACACCAGGCAATTGCAGTGCTTTGCTCGTATCAATAGAAAGGATACGAGCATGGGGATGGGGACTGCGCAGTACTTTTCCATAAAGTAAATCGGGAAGCCGCATATCGCCGCCATAAACGGCACGGCCGGTAACTTTATCAATACCGTCATGACGTACGGGACGAGTACCAATAACCTTAAATTTACCATCTTCTGTAAAATCAGGGTACTGTTCGGGGCCTAAAGACATGGATTGTTTACTCCTTCACAATATATCATTATCGAGCAAGTATATTTCAAGTTTATGCTAATCAATGAGGCTGTTTCTGTCAATATAGATATCCGGTTATGCACTAATTTTACCTAGCGCTATTTATTTTTTCTATTAGCCACGAAAATGAGCATCAGCGGCATGCGGTTCCTGTAAACCATTAGCCATGCGCAATAGCTGTTTTTGGCGATCGTTAAGCTGATCAAACCATGCCTCTGGAAAACCATCATGTGGATCTATCTGGAAAACCAGCATATGCTTGCGATAATGGCCAAATAATGCATGTCGATTAGCAGTACTTGTATTGGCGCCTCCACCGTGCCAACATTGACCATTAAAGACAATTACACTACCAGCTGGAGCTTGAGGTTGAACGATATGTTTAACTTCAAAGTCCTCAGGCGGTCCCTGCAAGCCACTCTTATGCGAACCCGGCACCACACGAGTACCACCATTAGCCGGCGAAAAATCGTCAAGTAACCATACCGTATTCATCATTACCGGGGTATCCATATTGAGCATGTACTTGGGAATATCACTATGCAATTGCTGGAATCCGTCGCCAGGGCAAACAATGCGTGAATTGAGACTACCCAAGATTAAAGATGGTTCAAGAAAATGTTCTAGTAACGGCAAAATTTTAGGATGATCAAGCGTTTGAAAAAAAACCGGATCCCAGGTAGGCAGGTTGGATACATGACGTGCCGTGCCGCGATGCGCATGGTCCGTGCCTATTTCCTGCTCAGCCCGCTTTAGGGAATCCCGCATAGCTTCTGCCTCTGCGCCTGCAAGCACATCCTCAATTACGGTAAAACCAAAAATTTCTAATTCCTGAATGGCCTGTTCGAAAGAAGTCAATGAACTCTCCTTAAAGTTATTTAATACAATGTGTTGAAATCGTTACTATAATTCAAAAGCCTGAACTTCACTGGCATAACCAAAAAGTGCCGGCGCCCCCCCCGTATGTAAAAAAATAACCGGTTGAGCCGGATCTAAACGACCGGTGCGAATATGAGCAAAAAGGCCAGCCATAGCTTTACTGGTATAGACCGGATCAAGCAAGATTCCTTCGGTCCGTGCAACGGTTTGTAGCGCTTCTAAACCGGCTTCCGTAGGTATTCCATAGCGTACACCCACAAAGGTATCGTCGTTGTCAAAATGGGATTCTTCCAAACGGGTATCCAAACCCAGACGGCGCGCCCCTTGGTTGGCAATATGTGCCATTGCAGCACAACGCTCCGGTTCGTTATCTAAAGGGCAAAAGCCGCGTACCTTAATAGCACTATCAATGCTTTCCAGCGCTAGGACTATACCGGCTTGGGTCGTATCTAGGGCAGACAGATAGATATAACCCGGAGTAATTCCCTGCTCATGACTCTGGCGCGCTATTTCCAAGGCAGCTTCACTGTACGCCAACGCATCTAAATCTATAGTATCCTCGCAACGCGGCCAATACGGATTGCGCCCAGCCTCTTTTAGTGCTTCGTAGCGCTTCTTGAGTTCGTCATGCTGATTTTCATTATCCAACACGGTAATATGAGCACCAAATAAGTGTTGGAGCAGATTATTACCCTGGGATTCGTGCCGATCTATATCGCGTACAGGGCGCAAGATCAGTTCCAAATCCAATCCTAGACGCGCACAAGCAGCAGCCATCTGGCGACAGTAATTGGATTGCACTGCAGCCCCGGTAATAATAACATCAGCCCCTTTGGCCTGGGCATCGGCCAGTGAAAATTCCAGCATGCGCGTTTTATTGCCACCAAAACCTAAACCAGTCAGATCATCGCGTTTGATGTAAATTTCTGGTCCACCCAGGGTCGCGCTTAAACGCGGCAAATGTTCAAGTGGGGTGGGACGGATAGATACTAGCTCAACGCGTGGCAGTGCATTTATAGCCGCTTCTAGAGCTTGTGTTTTTTCTTCATTCATAGTGCTATGATTCCTTTGGCGAGGGTGATTGAGGGTATTTAGTCAACTACCCGCTTGGTGTCAACCCCAATTACAGCATTGTGGTCCTATGCTCTACTTTGTAATTTATGAACAACGCCACAGGACATGAACATAATAAAATAGCGTATTACATCCTATGGATTATAGTAGTACTACTTTGGTAACGACCCTCTGGAGTATTTCTTTTGCCGATTCCAGTATTCAAACCATTAAATAACAAATAACGAAAAGCAACTTTAAAAGTGCCCTGAGATTTAGTCGCATACTTTTTTTATACCAGACTGTTTTTTATGGATTATTGATATTATGACCGATCAAACGGATAATTTATTGTTCTTTCCTGGCCGCCATTATTCTTTGGACCGAATCATTAGTGGGACGCAAAAGACTAGCGTTATGAACGACGTTGATTTTGCTACACCTTGGAAGCTTTTCGATCTGGTTACATTGGCCCCAGATCTTGAATGGCAACCCGTAGGTGACGATGCCGGTGAAGAAGGCGTTATTTTGCTAGATGGCACCGTTGAGATCACCCACGATAGCAAAACATCCTCGGTTGCTGCACCTACTACCATTTTATTTCCTGTAGGAAAATCAGCTCGCTTGCGTCAAGAAGGCACGGCTTTAGTACGGCTGCTACATGTGCAGGTAGCACTAACCTCGGTTCATCGTGAACCGCGTAATATACAGCTTGAAGCCGTCGATTTAGACCAACTTAAATGGCGCGACGCCATTCATGGAGGTACTGGTCGAATTGCCACACGCCATATTTGGGGTCCCGCTGATTTTAATAGTAGTTGGACCTTTATGGATCATGCCGTACTAGGACCACAAGGATCGGTGGGGTACCACTATCACGACGCCTTGGAAGAGTGCTTTGTGATCCTGTCTGGGCGCGGTTTTATGAGTATCGATGATCAGACCTTTACTGTAGGTCCCGGTTCCGTAACCTGGCAAGGCATCAACCAAGCCCATGGCATTTACAACCCGTACGATATACCATTGAATTTTTTACGCCTTGCGGTAGCACAACCGAACGAGGAATACACTACCATTGACCTGCACGACGATTTAACCGGCCGCCATCCAGACGGCCAGAAAGACTAGGTCTTTATGGACATAACACAGATCTACCACGAACGAGAAACGGCCCAGCGCATGGCCACCGCCGCCATGGCTTATTTAAAAAGTTTGGATGCACCTCAACGTACCAAAACCTTACTAGACTTTACCGATACAGCACAGCGTACAGATTGGCATTATATACCCCGTGATAGAGCCGGTCTGCCACTTAAAGAAATGGATGCCGCACAACAGCAACATGCACATCTTCTAATCGCCACCGGCTTAAGCCCTAACGGCTATAAAAAAGCCAATACTATTATCAACTTAGAGCCTATTCTAGCAGTGCAGGAAGGGCCAGGGCGCCGTTTTCCACGTGACCCAGAACTATACTACTTAAGTATCTTTGGTGAACCAAGCTCTAACGAGCCATGGGGATGGCGTTTTGAAGGTCATCATATCTCACTCAACTATACAATTGTTGATGGCTATATGGTCGGTCCAACGCCAACTTTTTTCGGTTCCAATCCCGCCGAAGTACGACACGGCGATCAACAAGGCTTACGTGCCCTCAAAGAAGAAGAAGATTTAGGACGACAACTCCTGCAGGAACTAGATGGAGAACAACAACAACTAGCCATAATCAGTACAGATGCACCCGCAGACATCATCACCGTTAACCTCCCATATATCGGCAATGAAATACAACCCGAAGGATTGGCAGCCAAGCATATGAGTACCGCCCAACAACAGACTCTACAAGCATTGCTTGAAGTCTACGTGGGACGACTACCAGACCAAGTTGCTGAAGTAGAATTGCGTAAGTTACACCAAGCCGATTTGCTGCAAGCACATTTTGCTTGGGCCGGCGTAGTTGAACGCGGTGGACCGCATTATTACCGCATCCAAGGGCCAGGCTATGTAGCCGAGTACGATAATACCCAAAACGAAGCCAATCATATCCATGCGGTATGGCGCGATTTAAACAATGACTTTGGTGGTGATCTGTTAAGACAACATTATCAGCGCGACCACTAAAAACTACCTAGCCCCATAAGGTTGGCACAGGCGGATAGACAACCGATCCATTATACTGCAAACCATGGTCACAATCTTGAGCCAAAAGCAAAGGCCCATCTAAATCAACGAAGTCAGCTTGTTGGGCCAGTAAAACAGCGGGAGCCATACTCAATGAAGTACCAACCATACAACCAACCATAATACCTAAACCGGCTCCACGTGCTGCTTCCATCAACGCTACTGCTTGGGTTAAGCCACCTGCCTTATCGAGTTTGATATTCACTAGCTCATAACCGTCGGCTAAAGCCGCAATATCAGCCGCCGTATGGCAAGATTCGTCGGCACATAAAGGCACTGGATGTTCCAACTGTGCCAGTACTGCATCAGCGCCAGCGGGTAATGGCTGCTCAATCAATGCCACGCCC
>JACLAC010011221.1_pt1 | contig 12058 bp, 10 predicted proteins | sample 8027881 | NCBI WGS metagenome assembly JACLAC01 (sample SAMN15725517, study PRJNA655200) | protist metagenome | isolation source: fluorescence activated cell sorting (FACS) single amplified genomes of... | place: Spain: Blaines Bay Microbial Observatory, Mediterranean Sea | collected 2016-01-19 | reverse complement strand
GACCGTGTCGTCGTTGAACCAATGGCAGCTGAAGAAACGACTGCTGGCGGAATCGTACTCCCCGACGCCGCTCAGGAAAAACCGCAACGCGGCACTGTCGTCGCTGTTGGTCCTGGCAAGTTGCTGGAATCCGGAGAGCGTGGCGAATTATCCGTTGGCGTTGGTGACGAGGTCATCTACGGAAAGTACGGCGGCACCGAAATTGAAGTTGAAGGTCAGGATGTCAAAATCCTGCGTGAATCAGACATCCTCGCAAAAGTCGTCTAACGCTGGCTTCCTGAGCAACCGCTCGGAATTCAACGATTTGACTTAGAAAGTAATACAACAAGGAATTTATAATGGCTAAACAACTGCTATTTGAAGATCACGCTCGAGCCCGCATGTTACGCGGTATCGACATCCTTGCCGATGCGGTTGCCGTCACAATGGGCCCGACTGGCCGCAACGTGATCATCAACAAATCATTCGGCGGGCCCACAGTCACCAAAGACGGTGTTACCGTCGCTAAAGAAATCGAGTTAGAAGACCGATTCGAAAACATGGGTGCAAAACTCGTGATTGAAGTCGCTCAGAAAACATCGGATCTTGCCGGCGATGGAACGACAACTGCAACCGTTCTTGCCAGAGCCATCTTCAAGGAAGGCCTTCGCAATATCGTCGCTGGCTCAAATCCAACCGCCGTTCGCCGCGGAATCGACCGAGCCGTTAACGCTGCTGTTGAGCACCTCGTTGGCATGTCCAAAAAGGTTTCCAACAAAGCTGAAGTTGCTAACGTTGGAGCAATTAGTGCGAATAACGATATGGTTATTGGTGATCTCCTTGCCGAAGCGTTGCACCGCGTTGGACAAGACGGAGTGATCACTGTCGAGGAAGGCAAAACTGCTGAAACCACGGTCGAGTATGTCGATGGAATGCAGTTTGACAAAGGCTATATTTCGCCTTACTTCATCACTAACCCAACCGACATGAATTGCGAATTCGAAAACGCAAAAGTTCTGATCTTCGAAAAGAAAATCAGCAACATTCGCGATCTCGTTCCAATTCTTGAAAAAGTCGGCCAGAGCGGCGCTCCCTTGATGATCATCGCGGAAGACGTTGATGCGGAAGCGTTGACCCTTCTCGTGGTTAACAAACTTCGTGGCACACTCAATGTGTGTGCAGTCAAAGCTCCTGGATTCGGTGACCGACGAAAAGCGATGCTTGGCGACATCGCAACTCTCACTGGCGGTACTTTGATCAGTGAAGACCTTGGAATTCAACTTGAAAAGGTCGAGATGGAACAGCTTGGAACCGCGAAAAAGGTCACGGTTGACAAGGGTAACACAACAATCGTTGAAGGCGGCGGCACTCGCAAAGATGTCGAAGCCCGCATCGATCAAATTCGTCGTCAAATCGAACAATCCGACAGCGATTACGATAAAGAAAAGCTTCAGGAACGACTTGCCAAACTTACCGGCGGCGTTGCTGTGGTAAGCGTCGGTGCTGAAACCGAAGCCGACATGAAGCAGAAGAAGGCACGAGTTGAAGATGCCCTGCACGCGACTCGCGCAGCTATCGAAGAAGGAATCCTTCCCGGTGGCGGTGTGGCTTTAATGCGTTGCAAAGAGGCTGTCGCTGCTGCTAGAAAAGGGGCCAAAGGGGACGAGAAAGTCGGCGTCGACATCGTTCTTGGCGCTCTCGATGCACCGATCCGACAAATCGCCAGCAACGGCGGAATTGACGGCTCCGTTGTCGCTGATATCGTTTCCGGCAAACCCAACAACACTGGCTACAACGCATTCACCGGTCAGTACACTGACATGTTGAAGGCAGGGGTAATTGACCCTGTTAAAGTGGTCCGGACTGCACTGGCGAATGCGGCAAGCATCGCCGGTTTATTGTTGACTACCGATGCGATGGTCTCGACTTTCGACGATGACGACAAAAACAAGCGTCGCGTCGAAGGCGTTGTCGCATAGTTTGACAATCAGATTCAATTGGGCGAATTTCATTGCCCGATGAAATATTGAAATCCAACGGACCACAATTTTGTGGTCCGTTTTTACACACCAGCGAACCCCTTGAGTCGGTCGAAAATTCAATTGCGGATCCACCTGCAGTGTTGACCGGCTACCTTCCAGCTTTACGACCGGCGCGAACACAAGTTCGCCGCATGCAGCACAGGAACCAACATGGCGAAACGCGATTACTATGAGGTACTGGGCGTCGAGCGTGATGCTGCGGATCGCGAGATTGCGAAGGCCTATCGAAAACTTGCTGTCAAATTTCATCCCGACAGTAACCCTGGTGATGAAGAAGCGAGTCAAAATTTCAAAGAAGCCGCCGAAGCTTACGAAGTCCTAAGCGATCAAGAAAAAAGAGGCCGATACGACCGCCACGGTCATGCAGGCCTCAACGGTGGCAGCCAATTTGGTTCCGCCGAGGATATCTTTGCCGCTTTTGGTGAGATGTTCGGTGGAGGCGGTGGTGGAGGAATGTTCGGCGATCTGTTTGGTGGAGGTGGCAGTCGCTCGCGACGTGGAAACGACGTCCGCGCCAACGTCACACTAACGCTTGAAGAAGCTGCCCAGGGCGTTAACAAAACGCTTAAATTTAAAAGAAATCAAACCTGCGAACCATGCGATGGCTCTGGCAGCAAACCGGGGAGCCAACCCGAACACTGCCAACAATGCGGTGGGCGAGGACAAGTCTTACAATCTGCCGGAATTCTTCGGGTTCAAACGACCTGTCCGGTTTGCCGGGGCGCCGGCCAAATCATTGTCGACCCTTGCGGCAGTTGTCGTGGACAAGGACAGGTCAGCAAAACCGTCGAACTAGATGTAGCTATCCCCGCAGGTGTCGATGACGGCATGCGTGTTCGACTCTCCGGTGAAGGCGAAGCGAGCACAAGTGGGGGCCCTCCCGGTGACTGCTATGTTTTCATCACCGTTAAACAGCACAATCTGTTCCATCGTGACAGCGAAAACCTAATCCTTCAAATGCCGATCTCCTACACGCAGGCGGCCTTGGGCGCTGAAATCGAGGTACCGACACTCGCCGGACCTGACAAATTCAAAATCACTCCAGGGACACAATCGGGAGAAGTTTTCAAATTACCAGGACGCGGAATGCCCAACCCGCAGGGTGGAAGAACCGGCGATCTGCTGGTCCAGACCTACATCGAGACACCGAAAAAAATATCCGCTGAACAAGAAGAACTCTTACGCAAGCTCGCCGAACTGGAAGAGACAGAGGTGTTGCCTGAACGGAAAAACTTCCTCCAAAGACTGACGGATTATTTTGGCGCTGCCGAAAACTGAAACAGCTAACAATGATTATTCGCGGAAGATAATTTCGCATTTCCTTTTACATTTTATAAAATCGAAAACAACTGTGGGTTAAGCAAGCAATGCCCACTAAGTGACCCCCATTAAGCGAGCACTTGGAACTCCAATGAGCACTGAACCCGAAAATCAAAACGAATCTCAGACCCCAGAGAACGCGGCAAACCAACCCCCGGAATTACCAACCGAATCAAACGGTGGCGAGACTTCAATTGAAGACTTGCAGAGTCAACTTGCCGACGCCGAAAAACGAGTCTTGCTTGCCCATGCCGATCTCGAAAATTTCCGTCGTCGTAACCGCCGGGAAATGCAGGATCAAATGCGTTATGCCTCCCTGACTCTCATGACAGAAATCCTTGAATCAGTTGACAATCTTCAGCGGGCGATTGAAGCCTATGAAACTGAGCCCAACGGAGACGGCTTAGTCGAAGGAGTCAAATTAGTTTCTCAACAAATACAAGCCTGTCTTGAAAACCATGGTTGTAAGAAAATCAATGCAGTTGGCGAACCATTTGACCCGAACCTGCATCAAGCCATTCAAATGCAACCGAGTGCAGAACACGCTGCCAATCTGGTCGCAGCAGATCTAAGGCCTGGTTTCCAACTCCATGAGCGAGTTATTCGGCCATCTCAAGTTTTCGTTTCAACGGGTCCTGACTCAGCTGAAAATTAGCGTCGCGATGCCGAACCACAAATTCATCTTTGAACTACGTAATCGAGTGTAATTGTCCCATGCCAACTTACGACTACATTTGCGATGCCTGCGACCACGCGTGGGAACTGTTTCAAAAAATCACAGATGATCCAGTGAAAAAATGCCCGGAATGCGGTAAGAAAAAAGCGGTCCGCCAATTTGGAACGGGCGCAGCGATTATGTTTAAGGGAAGTGGATTTTACGAAACCGACTACCGCAGCGATGCCTATAAAAAATCCGCTAAAGCAGACAAATCGAAAAAGTCGGATTCGAAAGACGCTCAATCCAGCTCAACCTCTTCCGAAAAAAAATCGAGCGGCTCCACCGATAAACCGACAAAAAAACCCGGGAATGATTCGACTAAATAGGATCGTCCGTTGCTTCGCGCCAACTCTCAGGGCCACAGACAGTTGGGATCGGTCGTCGCTGAAACAAGCGACGGGTTGACGGCAGTACTGCTCAGCTGACCCGCGACGTTCGGTTATGGATTTTTTAAAATAAAGCATTTCCGCTTTATTAGATGAAAACACTGATGCGATTCGGTACGATAAAGTCTAGTTTTAGACTGGGACCGTTGGAACGGTTCATACACTTCCGAAGACTCAACACCGTTTCGGTTTGCCATGCAATCAGTATTTCTGCGATTTTCAATTCTCTTCTATGCAATTTTTGTTGGTTTCGTGCTGACGACTCCGGCATTCGCAATTGAAAAACCAAACATCATTTTGCTATTCGCCGATGATCAGCGAGCAGACACGGTGGGAGCCCACGGAAACTCGGCAATCAAAACACCAAACTTGGATCAACTCGCATCGTCAGGTTACAGCTTTCGAAATAACTACTGTGCGGGTTCGTTCAGCGGCGCAGTTTGCGTCGCGAGCCGCGCGATGCTGATGACCGGCAGGCATTGGATGCGTATTCCGACCGCTAAAAAATCAACAGACTGGGCAGAACTACCAGTCCTCCCAAGCTGGCTGGAAGAACAGGCTGACTACAAAACGTTTATCGTTGGCAAGTGGCATAATGGGAAAGCAACGCTGCAGCATGCGTTCTCCGATGGCAAGTCAGTTTACATGGGTGGCATGGTAAATCATGCCGAATTTAAAGTTCAAGATTTCAAGGACAAACAATTGAGCCCCACTCGCGATGCGGGAGGTTTTTCAAGTGAAGTATTTGCGGACGAAGCTGTCGATTTCATTGAATCAGCGAAGTCCGATCAACCATTTTTTCTTTATGTTGCGTTTACAGCCCCTCATGACCCAAGAAACCCACCCGAAAAATATCGGGAAATGTATTATCAAAATCGACCGCCACTGCCAGCTAACTTCCTTCCGCAACATCCTTTTAAAAATGCTCCGCAATCGACGATGGGTCGCGATGAAGGACTCGCACCTTGGCCTCGAACTCGCTCGGTCGTAAGCGATCAATTGTGCGAATACTACGGTTTAGTAACGCACTTAGATTTGCAAGTTGGTCGCATTCTCAAAGCGCTCAAAGACAGCCCACATGCAGACAACACTTACGTCATCTACACCGCCGATCACGGACTTGCGATGGGGAGTCATGGACTTTTGGGAAAACAAAACATTTATGAACAGAGCATGAAATGCCCGCTCATCATCAGTGGCCCGGACATTAACGCCGGTCAAACCAGTCAGTCGTTTACTTACGTTCATGATCTTTATGCCACCGTGTGCGATTTTGCTGGAGTCAAGCAACCAACCGGGATTGATTCACTCAGTCTCGCAAGCGTGATTAGCGGTGATTCTAAAAAGATTCGCGACTCTCTCTTTTTACCATTTCAAGATAATCAGCGATCAGTCAACGACGGCCGCTGGAAGTTGCACATTTACCCCCAGATAAATCACCGCTTACTGTTTGATTTAGAATCCGACCCCCACGAAATGATTAACCTAGCCGACTCCCCTGATCAGCAAAACAGAATCTTGCAATTAACTGAAATCATGAACTCGTGGAGAGCGGACTTAGGAGATCCCACCCCGCTGGTCGTCGATAATCCACAGCCTAAAGAAGCAATCTATGACAATCGCAACCGGCGGATGGATGTCTGGCAGCCTGAATGGATTCGAAAAAAATATTTTAGTGGTAGAAAGACGCCTGACCATGGCTCAAAAAAATAAACTTGTAAAGCACATTATTTTGGTCGTCGCTGGTTTTATCTCGTTGTCTAGCGGTGTCGCCGATGTTCCTGCTGAGCAGCAGAATAAAAGACCACCCAATGTTGTGGTAATTCTGGTTGATGATTTGGGATACATGGATATTGGTGCAAACAACCCCGCCTGCTTCTACGAAACCCCTTCGATTGACAAACTTGCAGATTCAGGCATGCGATTTACGGATGGCTACGCTGCTAATCCAGTCTGCTCGCCCACTCGTTATAGTCTCATGACGGGTAAGTACCCAACCCGCGTGGCTGCTACCAATTTCTTTTCTGGAAAAAGAGCTGGCAAGTTTCGTCCCGCTCGACTCAATAACAAAATGCCAGTAGCGGAAACAACCCTTGCCCAACTTTTAAAAGCAAACGGGTACGCAACATTTTTTGCTGGCAAGTGGCATCTGGGGGATACGCCTGAAACCTATCCGCAAAACCGGGGTTTCGATGTGAACATCGGAGGTTGGAGCCGCGGCGGGCCCTATACAGGAAACAAGTACTTTGCCCCGTTCAAAAATCCGGAAATCAAAATTGAAAGCCCCGAAGGCGAGCATCTACCTGCCCGGTTGGCTCGCGAAACTTCTCGTTTTATAGCGGACAATCAAGATCGTCCGTTCCTCGCCTACCTTTCGTTTTACTCCGTACACACCCCCCTGATGGGACGTCCTGATCTCGTCAGAAAATACAATAAAAAAGCAGCGGCAATTAACGGGGAAGAATTCGCCTCTGAAGAACAAGTGATTGGCAACAAGCCTCGCAAGGTACGAATTCTGCAAAAACACGCCGTTTATGCGGCGATGGTAGAAGCCATGGACGAAGCGGTTGGTTCGGTATTAAATCAACTTGAAAAATCTGGCTTAGCGGACAATACCATCGTTTTTTTCACATCAGACAACGGCGGACTCTCGACATCTGAAGGGTCTCCCACATCCAACCTTCCACTTCGTGGTGGCAAAGGATGGGTCTACGAAGGTGGGATCCGCGAACCCTGGATCGTCCGCTATCCGGGCATCACTCAGCCGGGTACGGTCAGCGATCAACCCATTTGCTCCATTGACCTTCTCCCTACCATCAGTGCGGCGGCTGGAATCGAGGTGAAACACGCAATTGATGGAATTGATCTCAGACCTGCGTTCGACGATCAACCTCTCGGACGCGATTCACTGTTCTGGCACTACCCGCACTATAGCAATCAAGGTGGATTTCCCGGCGGTGCAATTCGACGAGGCAATTATAAATTGGTAGAGCGGTACGAAGACGGACGGATCCACCTATTTAATTTAAAAAAGGACGCAGGCGAACAAACGGATCTTTCCGATGAAATGCCAGACCTAGTCAAAAGTATGCGTGCTGAATTGCATGACTGGTACCTCTCCGTTGATGCAAAGTTCCTACAACCCAAAGACGGCCAGATTCCCTGGAATCCAAAATCGAACCGCCCTTAACGCGTCGACAATTTCAACATGATATTTTTTCACGAGTGTGTTCTGCCTTTTAAAACTTCGAAAAGCCCGCTTGCGGTGGTAACGTGCGCTGCATTTATCGGCCTCCTGATCGCATTTCCCCGGCAGAGTGCAGCGCAAACCGCTGTCGACACTCGGCCCAATATTTTATTTATTTTTGCTGACGATTGGGGATGGGGAGATCTGAGTTGCCACGGGCACCCGTATGTAAAGACTCCCAATATTGATCGACTTGCGACCGAAGGTACAGACTTTCATCGATTTACGGTTGCCAGTGGAGTATGCTCTCCTAGTCGGACAGCGGTCATGACGGGGCACTTCCCAGCCCGCTACAACATTGACGGACATTTCGCCTGGGTTCCAAGCAACGCCAAAAGAAATATGCCGGACTGGCTTTCTCCAGAGAACATCTTACTACCGAGGCTTCTGCAAAAATCCGGATATGCAACAGCTCACTATGGAAAATGGCATCTCTCCAATAACATGATTCCCGATTCACCGCTTCCAGCAGAATATGGGTATGACGATTATGGTGCATTCAATTGTGCTGGTGAACAGATGCCGGTCCACGAAGATTCAGAAAACGCAATTTCGTTTATTGAAAAATCGACTGCCGCAGGAAAACCATTCTTTATTAATGTCTGGCTCCATGAACCACACACTCCGTTTCACACAGTTCCAAAATATCGCTGGCGATTTAGAGACTTAGAAGAGACAGACAACATTTACGCTTCAGTATTGTCACATGCCGATGATCGAGTGGGTGAAATCTTAGATGCTTTAGACCGCTTAAAATTGTCGGATAACACTCTCGTCATTTTCAGTTCCGACAATGGCCCCGCTCGGGCTTCACGGCCGGCGAAACTCGAACTCCAACACGATACTGCAACCGGTGCGGGCTTTGGAATCGCAGCAGCTAAAGGGATTACAGGCGGACGCAAAGGGTACAAAGCGTCTCTATTCGAAGGCGGAATTGGAGTGCCATTCCTGGCTCGTTGGCCAGGCAAAATCCCCGCGGGAAAGATCGATTCAAAATCGCAAATTTCCGCAGTAGACCTTCTGCCAACATTTTGTGAGATTGCGAACGTCAACCTTCCGGAAGATTACGTGGCTGATGGAATAAGTCAAACAAAATCGCTAATGGGAAATGGCACAGCAATGAGAAATAAACCGTTATTTTGGAAAACACAAGCTGCCTGGCCTCCTCGAAAAGGCTCACCCAATCATTGGGTAAGTTGGGCCATCGCCGATCAGCAATGGAAATTGGTAACCAACGGAAATATGTCTCATTACGAACTCTATGACATTGAGGCTGACTTTAAAGAAGAGCAGGATCTCGCCTCAGAAAATCCGCAAATTACGATGCGGCTCCTGCAACAGCTCAAGCAATGGCAGGCAACGCTTCCCAAACACCCAACCGGCAAGGTTTTTTCCAAAGAGCGCAAAGTTAAGAGTAATTAGGAACCGCGATCGAGGCACAACCCTGCAGACTGCCGAGTCTACCGCAGAGGAGCGTTGAATAAAAATCGTCCACCTTGCTTTTGCCGCGCCATTATTAGATTAAGATGCAATAACTAAAATTAGAATCCAAGCTTTCATTTCTTGTTGCTCCGAAATAATTTTAGCACCAGAATTTGTTCGCGTTTGATTAAATCTGTTCCCCCAATTCAACGTATTTGCATGAAAACTCAACTGATAGTTGCGCTTACAAGCCTGGTTCTATTTGCGGCCAATGTTAGTGCAGATATCGTAGTTACCTTCTCGGATGGCTCGACATCGGGAACAGAATTTTATGCGACCACGGGCGAAACAGTAACCATGTTTGTTTCCGTAGAAGAGACGCTGCCGAATTCAGAGATGACCGATAATTTCCTAATTGGTTTTGGACTTAAAGCCGATTATTCAGCCGTCTCCGGAACTGCCGCGACCATAACAAGTAATTCAGTGGATGCTGCTTTTGACACTACGACGGATGCAAGTTTCACAAGCTCCCAATTGAATCTTGCAGGAATTGACATTGATTTCGCATCCAACGGATTTCCTCAAGGGCCAACTATTCTACTTGGAAAATTCGATTTACTACTTTCCGCCCCTGGAACGACTCAATTTGATTTTGGCGATTACGACTCAGTCCTCGATGATTTTGTGACCTCCGACGCTCAAGAACTTGATATTATTATCTTCGCCAATGGCAGGAGCTTTGATTTTTCAATCACTGCAGTTCCAGAGCCGTCGGCAATTTCGTTACTGAGTCTATTTGGAATAAGTGCATTGGCCCGTCGCCGCAAGACATCGGCGTGAACTTTTTACCGGTCAAACTCAAATTCGAGTCGCTTCTAAATCGCCATTCCATTTAAAGATCCAGCCTAGAAGTTCGCAGGTCTGAGAATCCCAAGCCGTTGACCATTTTGCTGGATCTCACGACAATTCCACTCATAAGAAATCTAATCTAGTGAAAGCGGCCGAGTGAACAAAATTCTTACTTTAAACAATGGATCCCAAATCCCTTCCCTTGGACTTGGAATGTGGAAAATCGAAAAACCGATCCTGCCCGAATTGGTTCAAGAGGCAATCAGGATTGGGTACCGTCACTTCGACTGCGCCTGTGATTATGGAAATGAGTCACAAGTTGGGGAAGGACTTCAAGCCGCAATGAAGGCCGGACTTTGCAATCGTGAAGACCTCTGGGTCACCTCCAAGCTTTGGAATACCTACCACGCGACAGAGCATGTCGGCCCGGCGGTCCAAAAGTCACTCGACGATCTCCAACTTGACTACCTTGATCTCTACCTGCTTCACTTCCCGATTGCCTCAAAATTCGTCCCCTTCGAACACCGCTACCCACCAGAATGGTTTTACGACCCAGATGCTGAATTTCCTAAAATCGAAATTGATCCGGTGCCTATCCGCGAAACCTGGGAAGCAATGGAAGCGTTGGTTGCTCAGGGATTGGTTAAGAACATTGGCATTTGCAATTTCAACTGTTCGTTAATCCGAGACCTTCTGTCTTATGCGAAAATTCGCCCTTCGGTTTTGCAGGTTGAGCTACACCCTCGCCTAACTCAAGAAAAACTACTGAAATATTGCAAGCAGGAAGCGATTTCTGTGACTGGATTTTCACCCCTTGGGGCTGAGTCGTATTATTCAATTGGGATGGCCTCGCCAGAACAATCCCTGCTCAACAATTCTTCAATTATTCAAATTGCCAGTTCACACAACAAAACCCCCGCGCAGATTATATTAAGGTGGGGCGTTCAGAGAGGGACTGCAATCGTACCTAAAACGTCTTCTTCAGAACGCCTACGTGAAAATTTCGAAATCTTTGACTTTAATTTAAACGACGAAGAAATGGCTGCAATCTCAAAGTTAAATCTCAATCAGCGTTATAATGATCCGGGACATTTCTGTGAGGTTGCATTCAATACTTTTTTTCCAATTTATGAGTAAAGAATAAAACAAGCTCCCCTTTAAATTTTGGTTGTGGTTGAGGGGATTCATAGACGGATCTGATTTCGCATCTCCAATCGGCAGTTTCTCGTTTCAGTTTAAGAACTTCTGCCCCGCGACGGCATTTCTGGCCGTTGACTGATGGAAAATCCATTGCGATAGACTTCTCTATCAAAAGAACCGCAAAAGAATTAGACTTCCGTTCGCCAATTGAAGATAACTTAGAGAAGCCGTATTTTCCCGGAGCATTTGACGTGACAAATTCCAGCAACCATGGTTTTTACTTTTTAAATGTCACTCAATTTCTCGGCGCTGCGAACGACAACATACTCAAGCAGGTTTTAATTTTCGGGCTAGCTGCAGGCGGTATTTGGGGAAACCAACTCGGAGAAGGCGGCCAGGGTTGGGCCTCACTATGCCTCGCAATCCCGTTTGTTCTGCTGTCCGGTTTCGCTGGACAATTTTCAGACAAATTTAGTAAACGCCAGGTCAGCATTTTCTCTAAATGGTCGGAGATCCTGATTGCGTTGATCGCGATGTTGGGACTCTGGATTGGCAATGTTTGGCTAGTTTTGGCTGCCCTTGTGATCATCGCGGTTCAAAGCACTTTTTTTTCTCCGGCAAAATTTGGCATCTTACCGGAAATCATGCCAACCGAAAAACTAAGTCGAGCCAACGGCACCATCAACATGTTCACCTACGTCGCAATTATTTTAGGTAGCGCTGTTGGCGGACCGCTCTACGACATCTATGCTCCCGAGGACCCCTCAACCGCGATACGCTGGCTTCCCGGCATCGTCATTATAGTGATAGGTGTGCTGGGAACACTTGCCTCCTATGGAATCCCTCGGCTCTCTGCTCAAAATCCAGATCTGAAAATCAGCTACCAGATTTTCGAAAGTTACATTTCAACCTGGAAAGCACTTTCTGGAACCACTCTTAAATCAGTCATTCTTGT
>JACLAC010003848.1_pt1 | contig 12059 bp, 5 predicted proteins | sample 8027881 | NCBI WGS metagenome assembly JACLAC01 (sample SAMN15725517, study PRJNA655200) | protist metagenome | isolation source: fluorescence activated cell sorting (FACS) single amplified genomes of... | place: Spain: Blaines Bay Microbial Observatory, Mediterranean Sea | collected 2016-01-19 | reverse complement strand
GTCATCGACATACTCGACGCTACAAGTATTTGTGCAGTCATCGCGGCTGCCTGTCCTGAAAGCATCGTTGACATGAAAGTACTGAACCCAGCAGATAATGCAGGTACTGCCGATGATGATGCAAATGATACCAATCAAACCTCTATGCAGTTGGAAATCGCGAAACAAGTCTTAAAAGCCAAACGCCAGGCTAGCACTTCCGCAGATGTCTGGGAAAAAATGGGTTCTGCAGTTACCAATATGACGCTTGATGAAATTCCAGAGTGCAAATTTCTGAAACATAGACCACGATTAGCTCCCATGAGGCCACTCAGCATTGAGAACCAGGTTTATAATGCGATATACATGTACGCGAAACGGACACGAAATATCCCGGTAGCCGCGGAGATGATTGGTAAGCAAGAAGTGGTGAATGTCGTTACGGGTTTAAATATCGCCAAATTTATTTGCAAGCATGGCGTAGCATTTTTTGGAAAGTCCTTGAAAGAAAATATCATGGAAGTGGGTCTCGTGAGAAAGCCTCAATACATTCCACTTGATACTAATTACGGCACTGCCATGACGGTCCTCAGCTCTCTAGATGTGGAATCTGCCTTGATTCTCGATGATAATGAGAAAGTTTGTGGTATATTTACGAGTGAACATATCATAAGCTTCTGGCATGCGTGGTGGCTTTCCTGCCATTCCGATGTGATCACATCAAAAGAGGAAAGTACTATCAAGCATCTCGTCAAAAGCTACCAAAATCAGAATTTTTCCGTAGATGATGGAAAGTTGGCCGGCCCATCCATATACTCTAGATTTTCAATGCTTGTTTCCCCTTTAAGATCTTGCAAATCTGTTGGTGTTGATCTTCATCCATATAAAAAATATGAACCGTACGTGTCTGCTCCGGCAGATTTCGGTAAAGAGGCCTCTCTGAAGCGTGAAATCGTCATGAGCAGAATAGCGCGTGCATCTCATATGCGAAGTTCCATTGCAGTATTAAAAGGTCATGCGAACAATTTCTACACGGATAAAGTGGAAGGAATACTTGAGGACCCGGAATCGTCTGGCTCTGATCGAGAGGAAGCAACACCAGTCTCCAAGTCAAGGAGCCCTTCTCCGAGAAGAATGAAATATAGAGGTAAGAGGAAAAAGAAAGGGAAGAAGAAGGAAGCTGATGACAGCGAAGCACTCGAGACAAGTGCTGATGATACCACTGACCAGAACAGCTGCACTCCCAGCAAGAAGTCTAGGCGTAAAACCAAGAGGAAAGCCAAAGGAAAGAAGAAAAAGAAGAAAAAGAAGCCGTTAACGCCTGAGGAGGAAGAAGAGCAAAGATTAGCCGCGGAGAAGGCTCACCAAGAGGAAGAAGCAATCAACGCTAAGATTCACGAGCAGCACCACCATCTATATAAGCGGGAATGGTTCCTCCAACATCGCGCTATCAAATCCACGGACCCCTTAGCGGCGGCACTCAACTGCATGTGCGAGTGTCGGTGTACCCGAATATTTATTATTGATGAGAAAGATGGAACGCCACTGGGCTCGCTCAATCTTGTGGATCTGTGCCGCAGAATATTAGAGGACGAGTCGGCCACGAGAGCAACGGAATTGGAACAGCACAGGCTGCGACGTGGTGAAGATATTTGTGTTGAAGCTCCTGATTAGTGCGGTTGCTAGATACTTGAATGATGTAAATATGAAGAAATTGTTTGACCATCTTGAAACCGGTTGCCCATAAAAAAACGATTCATGTTGTACTTAACCTATTTACAAGAAAACTTCAAGCCGGTTGCCCAACGGTCGGCTAGTGTCGAAAAAAAACGATTTTCATTTTCACAAAAAAATTGAAATAAAACTCTCAAATTCATGGGTTTTTTTTCTCTCTTCTTTATTTCCATTGATTGAACTGAGTGAGTGACACAGTAGGTCGAAGAAATGAGGAGCCCGATGCCCTTTTTGATTGATTTAGCTTTCACCTTTGCATTTATTGGCTTGGGCTTTCTTCTTGGAGTGGATGCGGGCGCTGGATATAGTGAGCCAAATGCGCAAGTGTTCATGCTTAGAAATGAGTTGGATGATATAAACAATGGACTTCCAAAAGCCCTGGAAGATGTTACAAAGAATCAAGAGTTCTTATTGGATTCTCTGGACACGTTTAACCAATATAACCATGACATAACTGACGACTCCGGCATCGACAGCTTTGGTGACGATTTTAGAATGGATGACTTACATTACGACTCGCAACTGGGAAGCAATGAAGATGCAGTTGTGGATGTTCATGTTGACGTGGTATTTTTGGGTTTATCACCCATAGCCATCGAGCATATCACTGATACTTGGTTTAACTCAATTACCCGAGAAGATCAACTGAATGGCCATCTTCACTTCCAAGGAATCCCACTCCCCGGTGATGTTCGAGCTCGTTATCACTATCATGTCGTGCAGATAAGTGACACAGTGACTGAAGTGGTCACAACTCAGCTGGCACAGCTACTTTCCGCATCCCAAAAGCTGTCTGAAACGGAGGAAGTAGTGGTGCTAAATGCCTGGGAAGTCGAAGAGATGATGACCAGCTTACAGCGTGTTATCTCAGCCTCACATAGAGAAATGTTCACTGGCTCCTCTCACGACAGCATTATCAACCCAAGTGGCACCGTGTTTGTGATGAATATTGCCCCCGATGACCTTCAGACTGCGAACACACCTGGTGAGGTCAGTTCGAGGAGAACCTATCGTTATTCGAATGGCTTTTCAGAAAAGGAAATATTAGAAGTATCCATGAATGTAGCTATTGTTGATGAATGCAAGCGTCTGATGAAGGAAGTAGCCTCTGATACTCGCGTCGATGCGGCTGCCACAGACAAAAGCATAGCAAACGACCTCGGAAGGCCCAATGCTGATGCCAAAGCTAGTACCCTTTTGCGCGCTAATAGGTTACCACGAAGTGGCGCATATAGTCTGAAAGGTAGTCAGGTGTATTGGCGCCAAGCTGTGGCGGAGACGCAGAAATGGGCGGACTCGTGGAAGACCCACCACTTGTCCAGAGAACCTCTCTCCCTTGATCAAAGAGTCTCGAAAGTTCTTAAGGCAGAGCCTGAAATGGGGATTGACGGACAGCTCTACCCTTCTATTTATCAAAATTTTCGCCTCTCTTTAGCAAAGACGATTCTATCTTCATCGAACTACGCCGTCTCACAACCGGGTAAGAGTTTTATCCGACAAGTTCACTGTAGTGCGAATACTTGGGTGAGCTCGGGAACCTCCGTGTGGCTGGATTTGCAAGCAGAAGCGGTTGCCCCACAATTTTTGAGTACAAAGTTGTCCAAGAAAGACCAAGAACGTATGCAAAATGTGGGGGAAACACTCCTTCACGTGCCAGGCAGGCGGGGTGGTCCTCCCGCGCGCCCCCGGAGGGTGTCCAGTGGTGAGTGGCGTCAGCTCAGTGAAGATTTTGATAACTTAGACTTGGCCGATGCAATTAAGAAGGCAGCTTCAGGTTTAAAGCGTCATTATTCAGTGCTGTACAAGCTTATAACGCAAGAACAGTCTGCACATGATGGAAACACGATTCAAGCCTGCCCTCAAGGAGCGCAAGAGCTTTTCAATAGTGATATCTCCAAAAACGCATTTGGTTCGACATATGCTCTTCACGCAACTTTAGACCAAATGATTGAAACTGGTTTGATTACAAATAAACGATGTGCCATTGTTGCCCGTCAAATAGGCTTAATATCTTCTGTATTGCAAGCACATCAGGTCATAGAAAAGGATATCGGTGATTTCGGACACAGTCTGAGAAGGGGTGGCTCCGTGACTGATGATAGTGACATGGCCAGACACTTATTTCGCGTACAAAACCTGCATTTGAGTTTATTGGAACAAACTCTCGGGAGCAGTGGTGTCATTCATGATTCGTCTCATGCTCGGTCCACTATTCTGTCAGAAACAATCACGAAGTATTTATCCTATGTGAGTGCGCATTTGTTGTCTATGACGAGAGATCTTATTATGCCCCCACTGAATCTTCATATTGATGACGTCAAGGGTGTGTCAGCTTCTACTTCTGTCACGATCAAGAAGAGCAGTAGCAAAGATGGAGGTCATGCACACAGCCTCCTCGATCTGGTCACTAAAAATAACCCCTTGACAACGCATTGGACGTATGGCAATGATGAGGACTATGGTGATCTTGCCCATTGGGCCCATGTTTATCCGCCATTGACTTTTCCTACTCATATTGAAGTGAACCTTTTCGTTGTCCGACTGGCTGACCAGCAATCTTATGCCCCTCTACGGCCATCCTACGAAGACGGGGCCCTGAATTTCCAATTTCTTATGAAAGGAATTCAAAAGCTGAAGCTTGAGAATCAAGACATGACTATAACTGTGAGTGAAGAACCTGAGGAGCGGATTGAATTAGCCACGACTTCCTGTATGCGGCATTCAACATACGAAGATGTCACATTTGAGGAAAGTAGTAGCTCTGCTGATCTCAAGCAACGCCAATACCAGTACTTAGATCCAGAATGTGTATGGGCTTACTTACAGCCAAAGGATGATTCAGCAATACCATCAGGCAGTAAAGTAGCTACTACGCAATCTATCCCGGTATTCGTTCTCTCAGTTGATACGGGTCACCCTACTCTAGTTTCAAAAGAGTTCGAGCAAGCTGTCGCTGTGGGCGGCGGTATTTTAGCAGTGCAAAACAAGCAAATAGATATAGACTCAGCTCGTGTGTGTGGTGATAGACGTGTTACGATGAATGGAAGAGACCCATCTGGATCCATACTCCAGCATCTCGGTATGATCATCTCGGGTCTCTCGTTGAGGGCGAGTTTTCAACCTTGCTCTTCCCCAAATAGTAGTTCCACCACGTTGCAAGATGCAATAAAATCAGCGAAACGCAAGGCAGATAGCAATAAGTTTCTTAACAAAGACGTTGCTACAGACAACTTTGTTTATGATGGTGCTTCAGTCTTATATGAATCCCCAAGTGTTTCAAGCCAAGCTTCATTTTCATTTACCGACGGCGAGATCTCGTCGTCTCACCGTGTGCGAGCCCTGCGGTTACTTGGAATGTCTCGCGTCTTAGCTCGTCAAAAGCTTCTGCAAATTCACAAAGCTCAGCTTTTGATGCAAACACGTAATAGCACGTCAACGTCGAGATCGAGGGAACCTTCCGCTTATGGCACAGCTCGTGTACTTGACATAGCTGTGTCTGAGGTGGCAAATCTTGTAGAAGGAGCTTCGTCAAATCAAGAAAGCTGGGCAAAGGCAACGGCAGCTGCAAACGCTCTGTTCTATAGCATAGAAAATTGGGTATTATACAATGAGTACCCACCGTTCCTACTTAAAGAAAGTTTGCTCGCTACTGGCGTCGACATTCGTGCGGATGGAGCGCGTGCAGAAGAGGCTGCCTCTGTTGATGATATTCCGGACCTTATTCGCGGCGATGGAAGCTTTGTAAGTACTTTAGTACTACCTATGCTGCTAGGGACATTGGCCTTTGTGGCTGTTTATTTCGATTTGCAAACGTGGTTAAAGGAGGTGTCCTGGTTGCAGGCACTGCGTCGGGGTGACCACCATTCTGTCCCTGCCTCTGCGACATTTCATCGACAACGGGAACTCAGGAAGGTGGATATACTCAAAGAAGTACAGAAGAATGATTTGTTATGAATGAGACCAATTGTAGCGTATTTGCTTAAATATCACAATCTGTTGATCAACAAAAATACTGACCTACCCACATACGGAGTTGTCTGTAGGTTCCCTGTTCGCGTCTGTAAGAGCGAGAATGCTTTGCAAGGCCATAAGTACTGTAGAAAGGGCAACTACCGCGCCAATACTGAGTGAAACCAAAGAAACGCGACGATACTTCTTGACAGCTGCTGAGACGATGAACTGACCGACGCACGTCGTGATGAGTCCAACAAAAAACAAGAACCATGCGTAGTCCCATTTGAGGGTGCCAAATGCAATAAACATTGCAGTGGCGGATACAGATGTGAACATAATCATCACGGCGACAGTCGCTGAAGCAACCATAGGGTTCACACCCATGTGAAGCATCAGCGGCCCTTTCACGATGCCTCCTCCAACACCGAACATTCCTGCAAAAAAGCCGGCAAAGAAGCAATAAGATGGATACTTCACGGTGTTATGTTCGTTCCATTCGACATCCCCTGGAGCATACTTGTAGCCCAAACGAGTCTTCGTCCGCCAGCGTTCAATTAGGTAATTCCGCGCCCAATTGGACACACACAATACAAGCACCACTACCATCAGCTGAATAAACCAATAGGCATTGCTACCGCATTCGATACCTAATGGTGAGTCAAACACACCACGTTTACCACCTTTAATCAAGTTGAGCAAGATTACACCCAAAACCATTCCAGCAATGACCTTCATTTTATCCATCGGTGTATCCCTTTCCTCGTTGAGCAATGCCGCAAGTTCCGACTCAAGAGCTTGTTGTTCCAGTCGGCGCGCCCCCGCACTTACTTCATCTTCTTCAAACTGGGTGCCAATGCTATCTATGAGCTCATCTTCGACGCTCTTAGGGCTGCTGGATGTAGCTCTTCGGGTGGCAGTTGTTAGGGATTTCTTGCTTGACGACGGTGAGACGATGTCAACTTTTACACCTAAACTACTATTTGTGCTCTTGTTTGTGTCACTACCACTGTCATCCGGGTCACTCAACTCGCTATCCTGGTCACCGAGTAACGAATCCCTCTGTCGTAGCTCAACTTCTGCCTCTAAAGCTTGCTGGACCGCTCCCTTCTTCTCCAGCTCGAAGGTTGCAGTCTCCTTATTCCATTGTGATATACCCTTATCTAGGGTGGTTTTGGTCGTCACTGCGAGTAAAATCACCAAAGAGACAGAAAGGACAATTTCATCGAGCACTTTGGACATAAATGCTCCCACGACTGCGCCTACCATAGTAAGTGGCTCCATGACCAGGATTAGATCCCAGTCGACGCACGGCCTGTCAACGTCTGGGTGGCGCTTGCTGAGGTTCATCCACATATTAGTAATACTAGAACCTACAATCGTGAAATTACTCAATGGGATCGCATACTTTGGATGGAAATCAAAAATCAGAATCAACAGAGGTACAAGCATGCCGCCCCCTCCAATACCCCCAGAGGCGGCTATCATGCTCCCGAGTCCAACGAATATGGTACCCCAAAAGTCTGCTGAATTCATGGGAAATAAATCCTTGTGGACCGGGCGCCCAGTAACCATATCTATGGTCGTATTGGCTCCCAAATCAACCTCCTGCAGGGACCGGCGACGACCAAGAAGGTCGAACTCTGCACTTTCATCATAAAGGGCACAAAGAGTCAATGAAAGAACTGTCAAGGCGATTTGAAAATAGCCTACATTGAACTTCACGGAACTCCCTACCATCTTAATCAAAATTTCTTCTGAAAAACTACCACCACCCAAAATCTTTTTACTTCAGCGAGAAAACACCAATTAGCCTGAAATAGAGCAAGAAATTCTGAGGCTATTTGAATAATAGCACTGCAGAAACAACACGCCTACGTATAAAATCGGTTGAACAGCAGTTAACCTAAAAGGTGATTGCTCGACGACGTAGGACGTGTAGGACGATGGGCGTTTTCTTTCAATGAAGTTTTCTTTTTCTGCAAAGTGGTGTTTGGGAACCACCACCACCGCGGAAGTGTCAGGTGACAATGAAGGTAAAGATTGCTTTTCATGCTGAAATTCATATTAACGGTGACCGATGTCCAGCATCAATCTTGTAGTGCAAAGGACTTGGTTGTGAAGGAAGCAATCGCATCGAATCAAGGTCAAGGAAGCATGGCAAAGGACTAATTTTCTGAAAATGTCACTTAAACTGGCCAAATATGGGGGCTCCTTCTTGTTCTGCTGGATGTGCAACAGAGCGATTGATAAATTCATTACAAAGTGCTGGGAAACACCTGATGATTGGGATATTAAGAATGAATGCCAAGGCACGGAGCTCGCAGCTGGATACGTCAGGAAGAAGGGCAAAGGTATGGAAATTTGGAGCAAGCGCTTCATAGTTATTGATGACAATTGCTTAGTTTATTATGATACGCATACTCGTCGTGTCAAAAAGGGGGAAATCGTACTGGCTGGCTCCCAAGCGTATGTCACTCCCGGTAGAGTCGACGCCAAGAAGAAGTACTACTTCATGGTCAGCCACCGTCATTGTGGCGATCGGGAGTTCTACTGCAAAAGTGACATGAGAAGAGCCCAATGGATAAAAGCCATCACAGATGTCAGCAATTCCCTAACTGGACGGTCCTTCTTCGGGTATCTGGAAAAGTTGGGTGGAGCTCGTGGAAAGGTCTGGCAAACGAGGTGGTGCGTGTGTACGGATGACCGGCTTGACTACTTCGAGAAGGCGAGTGATACGACACGTCGAGGCTCCCTGAACCTCAGAGGAGCCACAGTTAGCCACATAACTCGCGAAGGGAAGGATAGAGAGTATTGTATCGAGATCGAATGCGATCCAGAAATAGAAGTAAGCGCGCTGAAAACTGGTTGGTTTGGAAAAAGCAGGGCTGGGAAAGTTTATACCCTGGCTGTACCGAGTCAAACTGAACTAGATCAGTGGCTAGACATCCTTCAAGCCGGTGCATCCGCCTACCGCAGCGTGATCCCAACAACACAGTCAATGCCATCCGTGAATTCAGAGAATGGGAGTTTTGAAATGACCACCAACCCTTTGGCGAAAAAGAGGAGTAACAGCAGCGCCGCATCGGCTGACAAAGAAGACAATGGCGGTAATGATAGAGAAGCCGACGAAATGTCAGATTCAGACACGAGCGAAGAACTGTATGACGTAAGCCTCAATGAGGAGGAGATTAGGCGGGACCCCTGGCCGAAAATGGAGAGTTATCTTGATAAAAAGTCCAGTGCCGCGCTTGCTCTGGGCGCATGGCAGACCCGCTACTTTGTTCTGGACCAAGAAAGGTACTGCCTTGCTTACTACAAGCGCAAGAGGGACATACGAGAAGGGAACGAAGAAAAAGGAATGATAAAAATCACGGACATCAAAGCAGACCTCGGCATCAAAGTTCACCCCAAGAACCCTCGTGTGTTCTTCTTCTACATCGCAGGAAACAGTAGTGGCAGCTCTAGCAGCACCAATAGATGCTACGAGCTCAGGTGCCTTGCTGCCGAGGATTGTGTTGCTTGGGTGAAGGCCCTCACCAAAGCGACCTCTAAAAAATACCATCTTCATCACCACCAACAACGTGCGGGAGTGGTTAGTTGAATCAAATTGAAGAAATAATGTCTATTTATAAAAAAAAGAGTGTGAATTGAAGTGACACACTATTGATAGTCGCAAAACCCAAACAATAACAGATTCGAAGCATTATTCTCATTATTTAAGAGGTCAACGCGTCAACACATACACGCACAAACAACAAACCTTCTAGAACGTCGGAGTAGGCGGCAGGGGCACCTTATCGTCGTCTGGGTACCGATATTTGGTGTCCAACGGCCGGTCCGCGGGCTTCACCACGTAGTAATTGTTGTGAGTGTTGATCTTCTTGAAGTCCAATCTATTCACGTCAACTAGCTCATCGATTGCGTTCACCACACCCATAAATGAACTACTGTAGTCATCAAAAAGCAATGCGCCACCTTTCCGTACTTTGGGTGCATAGAGATCAATGTCCTTCTTGATTCCCTCATAAGTATGATCGCCGTCGAAAAAGACACAATCCATGCTCTCGTCTTCAAAGTCAGCTACCCTGTCTTCAGAAATGCCGTAATGAAGCTGAAATAGACAGTTATAAGGTGCGAGGAGATGGAGGATGGCGTCCTTCCAAGACTCGGGTTGAGAGACATCCTTGAGCTCCTTGCTCATAGCATCTCGGTCATCATACCCACCTATAAAAGGATCAACGCCGTGATATTCTTTTAGTAACCCTTTCCTATGCAAAGTTTTCACCAAATAGCGCGAAAGCTCCCCCCTTGCAACGCCAATCTCTATCACTTTCCGACACTGCAATTTTTCGAATACGTCACCAAGTGACTGGTGCCTCACAGCCCACCCATGGGAGTATTGCTTCTTGAATAAATCCAATAGGTCACTACATTGCTTATTACAACTATTTGAAGTCGCGTTCGCGCAGGTGGATCCTGGGAGATTTATCCGATTTATCCCAGCAAAGCAAAAGCTGATCAAGCACGATAATACCAATAAGTATACCAAACTCATAATTCAGTCCCTTTTGTCGTTTTACGACTTACAACTTTATGTGACGCTCCCAACCATGTCTTCCCTGGGCTCATCGATGGGCTTGTTCGGACTCTTTTCTGCCCCCGTCCCCCGTCCCAATTTTCAAAAGAAAGCTCAGATGACCTTCTTAAAAGAAAATTGTGGGGTGTGGGAACCTTCCCACCTTCGCTGCCCTCAAAAAAAGGAAAAGTAGCTTTTGCGGTTAGAGATGAGAACTATCTACAGCACGCGTTCTTTGTCGATCCCTGAGGGAGGTAAGTTTATTATACATGCAAATTGATGCATTGTAGTCGTGTATTTATGTGCAGATATCGCCTAGGGTACTGGAGCATGGCTCGCCTCAAGACTGGCTGATTCCACTCTCTGCAGTTGCTACGACTGGTGTTTCTATGCGCAAGTAATCACTGGTACCCCTATCTTTAGCGAAGCATGAAGTTTCTGACATGACCTAACCTTTTTTTCGCTGCTTCTTTCCCCTATCTTCCTGTCTTTCCGCCACTCTCGCTATTTTGTCATCTCAGTCACTGTTGAGTGCAAATGCAGGGAAGTTACCGTCACCGGTCCTCTTGGAACTCTTCAAAGATCTTTCAAGCACATGCAGGTGGATGTGATCCCTGAGGAGAAAGACGGCGAGCGCTCCCTCAAAGTCGATATTTGGTTTGGTACCCGTGAGACCGCTGCCTCGCTTAGAACTGTCTGCTCTCACATTGAAAACATGATCACTGGTGTAACTAAGGGGTTCAAATACAAGATGCGTTTCTGTTATGCCCATTTCCCCATAAACTGCTCTACTACCAAAGACGAAGCAGGTAAGGAGACTGTGGAAATCCGCAACTTCTTGGGTGAGAAGAGAGTGAGACGCATCGCCCTTATGGAAGGTGTCAATTATGTCAAGACTGCTGATGTCAAGGATCAAATCGAGCTTTCTGGTATTGATATTACCAAGGTCTCCCTTTCCTGTGCCCGCATATCTCAGGCAACCAACTGCCGCAAGAAGGATATCCGAAAGTTTCTTGATGGTATCTACGTATCTGAGAAGGGTATTGACAATGTTGAGAACTAATTACAGTTTGTAGTATAAGCACTTTGAATGGAATATAATTATCTTCATTATTTTCAAAAATAGTTGAAATCAGAAATCAGAGGAGTGAATCGCGTATTGCAGTTTCTGGTGGTGAGCCCTCTTTTCATCGATCTCTGCCATGACTGCATCCTTTCCATCACGGAGCTTGTTCAACAGGGCGCATATAGCCGACATACTGAGCTCATTCTCTTTCTGAAGGTATTCCTGAATGTCTCTGTCTAGGGCTTGAGCAATCGAGGAATCAGCTTTCGTATTTTCGATGAAAATGATGAATTTTTGAATGTCTCTTTTGGGCCAGATTTTCATGGCTTGGCGTGGTTCTTGTGAAGTGCATCGATCACAAATATCTACGCTACAATCAAGACATTTATAACCGGCTGTAATGCCGGTCTTAAGGCATAAGTCACAGGAAACGAGTTGAGCTTCTGGTAACGTCCAAATTTGCATAGCATGACCTGCTCTGCAGTAAACAACACTGCAATCAGTGCATAAATCATACTCACACATTGGACACGTATAACCATTCTTTGCGTTTAATCCGCAAACTCTGCAAAAGCAGAATCCATCCTCCGTGTCTCGCCAGTGCACGTCGATCTCGCCGTGTGGGCCCATGATTTGGTCAATATCAGGGTCGTCTTCTGGCAACAGTAGATCTTTATCTACTGCCGCTGTCTTGCTTTCCCCTTCACTCTCATCATCATTATCATCATTTAAATCACCAAATGTCGCTGC
>JACLAC010008351.1_pt1 | contig 12062 bp, 12 predicted proteins | sample 8027881 | NCBI WGS metagenome assembly JACLAC01 (sample SAMN15725517, study PRJNA655200) | protist metagenome | isolation source: fluorescence activated cell sorting (FACS) single amplified genomes of... | place: Spain: Blaines Bay Microbial Observatory, Mediterranean Sea | collected 2016-01-19 | reverse complement strand
ATCATCGTGATGGAAGGCTGGGATGCAGCAGGCAAAGGTGGAGCCATAAGAAGGCTCGCCAGAGCTTTAGATTCAAGACAATACGAAGTTACTCCTATTGCTGCCCCTACACCTGATGAATTAGCCCATCACTACCTCTGGCGTTTTTGGAAAGAAATACCTAGCGCAGGCCGAGTCGCTATTTTCGACAGAAGCTGGTACGGAAGGGTTCTAGTCGAAAGAATAGAAGGCTTTGCTACTGTAGAAGAATGGAAAAGAGCCTACAAAGAGATTCAGCAATTTGAAAACCAGATCATCGATTCAGGCGCCATACTTTGTAAGTTTTGGGTTCATATTGATCAAGAAGAACAACTCGGCCGTTTTAAAGACAGAGAACATACGCCTCATAAAAGCTGGAAACTCAATGATGAAGACTGGCGCAACAGAGATAAGTGGAAAGACTATCTAGATGCTGCCGAAGATATGTTCGAACTCACAAAAGAGCCCACTCCGTGGAATTTGATTGCTGGAAATCAAAAACATTTTTCAAGAGTTAAAATATTAGAAGTTTATGCAGAAGCTCTAAAAAATCGCTTGGCTGAATTTCTTTAAGTCCTTGAATAATAAAAAATTTCTTGATAAACTATGATTTTTGACATCCTTTAACTCATGAGTGTTTTAAAGTGGCCATTACACTGGCAAGTTTTTTTAGGCATCGTGCTAGGATGTTTTCTTGGGTACTTGAGTGGGTCCAATGAAAGTGATCTACATGGCAGATTAGACTTTACTTTATATGGCTTACTAGGCGGGCTATTTATGAACGCCTTAAAAATGCTCATTATTCCACTGGTCATGAGCTCTATCATTCAAGCCATAGCCAATATGGGCCAACAAGATGGCTTTGCTCGCATGGGCCTTAAAACTCTCTTATTTTACAGTTGTACAAGCTTTTTTGCAATTGTCATTGGTTTATTTTTTGTTAATACGGTCCAACCAGGAAAATCTGCTGGTATCACAGCCAACGAAGCAGCGAGTGCGGTTGCCGATGAAAGCAGCTCCGAATCTAAAAAAATGAAAATGCTAGAGTCTAGAACGGCCGGCAAAGATAACTCTAGCATGCTCAATGTATTTAGAGAACTCATTCCCTCCAATATTTTTAAAGCCATGGCTGAACAAAAAATGCTGGGAGTGATTGTTTTTAGTCTATTATTTGGTTATTTCTTAAGTCAAATTGACCCAGAAAGAAAGAAGGCCATGCTGGTTATTGTTGATGCAACTTATGACATCATGACCTATATGACATTCTTCATTTTACGATTTCTCCCTTTAGGGGTTTTATGCCTCATCGCACAAACAGCTTCTGAAACTTTTCACGAAGGCAATGTTATTGAAAGGCTCCTACAACTTTCTCAATTTGCCATCACGGTCCTTTTAGCACTAGGAACGCATGCCCTTATTATCTTGCCAGCCATGCTACTTATTTTCGCTAGAGTTAACCCATTCAAACACTTCAAAACTGTTCGCGACGCATTGCTAACAGCTTTTTCTACAGCGTCATCTTCTGCAACCCTCCCGCTTACGATGGAATGTGTTGAAAAGAAAACAGGTGTTTCCAAAAAGACAACTAGTTTTGTATTACCAGTTGGTGCTACTGTAAATATGGACGGAACAGCGCTTTATGAATGCGTAGCTGTCATGTTCTTAGCTCAACTCAGTGGAATTCACTTAGATGCTTCTGCTCAATTCACAGTCGTCCTACTTGCGCTATTAACTTCTATTGGTGTCGCTGGAATTCCTTCAGCAAGCCTTGTCGCTATCGTTATCATTTTAAATGCGGTTAATCAACAACTACCGGACGGCCAAAGCATTCCGATGGAAGCATTAGCTATCATTTTAGTTTTTGATAGGCTACTCGATATGTGCAGAACAACGATTAATGTTTTAGGCGATACCGTATGCGCCGTTGTTATAGCTCGTAGTGAAGGCGAAAAAACAACTTTAGTAGATTAAGTTAGCTTAACTTAATCTACTGCCAAATATCCCGGTTCCAACACGAACACAGGTAGCCCCTTCTTCTAATGCCATCTGCCAGTCTGAGCTCATGCCCATGCTCAATTCAGATAACTCCAGTTCATCACATAATTGACGCATTTTCCTAAAGTGAGCTCTCAAAACCTCCTTTTCTAAACCAAATGGGGGTATTGTCATCAATCCCTTAATAGAGTCTAACTTCCCTTCCGCTTTTAGTTTTTTAGCCAGCTCATAATCTACTCCGCCTTTTTGCACTTCCCCCTCTAAGTTTACTTGCAAGAAACTTGGACCATCAGTTTTTTTCGGCAATGCATTCCATTTAGAAAGGCTCGATTCAGAACCAAGGCTATGAATAGAATATATACCGCTTTCAACCATAGGCTTAACTTTCTTACTTTGTGTTTGCCCAATAAAATGCCAGCGAATGGATTCTGGAAAACTTTCTTTTTTTGACTCCCACTCTTGCAGGTAATTCTCACCAAAATCTTTATGCCCCGCTTCGACCAGCACTTGAATTTTCTCTTGCTCTTGCCGTTTTGAAACGGCAATGCAAATAGCGCTTGGGTAGTTTTCAACAACCTTTTGGATCTTTTCATAACGATCCAAAATCAACTCTTTTGAGTCCATGGTTTCAAAGGCTAGGACGATGAAAGGTCACCATACAATTGATAGAATGAAGAAAAGCTCACAAAAAAAAATCTTGATCATTGGTAATAAATGTCACGGCAAAACTACTTTTGCTAATTTTCTATCAAAAGCCTTCGGCGATGCCGAAAATCACACAACGAGTTCGTATTTAGTATACCGCTTATCCCTCATTAAAGGCGTCACGACAGATGACATCCTAAATGAAAAAGAAGCTCACCGTGATGACCTTATCGAACTAGGAAATGCTATGTGTGAAGCTGACCCAGGATGCCTAGTTAGCTTGAGTCTATGGGCAGCAAAATCAAAGTGCGTTATTATCGATGGCGTCAGACGAATCAGCGAATTTGAAAAAGTTAAAGATTGGTTCGATCATGTTATTTGGATAGATCGCTCACACCAAGACTTTGGGGTCGATAACCTTGAATTGACTCAAGATATGGCAGATGAAGTCATTCTGAATCATCAAGACCTCTCACATTTAGAACAACTAGCTCAAGTAAAAGCCAAGGAAATTAGGGAAATTACTACTTGAGGACCCACTTTACCTCATAGCATCGACCAATTAGTCCTTCATCTCTAGAATGCAAATTACCCTTTGCGGCGTTCGCGGTTCCATTCCAACTCCACTCAGTTCGGAAGAAATCCTCCAGCGAATTATCAGTCAGTCTGATGGCGAACAAATCAGTGTAAGGAAGCTCAAATCTCTTGCAAAGAATGGACGATTAAGTTATGGTGGCGACACATCTTGTGTTGTTGTAGAGGACCAAGACACAGCTATTATCATTGATGCAGGCACTGGTATCCGACGTGTTAACAATATGGCTGTTGGACAAGCCAAAGAAATTCACCTGCTACTAACACACCTTCACTGGGACCATATTCAAGGGCTTCCCTTCTTTAAAGCCATGTACACGCCTGGTTGCAAAGTTCACATTCACAGTGTTGTTGATATAAAAGCTATCAAGAAAGCTTTCAAACAACAATGGACAGAACCATTTTTTCCAGTTCCTTATGCAGCAGTTGCCCCACAACTCGAGTTTCACCAACTAGGCATGAAAGACAAAATAGGTTCTTTAAAGATAGAAGCCATTAAATTAGCTCACCCTTTTCCAACTTTTGGCTACAAAATTAGCTCTAAAACTTCCAGTTATGCTCACTTTTCTGACACAGAGATTAGCCTACTTAAGGCTTCAGAAAAAACTAAGTATAAAAACTTCCTCAAAAATGTAGACTTTGTCGTTGCTGATAGTCAATTTGACCCCCAAGAAGTCATCGAATACAAAACATGGGGACACTCATGCGTTCACCAGTTCATTGATATTTTAGCTGGTGGCAAGCCCAAGACACTGGGACTTTTCCATTACAATCCCATGGAAAGCGAAGAAAAAATCGACGATATCTTCAAAAAAGCAAAAGCTTATCAAAAGAAAGTCGAAGGAGGCTCCGCTATCAAACTTATCACTTGTATCGAAGGCCAGACACATCAAATTTAGATGTCTAACGTAGCAACTCCCACCATCAATAGTTATTTAGAAGCTTTAAACTCTGGAGAGACCAGCAGTCGACAACTTGTCGAGGAAGCTTTTAAACATATCGAATCTAAAGATACAGAATTAACTTCACTAGTTCGACTTCGCAAAGAAAAAGCACTCGAAGAAGCCGATAAAGCTGACCAAACCAAAGCTGAAGGCAAAAGCCTAGGCAAGCTTCACGGCATCCCATTTGTCATAAAAGACAACATGGCCCTTTTAAACCAACAAGTCACGGCTTGTAGTGATATACTAAAAACATTCACTCCTAGCTACACATCTACAGCTGTTCAAAAACTCATCGACGAAGGCGCTATCGTCATAGGACAATGCAACATGGACGAATTTGCCATGGGCTCATCTACCGAAACAGGCACCTACGGGTCTGCCAAGAACCCTTGGGATAAAGAAAGAGTTTGTGGAGGCTCAAGTGGTGGATCTGCTGCAGCTGTAAGTGCAGGATACATTCCTTTTAGCCTAGGCAGCGATACAGGCGGTAGCATTAGACAGCCAGCCTCATTTTGTGGTGTTGTAGGACTAAAACCTACTTATGGTCGTGTTTCTAGATATGGCTTATTTGCCTATGCTTCTTCCCTAGACCAAATTGGCCCTCTTACTCATAACGTAGAAGATGCGAAAACTATTTTAGAAATCATTGACGGGCATGACGTCAAAGATAACACAACAGCAAAAAATACTCAGGAAATCTCTAGCTCAATCAATTCAGTCAAAGGCCTCAAAATAGGTGTTCCAAAAGAGTTTATGGATACGACTAAAGGACTAAAACCTGAAGTAAAAGACTTACTCAACAGCATTTTAGACAAACTAAAGGATGAAGGCGCTGAAATTGTCGAAGTCAGCCTACCTATTTTAGACCACGTCATTTCTACTTATTATCTAATTGCTAACTCTGAGGCCAGCTCTAACTTAGCACGTTACGACAGTATTCGCTATGGATTTAGAGCAGAAGCTCCAGAAACGTTACTAGATTCTTACAAAAACTCAAGACAAGAAGGGTTTGGAAAAGAAGTTAAAACGAGGATCATGCTAGGAACTTATGCATTAAGCGCTGGTTACTACGATGCCTATTACAAAAAAGCAAATGCCATTCGCAGTAATATGCGTCATCAATTATCTGAATTATTCAAAGAGGTCGATGTTCTTGTAGGCCCTACTTCCCCTGATGTTGCTTTTAAAGTTGGCGAGAAAGTCGATGATCCACTTAGCATGTACATGCAAGATCTATATACAACATTTGTAAACCTTGTTTCTGCTCCCGCGATGAGCGTACCTTGTGGGACAGTGGATAACATGCCTGTTGGCATTCAAATGGTTGGCCCATTGTTTAAAGAAGATGTCCTATTCTCTGTAGGACAAGCCGTAGAAAAAGTTAGAGACTTTAAGCCTCTAGCTTAAACTATAAGTTTTTAAATTGCTTAGCTTAAGCTACGCAAAGTCCTAAACGAGATACATCGTCAGCCTCAGCTGTCCAACATACTCTAAAGCGCTTTATGCCACACCAATCCAGAACATCACCTACGTTAGGCAGATCTGTAGCTTTAGATAAAATACAGCCCAAGCCACCTAAACTCTCGTCTACGACTTTAACGTCATAAAACTTAACACTTTCACCAAACGAACACAAATCGAGAGGTCTAGGACGACAAGCCATCCTGCCTTTGCCTCTTCTATTATCGTCTTGAATTTGATCCATATTTTTTTTAATGACTAAGTCAGTAGAGATTAAGATAATAAATAGTACAAAAAGGTCAACTGATCGTCTCAGCTTGAGACCTTTTACTAAACCATCTAGTTTAGTAACTTCATTTAACGAGCTTACCTATAACACCATTTGGACCATATTTTGCAACATGTGATTTTGGATGATTCTCCAACAACCAAGCCTCCACCTCAGGTAGTGATTTAGGGATATCATAAGTTGGAGAAAGCATATCAAAGGTATCTAAAATAGCCCACTCCAAGTTTTGCTGCTTATTCAAAGGGTAGGAATATTTATAATTACATACAGGCACCAACCGGTGAGCTAGATACCTACCCACCCAAGGAATAAACCTCATTACATCATGAATAAAAATTAAACTAGGTGCTAACTTCGTAATGATAGATAATAACATTTTCTTAGGAATGTACGGAGTAAACAACCTAAACCAATACTTGCTCCAAAATATATTATCCCATTGAGCTGTATAAACATCTATACATAACTCGGAACCTTCAGGCTTGATCTGTTCGACAAGTTTATCAAAAGAAGCTTTAGGATCAGGAGTATGCTGCAATACACCAAGGCAAAAACACTTATCAAAGATCTGGCCACGAAAAGGAAGGTTATATAAATCTGCCTGCACAAGATGAGTATTCTTCGCTGAACCATTACTCTCATAATTCGCCTCTATCGCAATAGAAGGGTCCACACTGACCCAATCCATGCTCATTTTCTTAGCAATTTCAGTAAAACGTCCCGCTCCACAGCCGACCTCTAAACCCCAACCAGTATCAGCCTTTTCCCAATCGCAAACAGAGTGAAACCTCGAACCTGATATATCTATTCCACTATGACTATCTAATTGCGTTTTTGAAAAAGTGGTCCATTGAAATCCAAAACTAGATGTGTAATGATCTTTGGGAACAAACCTTGGTATTCCACCTTTAATGTCGTAAGATTTATGACATTTTTGACAAATCAACTCCCCCTCAATCCACTCGCCTTCATGTTCTTCCATGATTTTTGGAGTCAGTTCATGTTTATCCGCAGGACAAACTAACATCTCCAATAACTTTGGCTTCATAATTACTCTGAAACAATAACTTTGGTTAATTTACCCGCTAAGAGGCAATAACAATTTGTCTATGCAAATTTAAATTTACGGCCTTACTTAAGATTAAATCGTATCAATTTTCTATAGAAAACAAGCCTTTATGACAAAATCAGGCAATTTCAGGTTTTGACAAATTGAATTTCTCTTACTATAATTAAAGAGTTGAGAATGATTTTTTTAAAGAATTCCTTTCTGTGAAAAGATCCTCCTTAGCATACCAATTCAAATCAATATTTAAAGAAAATCAGGGAGTCTTCATGAGTCAAGCAGACATAGCGGTTATTGGTCTAGCCGTGATGGGGGAAAATTTAGTCCTTAATATGGAAAGCAAAGGCTTTACCGTAGCCGTCTACAACAGAACAGCTGACAAAGTAACAAACTTCGTTGAAGGCCGTGCAAAGGGCAAGAACATCATTGGCACAACTAGCCTAGAAGAACTTGTTAAGTCTCTTAAATCTCCTAGAAAAATCATGATCATGATCAAAGCCGGTAGTGCGGTTGATGCAGTGATCGACTCATTAACTCCCCTACTCGATAAAGGTGACATCCTTATCGATGGTGGCAACACAAACTTCCCAGACAGCTCAAGAAGAACAAAAGATCTTGGTGAAAAAGGCCTACTTTATGTTGGAACAGGCGTTTCAGGTGGCGAAGAAGGTGCCCTAAAAGGCCCATCACTTATGCCTGGTGGTGCTCCAGAAGCATGGCCAGCCATTCAACCTATCTTTCAAGGCATCTCTGCTAAAACAGACGATGGCGAAGCATGCTGCGATTGGGTTGGACGTGGTGGCGCAGGTCACTTCGTAAAAATGGTTCACAATGGCATTGAGTATGGCGATATGCAACTTATCTGCGAAGCCTATCAAATCATGAAAGAAGGCTTGGGCATGAGCTACGAAGAAATGCACGACGTTTTCGACGAATGGAACAAAGGCGACCTAGATAGCTACCTTATCGAGATCTCTAGAGATATTTTAGCTTACCGTGACGAAAATGGCGAGCCTTTGCTCGAAAGCATTTTAGATACAGCTGGCCAAAAAGGAACAGGCAAATGGACTGGCATCACAGCTCTAGACCTTGGTGTTCCTCTTACTCTGATTGGCGAGTCAGTTTTCGCTCGTTGTCTATCTTCTATCAAAGAAGAAAGAGTTGAAGCTTCTAAAATTATTTCTGGTCCAACAGCTAAGTTCGAAGGCGACAAAAAAGCTTTCATCGACGACCTAGGCAAAGCTCTTTATGCATCTAAATTAGTCTCTTACGCTCAAGGCTATAGCCTCATGAGAACAGCTTCTGAAGAAAACAGTTGGGAACTCAACTATGGCAGCGTTGCTCTAATGTGGCGTGGTGGTTGTATCATTCGTTCTGGTTTCCTAGGGAAAATTAGAGACGCTTATGCCAAAGATGCAAACTTACCTAACCTTCTTCAAGATGACTACTTTGCTAAGAAAATTGGCGAAGCTCAAGGTGGATGGCGTCGTATCTGTGCTCAAGCAGCCATGCTTGGAACCCCTCTTCCTGCCATGTCTTCTGCACTAGCTTACTTTGATGGCTATCGCTCTGCTAGATTACCAGCCAACCTACTACAAGCTCAAAGAGACTACTTTGGCGCTCACATGTATGAAAGAACTGATAAGCCACGTGGCGAATTCTTTCACACTAACTGGACTGGTCGTGGAGCTAGCACTGCTTCAAGCGCATATAACGTATAAGCTAAATTAGCTAACCTTTTAAAGGCTAGGTTTAAGAAATTCTTAAACCTAGCCTTTTTTTATTAAATCAAACAACTCTGTCACGACCTCTTTTTTTACTTCGTGCCCCCCCTCAAACTTAATCACTTTCAAAACTAAACCGTTCTCTCGACACTTTCTTTCTAACTGTTCAGCATTCTCATTCGAGAAAATATGATCAGAGTTCCCCTGAACAAAGTATATTTTCTTATTCTTTAATCGCTCCAGATTTTCAGGCTTAAAACATTCATCCGCCAGCTTGCCTCCCCATAAGACTAAAACCTTAAAGTCATGCGTCAAAAACATTCGAGAGGCCATCTCTGCCCCTTGAGAGAACCCCAATAAATAGTCATTTGCCGATAACTGCGCCTTTTGATATACTTGACTCAGGTAATTCATAGCATTCTCTATATCGACATGCCTTACCTCTTTTGTCATCCAACTAGCCCCAACTTCTCCCCTGCCTCTACGTATATAAAAACGAGACAAACCTTCAGGTAGAACCAAGTCTATAGACTCTTTTGCTAAACCTTCAAATTCATGAACAAAGGTTTCCGCTAATTGACCATAACCATGTAATAAACAAATTTTATGCTTACACGTTCCTTCAGCTGACTTATAAAAATATCTTGCTTTGAAAGAAACGTCTATGTCATGCGACTGCATGAACTTATAACTTTTCTATTTTAACTGAACGCCCTTCATCTAGGTGAGACAATGTTATGGCATACCCTTTCTGAGGTCTCCACTTATCTAGCCTTTCAGCCCACTCTATAAAGCTCAAACCTTCTGGATGCATCCATAAGTCTTGAGAAACATCATCTTGCTCAACAACACCTTCTAATCGGTATAGATCAACATGATAAACCTCTTTTGATTGCCAAGGATAAACATTCACAAGTGTAAAGGTCGGACTTCCGACATACTCAGCTTTACCACCTAATGCTCTAAATACATTTGAAGTGAAGAATGTTTTACCAGCGCCAATAGGGCCATACATCAGGCAAACATCTCCATCGGATAAACAACTCGAAAATAACTCAGCTTGTTTTGCTAAGCTAGCTTCATCTAAACATTCAATTGTTTCCCCAAAGGGATAAGTCACTCTGGCTTTCTCTCTATCTTACCAATGATTCTTGTAATTTCTGCTGCTAAATGCTTTGAATTTGTTGCTTTAACAAAGTCTTGCAATGCAGAAATCGATTTTCTTTGAGCTACTTTACCCAAAGCTTGAATTGCTTTTTGAACGACACTACCTTCTTTATCTTTGATAGCATCTAAGAGATAATCCTGTGCGTAAGGATTATCTCCTAAAATCTCTAAAAATTCAACAGCCTTAATTCTGCTTGCTATATCATTAGATTTTAAACCACTCGCAGCATACTCTGCTTCATCGCGAAAAGTTTGCTCTTCTGTTTTTTCAAATGTTTCTACCTTAGAGTATTCATGCAAAAGCTCTCTGAGCTCTTCTCGTGTTTTCTCTAAGGTAGAAGCCATTTATAAAATCAATCCTCTTCTTCGATTGGCACAACCATTTTCTGTTCTGCTTCGTCCTCAAGCTTAGAAAGCTTCTTGAGGTGATCTTCACCAGGAAGCCCATTCACGGCAGCTTTCTGACTTAAACCAATACGACGCTTCTCACGATCAACATGAAGAACCATTACCTCGATCTCTTGATCAAGTTTCAAGAACTTCTCTGGTGCAATCGTGTCTTCTTGTCCATCAGGAACAAGAATTTCAGAGATGTGCAATAGACCTTCTAAGCCGTTGTCTTTAAGGTCGATAAACGCACCAAAGCTTGTAACTTTAGAAACGATACCGCTCAAAGTCATACCTTGATGGTAGTTAGCAGGAATAGAGTTTTCCCATGGGTCTTCTTCTAATTGCTTCAGACCAAGTGAAATACGCTTCTTCTCTGTATCAACTTTCAAGATACGTGACTTAAGAATGTCCCCTTTCTTAAGGATTTGCGATGGGTGTTGAACACGTTGAGTCCAAGAAATGTCAGACACGTGCAATAGACCATCGATACCTTCTTCAAGTTCAACAAATGCACCGTAAGCAGTCATGTTTCTGACTTTACCGTGAACTTCAGAACCTTCAGGATATAGTTTAGACATTTCACCCCAAGGATCAGGCTCAACTTGCTTCATACCTAAGCTGATTTCTTCTTTGTCTTTATTAACGGCAAGTACAACAACATTGACTTCGTCACCAATGGCAACAACTTCAGATGGGTGATGAATTTTCTTCGTCCAAGACATTTCAGAAACGTGAACCAAACCTTCGATTCCTTCTTCGATCTCAACAAATGCACCATAAGGCATGATGTTAACAACTTTACCAGAAAGCTTCTTGTTAACTGGGTACTTGTCTTCGATATCTTTCCAAGGACTATCAGAAAGTTGCTTCATACTCAATGAAATTCTTTCGTTCTTACGATCAAAGCTCAATACTCTAACACGTACACGGTCATTCAAGCTCAACATTTCACTTGGGTGTGAAATACGTGACCAAGTCATGTCAGTGATGTGTAGTAAGCCGTCGATTCCGCCAAGGTCGATAAACGCACCGAAGTCAGTGATGTTTTTAACCACACCTTCGACTGTTTGACCTTCGCCCAAGTTTTGAAGAAGAACTTCTTTTTGAGAGTTTCTTGATTCTTCGATAAGCTTACGACGAGATACAACGATATTTTTTCTTTCGTGATCAATTTTAAGGATTTTACATTCCATTTCTTGACCAACGTACTCAGCGATATCAGGAGCACGACGAATGTCGATTTGAGAAGCTGGTAAGAAAACTGGAATTCCAACGTCTACCAATAATCCACCTTTGATTTTGCGTACAACAAGACCCAAGACAACATCGCCTTCGTTCTTCGTTGCAACAATTTCTTCCCATCCACGGATACGAGCAACTTTCTTTTTAGAAAGAGACATATTACCATGACGGTTTTCAACACATTCGATTAAAAATTCTTCTTCTGGGAATTCACCATCATCAGCTGCTTCAGGTACTTCTTCTCCATATTCTTCGAAAGGTATGACACCTTCAGATTTTAGGCCTACATCAACGACGAAAAAATTGTTTCTTTTTTCGATGATTCTGCCTTTTACGATATTGCCAGTCACCAAGTTCTCAAGAGAACGGTCTAGCATAATGTCGAGGTCTTCGTCTTTTACTGCTCCTAATAGAGCCGCTGTTTCATGATCAACAGCTGCAGAGTCGAGACTCGTTTTTATTTCATAACTTATTGCTTGCAAGGGTTTAAAACTTTATAAATAAGGGTTAAAAAAATTGTGAGGGCG
>JACLAC010000545.1_pt1 | contig 12066 bp, 8 predicted proteins | sample 8027881 | NCBI WGS metagenome assembly JACLAC01 (sample SAMN15725517, study PRJNA655200) | protist metagenome | isolation source: fluorescence activated cell sorting (FACS) single amplified genomes of... | place: Spain: Blaines Bay Microbial Observatory, Mediterranean Sea | collected 2016-01-19 | reverse complement strand
TCATTTGGAGATGCGGTTTCCTCCGAGGGCTGATCCAGCCGGATACAGTCCTGACGAAGTGAAAATGTTACTGGACCTGACGGGGTGTCCGGTGCAGTCCAAGGAACCAGATAGCTAAAGCCCTCCTGGCTGCTCAAGAGAGCCTCTGATTCTGAATATTTTTTTTCAAATTTTGCTTTCAGTAGATTGTGTCCTCCCACAAATTTAGCGACAAATTCACTCTTTGGTTGATTGAAAACCTCCCTGGGTGTTCCTGCTTGCTCGATGTTCCCTTGGTTCATCACAACCACCTGATCAGCGAGAGCAAGTGCCTCAACCTGGCTATGAGTCACGTGAATAAAGGAAATCCCCAGTTCCACCTGTAAGCGCTTTAGTTCTGCTCGCATCTTCACTCTCAAAAAAGGATCCAATGCGGAAAGTGGTTCATCTAATAAAAGCACAGAGGGGTGCGTTACCAAAGCTCTTGCCAAAGCAACGCGTTGCTGTTGTCCACCCGAGAGTTGCGCTGGGATTCGCTCTGCAAAAGAAGACATGTGGACCAATTCCAGGTATTCATCAGCAACTTTTTGCCTTTCATTTTTTTCAACTCCTCGCATTTTCAAACTGAAGGCAACGTTATCCCGGCAATTCAGATGAGGGAAGAGCGCGTAATTCTGGAACATCATCGCTGTTTCCCTCTTTGCCGGAGGTACTTCGTTGATCTCCTTGTTACCCAAGAGGATTGAGCCCTCGCTGACATCCTCATGACCAGCTATCATTCTCAGGGTGGATGTTTTTCCACAACCACTTGGTCCAACCAAGCAACAATAACTTCCGGCTGGAATCTTCAGGCTAATTCCATTGACGGCTGTGGTTTGGCCATATTTTTTAAAGAGTTGAACCAGTTCCACATCTCGAGCTTCTCTCGTCAGTGATTTTTTTCCAGGCAAACGTTTCTCCCCAAATTATTAAAGTTTAGCTAGGCCACTTTTTCAGCCATATTCATGCTTGATTGCCCTTGCTTAGAAACCAAGGGAATTTCTGAATTGGTTAGACCCCATGCTGCCTCAGGATCTTCCAACCAAGTTATACATCGCAGGACTTCTTCAGAGGTCGCTGGAATTGCCAAGGGAACTGCTTTGCCAGGTGAAAGATGTCCAAGCGCTTGTTTGACTGCTGTAAATGCGGCAAGTGAAAGCATTAGGGGGGGGTTCCCCCACCGCTTTGCTTTTCCGAATGCTCCCATTCGGTGCTGGATCCTCGTATAGTTCTATTCTGAGATCTATCGGGAGATCCCCAACATTGGGGATTTTATATGAAGTTGGTGAATACGATAGTAATTTTCCATCTTCCTGGTAGCGGAGTTCTTCCATACTCACCCAACCCAAACCTTGGACAAAACCACCTACTATCTGTCCTCTGTCGATACCTGGGTTGATTGAATGACCGATATCTAACAACAAATCAGCTCTTTCTAACATCCATTGGCCTGTGAAGCGATCAATCTCTACTTCAGCAACGCATGCCCCTGTAGTGTAGTAGTGGAATGGGCTGCCTTTTCCTGTGGATTGATTGAATCCCACACCCGGTGTCCTGTAAAATCCTCTCTCGCCCAGATTGACGCGGTTTCTGTAGGCTTGCAGAGCTAGTTCACCAAAAGTTAACTGTTTCTCAGGGCACCTACGATCCCAAACTTTGCCTTCAGAAAATTCAATAGCCTCTAGAGATTTAGAAAGTCCAACTTGGGTATCTGCGAAAATTTCAGCGGCAAACTGGGCTAGACGAGATCGTATAGCTTGGCAAGCATTGGCTGCTGCCATTCCATTGAGGTCTGTCCCTGCAGAGGCAGCTGTGGGAGAAGTATTATGATTCTTCTCCGTCGAGGTCGTCATGTACTTGACTTGCTCTGAAGGCACTCCCAGTTCCTCTGCTACAATCTGACGGATTTTAACCGTGAGACCCTGACCCATCTCGGTTCCACCAGTTGAAACCTGTACACTGCCATCCTTTAGGATATTGATGAGTGCATTCGCCTGATTGAGAAAAGTAGCCGTAAAGGATATCCCAAACTTCATGGGCGTTAGCGAAATTCCCCGAAGGTGAGTCAGAGATGTCTCGTTAAGTTGCCTGATCTTTTCAAGCCTTGTCTCATAATCAGAGCTTTCATGGAGTTTATTAAGAATTTGAGGCAAACGACTTTCGACCCTCTGACCATATGGGGTGAGATCTCTTGGAGAATTTCCATAGCAGTTTTGACTACGAATCTCATAAGGATCGCGCCTTAATTTTGCTGCGATATCTTCCATCAAGTTTTCAATCACAGCCATTCCTTGCGGACCTCCAAATCCTCGAAAAGCTGTATTAGGCGGAAGATGAGTTTTACAGACTTGCCCCCTTAAAGATATATTGGGGATGAAATAAGCGTTGTCAACATGCAGCAGAGCTCGCTCCATAATGGCTAATGAAAGATCTGTGTAAGCTCCGCCATTGGAATGCAACTCTACTTTCAGGCCCAAAAGATTCCCTGCCTTATCGACTGCAGCCTGATATTCACTTCGGAACGGATGTCGTTTCCCAGTGACGTGCATATCCGTGTCTTTGTCATAAGCAATGCGTGCTGATCTTCCAGTTTTCTTCGTTACCAGAGAAGCCATCAATGCTGGCAGAGCAGCTTGCGTCTCTTTTCCTCCGAAGGCTCCTCCCATTCTTCGACAGGTACAGACAACTTCATTGAAGCCAATTCCCAGCATGTGAGCCACAACTTCCTGAAGCTCTGTTGGGTTTTGTGTCGATGCCTGAATCAAAATCTCATTGCCCTCGCCAAGATGTGCTATAACCGCTTGGGACTCCAGATAGAATTGCTCCTGGCCGTTACTGTAAAAGACTCCCTCAATTTGATGGTCAGCTTTCCGCCAAGCTCCTTCAAAGTCCCCACGCTTGATCTCTCGAGGGGTACCCGCGAAAGAGTTTTGTTTGAGCGCCTGCGAAATCGTCAACCATGGAGTTTTTTCCTCAACTTCTATCTGAACCTGTAGGCGTGCTTTCCTAAGCGAACTAGCATTTTCGGCTGCTAAGACCACAATTGGCTGTCCAACATACTCACAGAAATCTTTCACCAAGAACGGTTCATCAGCAATCATAGGCCCGAACAAGTTCGCTCCAGGTATATCTTGCCAAGTGAAGGCCCCCACAAAGCCATGAATTCGATAAAGATTGCTCAATTCTATTCGCTTCAGCAACCCATGAGCAACTGGACTTCCAACAAAGCCCACTACCAGCTCACCAGCATTTGCGACGATGTCATCTGTGTAGAGTGCTGCCCCAGTGACTTGTATTTCAGCAGAGTCATGGGCAAGACTTTTACCCGTTTCCATGCCTCTTCATATACTCATTAAATGTTTCATTATGCCGCCACCGAAATTTCTTCATGAAAGAATTTTTTGAGGATCGTCTCTGCCAAACGATTTCGGTAGTGATTTGATGACCGTACATCCGAAATTGGACTGATTTCAGCCGCAGCTATTTTACCAGCTTTTTCAATTAAGTCCTGCGTGCATGGTTTACTTAAGAGGACTTTTTCCGTTTTGTGAAGACGAATGACGGTTGGCCCCACACCCCCATAAGCCAATCTAATTTGTTGAAATCGACCTTCAACTATTTGCCATTGAATGGCAGCTGTGAATGTGGAGATATCCAAATCTCTCCTCTTGGATACCTTAAATAAGCGCTGTGACAAACTCTGATGAGACTTTTGAATTCTAATAGCACCAATCAATTCACATTGTCGGAGATCCAGTAGCTTGTAGCCTTTATAAAACTTTTCGATGGGTATCCAACGCCATTTCTCACCATCACACGTGCCAATTTCCGCCTCACTCACGTATAGCCAAGGTAAGCTGTCAGCTACCGGTGAGGCATTGGCCAGATTACCCGCAATAGTCCCACGATTGCGGATTTGAGGGGAAGCGAAGAGATCCAACATGTCTTTTAGATTAGGCCAATTTACTTGAGCCCACCCTTCCAATTCCCTCCAGCTGACATTTCCGCCGAAAATCAGGTGGTTCCCTACCTCTCGGATCCCACACAATTCAGGAATTTCGCTTGTCGAAATCAATTCTTTGGGATCGATTCTTTCTTTGTTAATCAGGACACATAGGTCAGTCCCGCCAGCCAGCCATCGCGCTTCTGGGTGCTTGAGTTTGATTTCTAAAGCGTCTTTTAGCGTTCTTGGCTTCCAACACTTTCTTTGTATTTCCTGCTCTAGTGACGGATCAATTTCTTGCAATTCAAAAGGAATTTTTGTCTCTCCTTTGAGTTGTTTTATGATTGCGCCAGGAGGATATTGGTCAGCAAGTTTCCAATAAATAAATTTTTTAGAGGCTTCTGCAGAATCAATGATCGCTTCATAGCCTGTACACCTGCATAGATTACCAATCAGTGCTTCTTTCACAGTTAATCTTTTCCTCGTGGATTCTGAATCTACCAAAACATTTGCGGCTAGTGCCATGACGATTCCAGGAGTACAATAGCCACATTGTGACCCAAACCCATCTCGTATTGCCTGCTGAACTGGATGCAACCGATCTCCCCAGGCTAAACCTTCGATCGTAATTACATGCATTCCATCCAATTGGTGGACGTTCAAAATACAGCTATTGACAGCTTCGTATTTAATATTTTCTGATCTCGGACACCCCAACAAGACCGTACAAGCCCCACAATCTCCTTCTGCACAAACGACTTTTGTTCCGGTTAGTTGTTTGTCTTTACGAAGCCAAGTTGACAGAGTCTGAAAGGCCGCCAAGCCTTTCACCCGAATTGGTTTACCATTACAAAAGAAGAATACGTAATCGCGTTTCATTTCAAATATTTGAAATTTAGATTCATAGATGTTGTTGGAGCCATCCACCCAGTTGATTTCGCTCATCCTGGGTCATCCCAGTCAGGTTTGCCAGGGGCATTATATTTGAGGTAACTGCCTGAGCCTGTACCTGAGCAGCATATTGTCGAAGATGGGCTACAGTCTCCAGGACAACACCCTTCGGCGGAGCAGAAAAACCTGGTTGGGTTGGCATAGTCGCATGACAAGAAGTACAGTGACGCTGCACAATGTTGATCGCTTGATTGTCACTAACCATTTCTGCACTCACTGTCATTTCTCTCATCCAAGGGCCTGATAGAATCACAACAGCAACGGTTGCTAGAGCAGCGCTTGGCAAAAGCCAATTTGGAGGATTACCTTGATGGCGTAAATTGAAATAGTGCTTGACGACAATTCCAATCACTGAAAGCACGCCCAAAATCAACCAGTGGTAGGAATGGCCAAAGGTCGTTGGGAAATGATTACTGATCATGATCAGCAAAACAGGGAGTGTAAGGTAGTTATTGTGTCTGGAGCGTTGAAGACCCTGCTTTCCCATTTTACCATCAGGAGTCTCACCAGCTAGCATTGCCCCGACCATCTTCTTTTGTACCGGGATGATAACAAAGAAGACATTCCCGACCATCATCGAACCAATCATTCCTCCCACGGTGATGTAGGTGGCCCGGCCACTCAAAAATTGACCCAACCCCCAGGCAACAATTGGTAATGCAATGATGAACAAATAAAGCATCCAATCGTTGTGCTGGCCAAAAGGAGACCGACATAGCTGATCATAAATCAGCCAGCCTAAGAGCATCGCACTCAGATTAATCGCGATCGCTTGCCAGCCTGACAAATCAGCGACCGAAGGATCTACCATATAAGTTTCGGCCTGCCAGAAATAAACGATGATCAGCAGTGCCATCCCACTGACCCAAGTCATGTAAGCTTCCCACTTGAACCAATGAAGCTTCTCTGGAAGCTTTTCTGGAGCTACCTGATATTTCTGTGAATGGTAGAATCCCCCTCCATGAACCGCCCACAAATCCCCAGCAATACCGGGTGGATTCAGACCTTTTCGATTCAGCTGCCCCTCAACCCAATTGAAGTAGAATGAAGCCCCTATCCAAGCAACCCCAGTGATCATGTGGATCCAGCGAACCACCAGATTCAACCATTCGTGAAGATGTGCTTCAATCACTGATGGCTCCGGTAGGCCCATTTTGCGGTACGCTGCTCAATTGCAGCGAAAATGGCATACATGACGATTCCTTCGAAAGCCAGTACCAGTAAACCAGCGAAGACAAGGGGAACTTCAAAATTTGCCTGAGCTGAGAGCATCAGATGCCCCACCCCATGATTCGAGGCAACGGTTTCAGAAACAACTGCCCCTACAAACGCGAGAGTGATAGCAACCTTAAGAGATCCAAAAAAAAAGGGCATCGCCCCGGGAATTCCTACTTTCAACATAATATCCAGCTTGCTGGCCCCCAATGACCGCAAGACGTCTTCCAACTCCGGTTCAGTCGTAGCAAGACCGGTGGCTACATTCACTACGATTGGGAAAAAAGAAATCAAGAAAGCCGTAAGTACGGCGGGCACTATGCCTATACCGAACCACAATACCAGGATTGGGACAACAGCCACTTTTGGAACGCTGTTGAAACCAACCATTACTGGATAAAGCCCTCGGTAGATCGTTTTAGACCAACCAATCAACAATCCGAGCAATAACCCAAAAACAACAGCAATTCCAAACCCCAGAGAAGTGGAAAGCAAAGTGTAGAGAGAGTCTTCAATGAGTGCCTCATGAAATGTAAGCATTGCATCAAAGATAACAGTTGGAGCTGGCAGGAAATATTCAGGAATCCCCCCCCAATCGACAGATAATTTCCCAAAGAAGAAACATGGAGATTGTGACGAACCATGGTGCCAATCTTTCTAAGGTCTGCTTTTGCATCAACTCCATCGATTAGGCTGCTCTTGCGGTCCGAATTTGGTCGCGCAGCTGGTGAACGATGTCAACAAATTCCTTCTCAAAACGAATGTCCAGATCTCGGGGCCTCTTAAAAGGTATCTCAAGTTCCATGATCACCCGACTAGGTCGATTACTCATCACCAAGACTCTATCCGCCAAAAAAGCCGATTCGATCAAGTCATGAGTAACCAATAAGACTGTAAATTTTCTCTCTTGCCAGAGGTCACGTAGCACACACCAGAGCTCCTCACGGGTAAAGGCATCCAGAGCCCCAAAAGGCTCATCAAGCATCAATACTTCAGGTTCGTGGATCAGAGCTCGACAAAGTGAAGCTCTTTGGCGCATACCCCCTGAAAGCTCCCAGGGGAACTTTTCAGCAACATTTTCCAACCCAACGGAACTCAGTAACTCTATCGCTTTATTGGCGTGAGCTTCCCGGTTTTGACGAAAAGTTTCTCGATGGGGTCTTGCAATCTCCAAGGGTAATAACAGGTTGTTGAGGGTAGTTCGCCAGGGAAGCATCACAGAGTTCTGAAATGCCATCCCAACATTACCCAAGGGGCGCGTGACTTCTTGATTCGCAACCACGACAGAACCCTGATCTGCCTTGAGCAAGCCAGACATCAGCTTCATAAATGTTGACTTGCCACAGCCGCTAGGTCCTACAATGGCGACGAATTCACCTTTGGACATCTGGAGCGAAGCCCCCTCCAACACAGGTGGTTCGCCCAAGTTGTACGATACTGAAACCTCGTCAATATCGACGAAATGGGTCACTTCAGTTGACCTTCCTTTGACTCATTGCAGGCAGATACTCACTTGTAAAGACCGAAGCTGCAGTTGGTTTATTTGAAAAGTCATAGGTTAGACCAACTTGGTTAATTGATTCAGATAGTCGCTGACCTTCCACATCCCCAAATCCTCGTTCTTTAACTTCAGCCGTTATCACGTTGTCACGAATAGCCATCTCCAAGCGCTCCAATTCAACATTACGACGAGCAATTTTGTTCCGTTCCATCAAGTGATCTATAGCTGAATTGGGATCTGCAATCGTATCCATCCAGCCACGAATAATTGCTCTGACAAATCCTTTTACGAGTTGTGGGTTTTCATCAGCAAAATCTGGATTCACAATCACCGTATTTCCATAAAGCTTAAGACCATAATCCGACATCAACATCACATTGATATCTTCTTCCTTTACTCCTTTAGATTTCAGATTCAAAAAGGATGAGAATGAAAAACCTGTGATCGCATCCACCTCGCCAGCTGCAAGCATCGGCTCTCGAACGGGAAATCCAACGTTCTCAATGGTCACCTGTTTCGCCTTTATGTTGTTTGCCGCAACAAAGGCTTTCCATTGGGCATAAGCACCGTCAGGAGCGGGAGCACCGAGGATTCTTCCTTCCAGGTCTTTGGGCTTCATCACTCCACTTTTCTTGAGTGAAATAATTGCAAATGGTGGGTTGTTGTAGACCATCAAAATTCCTTTGAGATCAATGTTCGGATTCTTGTCTCGGAATTTGATGAGTGAATTTATGTCAGCAAAACCAAATTCGTACGCCCCCCCAGTGACTCTAGGAATGGCCTCTAGAGAACCCTGGCCAGTGTCAATGGTCACATCCATTCCCTCTGCTTCAAAATATCCCTTATCCTGGGCAACAAAGTACGGCGCTGCAGGACCTTCAAATTTCCAATCCAAAGAAAATTTGATAGGAGTCAACGCAAAGGCGGATGTCACATAGAGGATCGTTGATAAGAGGATTGTTAGAAATCGCATGGTGTACTCCTTAATTATGGAATTAAATAGCCTTCACTCAGAGTTTGAGTTGAAAGAATTTGGTCCCATTAACAAATTCCAGACCATCTTGAGAAACAGCTCAGATCGTCAATGATCCAAGGGGTGGGGTGGTTATTCGAACCCTTAGGGCCGAATAGACAGTGATGAGAATATAATCAGTTGCCCAAGACTTTGACAGTGGGGTGGGGTTTACGAGAATTGAATCTTACTTGATAAAATCTCTACTGGGTCACTTATTTTTTCTTGAAAGATAAACGACCCTTAAAATCATGATTACTGCGAGAACAAGAACAGCGGATGTAAATTGAGACTGAAATGGGTGCATGAGTTCATTTTGATGCGAATGCAGACCCTCCCGAGCAAGAATGGAACTTGGAAAGAACAGGTGTAATCCCAACAATAATTTTTTCATAGCCTTCTAAAATTTAGAGGGTCCATCTGAAAACGAGCGGAACTATATCAGCAGTTAGAGTTAGGGGCAACAAGCAATTTTCTCAAAAGATGTAATTTAAAAGCTCTTACGCTGACTTTTTTGACACTTTTGCAGTAAACAATTGAAGCTTAGATCAATTTTACTGCATCCATTTTTTAGAACGCTCTTCAGCACGTAACCAACCTGTCATACGAACATTTCTTTCGTCTTCTGAAATAGTGCCTTCAAATTTTCGATCTTCCTGCCAGCAACTTTTTAGAGACTCAATGCTTGGCCATACTCCAACTGCCAATCCAGCCAGGAAAGCGGCCCCAAGAGCGGTACTCTCTGCATTTTTGGGACGTCTGACGGTCCTACCCAGGATATCAGCTTGATCTTGAGCAAGGAAATTATTTGCTGAGGCTCCCCCATCAATCTTTAGTTCTTGGAGGGGGTACCCAAGGTCAGCCTCCATGCATTGAAGAACTTCAGCTGACTGATAAGCGATTGCTTCCAGGGCTGCTCTGACGATATGAGCTTTGCTGGTGTTACGAGTGAGCCCAATGATTAGTCCTCGGGCATAAGCATCCCAATGAGGTGCTCCCAAGCCTACAAATGCGGGCACCACGTAACAACCATCTGAATCCTCAACGCTCAAGGCCATCTTCTCTGTTTCAGAGGCATTCTGAAAGAATTCCATTTTGTCCCTAAGCCACTGAATCAGTGATCCAGCTACGAAAACAGCCCCCTCAAGAGCATAGGTACGTTCCTCACCAATCTGCCAAGCGATCGTTGAGAGTAGTTGATGTTTTGATTCAACAGGCTTTGAACCAGCATTAAGCATCAAAAAACAGCCTGTACCATAAGTATTTTTTGCCTGCCCCACCTCAAAACAGGCTTGGCCAAATAATGCTGATTGCTGGTCGCCTGCAATTCCAGCAATGGGTATAGATTTACCAAGAATCGAATTGTCAATTTCAGCGAGTTTTCCACTTGAGGGCACAATTTCAGGAAGTGCTGACAGCTCAATCCCAAATATTTCCAACAACTCCTCATCCCAGGATGCCGTTTCAAGATTACAAAGCATGGTTCTAGAAGCATTGGTCACATCTGTTTTGAAAGCTTTCCCCGCGGTCAGATTCCAGACCAACCAAGAATCAACTGTTCCAAAACAAATTTCACCAGCTTTCATTCTTTCAAATAGTCCAGGTATCTCATTGAGTAACCAACGCATCTTGCTAGCTGAGAAATATGGATCCAAAACCAATCCGGTTTTTTTACGAATCAATGATTCCTTGCCCTGCGCTTTCAGGTGCTCACAGATTGCCGTGGAACGTCTACATTGCCAAACAATTGCTGGAGCAAGTGGTTTTCCAGTGACTTTTTCCCAAACAACCGTCGTTTCACGTTGATTTGTGATCCCCAACCCGGCAATCTCTTTAATATTTACATCAGTCTTTTGCATCACATCGAGCATGGTCTTTTGCTGGGTTTCCCAAATCTGAAACGGATCCTGCTCTACCCACCCAGTTTGTGGATAATGGCAATCTAGCGGGGCACTGGATTGACCAATAACTTCTCCCATAGCATTGACGAGTACAGTTCGAGAACTGGTTGTGCCCTGGTCCAAAGCCATAATAAGTGTCATCGATTTTCTCCTTAATTAGACTTATCAGTTTTTTTATTGATTACCAGGTTAAGAATTCAGGCAATCAATGTTCGGCATTGATTGGTTCCATCATATCCTCGGGCAAAAGCGCGTTCAAAAACTTCTAAATTTTCTCGATGAATTCATAATGATTTGCGGTATCAAATCCCCCAAACCTTTGTTCTTTGAGTTTACAACTCAGTTTCCATAAGAGGTAAAGCGAGTTGATCCTGAGATTCATCTTCCATGTCCAACTCAGCCAGAGTGGGCAAATCTTTCAAAGACTGTAGACTGAAAACCTCCAAAAAGGTCTTAGTGGTTGAATAAAGTGTGGGTCTTCCAGGTAGTTCAGCTCGACCACTAATTCGGACCAATCTTCGCTGGAGCAATGTTCTCAGGGTACTGGAAGAATCGACACCTCTCAGAAATTCAATCTGTGCGCGTGTGACGGGTTGTTTATAGGCAACGATAGAGAGTGTTTCTAGATTCGCCGGAGTCAGTCGAAATGGTTTGATAGCATCAACCTTTCGAATCCACTCTCGGACCTTCGGCAACGTCCTCATTTGAAATCCGCCTGCAACATCTTCAATCCTAAAGACTCGTCCTGTCAGCTCGTATTCTGTGTTGAGTTGCAGAACCGCCTGACGCAATTCTTTTGTTGAGGGCTCTGTTCCCACCAAGTCTTTGAGTTGCTGAATTGTCAACGAACGAGGAGTAACAAACAGTAGAGTTTCAATAACTTCAGTCAGCTTTTTTTCCTCGATCATCCAAGCTTCTCAATTTTTGTCATTTCAGGTTAGAATCAGAATAAACCCACCAAGATCACTGCCCGTCAATCTCATTTTTTGTAGAATTTTTTTAAGCACGTCCTGTTTCTTCCAAATTAACGATTGCTCCCGTAATCATGGTCGGGGAGCCTTTTTCGTTACGTTGCGTGACAAACCCTTGGTCATGAAAGTAGCGATAGTTGCCCGATTTTGTTCGCAATCTATAGTGAATATCATAGGCTTCAGAGTCACCAGTTAGCAAATTACGCATACTGTTCATTGCACTTTCATAGTCCTCAGGATGAATCAATTGAATGAAGTCTTCGACAGTCTTTAGCTCATCGGTCGTGAAGCCGAGCCATCGGGCTTTGTCGGGGTGATAAATCAACTCCTTTTTGTCATAATTCCACTCCCACCAAGCCACTTTTCCTACTTCATTGGCGAGGGTTATTCGCTTGTTACTAAGTTCAACTTCCTCCATCAATTCTTCTTGTTTTCTCCGATACCTGCGAATTTCTGTAATATCGAGCAGAACCAACACAGCCCCGTCAATGTGATTCTCAATTGTCTGATAGGGCTTTACCTCTAACTGGCACCAGCGGTCATCTTTGAGTTGT
>JACLAC010002295.1_pt1 | contig 12070 bp, 3 predicted proteins | sample 8027881 | NCBI WGS metagenome assembly JACLAC01 (sample SAMN15725517, study PRJNA655200) | protist metagenome | isolation source: fluorescence activated cell sorting (FACS) single amplified genomes of... | place: Spain: Blaines Bay Microbial Observatory, Mediterranean Sea | collected 2016-01-19 | reverse complement strand
CTCCGCAAATGTTTCAGTTTTCCGGTTTGGGTCAGTGCGGGAGGTTCTTTCTACCCCAGGGCGCGGAACGCGCCCCCATGATTGCGGAGGCGCGGGTTCGGGCGCACGTTCAATGAATAGCGGAAACCGCTGGAGTGACGTTGGTGGCGTCGGCTCCGGAAACGGGTACGGTCACGGCTGGGGTGTTGGTGGCGGGACCAGCAGCACATTTGCGACGGTCGGCTCAGACAACGTCGATTTGCAGGGCTTGAAGCGTGTTCACGGCCATAGTCTATTATCCAAGGGCGTTTACTGCCTTTTCGGTGTGGTGGACTTGTCGCGTCTGAGGCTGTTTTTTGAGAAACGACACGCTGAAAATCTGGACTGTCTAGGATCTGCATCGACATCGGTGGACAGTTATGCGAAAGATCAGCTCCGCAAAGCCGACAGATGCGTCGGTGCGGAGCGGACGTCTTTGCAAGGAGCGTCACCAGCACAGGCTAAGGATCTTGGGGGACGCGTGCTGACTTCGGCTGCTAAAAAACTTGCGAGAAAAGATGAAAAAGGGCTGATCGACGGGTGGGTGACAACCGGACAATCCGTCTCCGATTCCTTCGAGCAGAACTTCTTGCACCTTGAGTATTCACTACTTCACGAGCCGACAGGTACCTATTCTGAGAATCCCGCAACAGTTCAAATGCATATTCCGGCGGAGCGCTTATCACTCGCGTTGCGCCGCTACGGGTGGAAACAGCGGCCCGATCCCGGTTATCAGCAGTGTGGATCGGAGTTGCATCCAGACACGGGGATGGTGAACATTTTGGACTCCAGTGGTGTGGTCGTCGGACAGGAGGCAAGAGTGACGGAAACGATGCCCTTTCCGGCCGGATATGGCTCGTTGCAACAGTGCAGAAAAGCGTGCGATCTATTCTCTCTGCTTTCCGACAACGCGGTTGCAGACGGTTCAGCAGGAAGTGCAAGTTCGTCCAGCGTGACGGATGCGGTTGGCGGCGGCGTCTTTTCAGCCTCGACCATGACCTCTCGCTTTGCGGGCGATTCAACGTGGTCGTGGGGACAATCCCGTTTCGTCGGCACAGCGGAGAAGGAGATGATGGGCACATCATCTGGAGCACGGGAGAGCAGGAACATGCATGGCGGTAACTGGCATCAGCCAGCCTGCTTTGGAGTAACTTATTTCGCTGAAGAGCCCTACTGGAGTCGGCCAGGTTATGTCAGAAATGGAGTTGTGCACTTCACCAACCACGGTGGCGGTTCCGCGATCGAGCCAATGTTGCCAAATGATGATTCCGCTTCCACGGGAAACTACACGGGCAAAAATGTGGTACAGGCGACAAATCCGGATCAGAGGCAAAACGACTTCCTTTTCACAAACTTCACCATGCAAAGTTTGTTGACCGAACACCAATCGCACTACACAACAAGTTCAGAGATTGCACTGAAAGCCGCGCGATGCTATCTTCATGTGCGACCCTGCAAAAAGCTTGAGCATTCCAAATACAATGGTGTTGTGTGGCGAAAAGCTGAATTGAAAGCCGATTACGAATACGAAACAGATTACGATTTCGACGCAGACTACCAGGACATGGTGCACAACACCCAGCATTACGCCAACACAGTGGAGAACAAGGCAGCCATTGCATCCGAGTTCACGCCGCTCCCGATTCACTACTCGACGACCACGACAACGACGACACCGCTGTTTGATCCAACATTAATCGATGACGAAGGGAGCACAAAGATCGTTTTGCAAAGAAACCGCAAAATGTTCGATTACGAACTGAGACGGGAAGCAACGTTGCATCCCGATGAGGCTGCCGCAAAGTACACTTTTTGTCCAACGAACGAGCGCAATTGCAACGTGTTTTTGCCGGAATACTCGCCGATGACATACCGCGCAGCAAACTATCAGTACAGTGCTTTGCAGGTTGGCAATGGTGGCAGCATCGTCAAGGTGGAGCCTCGGGTCATTGCCGTACCATCTCCGGGAATGTTGGCCGGAGTGCAAGGCGCCACAGCTGGTCCCGGCGCGGCAGCCTATCGGGGCAGCCGCGTACGGGGATTTTACGGCGGCAACGAGGAAGTTGTTGACAAGGGAGACAGAACTTTGTTGCTGCAGGTGGATCAGCTGGGAGAAGACATGACTTTGGAATGCGTCTACGACGGCGTGGGCAGTGGGCGTGAAGCTCGGCGTGTCAGTCCTTATCGCGGAGTGGATGCGATGTTCGGCATTCTGGGTGGCTCTCAGGGCGCGAGCTACACGTATTCTCATACGTCTTCGTCTTCCGCAACGAGTGGACGTTTCTCAGTCCTCAGCAGTTCCATGTCACCGACAGGTTTTCAGTACGTCGAGTGCGACTTGCCAGCGGCTTACGTCGACAAGGTTGGCGGAAGTCATGGGGCTGGCGGACTGGGCGCAATCGAAGCGGCGCATCGGGGCGCACTCAACGAAATTTATGTGTCGCTTCGCGGTCAAATGAGCAGCTGGACGTCCAACGCACTGCCGATCAAGATTGCGAGGGCAGACATCGCAGCACATTTCCGTGTGCCGGCGGGTCTCCTGTCGTCTGGGATGAAGTCTTTGAGTGCAAAAACTGGTGGTCCGGGCAGTGGACTGATGGGTGGTACTGCAAACATGATCGAAACAGCACGCAAGGCGCAGTCGGAAGAAATCGCGGCCTTATTTCCTTCAGTTTACTATCCAGAAGGCGGTCTGGGTCTGAGTGGTGGAAAGATCGAGCGTGTACCCCACAAAGCTTGGGGGTTCGATCCACAAGGCAACAGGGTAATGAAAAACCTGGGACCCGCTTATCACGAAGAGGTTGGGTGGGAAAACCCCGCCGATCTGGAGCGGTATTTCGGGGCTGACATCAACAACTTGTGGTCTGGGGTCTTTGGAGAGCAAGGTTGGTGTCGTGACGGTGGCACGGGAGACGCCCAAGGCTTTTCTCAGGTATCTGTCGTCGGGGGGATGTTCTACTGCAGGGTGGGAGGCTCTGGACTCGGACGGTCCAGGCTGTCTGACGGTGCGCCGACTGGCGCGTTGCAGGTGAGTTCGCTGGCAGCTCCAACCGGGGCTGGCGTCGGTGCTGGAGAGAGCGGCGCGTGGTTGAAGCATGGTCATGCTTCCACGTACGATGGAGACACAGGCGAGTGGGTCAAGCACGTTCCAGATCCGGTCGCACATTTGGGCGCGGCGCACGTTGGAAGCACCGGTGGCAGCGGGAGCGGGAGTTACACTGAAGTTGACGACAAGAATCCTCAGAAGTTGTTTTCTGACGACTACATCCACACTGGTATTTGGCCTCGAATGGGGTTGCCTGGCGATTACGTTGTGGTGTACGGGATGCCATTCCCTCTCGCGGGGGCGCACCCCGCCAAAACCCACGCAGCAAATCAGGATGGCGGCATCTCGAGCGCTGACCAGGGAAACGGTTATGACACCTGGATGAGCGAGACGGGCGCATACGCAAACGCTTCGGGTAACCGACTTCCTGTGGTTGCTGGATGCATGTTTGGCGACAAAGTCACAAAGGCAAAAGTCATCAACAATGGCGCTATAGGCGGTGATGGACCGAGTGGCAGAAGGTTCGGCTCTGTTGTTATGTGTCAAGTGCCACCACTGAGAGAGGGAGCCAGGGGTTCTTGGAAGCGCGTGTCTGTGGGTGTTCTGTTCAGTCATATCCCGTACGACTTGCAGAGCGTCTACTATGGCACCCAGATGTCGCTGGGGATGTTCGACTACATGAACGCGGACATCGGTGCGTTGATTGACGTGGAACCAGCACACGCCAACGTGGGTGCCCTTACGGGCTCTGCGGCGTCATCGCATGTTGCGGATTCGGCGTTCAGCAGTTTCGGCGGGGCATTCAATGGAAATGTGACTGCCACTTTGAGCAATCCAGTGTCGAGCAACGAATGGGACGTGTTCTGCCATTTCGGTGATCACCCTTTCATGGCCGTGTTGGGCTTATCGATCGGAAGAAAGGTGCACTGTCGCGTGCCTGTCCCAGTCGTGGTGGGTGGCCAACTGAGTGCGTCTTCTGGAAAAGGCATTGACTTCAGGTCACCGAGGTCGCGCATGGCTGTTGGCACGCAACATCTACCGATGGTGGTGGACTTTTACCTGAGCATTCGTCCGAACGCGCCGCAATACTCTCGGCTAACGGATAAAATTGTGGGAAGTGCAAATCGTGGGGCTGCACGTTCGGCTTTGTCGGATTATCAGTTGGAGAATCCGTCCCCTACGCGTGCAACGTTGAAGCTCAAAAGCCCCAGTCAAAAAGTCATCTTCACATATTTGCCAGATGCCTCCGTTGCGGCTTCACACGGGCTGATGAAATCCGTGCGAGCCCTGGGCTTGCTTGGAAATTTCGGATCAAGTGCACAGTTTTCGACACCGAGGTTGCGGCCGCCCCGAAATGCAGCTCTACTCTTCGAGGAGAAGCTTGGCGACGCGTTTGACGATTGCTACGTGAGCTCGCACGGAGATGGTGGTGGCTCGGGCTCTGGTACCGTCGGCCTACGTCGATTGTGTGCAGTCGGGGGATCTTTTGCAGGGCAACCGGGCATTTCTGGAAGCGCGATTGATGATTTGTCACTGGATGGTGACATTCGGGGTGTCATGCCACGAGACCGTGATGGCCAATACAAACAGCCTCATCCGGCGCGGTCCGACGTTTCCGAGCAAGTGTTTTCCCAACTGACACGACCACCCGTCCGTTTGACGTCCATCTATCCACGAGTCGGGAGCGCTCTTGGCGGCACTCGTGTGTTTTTGGAAGGCGAAATCCCGCTGATGTCTCGTGCTGAGCTTCACGGAGACGGAGGACCCCTTGCCTCTTTGCAATGTCGGTTCGGCGCTCTGGGCTCTGCTCCGGTCACGTGTGTCTCTGTGGACGCAGCGAAGACTTTTCCTGGTCCTTCAAACAAGCAAGGTTTTGTGAACACGGGCGAAAGTTTCATGGACTTCGAAGACGAGGATTTCCTTGGCATCGGCTTCGACGATGGAGGGTTTGGCGATGGTGGCGAAGCAGGAGCATTCAGTCGCGGTGGGTCCTTTGCAGCAGACGGAACACCCATAACAAGTGGAACACGCAATGATGTCGTGGGTGGCGCTGCGACAGGCGCGTCTACTCTTGTGGCGGGGGAAGTGTCTGCCTCCTCTCTGCTGGCTGGTTCTACGACGGGCCAACGCACTGGTCAGCCGATGAGCTACTTCAGAGTCAGTCTTCCAAGTGAAGTCAAGCGCGCAGCAACAGAGTTAGCGAATGCAAAGCAAAAGGACGCAACGGGCAGCACGAACGCGGAGTATCCAGATATACTCCCCGACAATGAAAATCATACCTTCACGTCTTGCTATTGCATGGCTCCACGCGCGCCGATCACTGATGCAAATATTCGTGTCACGGTTGGTTTTGCCGGCGAACCTCAAACACCACAATCCACGACCACGTCGGAAGCCGCACTGGACGTTGTCGCGGGGCTGTCCAGCACGGTAATGTTCAAGTACCACACACCCCCCGGACGTGTGAAATTTGTCGAACCGACATTCGGTGCGCAAGGCACTCTTGTGACATTGGCTGTGGAGGATTTGGAAGCACTTCTGGGGGCAATGAGTCGTACCAACACGGGCGTGTGCCGTTTCGGGGAAACTTTGGTTTCCATCGCACAATTCGATCCCACTTTCGGCGTTCGTTGTCGCGTACCAGCAGGCTTGAAACCAGGCACCATCTACGATATCTACCTTGCATTCGAGCCTGGCACCCACTACCTGGATTCGGTTTTTGGTGGTACGTTTCACGACAACCACCACTGGGATGTGAGTGATAACGCGAACATCGATCCGTACAAGACACTGGATCTGGATCACACGCAAGCTGGCGCGCGTCAAATGCAGACAGCTGGCGCTTCCAACAGCATGGGCATCTCTCCGAGTTCAACACCGCACCAAGCGCTGATGCTGGCCAATTCAATTCCATTCACGCTCGTGGCGAAAAATGCCTTCGAGGTCGTGCAGCCGATGACTTGTACTGTTGATTGGTCTGCAACCGATGAGGATCGCAACCGCGGGTTCGTGCGGATCCGAGGGAGCGGTTTCTTGCCAACCAAGCAGAGATCGTCTCGCCCTGACTTCATCAAGTGTCTGTGGAGTGCAAACGTTCACGACCAGGAAGGCAATGTGAAAACCACCAAACGCGTGTTCAGAACAGAACCCATTGTAAAGAATGCTGAATTACTGTTCTGCCCTATCCCAGTTGGGTTGTTGGGAGAGACCTGCTGCTGAAGTGCGGCGACTGTCCAGAGGCAGAAAGCGTGCCGAAGGGTGCTGTGCCGGTCGGCGCCCTGGTGACGGAAGAAGCACTTGGGTTGTCACCCCGGAGCCCGTGCAGCTCGGCCGACCACGGGTCACGAACAACGTGAAAGGTCGCTTCCTGCGGGCCCAGTGAGATGGACAGCGAATACCACGTCGTGCCAGAACCGATCCCTTCGTCACCGTCGTTTCCGACCAGGCCGCCCCGTCCACGGCCGCTTGGCGAGATCACTGAGGCCTGCAGCGGTGCGTCCATGGCGGCGACTTCTAGATCCCAATTCGTGTCCGTGACCGCACACTGTCTTTGTTGGCCATTTCTTCCATCGGCCGCTGACACAGATGATCCTGCAACAGACGCCGTCCAGTCACCAGAGCCAGCTTGCACCCCCGCACTGGAGTAGCGCAGGACAGCGTAGGCCAATTCGTCAGACACCGGATCCCGCTTAAGGACGACCTGCAAACGAGAACGCAGACGTGGGCCACCGCGTGCTCCAGAGCTCGCGGCCGGAGCTAGAACCTCAGCCAACACTTGCTCAGGCTGGCCTGTTCCGTCGTCACAGTTTCCTGTGCTCTTTGCTCCGGAGGAAGACGATGACGGCCACCTGGCTGCAAACTTGAATGTGAAGTGCAGTGCGATACCGTTCCCAGACCGGCGAAAGATGCTCGACCCACCCTGCTGCAGAGGAGTTCCACCAGCACCAGCCAGCTCTGCAGCGGCACCTCTACCGTGCCCACTTCCGCTGCCCGTCGTCTCGAACCATCCGAAGCCATTGAACACGATTCCAAAACGCTGCGCCCCCGGAAGAAACACACGACCATGCGCTTCCGTGGCATCACTGAGCCCCAGCTGGCTGTTTCCGTCTGCACCGTTGCCCGTGTTGCCCGTCGCACCCTGCGCAAGCGCGTTGGTCGAACCGCTGCTCACGTAGTGGTACCCACCAACAGTGCCTCCAAAGGCATCTGTGGCGTTTGCATGCGCGCTGCGAAGAGCCAGCTGTGCTTGCTGAGAAGCCAGGTTGCTGTGGGCGGTTGTATCAGCGAAGGAAGTTGTTCGCGCATATTGGATGTTCCCTGTGTAGTCCGTCATCAGCGGATATTCGGCACGATTCAGCGCTGCGATGACCTCCGTAACGAAAGTGGGGGATCTCTCACCGCCAACGTTTCCGAGAAACAGGAGCATCCGACCGCAAACAGCGGATAGCACCACCGAGAAGAAGAATGAAACGAACATCTTCAGAGCGACACTATTGGCTTTGATGCTTCGCACGTTGCTGCTGCCGAAGCAGCAGCAGGCCCACGCGGGCCTGAGCCAGGTTCTGTCACGGGACGTCTTCATGGGAACATCAAAATGCGTCCCCCAATGCGACCAAGGACGCTTGGTCTCAGCATTATGGAGGTGTGTTTATGTTTTGCCGGTTGCGTTTTTCCCGCATCCCGACACAAGGAACGCGTTTCGCGCATCCCATATTTGTCCTCGTTTCCTCTGGACTGCTCGAGTCTTGGTCCAAACTACACAATGTGCCGGCGCGACGCCCACACCGACACGAACTGCGTGCGATTTTCCAATCCGCGTTCCTAAAGGCTGGGTCTTGCTTTGTCGTGCCTATCCTTGGTGTTTTTGTTTTACGACGTCTGTGATGTTCGGTGTGCGTTCTTGATTATTGTGCAGTGCAGTTGATATAACACTCGTGGACTGCTTCCCGATCCTGTCTGTTTGTATATTTAAGGAATTGATGATCCTTTGGCAGTTACCGCCCGTCAAACTTGGCAATTGTTGTTGTCAGATGTTCGCCAACGTCGATTTGAAAACTGGGACAATAAAAAAACACGAATATTTTTCTGTTCAAGATGCAACTTCGCTATCGATATGTGATGTGGCCTGTGTTCCTATCGATACCGGCCTGGATTCGGTGAAAACCCGCTCGTGCCGTGTTCGATGTACATTTTCTGAATCAACGCAGCCAGCATCCGTGCGGATGGAGAATACAGATCCCCAACAATCGCAGTGTGCATTTGAGATTCGATACCATATTCGATATTTTGGCGATGTCAGATAAGGATAAAGTGCGGATAACAGCTTCGTATACTCGAGTTGCGATTTCGGTTTTCGCTCGCCACACACTTCTTAGCCAGGCTGGCGGAGTTCTCGGAAAAAAACGAGAAAGAGAACTCTACGCCAAATTCTCGCAAAATGATTCACTTGTCGAGGATAAGCGCTAGTCGCAAAGAGAAGACGCTCGACGGAAAAAAAAATATGCAGCCTCCACCCCGGTGATTTCGACGCGTCTCTCATCGTCTTGCAATTTTTCACACAGCTCGCTCATGCGCGAAGTCACGGAATCGAGCTGTGATGCAACGTCCAGATCGCTCAGCTCATATCAGCCCTTGCCAAATCACGAACCGCGCTACTACCCAAAATGCTGAGCGAAAATACAATATGTTCGCTGGTTGATGTTTGAAGAGACCTCGAGCCAGCAGGCCAAGCAGTGGAGTGCTGGCGCTCAAAAATCATGTCGCAACTAAAAATGTGCTTGCATGTCGCAACCCAAAAATCATGCGCTCGCGGCAGAAAACCTTGCCGCTGCTGCGCACACCAACGCTGGCAAAAAAAAACAAAAATAATTTCAGAGGGATGTGAAACATGTCACACACACTCCTTTCGGGAGGTGGGACTTCTCTCGACAGCAATTACGCGCATGAACAGAATATTGCCTCAAGGCCGATGGCCTCGACCCATTGTGTGCTTGAGCATGGCATGACTGGATCACAGGAAATTGGAGAGAGCACATGAACATGAGAAGAATCTTGGTGTAAGGAATTGGCCAGCTCGGCAAGAAAATCGTGACATCGAGCCGCAGAAGAGGCTGAAGACCAAAGATTAGGCGCTCAAGATAACTTGAGACCTCGCCTTCTGGCTGTTGCGTATGTGCTCACAAACGCCCTTTCATGGGGAGCTACAACTGACGAAGTTGTGATATGGCACAAGTAACCGTGCTGGGGTGCAGAAACGACAGTCTGCTGGTGCTGGATTACCCTTGAACGCTCGGTGCCAGTGCGCCTGCCCCTTGACCTCGGGACGCGTGGACGGTCCCTGTAGTATCTGCAGTTACTGAGATGGTGCAGGAAAGAACGACCGACTGACACGGACATGGCTGAAACTACAGCGTGTCTTGGGGAGGTTTTTACGAACCCTATGTTCAAATCAAATCAGTTGTCATTGCATGCAGAACCCACAGGAAGTCCTCAGACACAATTTGATTGCACCGCTATGTTCTCAAATTCGTTTCAGTGTGCCCACCATCAAGAAGTCGCGTTGTGTTGTCCACCCCTTGCTCACAGCCTCCGACGTCACCACCATTGTCTCTTGGACAGTAAACGATGGTAAGATTACTTTCAAACAATTTCTGGTAAGCTTACGAATGCCCAGTGAATGATCCACTACTGTGGGTCCGCCTTTCGGGTATCGTAGTTTCATCCACTAGCCGTCATCTCTGGCCCCCAACACCGCCGGCGTCACAAGATCGAACCAAACGATGAGGTGGTTCCAACAGCGCCACGCGAGTTTATGGTTTAGCCCAACGTGGATCTCGCCGATGGCTGATCAGGCTGCTAATCAGAAAATAGTTCCGCCTGAAAACGACGACAACTTTCTCGCAGTGATTTCAACTCTCAAAGGAATCCCGCTAAGCGCCAGTTCCACTGCCTCAGACCCTTGCCAGGATTCCACTACTAGCCCGCATCAATGCATCAACGCATCGATGTGCACGATGCGAACCTTCCAATACATAATACGAATTCGAAAACGTTGGATACTCAGAAGATGACAAGAACAGCTGGCTTTCCTCTGCTCACTCGCGCAAACACACGACTCTCTGCCCTCTGCCGGAGTTTCGTCGCCCTCTGCGCGGCCCGTTTCACGGGCCGAGCGTGAGCACCGCAGCAGACATATTGATGCGCAACTACAGCCCAGCCGAAACCACTCGGCCTTTGGTGCGCAACTACTCGGCCTTTGAGCTCTGCGACTCGTCACACGATGATGATGGTAGATATATTTTCGGTAGCGGACCCAGCATTGCTGCCGGGTCGTCAATTGGAGTCTTTGTTTTTGTCGTGCTAACTAACAGAGGATACAACTTACCAGGACACAACAGTAAAAGTTAAACTTTACGTCAACGTTTCAACCGCAAGATACAATTTGTTGGACTTCCAGTGACAAATCTCGTCCACACGCAAGCCGCCGCAGCGCGCGCTAACCAGATGCAGAAAAACTGTCAGTCGATGCCGATGCGGAGCATTCTACCCCTGCCTGCAAAAAGCGATCCAGCTGGGCTTGGATCGTCGATGCATGCAGATGCAGCGTGCTGCATGGCGTAAGATCAATCGCTGCGTGGCGTAATACGTACAATACATTTTAAGAAAACGTTCCACGATTATACTCGAGAAAAGCTCAGGCTTTCTGCACATTAAGGCTGCTGCTCTGAACAAGACTAAGGTGGACAAGGAGACGCTCTGACCACGAACACCTGCGGCTTTGCACTTGCGGCTTTGCAAGCCCTGCTTTGCAGCAGGCCTGTTGCCCTGCTGCGGGTGGTCGCCAAGAAGCTCAAGCACTCGTCCAAAATATTACACAACAAGATTCTTGGTCAGCCAAATCGAAATGCAAATCGAACGAAGATCACGATGACTTGTGTTGCAGCGATTGCATCGCTCAAAGAAATCCCGCTAAGCACCAGTTGAACTGCCTCAGACCGTCGCCAGGATTCCTCTACCAGCCCGCATCAGTGCGTCGACCGGCAAACCGCCACGACAATCAAACGAAGACCAGTGTTCCGAAACTGGTTTTCAGCAGCCACATCAGCAGTACTGAAAAATTAGCTCTCCCCCGGCCTCCTCCCTGACCGGACAGTACAGCCGCAACGTGGAATACACTGCCTGCAAAGCGATGCAGCATCCTCCATACATCGTCAGGAAAGCGAAGTACTTCGGACGACTCTTCCAGGCAAGTAGGACAGGAAGTTTCTGCACCGTCACCTCGTGCCGCAAGCAAAATAAGTCGCACGGAATCTCCAGAAACAGCTGCAACATGATGTTGAGCACAACCACGCCCGTGTCGGGAGCCGGATCTGCCGCGGTGGGCCGGCCGCCGACCAACAGCGTAAGCACTGCGGCGGAAATCATCGTGGAGTACTCCGACATGGTCTCGATCGCCAGCGCGTGGCACTTGAAGCTGAGCATCTCCTTGCTTTCGAACATCAGTGGCCTGTCCCGTTTGTACTCGAATGCCGCGGTATGCTCTTCCGGGAAGCCGGCCGCCTTGTCGCGTTTACCCATCGCGCACAGCACTGGATGGATCAGCACGCGACGGATCCCTTCCTTCACGTACAACCAACACTTAAAATAGAACTTGTCGCGACCGCCTGCCTTCGTCCGCAACGCGATCTCCGTGAACATGATGACGATATTACGCGCGACGCTCAGGGAGCCGCTTCGGATGGCTGAAAATACTGAACAAAAATTCTACGAAAACAACGAACGATCCAAAATTCCCGAAAACCGATTCAAGATGCCGTTGAACCACGTTCAACTCCCCCCAGATCCAGCACGGACTCCATGACCCATTCAAGCAAGCCCGCCCCAGCCGAGCCTCTCCAGGCTCCAGACTTCAGCAGTTTCCTCCGAGCAAGTTCCAGCAGACCCTGAAAAACGCAGCGGTGCAGACGGGATCGTTCATTGTCAGTAGCATGCCTATGACCGTGCTGC
>JACLAC010026533.1_pt1 | contig 12072 bp, 9 predicted proteins | sample 8027881 | NCBI WGS metagenome assembly JACLAC01 (sample SAMN15725517, study PRJNA655200) | protist metagenome | isolation source: fluorescence activated cell sorting (FACS) single amplified genomes of... | place: Spain: Blaines Bay Microbial Observatory, Mediterranean Sea | collected 2016-01-19 | reverse complement strand
GGAGGTAATTATGGATTTAGAAGAACAAATAATATGATACCTTTTGTTTATAATTGGTCATGTGGTATTAATTACGTACATAACGATAAAATAAAGTTTGATATTCATTTTAAAAAAATATTTCTAAATAATATTGAGGCAGTACATTATGTTAACGATAGTCAGTCTTGGATTGACAGTGAGATATATAAAAAAATAACCAAGCATAGATATAGTTCTTATATTAGTACAGGTATTAAACTATCTTACTAGTGGGCGCCGTCAAGTTAATGGAACAGCAGGCATAAGGGAGCTTAAATATTTTATTGAATTACGCTGCTAATTTTATATCTATTTGTGCTTGATAAGCTTGCCATTCATTAGAGTAAATAGCACTCCTTACTTGCAATAAGTTATGAACATTACCTCTAAGCCACTGCATTTTCTGCTTCCGCTTAAAGCGAGGATTAATTTGAGACTCTACATTAGCTTCTGCAACATTGCTTGTGTAAGGTAAATTATTTGTTTTTCTAGTCATGTAATTGACTAGCTTATCAAGGTTGTTGGTGAGATAGCCTATTATAAAATCTACTTTAGACAATTTAGAATCGTCATAACCATCGCATACTAGGTCATTTCTGAGTTTTATTAATTTTTCTATAGCTTCACTATGTTTGCCATGCCACACTTTGAATTTAGAAGATTTAAGCTGGTCCTTGTAATCAGGTAATAACCTTATAGCTCTATCATAGAATTGTCTAATATGGAACCAATCCAATATTTTATTGATCTTTTTGCAGTAAGGCTCTAAATAGTCAACAACGCTCCAGCAATTCGCTGCGCCATCACAAAAAGCTGTGATGATTGTATTTTTTGATAGACCTTCTTTTTGCGCTGCTTTTAGTGTCAATTGATTAATAGTGCTGCCTTGATCCTTGAGAGCCGAAGCGGCAACATGTTTGCTTTTTATCTCATTTTTATCTTCACTCACGTTGCGGTATGACTCAGGACTGTACACTGTTGAGATCATTGCTTCAAAACTCTGCTTGTCTTTACCTTTATCCCTGATGTGACCACCATCTACCTGTAAGTACAATTCTTCCGATTCTTTCTTAATTTCTACTACCTCCTCAGTTTTTATAGAGTGCAATATCTCTCCTATTTTATTTGTAGCTTCTGCTATTTTTACATGATTGTTTACAGTTCTGCTACTACAACTAAACTTTGTAAGTGATATCTGAGCGTCTTTATAAGGCATTTTAGATCCTAAAGTTGCCTGTATTTTTATCAAGTCAGGATGCACATTGCTTCCAAAACGTCCATGTATTGTTGGCTTTGATTGCCAACTACATTTACATGAGTATCCTTGTGCTTTTACTCTATGATCACTCAATGATGCATGAAAGGATACTGTATGCTTACCATTTTTCATAGCTTTTTTGCTACACCTGCCACATACTCGATCTTCTTCAAATAACAGGCTACACTGCGTTGGTATATAATTATTTTGTAGCTCTCCTATTATTGACACTTGTTCAGCATGATTAAATCCTACCTCCATCAGGCTTGTTGGCTTCTTTATTTCTACTGATTTGATGATAGATTCTTCTATCACTGCTCCTTTCTCTCTTCTTCTTACTATAATTTCTAGGTCCATTTTTCTTCGCAATAATTAGTTTATTTCTTGCTCTATTTTGTACTCATTTTATCTCCATGATCAATAAAATATTTAAGCTCTCTCTAAGCGTTGAACCACGATCTTGTCGCCTTCTCTGAGGCGGCCTAGTAACTTATTGAGCTGTGAGCGGTTGTCTTTAACGCCTAAAACTTTTTCTTGGTAAATTTCATCGCAGCCATATTTTTGTAATTTTTCTAGCTGAATATCTAGGCTCTGATCATTTTTAGAAACTCTTGCATAACCAAAAATCATAAATTCCTTAAAAAACTGTTCCAAAAAGGTAAATGATAGTGTAATTTTAGTAAAAATCAATTGGGAATACTTTTGGGACGGTTTATGGGTAGAAAATATGCTGCAAAAAATATCTGAGAATTGGGACACCAGAAACACTAGTTTTTGGAATTATTAGTATGAGCAGATTAAAGATATTGTCAGAAAATGATTTTGCTAAATTATATGGATTGCCAAAATTAAATCATGAAGAGAAAAATCATCTGTTTGTTTTGGATGAATATGACAATAAACATTTAAGCAAGATTGATGATTTAGCAATCAAAGTAAATTATGTTTTGCAACTAGTGCTTTAACCTCATTGTAATGCGGGGTATAGTTTCTTCAGCTTCACTCTTGCATTTTGTGAATCAAATTCCCAATCTATTTTTGCATTACTATTATTTCGCTTATTTTTCTAAAAGTTAGTTTTTTCTATAAGCATTTCTTTGGTCCCGATACGATCATTAATGCACTGCCTTGACAATACACTTAATTCTATTTCTGCAATATTTAACCAACTCCCATGAACTGGCGTGTAATAAATATCTAGCTTTGAAGCTATATGTCTAGCCACCTCTGGTTTATAGGTTTTGTATAATGATCCTAATTTATGAGTATTCAAGTTATCTATCACTAATTTAATTTTTTGAGCTTCTGGAAAATGCACGAATACAAGGTCATGCATTAACTCTGCCCAGTCCTTTGCTGTTCTTTGGTCTGTTATTTTTATATCCCTCCAATTAGTATGTGGGGCGTACAGCATAAATATATTAGCAGTACCATTTCTTTCGTATTCAAAATCATACTTCTCATAACTCCCTGTTTGAGATGGTATAGGAGCTCTAACCTCTTTTGTTAATTGCTTACTTAATTCGTCCATAGTAACCAAAGGTTCATCAATATTGATGGGTTCTTGATATAGATCAAGTATCTTTTCCATACCTGCTACAAAGTCTGCATCTTCCTTTGGTGCCACACACCACTGCTTTTTAAGCCACGGCTTAAGTTCATTTTTTTTAAACTTTGCCTTACTGTTTCTTTCGCGATAGAATCCACAATATCTAGCTCTACTAATTTATCCGCCATTAGCTGCAAAGTCCATCTAGACGCACCGTTAGGAGCTTCACTGCATGCTATTTTGATAAGTTTTGCCTCTTTTATACCATCTAATTTTCTAGCTTTTCGATTTATCTGCTTCTTTCTATTAATTGCAGCTTCCAGACCCTCTTCTACAAATCTTTTTCTAGTCCTTTCTATGGTATCTACTGATATATTTAATACCTTTGCTATCACTGTATCTGTCACCTTCTTTTCTTTGCTTTGATCAATATTTAATAATATTTGCGAATGAAGTCTTATAATTTTCCTTCTTTTCCCCTTCTTGACCATATCAGATAACATTACTCTTTCTTCTTCTGTTAAGATAACCTTGTATTTTATAGCCACAACCAATTTTAAAAATGTTTTAGCTAATTTTACACTATACTTAAAATATATAAAACACCGTATTTCTATGAAGTTGAAACACTAGGATATTTTAAAGTTGGACAGTATTTTTATAATTTCAAGCAAAAAGAAGTTGAAGAAGATATTAACTTCATTGCTGAAGTTTGCTTTAATGGCAAAATCAAGAGAGGGCAACAGCTCAGTAAACGGCAGCATTACAATAACAAGAATGCCATATTGGAGAAATATCATATGACTGATTATGGCAACATTATGGATATTGAGTTGGAGAAGTATTTAAATGGATTGACGAAGCAACACTGTGTTCCGAGATATTTATTCGATTCTGTTTTGGATTATCTGCATTCGAGAAAAATAATCAGACCATCATATTACAAAATGCAAGATCTGGTGTCTTCAGCAATCGCTAGAGAGAAGAAGAGAATAAGTAACAAGCTCTATCTTATATTGGACAACTCGGTGAGGAAAGCGTTAGATGAGCTGTTAGAGTTAGATGATCTATTTTATAAATTAAGCATCGTCAAGTCAGATCAAAGGGACTTTACAACTCATGAGATCAGAAAAACTGTTGAGAAGAATCAGTTGTTAAGAGATCTATATCATCAAAGTGTTGAGGTGATTGAAAAACTAGGGATATCACAGCAGAATGTCGATTATTATAACTTGCTGGTCAATCAATATAGTGTTTATAAATTGAAAAATCTTAGCGATGTAAATCTGAAGAGGCTGTATTTACTGTGTTATGCGAATAACAGGTTTCTAAAGATCAACGATCATCTAATTGCAAGCTTTATGCATAAGGTCAACAAATACATGAAAGAAGCTGATCTTTATCAGAAAGAAGAGATATATAAAGAAAAGCTGAAAGATATTGAGAATCGCAAATTAGCTGCCAAAGCTTTATTGTTGTATACCAATAAAAAGGTAAAAGATGAAGAATTGAGACCGAACGCTTTTAAAGTTGTTGAAGAAAAGAAATTCAAGAAATTTGCCAATGACATTGCAAGCCTTAATTTAACGCCAGATTATTATAAATGGAAATATCACAGCAGGATGTCATCAGCGATAAAGCTGAATATAAGGCTTGTTTTTAAGATTATAGATTTTGCAAGCACATCGCAAGCTCTCAATGATGCGATAAAGTTCTTTAAAAAATATATAGCAAGCAACAAATCATTCTCTGATTACAAATACGAAGAAATTCCAATATCTTTTATCCCCAAAAAGATTAAGAAATACACCATAAGCAAAACAAAAGTTGCTAAGAAAAAAGTTTTATCAGTTGACGCTGACAACTATGAATTTGCTCTCTATTTAGAAATTGAGAAAGGACTCGATAAAGGAACTGTCACCGTTAAAGACAGCTTTAACTACAAATCGCTTGATGATGAGCTTATCGATTATGCATTATGGAGAAAAGATAAGAAAAACCTTATTGATGCTGTCTCTGATCAATTAGTAACAACAGATTTTGACAAATTAATGAGGACATTTGAGGATTTGTTAGATAATCGCTATAAAGAGATCAATAAAAGAATCAGTGAAGGAGGAAATGATAAAATCAAAATAAAGCACAACAAAAAAGGAGAGGTTTTACGGTGGAGGTTGCCCTATAAAAAGGCTGATGATGCGACTAATAATCCTTTTTATGCCAATATGAATCTCCTTGAATTGGAAGAGGTTATGAGATTTACAAATCATAAAGTCAACTTTATGCAACATTTTACTCACGTGATTCCCACTTATGTCAAGACTACGGCAAATTACTCATCTGTGTCAGCTTGTTTAGTTGCAAAAGGAACTCGCAGCGATATTAACAGAATGAAGGATATAAGCGATATCAATGAACAAGAGCTTATCTCAACTTATAATAATTATGTGAGATATGAAACTCTAGTCAAATCTTGTGATGAAATAATCAATGAAATTGCTAAATTTCCAATCTTCGTGAAGTATAATCTGTCAGATTATGGTGTTCATGCTTCCATTGATGGACAAAAATTAGAAACAAAATACAACACAATTAAAGCAAGACATTCTAAAAAATATTACGGATTAGGCAAAGGCGTATCAGCTCTGACATTGTTTGCAAACTGTTTGCCATTATGCACTAAAATCATCGGAGCTAATGAACATGAAAGCTATTATTTATTGGACTCCTTAAAAAGCAACACAAGCGATGTTGAGATCTCAAGGATATCAGGAGATATGCATAGCGTAAACCGAGTGAACTTCGCTCTCCTACATATGTTTGGCTACAGATTCATGCCAAGATTTACGAAACTCGACCAAAAAGCTCAAAAAAATTTAGTATGTTTTAAAGATCCGAAGAAATATCAAAGATTCATCATTAAACCAAACAGAAAGATCAATAAAGAGCTTCTCAAAAAAGAATGGGATAACATTTTACGTATCTTCGTCACTCTTGCGATGAAGAAAAATACACAAAGCAGAATAGTGCGGAAGTTATCATCATTTAAATCAAACGAAACATTAAAAGCGTTGATAGAATTGGACAAAATAGTGATGAGCCTCTATATTCTGGACTATATCGATGATGAGCAAATGCGTAAATCGTTGCATCGTTCATTAAATAGAGGTGAATCATATCACCAACTGCGAGCATCAATCGCCAAAGTCAGTGGTCGAAAATTAGCTGGAAGAGATGAAATAGAGCTTGTGATTAATAACGAATCTGCTAGATTTATTGCGTTATGTATTATTTTTTACAATGCATCTCTGTTAACAAGTTTATACGAGTTTTGCCTAGCAAATAGTATGCAAGATGAGTGCAAGAAAATAATCAAGCTCTCACCAGTTGCATGGCAGCATGTAAGTTTAGTTGGCAAATATGAGTTCAACAGAGATGAATACGATGTAGTTGACTTAACAAAAATTGTAAATGATTTTACGAAGAACTTAAAAGAATATTTGGAATAAGCAATTGGGAATAGTTTTGGAACAGAAATGGCAATTATGAAATTAGAAGTACGCTGAAAACGCGATATCTATACCTTTTTTTGAAATCGGCTTTTTGAAAAAAGTTCAAAATCATATCGCCTAACAGCCCACTACACCCTACTTGTAGAAAATAGGTGAAAATTTTTGGTCTTTCTGACTTGAATCCTCAGAAAGGAATTTACTAGAGTTAGAAGAAAAATGGGGCAAAAAGTATCCCATAGTAATCAAATCCTGGAATGAAAATTGGGAACATTTATCTGTATATTTCATGTATAACAAGCTTATAAGAAAAATAATTTATACTACTAATATCATTGAGGGAATGCACCGTATTATGCGTAAATTTACCAAAACTAAAGGAGGATTTACTAGCGAAATGGCTCTTCAGAAAATGATATATTGTGGAATTCAGGCTGCTAGCAAAAAATGGAGTATGCCACTTCCTGATTGGGCTTTAACTATATCACAGCTTGACATTATGTTCCCTGATAGGTTAGAATTGAATATGAATAAAAAATATGATTTTTCTGTTGTTGAAAAATTAGCGTGACACAGTTGAGTCAACACTCCCGAGGCATTCGAAAAATATTAATGAGATACACATCATTAGCTGGGATTAAACAATCAATATCTCCACATAAACTAAGGCATTTTTTATTTACATGGTTAAAAAACAAAATATTGATGATGCCCTTATACAACCATATTCAGGACATACTAAAAGAGATTCTTTAGAAATATACTCAAAACTCAGCCTATTTGATGCACAAGAAAAATACAATGACGTTATAGTCAAGTTCCCAGTCTAAATGAAACTTTTGCGTTACAGCTCAAGTCCCTTAGCTGAACCCCTTATACTTTTGTATTTTTAGACAACCCCATAATAATTTTAAGGCATTCTTGGATCACACATTTATACGAATATAATAGTAATCTTTTCCATAGCAGATGCTATTCAACCCCCACCTCAAATACACGATAATGTCATGCATCGCTAAGCATAGTCATACCATTCGGTATATAATACTCCATTCCTGTCATACTAAGATTATATCCTTCATCACAAAATGTGCTAGTGCTGTTATGATCGCTATTATTTGCATATACTTGGCACATTATTATTGAATCAACATTTATATCACCCTCAGATGTTCCTGGCTCATCAACAATACCAAGTACAATTTTTACTAGTTCTTTTGCACCATCATTTAACATCTCTACTGCAAGGTTAACTCCTTCATATGTGTAACTATTGCTTGTCATAAAATATGATGTAATGGTTCCCACAGGTATTGCATATGCCATTGTGGCTATACCTCCTGTATATAGGAGTCCTGTGGCAACTGTATAACCAATGGATTGATGTACTGTATGGGATAGCCCAGCTTTCTCTATATCTTTAAAAGCATTATTTAACGACAATAAAGATTTGTCATATTCACCTTGGTATAGTAGCTTAAATGGTGATAGGAATTTTAGTGAATAACAATGACTCTGAGATAATCCATTTATTCCATTATGGATGTGACATAATAACTCTAATGCATCAGCTGTAACTTTGATAAGTTTATCTACTCCATGACGAGCATGCTCGTTGTCTAACTGATTATACGAATTAATTATATTATGAAGTCTATATTCAAGATTTTGCGCAATGCTTCTAGCTTGATGTAGCTGCATTGCATTGGTTGCTAATTGTAGTGATAGATCAGGGTTGTAGAAAAAGTAACGACTCCCATCCTGACTATTAAAATCTTCTTCTCCTATGGAGAAGCCAATTGCCTGTTTAATGTTATTGCTGTCAGATGGTAATTTTAAAACTAATTCAGTTATGTCTTGTTGTGCTATGTGACTGTTTATACCGTATCCAACACCTAGTAACTGAGTAACAATCCCTGCATTATCTCCTTCATTTACACTATCAATTCTTTTTAATTGCCCTGTGAGATTAGACAACTCATTATCTATAGGGATTATAGCTGTAAGCATATTAGAATTAAAATGGTAAGCGTCTTGAAGATATTGAGAGAATACTATTTCTCGTTTTTCATTTACAATAGTGCCTATATAGAAAGACTCTATAGTTACTCTAACCATTTGCACACAATTATCATAGTTCTGATGATTAACAGCAGTATCTCTTGGACTAAAACCTTTCTCCATCATAACATCATCTATGTTTTTCCCAAGGTAAGAGGGATTGTTATCTAAGGTATCTATATATGAATAATCTATTTGATTTAGAGCTACATTCTTCTTAATCAATAAAACAGTTAGATGACCTTTGTTCATAATGGGTATTACTAAATTCGCACTACTTGTTATTAAGATATTTTCTAATTTATTCGTAATACTCGAATAATCTATTATCTCTGTAATATCAACGACTATATTATTATTTTGAATCTTATTCTTGGTGAGTTGCATCAATAAATTAGCATTTGCAACATCTATACCGTTCTCTGGATATATAATATCCTTTTCTGCACCACGTAAAAAATAACGTTTGAATAAAGAGCCGACGACAACAGTGGCTGCAACACCAAACGATATTGCTTGAGCATTCTGACTCATATAGCTATATATAGACCATGGCATATCTTCTGTTTGTGTGCTTTTTTCTGCGGTCTGCGGAACCTCTTGTGTGCTCTTTTCTGCGGTCTGTATAGCCTCATCTCCTTGTTTCACTAAAAACAAACCAATTTGGTTTGGTGCAAGTTCTTTAAACCGCTTATCAGCTGCATCTGCAGATTTATTTTTGATTTGTTGCTCTTGCTCTATTCCTTCTATCTGATCAGCACTTCCCCCTATATCTTGATCTTTTTGATCAGCTGCTACCATTTGAGTATTATAGACACTCAACTCAGTGTTATCATCATTATGTACATTACCTTGTACGGTAGAAGTCAACCTATCTTGTGTTTTCTTTACAGGAGCAGATTTGCTATTTACCATCTTTATCATTATTTCTGGTTTTAAGTGCATTGGATCAGACAAATCAGTGTCAAATATAGCTACATTAAACTTTGCATCATTTGCAATTACTGTAACAGTACTCTTATTTTCAGCTTCGCCATCCTTGATTACTGTATCAATACTCTCCTTTTCAATTTTATACCCTATCTTGTAAAGTCCCTTTTCCATTTGGAATATGAGTTCCTTATATAATTCACTTGCTACTTGAGTTGCAGTTTGTTGTGTTGTTAAGCAGACTTGTGAAGTTATTAAAGAATCTATTAAACGCTTATCACCAAATTTGTATTGCGAGTATTCATCAGTTTGATTATCCAATAATTCTAAAAATTGTTTTAATTGTAATGGTATTTCTTCTGCAAACTGTCCTATACCATGCATTTCTAGTACATTATGCATTTTTTTTACATCTATATATCCTGCGGATGAAAGATAATAAATGCTTATGTTATCATCATTAATATCGTTTAATTTAATGTTCATTTTATTTGTATCAATAAATTGACAACACTCACTATTGCTTTCTAAAAACGAAATCCCTTGTTGTAGTATAAAATCATTTTGACTTGTACTTTTATCAGCAATTACTCTCACAGTATATTTACAATATTCGGAATAATTTCTAAATATGTTTCGGATTTCTAAAAAAGTTTCTCGATAATGGTAATCATTCACACCCGTTAATGGCTCAATTAGCTCCACAGCTTTGAATGCAATATTATTACCAATATTTACTTCAACAAGTATTAGACCTAGATTAAGGGTATTATGAGAGTAGTATTTAAATAGTGCTATGCAATAATTATCAATCTTTTTTTCATCGTCTTTACTGTTGTGTTTTAATATTAGATCTGGCAAACTAGACAGTTCTCTGATTTCAGAAACCGAACATACAAGGATAGATTTATTATAAATCTTATATAAACTACCATCTTCGTTCATAATTAATGACGTTGTGTCGCTTAATTGCTCAAAAGACACTTTTTTATCTTGTACCATCTGCTGTCTCCATAGATCCACTATATTATCTAGTCTCTTTTTTTGCAAGAATTCTCGTAAACTAACTTTTTTATAAAGTGGGGGATTTTCTGGTTGTTCTTCTAGATATTGTTGACTTGAGGACTGATCGTATTTTCTCATTGTTACTGTTTCCTCCTGAGCATTTTCTGTATTAGTAAAAGTATCCGTAGTAGAAACCTTCAACATCTTAGCTGACAAAGGATTAGCTTGGGCAAGTGCCATATTTATCTTTGTTTCTCTATTTAATGTTTCTACAATATCTACAACACCATCGCTGTAATCAGCATGCTCATTTTTAAAAAGAATTGCATGCAACTCTTTGTTTCCTTCAGTATTTGTGGCATGGAATAAAAATTCTTTTAACAATGTTCGATAAAGACTTAAAGTAGTCATATCTTCTTCAGTGTGTTTATCACAAACTGAGATTGTTTCTATGTTTCTCAAAATATCTTTAATCCAATCACCTGCCTTACTTTTAAGAGTTTCTTGCATATAACTTCGAATCTTGCCTTGTTCTTCATCAGTTAGTTTAGTATCTCCTCGAACTTGGTATTCTAGATTGAGCTCTTCTGCTTCATTGAAACTTTCTTCATTTATTAAGTCTATATGTTGCTGTCTTAATTTGCTAGCTCCATTATCATAAGTTTTTTCTAAAAGATTTTCATTGTCAGCACTTTGTTTTAAAAATTGCTTTCCATTCTCTGCTGTAATTGCCCCACAAGAAGATATATCATTCTGCTGCTTCTTGGCTGATATTTTAGATATATCTATTCTTGAGCCCAATTCTAGCTTTTGAATAAGTGTACCTAGCCTCTGATTTGCATAATTTGCTATCCCGCCAAATGGCTCATATACTTCTACGATAATGGAAGAAATTTTCTCTTTCTCACATTGTAACTCTAAAACGCCTAAATTCCAGTGTGATGGACTTGCATGATATGGGAATAATATTAGATGACTCTCTATTTGATCTACATCTTGTTTTTTATTATATTCCTTAATTTGATTAATGGCCTCTTTAATCTTATCTACCGCTTCTTCTCCAGTATAATCAATCTCACCTAGTATACTAACTGAATATCCGCGGTTATTTTTATATAGAGAACCGCCCTTTGAAATTATTGCAGATTCTTTATTTGGCGTCATCTTATTAAAAATAGAAGCGATAGGACCATCTTGGGTTTGGAAGGTTATGTCCTCTGTTTTTTTGATATAATTTTCCCATATTTTAACTATATCATTCCCTCTATATAGAAAATTTGTATTTGGCATAATTTATTTTTACAACTTAGTGTTTCAGTTAAGCTCCAGCGTGATAATCTATATTTTAGCTTTACACGTCAAGTTCTTTTTTTTAATTTATTGATTTCTTCTTGAGACAAGCATGTTAACTTCGATATTAATACATGATCGAATCCTTGATTCGAAAGCTTTTTCGCTGTCTCTATAGCCTCTAGATTTTTTGCCTTCTTCTCTACCTTCAATTTTGCCCTCCTCAAATTTTTTCCTCAAAGCACTTTCTTCAGCACATAGCCATTTTAGGCTACCCTCATACGCAGGGCAATTGCATGAAATTTTTAATGTGTACATGTAAAAATTTAGTAGGCTGATAGCAAAAGAAAATCATATATACCCCTCGCGAATCAGTTTACAGCCTTTTTGATGTGAACGTTGACTGGCCCATGTTTTGTATACCAAAAAAGATTACTAACATTTGTTAC
>JACLAC010018744.1_pt1 | contig 12076 bp, 3 predicted proteins | sample 8027881 | NCBI WGS metagenome assembly JACLAC01 (sample SAMN15725517, study PRJNA655200) | protist metagenome | isolation source: fluorescence activated cell sorting (FACS) single amplified genomes of... | place: Spain: Blaines Bay Microbial Observatory, Mediterranean Sea | collected 2016-01-19 | reverse complement strand
GGAGCGGGAGCGGGAGCAGGAGCAGGAGCAGGAACCGCGAGAGGCGCGGCTGCTCCAGCTGCGGCAGCGGCGCCGCCCGTAATGAGGCCCGGGAAAAATTTGTTCAGCGAACTTGATGACGCACTAGCTGGCGCGGGTCTCGGTGTCGGCGCAGGAGCAGCAGGGCGAGGCGCAGAATTGCCGGCGCCCGCAAAGAGTTTGGCGAGAGGGTCGCTGGCCGGAGGCGGTGCGGGAGCGGAACGGGGCTTGCCCGCGGCCGCGAAGAGCTTGGCGAGCGGGTCGTCGGCTGCAGGGGTCGCCTTCGGAGCCTCCTTTGGCTTCTTGAGGCCAGGGAAAAATTTCGCGAGGAGTAAAGATTTGAACGCAATTTATTTATTTTTTTCCGTACGATTTCTAACGCAATTCATTGCGTACGCACGCAGACAGACAGACAGGCACACTCGCATTTAATAGTTTAGATACTGGGGTACATACTCCACCAACATGGTACTATGCATAGGAGTTACACCTGGTACTTAGTAAGAATAACCACAATTTCTTCTGAAATTAAAAATTTAAAATATATAAAGGAAGAAACAAAAAGAGGAGTTGAGAGCGATGGCTCACTTTACCTCTCTGACGGCGCCGCTCCTCACCCTCCTCTTGACCTTGAGCACGGCGCTCCGCGTCACGCCCCGGGGTGGTAGCGGTGGCCCAACCTCTCTAAGCATGAGCGCAGCAAAATCTAGTTCTCCTGGTTGCGTCGACACTGCGGGTTGGTTCAGCGAGCCGTACGGCTACACCTGCGAGGACTACGTTACGCGCGGGTGGTGCCGGTCCGGCTTCGTCGAGCAGTCGCCGCGCGGCATCTTCATGGGTGGCTTGCCGTTCAACTTTCCCGAGGACAACTGTTGCGCGTGCGGCAAGGATCCAGCTTCTCTGGCGGGGTTAGATCCCGAGGTTGGCCCGCCCAAGCCGGCATTCAACGTCACCAGTGCAGGGGCCCACTTCTTGCAAGAGCTCAACACGTGCCTTGGGTTGCATTCCTGCACGTCCTGCGGCGCCTCGCCGAAGTGCGGCTGGTGCGCGGGGCCTGCCGGGCGGGGCGGCGACCAGAATCGCAAGGGTCGCTGCGTCGCGGGCTCGTCGCAGGGCCCCGCAATGCTGGGCGAGACGAACGTGGCGGCGGAGCTAGACCGTATGGGTTGCTCCAACTGGCACTTCGCCTTTTGCCCCAACGTCAAGTGCGAGGACTACACCTCCTGCTCCGCCTGCGCCGCCGACTCGTATTGCGGGTGGTGTAGCGCGACGTCGACGTGCATCGAGGGCGATGCGCGCGGGCCTCTTGGCCCGGGCCATCCTTCAGAAGCCGAGGATGCGGATGCCAAGCTGCGCCTGGGCGGCAGCAGGAAAGATAAAGATGAGGAGGAGGAAGAAGAAGGAGGAGGAGAAGAAAGGCCCGGGCGGCCGACTCACTTTGACGTCTGCCCCCGCGGATGGATCGCCTCGCCGGCCCCGCGCGGCATCTCCGTGCAGGGCCTCCGTTCGGGGCCAGGCTCCTTCGCGTACGACGGCGAGCGCGTCCACGCCATCCTCTCCGACCTGTGCGCCGCTGAGAAGGGCGGTGCCGAAACCGGGGACGCGAGCAGCAGCGGCAGCAGCGACGTCGTGGAACTGGCGCAGGCAACGAAGCAGTCGCCGCGGCGGCAAGCACAACTCCAATGGGAGTCGATGGGGCTGCACCCGGGGAGCAGTCAGGTGTACTGGGAGAAGAGCTGTGCGCCGTGCGAGGGCGAGTACCCCAACTGCGACTGCGAGCTCTCTGCTGACCGGCGGAAGCGGCTGCTCGACGCGGCGGCAGTGCCCAAGAGCCCCGTCCAGAGCTACCCGGACGATGAAATGCCGGCATGGGCGCGGGAGAACCACAAAGAGGGCCCTCTTCTGCCGATGGAGCTGCTGCGGCCGTACTTCCTCCCCGACGACCCGCGCGCCATGACGGGTCCCACGGGGCCCGAGATGCCAGGGCCGATGTCGCGCAGCGACATCAAGGGCGCCCAGCTACGCGCTCAGGCCGCTGGCAGGGCCGTCGCCGAGGCGGCGGTTGCGATGAATCGCACAGTATCTATGATGAACGCTGCCGCGGTGGCCATCCCACAAGACGTCCCGCGGCAGGTGCAGCTGCGACGTCTCTACGCGACGCAGAAGGGCGACATGGAGCGTGCGCAGCTCCAGTACAAGAAGGCCATCGCCTCCACAGCGCTGCGTCCCTTCATGCCATTTGGGACCGAAAAGAAGGAAGAGGAGTGGTCCGCTGCGCTGCGCAGCGAGGCCGACGCCGTAGACATTCTCGAGAAAGCTAATGAACGCGGTGACGGGCCCACTGCAGACTGGGCGGAGCGGCGCCTCGACGAGACTGCAGATGCGGTGAGCGAGGTGACCCGCGCTCTGGGCATCGCCACTGGGCCTGACGGGTCCCCGGAGGGCGAGTGGCACTACGACAAGCTGGCCGACACCCTCATGCTCCACGGCGCCGTGATGCAGGCCGCCGATGCTGTGCTGGTGGATGCCAACCAGGAATGGGATGGCTCCGGCTGCAGCGATCCAGGCACTTCCCGGACCGAGGACACGTGCGGCCGTTGCAGTAACCCGAACCTCGTCTCCGCGACTGACTGCGTCGCCCGAGGCACTTGCTCGTCCTGCTTGGCGTGTGACACATACATTGACAGCATCAAATGCCAAGAGAATGGCCAGTGCCAGAACTGTCGCTCGGAGCTGTCCGCCACGACAGAACAGGCTTGTGGCTTGTGCAGTAACCTAGCCTTGAAGACCGCGGGCGAATGCGAGCAGGCCGGCACCTGCCTCTCGCCCGCCGACGTTGCAGGAGTCACTGCGCGGGCCGACTGCGCAGACAGCTGGAAGGCCAACCGGTGGGCCGAAGGCGTGTGGACGGGGCATGCCAAGGCGCCTGACAGCACAGGCGTGACGAGTCCAGGAGAGTGCGACAGTAAGCGCTACACAGCAAACGTATGGACCGCTTCCATCTGGACGCCACCTCGGCTGCCGCCCGCCAGTGAAGAAGAGGAGGAAGGGATCGATGGACCGACCAGGAAGCAGCGTGCCGAGCTCGCCGTGGCCATCAAGGCATCAGCCGCGAAGATTGCCACTGCGCTCCGTGGGCACAGTGAACACGGCGGGATCGGCGCAGGCGCGGCGGCTGACTTGGACGACGAGGCTCTTCGGGCCCTCGGGTCGAATCCAGGTGGCCCCGGCATGGTGTGTGATCCCGACCGCGCGGAAGATGAGTGTGGCCCTCGCGAGTTCTGCAATGGGCAGCATGAGGGTGGCGGGTCGCCCGTCTGCGAGTGCGGCCCGGAGTACATCGGCGCAACATGCGAGGAGTGCGCAAAAGGCCACCATGAAGAAGGAGAAGTTTGCGTAGCCAACTCCCCCGCGTTTTGCGCCGCGATGGACCCGCCGCAGCTCTTTTGCCCGCGCGACGAGGGCTGTCGCGCCGTCTGCGATGGCGATGCGGGCTGTGCTTACCACGAGAATACTGGCTTTGATGTGCAGGCAGTCGCTGAGGGCGGCGGGAAGAAAATTGTCCAGTGCCTCCCTAGCTGCGACTGGGATGATGGGGAGCACTTTTGCCCGTCGGACGATACGGGAGCAAAAGCGGGCACGTGCGTGGGGGGTGGGGGCGGCGATCCCATCAGGCAATGCCGCGACTGCGACGATTACACTGCAGCGGATCCATTAGAAAGGGTCTGCAAGTCTGTGACTTCAGCTTAAGATCCTATAAATCAGACTATCGGAACAACGTGGTATTGCGCAGTTTTGAGTCTTGGGACTTGCTTAAAGGTCTCCTCCACGAATCCAAATTTTATAGACCTTTTAATTGCATGAGGCACCGTGTAGAATGAATAAATCCCTCCCAAGACCGCATCACTTATCCCCTCTACTAGGGATCCCTAGTTACTGTAGGGTTGCCATCTAGAGTCAGCAAACAGTCACAGCCCCATCATCATCAAGCACCTCCGATCTCCCCTCCTTCTTCTTCTCGCCCAGCGCAACGGTGCTCGAGCGATCAAGCGCAGCGTCCAGCCACCTGTCTCCGAGCTTAAAAAATGCAAAGAATGAGAATCCCGCGCACGCAACAGCACTGCAAAAGACGATTCCCGTGTCCGCAGTTTGATGCACGATCAAGAAGGCGGTTACAAGCTGTACAAAGTTGAAGGCGTAGAGGATGTAGGCATACACGTGCCTCGCGAAGAAGGATGAGATGAAGGCTCCCAGGGGCGCGCCCACGGGCACGACGATAGCCGCGCAGAGAAAGTAGCGCCAGGTCTGCGGCGCGATGCAGCCACCCTCCCACCAATCGCTGCACTCTGTTTGGAAGCTTTCGGGCGTTTCCAAAATCCTTGCTTGAACCTCGCGAGAGAGAACGTACGGGGAGATGAGAAGCTGCGTCAGAAAGCCGACCACCGTGTTGCAGCCCATGAGCACCACCGACGTTGGGGTTGCTGTCTTCTCGCTGACGCGGAACAGGAGAGTGAGCACTGCGAAATTCATGATGTCGATCCCGGAGCCAGCAATTGAGGAAAAAAATCCTCCAATGACCCCAGCTGCCAGTAAGATGATTCGCTTGGTGCCATCAAACAGTGGGATGTCCAAGAAGACGGGTCTTCCGCTCTCACGGTTTAGCAGAAAGAGCGAAAGTGCAAATGTCGACCAGACGCCGACAAAGAGCATCTTGCTCAGGTCTCCTGGAATGTGCGGCGCCACAAAGAGGACGCCGATGACGCAGCCAAAGATGCCACCGATGTTGGCCCACACGACCGCATTCATCTCGATCCGAATTTCTGCGTAGAGAATGGAGAATGCGGCTGCGGTCATCCCGACGCTCTGTATCATCAGCGAGAAGTCGCGCGCGATGTAGGAGGAGAGGCCAAAGATCAGTGTCATAACAGGATACGCGACGGCTCCTCCGCCTTCGCTCGTGCCACCTGCCACAAGAGAGCCAAAGAGCATCATCAGCGCAAAAGGCCACCCTTTTCGGGCACCGATGGACGGATCGCCCTTTCCGAAGGCGGTGTAGAAGCCCGTAGCGGACATCACTGGTGCCCACCAGCACAGTGTCCAAAAGAAGGGCAGGGCAAAGCCGACTTTTTGCGGGCGGCGGTAGACGCACTCGCGCCATACAGCGACGGGCAGAAGCTTTCGCCATCCTTTACGCGAAGCAATCTGCTGCGGCGTCGGATCGGGTTTGCGGGGTGCGATGTACTGACCCTCTATCATGCCGCTGCAGCCGCAATAGAGAGTGCAAGATGCCGCTGTTGGCAAGTTGTCGGTAGAAGAAGTCAAAGAAGTGGGAGAGGTACATCCAGCCACCAAGCCACCTCGCCTTCCATCGCTTTCCGTAGACTCCGGAGTTTCCACCTCCTCCTTATCGGCATAGCCAGAGAAGAGGACCATGAAGCTTACTTACTCTGCCAGTAGTACCCCACAAATTTTCGTCGGCGTTCTCAATTTTTTGGAGGAGGATGCAAAAGCTACGGATTATGCCAAAAACTCGCTTACTCAGAAAAACGAGCGAGTTCATTCGGAGAGGTGTGCGACTTCAAAAATTTCGGTGTTCTTGTCCTTCCTTCCCCATACCCCCCCCCAAATCCTTCACAACAAATATTCACTGTATATCAACCACTCGCACGATGAACAACGACGGCCCGAATACAACCACGCCCGCCACGGACATTGACATCGTCATTGTCGGCTTTGGGTTCTCGTGCATCCCGCTGCTGCGCGAGCTCGAGCGCACCGGCGAGAAGTATGTCATCGTCTCGGAGCAGGGCGGATCAATCTGGGCCAAGCTCGAGCGCGAAGGCCGGCTCGACTTCGACCTGGTGAGCAGCCGGTACTCGAGCTTCTACTCCTTCGACCTGGTTAAGGATCTGATGCCGGATAGCTACCCTACCGCGCGCGAGTTCTACGAGATGCACAAGCGTCACTACGCGTTGTACGCCAAGCACCACGTCGAGGACTGGGTGGTCGCGATCGACAACCACGACGCCTTCAGCTACGTACGCACAAAGAGCGGCTTGACATACAAGGCGGCCAAGGTCGTGGTGGCAACGGGATTCAAGCGCGCGATCCATGACTCCTTCAAGGACTTCGACTTCGACATCGATAACCAGACCATCGTGGTCAACTCGATCGGCGACTCAGCGAACTTGCTATTCGCGAAGTTGACTACGCGCGACAACCGCGTGATCGTGGTCCACGACGGATTCCACGCGTATGATAAGCAAGCAACTTATGATGGGCTCACATTTACTATTGATCAGCTCGGACATCACAATGTTGACTTCTTGTCTACGCGGATATACAGGCGTACACTTTTGAGTACCATCCCTCCCACTCAAGCACTGGCCGGAATATTTTGCCCGAACATACTGTGCAATTCTCGACCGGAAACCGCGAGGAACGACATGTGGCAGCAACTTGGCCACGATGACATTGGCACATCCGGTGTTCCGAATGGAGCCATTGCGATCAAGTACTGGCCAATTGACGAGTACGCTAAGCAATTTGGCAGCGACCTCGAGGGCGCAATCGCCAGAGGCGTCCTTTTGAACGACATTGCGTACCTTACCGCGGAGGGGCGCCTCGAAACATGGGCCAAGCGGCACACGACGATTGATCGGGTGAGGAAGACGATTTCGATGGGCGACAAGATCGTGCGCTATGACCATCTGATCGAGTCAGATGCAGAGATGCCAAATTTGCCGCCCATCGTGATCCACCGGGACGGCGAAGCGCACGCGTACGATTACGTTTACCGCGAGAACTATTTGGGGACCATCCCTTTGAAGTTGCGCAACGTCTTCTTTGTCGGATACACACGCCCCATTACTGGTGGTCTCGCAAACATCACGGAGATGCAGTGTCTTCTAGTACACAAGATGCTGACGAACGGGAGCTTTAATCGTCGCATCTACCAGGAACTTCCTGAGCGATTCAAAGCCTACAACAAGCGTTATTATGGCGAGCGCATTCACCTCAAACCAGATAAGCGCGACCACCTCGTTCATTTCGGCACTTACACCAAAGAGGTGGCGCGCGCGATCGGGATCGACACCAATCTCAGCGACTGCAACTCGTGGGCCGAGGTGAAAGAATGGATATTTTCACCAAATGCGGCATTCAAGTTCCGAGAGTGCGGCGAATACAAAGTGGATGGTGTGGACAAGCTGGTGAAATACATCTCAGCAAATCATCATAATTGGGAAGGGCTCAGTTCTGGCGTAACATATTACGTTGTTCTGCATGTTATGCTCGCCCAGCTCGGAGTATTGCTCTTCGCTACGAATTGGTTGTCAGCATTGGGACTCGGGCTGTACCTCGCTGGAGTATACTCCTGGGCATGGATTCCGATAAGCGGGATTTATATCAATAGCGCGACAACAAATAGGGCTCTTGGCAAGTTGAAAGTTCTGTATCTGCTTCCCGGACTTGTTGCAAGTGCTGCAATGGTAAATCATTGGATCTTGTTAGGCACGTTCGGCATTGACATCATGTACACTTACCTCTTGCGCCAGACGGGCCAAGTGCGCTGCTTGTTCAATGATGTCAAGTACAAGCAAGATTACCGCGACTTCTACGAGCGCTACTGCCGTGTGTACAACTCGGTCAAGGAGAAACAGCGCGGCTGTGCAATGGCGTGCCACTGAGGTGTCGGATTACGGAGCTACCGCTGGATTTACAGCACTATGCATACTATGTTTGAAAATGTTTGGTCGATATAATAAATTTGTGGAGGCACCTCATGCAGTGATCCGTGGAGCAGACGAGGTGCCTGTAAGCAGCAGCTGCGCAGAAAGCGAGATGTTGAACATGTAAAAAGTGGGGAGGGATGCGCTGGTTTTTGGAAATTGGGTGAGATCGCAGGAAGTCTATGAGTGTAGATAGGTTGTTGCTTTTGAAAGTGCGTGGAGGGGAAGTTCATGAGGGAGGCGCTGGGTTTTAGAATGTAGATAAGTTGTTAATTTTATTGTAAAAGTGCGTGGAGTTATATTCTAGTACTAGTAGGGAGGTGCTGGGTTTTTTTTTAATGGGTGAGATCGTAGGAAAGAGATGATGAGTGTACCATGGCACATGATGTACTAGTAGATGTTTATTATAATTTTTTTTTAAGTGCGTGGAGGGGAAGTTATATTTAGACCTATTCCGTGAACTTGACGTGCGAATAATATATTTTATTTTTATTGTACAAAGAAAGCAGTAATGCAGGCCTTTACTTTGATAATGGGTTTGGTCCTATCCTTTCAGCGCTGAGCTTTTGCTCTTTGGTAGCGGAACAGGCTGTGTTTTGCCGCTGCGATCGATCGGCGAAAAATTGTAGACTGCCTGTACACAATGCCGTCGAGATCCTGCGAGCTCATCCTCCGCTTCCATTTGAATTTTGACTTTTATGCCTTGGCGAGAAGGGAAAAGCGCAATTCTTGATATGTGCAAAAGTTCGCCAGTGTACACTGGCTCAGAAAAGTCGCACGCATCAATAGAAGTTGTCACACAAAAGTAGTATGAATCAGCATCGACTTCGGAGACCATTTTCTTGCAGTAGTTAAGAGCTGCGAAAGAAGCAAACCCATCTGCCAGTTTCATCATTACACCGCCACAGACAATTTGCCAAGATCCCAAAGTGCAATCTCCATGCTGACACCTGTAAGCTTCATAAAAAGATGACGGGAGATTCAACTCATCAAATCTCTTTTCGCTATTCCATGCAGTGCAAGCCGTGTTGCTCTCATTCCGAGTAATTTGCTCGACATTCGCACGAGTTTGCACATGCGCAACTTCTTTATTCACTTGCTTCTGCAACTTTAAGTGCCTCAATTTACTGTATTGTGCGCCGTACCTCTGCGCAAGTTTTAAAGAAGTGCGAAGAGCGGGTACCGAGATCGGTTTGTGCGATGTAGCATCTAGTGCAACGAAATAAAGCTGAGCCGTATTTGTCAGACGTGTAACACCCGTATAGAGATTCTCCGCAAAAACACGGGCCTCGACCACGATCGAACTCCGGCCTGAAGAGAAGCGCACTGACGCGTCCACGCGAGATATTTCGCCAACGTATATAGGCGCTATAAACTCTGCTCGGTTGACGCGAACAAGCGCCACGGTGCCATTAATAATGTTGGAACGACAGACATATTTCAGAGAAGCAACGAATCCTGTTTCTTCGATCATCTTCAATATTGTGCCTCCGTGCACATGAATGCCAGTTGAGTTTGAATCAGAAGGAAGCATGACCCTGGAATTTGAATGTGTGTGGATTTCCTTCTGCTGAGAAAGTTTTCTGATATTCAGCTTCTTCAGGCGAGCAGGTGCTTCCCGATCATCATCATATTCTAAGCTTGACAGGTCTAACTTAGTCAAAACGTGCACAGCAAGTGCCCTCAGAGTGCTGTGCTCATATGCGATAGTTGTCGACATTTTGAGTCCAGTCAAGGAGAGGAGCCTATTTCTGAGCTCTACCGAGCCCAGCGAGCCCAACCCGATGCTCTCCAGGGATGCATCATCGTCAATGGCCACAGAATCACCTCCCTTGGATATGTCCATCAGAATAGACTTGACTTCGTCGACCAGACGAGCTTCTGCATCATCAAAATTCATTCCAGCAAGCTCCTTCGTGAAAATAGTGCGTTCTACCTTGCTCGAGACTCCTCTTTCGTGCGAGGGAAACGAGTGCGTCCCCATTTCAATCATCTTATTGTTGCGACTAAAAGACAGCACCTTTTCAAGCGCATGCATTTTAAAGCCTGCTGCTGCTATTACAGGCGGCGAGGATGCACCCGCATCAATTATATTCCACAAGATTTTCATTCCCTCTTCGTTTGAAAGACCTCGCGCTGCGCTATCTTTGAAGTCAACTCCGGCGGCCATGCCGATTTCAGCCCAAGGCCCCCACTGAATGCTTGTGGCAACAATGCGTGTATGCTTACGTGTGCGGCATGCAATTGCGTCAAGCGCCGAGTTGGCTGCAGCGTAGTTGCTCTGCCCAGCGTTCCCAAGGAACGACGATGTTGAAGAAAAAAGCACAAAAAAATGCGGTTCGCTATGCAATTCCTTCAGAGCACGCTCAAGGTTCAATGCCCCACCGACTTTCGGGTCCCACACCTTCTTTAACTGAGCTGCAGTTTGGTCCACGAGTAAACCAACATCAGGAATTCCGGCACAGTGCAAAATTCCGACAACGTTTTGGCGCACGCTTTCGCGCCTCAAAATACCCTTGATCATACTGTAACTTGTCACATCGCACCGAATAATTTCTACCTTGCCCGAATATTCAGTATTGGTCGAGAGCTCTTCCCAGAGTTTGGGCACTGCAGGCCGACCACTGCGAGAGAGAAGAACAACTCGATTTGCGCCACGCAAAAGCAGCATCTTGGCCGACAACAACCCCAGTGCACCCGTGCCACCACTAATGACAATCGTTCCCGAGCTCAATGACAAGCCTGTCCCCATGTCCCCTTGAGCAGCAATGCTGATCGGCTCCGCCCGTGCTTCGTACCGTTTGCCATGACGCCAGACGCAATTTTGCCCCCCGAGTTGTTTGTGTGAGTGAATCTCCCGCACCAAAGAGCTGGCAATGGTTTCAATGTCGTCGTCGGCACTCACATCGACGCAAGAGATATCAGCCCAAGGCATTTCCCAGCCAGCAGACTTGATCAAACCCCAGAGACCCGCACTAGTTTCATTTGCACTTGGGCCGTCGTATTCTCCCTGGGCGATCGCCTGCGCGTTCTGCGTGAGGACGCGGAGAGCCGGAATTGAGGAGCCCAAATCATGTTTTCGATGAAGCACTTGCAACAGCGTTAAGATTGATGCATTGATTTTGATTGGGTCAGCATGCCGAGTAGCGAATCCAGCTGTACAAAGTACTACGTCCCAATTTCCTTCGAGTATGAATTCTTCCTTGCGTTTATGAGCGTCTACATCCTCCGAAAAGCCTGTTACAAACTCAACAGAGGCGAATGATTTTCGCAGGGTTCTAAAAATAGGTGATGATGGTGCGACTCCAGCACTAATGCCGCCGACGACCAGAAGCTTTTTGATGGTAGATGGAAATTGCACAGAGCTTGGTGCAGGATCGTCCAAGCTCGAGGGCTTCCACACTGTATTGAGCAAATATTGTACTCTGCTTTGGACATGATCGCCGTTAGTATTGTGTCCAAGGATTGCCTTGAGAACATCCACGTTGAATGTAGCACTTTGTAGCATGTCAATACTGACAATAAGGCGGCCTTCTTCATCACGAAGGAGGACGTCGCATGAACTGTCTGTGGAATTCATTGTAATCTCACTGGTCCACTGCTTTGCATCATTCTCTGGGAGCTTTCCCCATAGAGTCGCACTTCTAAGGCGCCTAGGCACTTGAATTTCGCCTGGCATGCTATATTTGCTTCTTGAATGCAAACCCGCTATGATGCACCCGTGCAAGCTCGCATCGAGCAAGGCCGGATTGAGCACTCCCTGAATATTGACAGAGTTTGACTTAGCTGGCGATGAGGCCGCTTCGCCTGATAGCGCAAGATCGACCACAAGCTCCCCTGATGCGGCTGTTTCACAAACCCGTTGCATCCACTGAAATGCCGGCCCGTAATGGAAGCCCGAAGCTGTGATCTTCTCGTACATGATTTGTTTTGATCCGAATTCTTCACCACTGCTAGGAATTGCTCGATTTGAAAACCCCGATGGTGCATCGCTATTTGCCGTCACTGACACAGAATATTTGCACGCAAAGTGCTCCGTCCAGTCTGAATCAATGCTGCTGCAACTCAAGATACTTACCGAACCGAATTGAATATCCTCATCTTGTTCCTCTGCATTATAGTCTGGGGTAACCACTATGACAATAACCGGGTTCGCAGATGTGTCGCCTGAACCCGAGAAGTTTTCGAGGGCAAGCATACTCGTAAACTCCGCGTCGTCGATAGTACACACGACAGAGGCACCGTAAAGCTTCTGCAGCGCACCAAAAGAAGAGCACACGTAAAACATTCCGGGACATGCAATATTTCCAAACAGGCGATGCTCAGAG
>JACLAC010001313.1_pt1 | contig 12078 bp, 10 predicted proteins | sample 8027881 | NCBI WGS metagenome assembly JACLAC01 (sample SAMN15725517, study PRJNA655200) | protist metagenome | isolation source: fluorescence activated cell sorting (FACS) single amplified genomes of... | place: Spain: Blaines Bay Microbial Observatory, Mediterranean Sea | collected 2016-01-19 | reverse complement strand
GAAGACGAGCCGCATTCTTGGAACTGGTGATTGACACATTTTTTCGACGACTTCGGTCCAAATGAGTTCTGTTCGAGTGCCCCGTCCAAATCCATCTGCAGTATCGTGGAGGCACACACTTCTGATGAGTTTTGGAAAGCCGATTGCCAATCCGCAACGACCTCTTTCATGCAACGACAATAGAATTGATGAAAACATTCTTGAAAAAAGTCCTTGCCACGATGCATACTTGTTGTTCTCTGTGTCAAAAACACTCAGCGACGGGACAATTTTGTTAAGCTCCGAAAACTGATTTGGGTCCTCAAGCAAGTTGCGGCGGTCTGACATGTTCACGACAGCCTCACGAGCAGTCATTACGTTCAACATGTACAGGCATAAGGGGCTCATCGAACACACCGTCGCTTTGCATGAAATCTTCACACTTCGAGAAAAAAAAGAGTCGCAAGCTTTGCCTTACCTGTTGAAAAGAATTGGCTCGAGCACGAATCCCGAACGCTGCGTGTCAATAGCATGAACCAGTCGCAAGGCTTCTCGTTGCGTTCATTGTTCAAAGCCGTGCTCACGTCGAAACTATCTGCGACGAAAATCTTGTAGAGCAGGACGAAGCCGCACTCCCCCGCAGCATTGAGCACGGCTTTTTGCACGCACTTGGTGAAAAGATAAAGACACTGACCTAAAACAGAAGCCACCCCTGGGACGATGTCTGGGAAACTGTTTGTCTCATCGGCCCACTCTTCCATCCCAAACATGGATGCACTTTCTGACAACTTTGCTTGAGGAAGATGTTGTGCGTGACGGACAGCATTCATGCAACGCGAACTAGTGAGAACTGACAAGTCACACGATGTGTGCACCACGATACTATTGATCGCACCAGCAAAATTGCTCAAATGTTTCACCAGCTCTGTGAACTGCGTATCGTGATGACTCATTGAATTACGCATGGACTCATCACAAATCGTGTTGAGCCCCCAGGCACTTGGAGAATCCCATTTCATCCGATCCAATGTTTGGCACGTCTCTGCCAACGACGATTGAATTGTGTCTGGAAGCACGATGGAGGTTTCGACTGTGGAGGAACAGGACTCCAAATTCTCAACGAATGAGATGACCTCTTCCAACATTTTGAGAAGCAAACAACACTCAAAATCCAGTGCCTGACCCCGCTCGAATCCTCTTGCAGTCTGAATAGCTGCAATTCCGTCCTCGACGCACGTCCTAGCCCCCGTGATGTCAACCACATTCTTTTCTAGAAACAATGGTGAGGCAGAACCCATGATACGCCCAAGCGACGCTTGCAACGTCGCGATCTGAGCAGCCATCACGTGAGCGGCACATGTGTCGGCTGGAGCGGACGCAACAATTTTTTTGTAGCTCACAACGAGGTCCGCAAGAGGTTTTTCCAACAAACGGTCTTTCTCAATCGCTCGCCAGGCCATTTCGAATGCCATCCAAAACAATTTTCCTGTATGACCTGAAGTCAAAGGTCTGCAAACAGGACAGTCTTCAGCGAACAGATATTGTTTCGATTCAGTGAATGATGCAACAGTGTTTGCGACATCTCTTAGCTCCATTGGGAAGGCGACAATATGAAGGTGCGAAATCAAGACAGTCAACGTTTCGGATGCCCATGCCACTTTCTTGACCTGTCTTATGCATGCTTTGAATCCAGCCAAAGCCGTGTCCGTGTCTGGGCTTTTATCAGGTACTCGCGCATGCAGAAGCCGCACAAACAAACCAGAAAGAATCGAGAATTGAAGATCAGCCTGGTCCGATGCCGACATGTTGAATCTTTGCAAATCAGTCAAAAGCAAAACAACTTTATCCCAATCCTCAGAGATCGCACTCGCCGTCGCGTTGCGACGAACTATCTCTTGAAAACAGTGCATGGGAACAGTGACACCCTCAGTCATCATCGCAACGCGAACTGAGGACTCCATTTTTTCACCATCATGTGCCTCTTGCGACTGGAGTTCAGCAATAATGTCAAGGAACAATTTCAAGTGAGACTCGAAAAGAATCAACTCATCGATGATGCTGCTTCCCCGCTGCGACAGTTTAACAACACCCTCAGCATCATCATCGTTATTATCGTTGTTCACGGTAATGTGGGCAAGCTGCACATCTGACTTCAAGCGTTTCTCAATTCGCCCCAACATCGGCTTCAGTTGGGCTGTCGTGAGCGAAGCGATGCTGGCCGAGGAACACTTCGCCAACAGAATATTGCAATCATCACGTATACCTTCTGATGCAGAAATTTCGGCGAGCTGGCGTTTTCGGGTGACGCCGAGTGGTCTGCCCTTGTTTTTGTTCGAAGGTCCTGCTACAGCGCCCTTAGCCAAGGCAATGTTCATGACCGACGACGAACTGCTGGGATCGCCATGTTTGCTCGGAACTGGAGAGGACGGCTCTGTCTTTCTTCTTTTCTCAGGGGTGTGTCGCCTGTCGGTCCTACTTTTAAATTTATGCTTCTCTTTTTTGTTTGGTTTTCTTTCACTTGAATCCGAGGCGTCCGAAGTTTCAGTGTCATCGTTCGCTCCTGCTGCGTTGAAGGGGCCACTACTTTGATCACCGAACCAGTCGGGCCCTGACGCCGCTGGGACACATAAACTCAGTCCAGGCATTTTCTTGTCTTCATCATCAAGATCCTTCGAGTTCACTACTTTCGATTTTACTTGTTGTGATTTCAACGCACCTTTGAATGCTGCGTCGACCTGACAATTGTTCACAGGTAGTTTCCTGCAGATGACACAACTTTCGTGACAAAACGGGGAACACCACATTGCTCCCCCCCGAAAAAATGTTCCATGCCCCGCCCCACCTAGCAGGGCAGAATGCGCGGCCTACCTGAGATGCATGTGTAACGGTCCGAACAAATCTTAGCAGTGGTGCCAAACAAAGTTGTTTTCTAGTCGCCCTGAAACATTGTATCATCTTGTGTTAACTACCCGACATGACAGACCTGCCCATCTTGCAATTCTGTTTCCGTGTTGGCGATCGTCTCCAATCGTCGCACTACCCTGCCCGCCTTTTTCGCCAACTTTACACAACCAGTGACGGGTTCTGCTGTTTCCTGTGTCATGATAACGCCCTTCAACATGGCACCACCATGATTAATCGATTTCAACTGTGATCTCTTCGGCTTTTTCCCGAAAACATCCATATAGATCTTGACGGGCCACAAATAGCCAAAAAATCTCTTCTGTTTCTAATCCGCCATAGTCTTCGCCAACAACAGTGACGAACTTTTGCATATCTGTCACAGCCGCCGACCGCAACCGTCCACAGGCTGAGTTGTTGAAGTGTTTGATATACGTTCTTCTGACTTTCGAGTGTTTCGCCTTCTCTGCGCGGTTGCTCGTAACGCGGGTCACTGCCAATGAACTCCCTTCCCCTTTGTATGAAAGATTTGCTGCGTTCCTGCAGACAATACATTCCGGAACCGTTCGTCCTTGGGAGAAGACGAGGCATTTTTCTCCAGTGTACATATGTTTCAGCTTGTTTTTGTGCATGCGGGACTTGCCACACCATCTACAAACGGTAGCTCGATATTCTCGCTTGGTGTCAAGTGAAAGACCTGTCGACGACGCTAAGGATTCTGAACCAGATCCATTGGTCGCATGCGAAGTTGACGACGAATGTCGCCGTCGAATCTTCTTCGGCATGATGTGATTTGCATTCAACGCCCGTCCCTGCAAACCAAAAAAGAATGGGCCATAAACGGCTTTCAAGGTTAGAACTAGGTGAGGTGACGAATCGGATGGAAACCACTAACGGCTTGGACAGTAACACAGTCTTGCTTCGAATCGGTGCCAACACACAAAAGCGAAGGGTCCTGATTTGGTTCGCGTCTGCCAACGATCTCAATTCAAGTGAAAGTCAAGTTGCTTTGTCGGGACCTATCACGTCAGGACACGGCACTCCTCCCAACAACACTACGTCCAATACTTGACCACTCCCCGAGACGATCTATACCCCGCACATTGACCAAGAATGGCCAACACAGCCCCTGCGTATTAGCCAATGCACAGGCCGAGGCTCCATGCACGGGCCAGCAATGGTCTATGCAGACCCAATCAAGCGACTCAGACAACGGCCTATCGTTGACAAACGTACCGAAGATCGCGCAAAGGTTGGGGGAACCACCAGGTTTTTTTTTGTCGACACACGCCGTGGCGGGCCCACGCCAACCTACAAATTTGCACAGGCCGAGAATATTTTCTGAATTATTTTCATGTCACCTGCAATTTATTTGTGGAAAATGAGTGTTTTTTCAAGCCCCCTCCGATTTTTTGTTTTTTTCGGCCCGACCACCGGCCAACACTTTGCCAACAGTTTGGCCCCTCAAAAAATGAATTTCCGAGCCAAAAATGGCCAAACTGCATGGGAGGCCAATACTTTTTGGGATTTGTTTAGCTCTCCCAAACGGAATCCTCCGGCCAACACTTTGCCAACAGTTGGGTTTTTGCTGGGTTCCTCAAAAAATGAAAAATAAATGCAAGGCTTGTTTTAAATAAATCCTAAATAAATGGAAGGTGGCTGTGTGTTTCCCAAAGCGGGGCTTGCTTTTTTCCTCGCGCACTGACCCCCCACAAACTTTTCCCCCAAGAAAGTTTCGCACTGCGCGGGCGACGGATGTCACCTGTACCACTCCTCTCACTGCTCCTCGTGCCCCAGATGCACGTGCCTCCCGCGTCCAAGCAGTTCCGACACTCGGCCCCAACAGCCTAAAACCCCTCCTCCCCTATCTTCTTACGAAGTGAGATCCTCAAACAAGTTTGCATCACAAATTGTCCAAGTCCTATCTCCGCCGAACGGGTTCCTACAATTTACCACACCACCTCCCCTCTTGCTTCCCGTGGCTTCCTGTTGCTTTGAAGCAGGCGCGTTCCATGTAGAAAGGGGCAAGACGAAAACAATGCGAGTTCAAATCGAATCGTGCTAATTGTGATGTGGTGATGAAATGATTTCAACTTTCACACTCAAGACTTGGGATTCCGTCCTTGCTTCCTTGCAACGTCATCTGACAGCCGCTTATGCGCAGCGGCATCAAGTGATTTGGCTTTGCTAAGCCAACGAACCAATTCGAGTTGCACCGCGTCAAGAGGCCAGGCTCCTGTGATCCAAAGCCAGGCGAAACAAGAGTCGTGTCTTTCACAGGTTGCCTTGACAACTGGTACATCTCGGCCAATCACGTGGAACCTGCCGAGGGGCAGTGCAGTCCCATCAGGGTTCGGAGTCGAAAAACGCCACGGGCTTTGCTCCAACACACCAAGTTCAGAAAGGGCGTCCTCGAATGTTTGAATTAGAGCTGGTGCTGCAGGAATCGCAGCTGGCACGTCATGTGTGTCATCTTCTGACGAATCTTGTACATCAGATGGATAATCGTCACACCCCGCAATCAAGTCTTCACCACTTATGCCAACCTCATCACCTAAAATTTCTTCCAAACATGCAGCGAGATCATCTACTGTGTCCATGCCGTTCGGAAGCGGCACATGGGCAGGTGCGGAAGGCAGCTCTGACCCATCGAGTGAAAACCAATCGAGACCTGCTGCACGTGGATGCGAATCGGAACCAGAAGCTGGCAGTGGAAGGTCAGGGTTGTCCCGATTAACAGATACGGGAACAATGTCTGTGTCAACGCCGAAATATCTCCAAGAATCGCACGACAAAAACGTATGTTTTACTACCTGTATAGTGATGCTGTACACATCTTTCCCCATTATCGGCGTCACGCAAAGCATCTTCGCGAGTTTGTCAGCTTTGAAGGTCAGCCACATGCCTACGTCAGCCTTGCAAAACGGTGACTTCGGGGGTCGTCTAGAAGGTATGAACTCGGCACGTTTCACGACCAATCTACTGAAATGGGCGAACTCTTCAAGCACTAGTTCAATCAGACACTCCAGAGGCTTAAATCTCCCCCATCGGCCGCGACAACAAGGCATCGCAGCGAAGCGAACGTCCTCCATCCCACAGAGAGAACACCGTTGGAAGCGTAACACAATTTCAGACGCAGGAAGTCCTTTAGGCCCACCAAACTCTTTCGCCAATTGTTCCAGCTGCTTTATTACACTCTTGTACACAGCCAACAATCTCCGATCCGAAGCTTCACACATGGGACCACATGGCTCGTGATAAGCGGCGCGGGCTGGGAAATGCGGTGATGGCCGCAATACTTCGTCATTTTCTGTTTGTAGTTGTAGTTCGAGCGCATGAATGCCTCAGCAGCAGTGTGACGGTTGGGGGTTCCTATAGTATTAGCTATATGGTTGGATGCAATGTTTCGTCGTGTTGAAGGTTAAGCGATCTCGAATCGTGATGTCCTTGGCACAGGCTTACGGGGGGGAGGTCACTAGTCATTAGGGAGTCGCTGCGCGTTTCCCGCTGACGTTTTAGTTACCCACAGGAAAAGTTGAGCAAGGTTGGGTCTGGCGTGTGCTAAGTGCTAGTTGGATCTCGGCGGAGAAACAAGATGCAAAGCTCATCTATGCAAGGAACATCAAGTTACAAGTGTGAGACGGGCGTGGACAAACTACTGCGTGTTCAGGCGTGTTTGCGCTCAAACACGTTGTCGCGGGCGGCTTGTGGACGCAAACCACAAGCGACAATTTGCCAAGTTATATTTATGTGCATGCTGAATATTCGCTTGATGACAACCCGACTTCAAAGCATTTAACGGAATCAGTAGGAACACTGCATGAACCGTCACACTCCTACCTCCAGGTGTCTCTACAATCTCTTTCCGCAAGGTCTCTGTGCTCATCACACCACGCGTGTCCATGCTCTCAGAATAGTCGAGCTGATCACACAATGCTGGTATGTCTTGGGAAAATCCTGATACTACATCATTTAGTTGCAAGCCCGGCCAGCGTGGGTGAACGGCATCTGTACCGCAATGCGAACATATGTGAAGATACGGGACCAAGCAATGGTCTTCATGACATTGCAGGACTGGAGGTCTTTCGTCCACGGTCAGGGGAACAAGGGCGTCTACTGGAGGTGTGGCAGGAGGGGGCACTGGCGGTAAGGGTATAGGAGCCGCGGGAGCAGCACCAACATCTGTTGCTTCTCTCCGCAATTCTCTGTTTAGTTTAGCGACTACCTTTGAAGTGTCGCTTTCACGCGCATAGGTAGCCTTGTCCTCGTCACACAGCGCGGCCCATTTTGCACGAACTTCTGGCCACAACTCACATAGTTTGAACTGCAGACCCAGAGACCTTTTGCCTCGGATTACCTCACGTCGGAAAAGCTCGATAGAACTGACAGCACGAATATACGAGGAATGGGGATCCAACACAATAGTCTCTTCTGGCACAGGCGGAGCCTCAAGCGCAGGGGGCAACTCGAACTCTCGTGCTCGGCAAGACTTAGCACATATTGCCTCCTCGGAAATACTTGAAGCGGCACGATTTACGTATTTGCTGACAATGCTATGCCATGAGTGTTGCCCACACGGCGCTCCTCGAGCGCGTCGTTGGTTGCCAGCGTGTTCAAACTCAACGTGCGCAATTGTCACCTTGCGTTTAGCAAACTCTCCCACAGCACCCTCCATCTGTGGAGTCTTCAACGCCTCCAAAGTTGGCGCCTTAGTATGGACGCGCTGGCTGAACCCGTAGTCTTTGCAACAGAAGGACATGTTGACGAACTCCGTGCGTTCCCTATCGCGTTGCTCCTCAGGAATTCGATGATCAACCCACCGTGCCGCCGACCATGGCAAATCTTCCGTATCGCGCGTATGTAGTCGAGCACACAGCCAACACGTATAGACCATGAGTACACGTCGGAATAGTATCGCTTCATCTTCACGGCGAGAGCACCAATCGTCATAACTATCAGAATTGACACGCCACAGGAGTTCTAGACGCGATAGTCGACCCGTGGACAACGCAGATAAATATTGAAGCACTTCATGAATGGGTGAGAACTCCTCGTTAGCTAGATCCATCAGTGGGGGCCAAGCACATTTGTTGGCTGTCGTGCTAACAGTGCGCATAAGCCATCTTGTGATATAGTTCGACGACTCCAACACAATTGCAAGAATCCCCAATTTGAGCAAGATGCGATCTCTATCTGACTGTTCGCCCCAGGCAGCTCGCATATCTCGTACTTTGGAGCCCACTTGTGCTTTCCATTCTGAATGAAAGTTTGAATCTGCATCACCTTCAGCTGGTGCGGGCGGAACTTCATGTTTCCCGAATGCCGTCATGTACAAGTGAGGGAAAAAAAAGGCCAAGCACGGACCCCAGGAAATACGTTCTTACAACTGGAAACACCGTCGTCCATTTTCCTAGACTCGGTGAGAAATGTTGAACACGAAACAACACTTTGATTGCAGCACTTGCCAACCTCTGAGCGCAACGTGAGGGAGAGTAGCCGTTGCAACAATACATGTCTTTACAATAGTGAACGATTCCTTCACCAAGCTCACCATTCCAAGTGGTGAAGAATTCATCGACTTCTGAGAGAAAGTGTGAAGAGGGCGTCTCACCATTTTCCTCCTCCACGCCAGGCCGCCGTTTTTTTGCGCCGCCTTCCGCGACGTGCTCGAAACGATCTGTTTTGCTTGAAATAAGTATTCAAATACCAATCTTTGATTTCAGCCGTCGTGTTTGATGTTGTCTCGGGCGGCTCGCCACGACGAATCGTCAGCAAACATGTGATAACAGATATCAGAACTGTGATCAGTTTCAAGAAATGCGGGCCGAGCTTCGTTAGAGACGTTATCACCTGAAGAAACCGAATTGCATCTAGCCCAAGTGTTGTATACAGGCTGCCCTCACACAAGTTGTGCTGGTGATTCCCGCACGGAAGATAGGACATCAAATCAGTTGGGTGCGCGTCTGCCACCGCAGCAGAGAAACAATCATTTGCAGTGGCATTGTCAGCAGTGAAGTTTCGTACCACAATTGCAGCGTTACCCTCGGTCCGATGCACATAGTGAAGCAATTCTTTGTAGAGTTTACAACGCTCTGGTGGGTCAATCATAGCACTCCACAAAGTCGCCGCACTTGTTGATGCGACGATAAAGGGAGGACAGGCCATCTTGAACTCCAAAGTTTCACTCTTGTGATTGTCGGGGTAAAAGGACAAGGAACATGCAAGCTTCACAACCAAAACATTCCAAGTCACGCGGGATTGGCTTGCCAGCAAGTCCCTATGAAGTCGAAGCGATATTTTTGCTTCGTTTCATCGAATTCAACATTGACAGCAAACACGAAATTCGAGCTCGGGGGAATCTCACTCACAGATTTAATCACCTTGACTTCGCGTTTCAACCACGCACATGCTACCGCACAACGTGACCTCGAAACAGTTGTAGGAGACACTTCTATGCCTTCGGCCAAAGAGTCGCGGTTCGTTGCGAGGCTGAACGAAAGCTTACACATCATTTTCGGCCCAATCTTGCATTTCTTTTTTTAGTTGTTTACCCTTCACGCAGCGAACAGCTCCCCAATAACCTCGTTTTTCTACGAGTCATCCCAGGAATGGCAATCTGACCTTCCCGCATAGTCGAAGAAACTTCCTCACTGACATCTCGCAGTACTTCTCTGACCACATTTGCATGCCGTTGATCTCGCAACTTACTCTTACCTTCACGAGCGATCGACATCGCCAAACAGTGTTCTGTGCGACTTCTGGTCAGAGGACCCCCGATGCCCAAATTTGTCAGCCTGAAACGTCCTGGTATCGGGGCAGGGTCGTCCGTGGATTCAGCCTCGGTCCCTACGAGGACGAGGTCGTCGAAAATGTCGAATCGTGGTGGTGGCAACTCGACTTCTTCATCGCCATCGGCGGATGGGCCATCGGCATGCAAAGCTTCGAAAATGTCGAACATCAAAACCACTTTCGTGGGACTAGTTCCGAAACAAGCAAGAGCCCAAGTTGACACAACATTGTTCCGGAAGGGAGATGACGAGTCCCGAAATGTGTACGAAATCTGGGCTGCTGCATCATTGATTTCACCAAGGACCAGGACCTAACAATGAATCAGCTCACCCTGAATCAATTCCGACGGAACTCGATATAATTTAAGATTCGAGGCGTGCCAGCCTGGGAGATGTACCTGTACAGGGTGCGACTTCCAAAACTTGGACGCGCCAAAACACAGATACACTCAAGAGTCCTCGATAGCGTGTTTCGATATTGCCAAATTGAATCAAAATGATCTGGGTTGAACACAACCGCTGCAGATGTTGCTCCCCTACTCGCTCCTTTGCAAGGCAATCCTCAATGCCTCCCTCCCGCTCTGGACCCGAAAGTTCACGGTTCCTCTCTGCCTTTCAGCAAGAACCCCCTTCGATTCTCGAGAACGCCATGTAACACATCTAAGTTTGTTTGAACATTTTTTCGAAATTAATTGGATATTTATTATTTATTTCAGGCTATACTGATATTATTTTTTTACTTTTCACGTTTTTTACATATTATTTTCATTATTTTTAAGCCCCATACAGAGGGTACCCAAGTTAGTAGGGCCTGGGATTGTTTAACCCACCACGATACTGCGAGGCAGTTTGCGAGACTGTAGAATTTGTTCCAACATCACTTTCCGAGCATTGAGGTAGTAAAAGTCCCGCGAGTACTTGGCACGTTTCACACGTGCCGGCGTTTGCTCGTCGCAAGGGTTCGAAGCCATGTACTCGGCAAACATAGCATCGTGCTTCGATTGAATGAGCGTGGCTTCTAGCTTCAGGTCCTCAAATGCTTCGCACAGATTACGAGCTTCCTCTGTGTCGACATACGCGCCTGTCTGCTCCGGGCGAACTTCCCATGTCTCCTTCGTCTCGAATTGCAAGGCGATCTCTTCCAATACATGTTCTGTACCAACTTCCGCATTTTCGGAAGCCTCCCAGCCCGAATGCTCGAGCAACTTAAAGAAGTCACTTTCGTTGACGTTCGCGGTCACATCGATTTCAATTTCCTCCGCAATGCTCTCCAGGCATTGATCCTCTTGGCGTGTCATGCCCATGCTCTCGAGTAATACTGTCAGGCCCGCGGCACCTGGAGCAATAATTACACCGTCACTTGCCGCAGCGTCAAAAGGCAGCCTTCGCTTCGCTTCGGGACATCACCATTAGCCACAAAGGCTGCTCGCTCCACTTGCTCGGAGACTATGAGCCAGGCGACAACCTGTTGGTCGTTGAGCAAAACCGCGACAAGGCGAATGTCGGCACCGGTGCGGGCCAGTGGTGACCTGCAAGGGTGCTGAGCACCCGGAAGGTCCAGTATCGGAGACCAAAACGCGTATAGAGACCTTGACCAGAGATGGCAACGGAAGGCGTGCTGCAACCCTGGGAACCCGAAGGTCGCAGCTCGTGTCGAACCGCCCCTTGATCACATTCAGGAGTTGGTGTCAGTACGAAAACCCTGAGCCACGAGTCACAAGATAACAGTCTGCATGACAACAACGAGCAGGACAACAATTGCGATTGAAATTTGGCTCCAAAGTGAGACTCTCGCTCGAGTTTTGTCTGTGTGACTTGCTTCTCGTGCGAGGAGAGGCGCAAATCTGCAAACTCAGACAACCTGTGGTGTGAGGAGTGCGCGCATTTGCAAAGAAAGGACGCGTCTGGTGACAGGAGTGTGCGAAAAGTCACTCGACCAACGAAATCATTTGAGAATCAATTCCAATAAAGCGATGGATTCTTCAGTCCAGAGGCCCGCGGACCTCCCAGGGGTGACCCCTGAAGCCCCTCTCGTTTGAGCGTGAATTCTAGCATACCTGGGTTAAACGGACATTGTGCACGATCTACGTGGACCTCAGATAGACCATGATGGTGCCATGTCTCCATCAACTGTGTCATCTCGCGTAGGTACTGCGCTGTGCTGACGGCATTCACAAGATACCAGTCTGCATGACAACAACGAGCAGGACAACAATTGCGATTGAACTTTGGCTCCAAAGTGAGACTCTCGCTCGAGTTTTGGCTGTGTGCCTTGCTTCTCGTGCGAGGAGAGGCGCAAATCTGCAAATTCAGACAACGTGTGGTGTGAGGAGTGCGCGCATTCGCAACGAAAGGACGCGTCTGGTGAGAGGAGTGTGCGAGTTGTCACTCGACCAACGAACTCATTTGA
>JACLAC010007139.1_pt1 | contig 12079 bp, 18 predicted proteins | sample 8027881 | NCBI WGS metagenome assembly JACLAC01 (sample SAMN15725517, study PRJNA655200) | protist metagenome | isolation source: fluorescence activated cell sorting (FACS) single amplified genomes of... | place: Spain: Blaines Bay Microbial Observatory, Mediterranean Sea | collected 2016-01-19 | reverse complement strand
GGCTTGAGAAATCTTCAATTATATTTACAGTAAGCTGCGGGAGCGTTACTCTCGGGAGATGATGCGTTCTTCTGATGGATTATTCACTGGGACGCACAACTCGTGATCGGGCTTGTGGTCGGAGGCTCAAGCACAAGCAAGCGCGTGACGAAGAGTGCTGATGGGAGAGGAAGAAGAATAGGTTTGCACAGAGAGGTAGGTGACTTCTCGGTTCGGCTCGGCCACCAGCGGAGGAAAGCATCCCAAATCGCTAGCTATGGCGCAGTCGAATATGGACCGCATCGCTACCTTGCTGGGGATGACTCACTCCTGCATCGACAAAATGATCCTGCATCCTGAGGGGTTTGATGAGTTGTTGGAGAAACTCAAGCCCCAGGAGGGCGTGGGCCCCAGATCGAAGAAGCTGCGAACCGGGAAGCACACGTTCCAGACAGCCCAGCAGGCACGTGAGGGACAGCAGGCACATGGTGCGACAGCGGAGTGGGACCATACGGAGTGTAAGACCCTGGTCACCCGGGTCTGGATGGACCTGAACGCCCTGAACTCCGTTTTGAAGCGGATGCACATCCGCGAGCGGAACGAGTCCGAAATGGGACCCGACTCCGAGGAGGAGGTCGAGGAAATCGAGGAAGAGGAGGGGGAGACCCAGCTGCCGTTCCAGCAGGAGTCCCAGCAGGAGGGTGAGACCCAGTGGCCCAGCAGAGCGGCAGGTTTCATAGTGGTAGGGCCGGCGGTGTCGGGGCCGCAGTAATGTTAAGGGCAGTTGAGAGTATTTTTGGCGGCAAGCATTAGGTGCGTTGAAACGGACACGGGCTTTGCTTCTGTGATACAGGGCGGTTGCGACAGCAATCCTTGTGGTTGCGCGGCCAGAGAAAGCTTTTGCGCTGAGGATACACGATTTAAGTCGACCCCAGAGGCAGAGAGCGGTTTTCTCGCCCCTCCAGGCTGCGCTGGTCGCCAATCGGTTGAGCAGATCCTGGCTTCGTTGTGTGATGTTTTGAAAATATCTAATGTTGTTGTCTGTGTTTGATTCGTTAGATTATTCTGGAATGAGGAAGGGGTGTCTAGTTTGCTGACTGTGATTGCCGTAGACTGCGTTCATAGAATATACAAAGACTCAACCAGTGCGCAGAAAGAGAACGGGCAAGCCATTCGTATTGCTTTTTTAGTTAGTGTAGTTGGGCATTTCTAGCTAGATTATTTCACTAGATCAGCTTGTCAGACACAGGCAGCTACCGGGAATCCACACTCGATGGGTGGGAGTGGCCCGAGGTGTTGTTCGGGGTGTACTCTGCGTAGAGGGGAGGTGTTTGGCGAAGTTTTAATTTGGCGTAGGCCGCGCACGTGGTAATCAACCGAGCAGGGCATCCCCGGCTCGTGACCAGATGCTTTACGCATGTTGGTGATGGATGGCAGACGGACTCTTAAAAAACTCAATATCTTTACACTAAGGTCGAGAACGGGACCGTGATCATTGCAGTGTTCAAGCCGGGAACTTAGACCATGGTCTGGGGTTTCAGGCGGGGGTCTGCTAGCTAAACTGACGGAGTGACACTCAGTGAGGGTAGAGAGACAGGGACTCTCCGCGGGTCAAACTACATGACATGGACATGGTTCATTCGTGCGGGTCAAAGCACTCAAAAGCTGTCCGGTAAATGCCTCTGTTGGATGTCTTGTTCTTGGTTCGCCTCCGGATGTCTTATTTTTGGACCCAACTCAGGCCGCTTTGACCGCGCATTGTCTGCCCCGAACCTACTAGTTTATTACGCGCCGACATGCACATGCCTTGTATCGTTGGTAGAACGCTAGAGTTGTGCATTTCACGCTTCACCATGGCCTTGCGCACGCTTGTCGTTCCGAGTGAGATGTACGCCTGCAGATGATCGGCTCAAGGCTGTATCCTGAACTCTACAAGTCAGAAGTTTTGGGGCGTTCTGACGCAGAAGGAAGCATCACAGACAAAGCAAGGCAGTAATTGAGAATGTCATTTAAACTGGAGATAGAGTGGTTACTTGTGAGTCATTGTTGTGGGCCACAAAATTGACGTTGGCGCCAAAGGATTTATTTCTTGTGCAATGGCAACGCAAAATTTGCCTTCAAGCTTTCTCTGCCTCACTAGGCCTCACTAGTCATGGTATTGCGGTTTCAGGTGAGACCTTGATACCTTTGCGCGTAACACGATCTGAAGCTAGAACCCACGCAAATGCTTCTGCTATTTCTTATTCCACTACTGTCTATGTATGGCATTCTTCTTCTTAGGCCGATCAATCATGCCCGGTGCGTCTCGTCTTAGCCGTGGAGCTGCATCCGCACGCCCCCGTGTGGTTGGAGATGGCGGCATGGGCGCGGGACTCCACGCCAAGTGCGTCATGTGCCTCATGGTGGCCGGTGCTGACAAGGACCTCTCCTATTATTACACGGTGCGGGGAACCCCTGGCTAGCACCCATGGCGGGAGACGCTGGGTAGTGCCCTGCGGGAGCACCCCTGGCTACTCCCGCTGGAGGAAACCCCTGGCTAGCACCCCTGCTGGAACCGCTGGCTACGCTTCGCCGAGACGTGTGACGTTTCATTGTCCGTCACTCACGGATGCAGCTCTCGGCACGCGCGCCACCCACGATGCGCGATGCACCGTTGACTTGTCTTGTCTTGTCTTTCTTTCCTTTGCTCTTTTCTTTCCTCGTCCTCTTCCCTTTCCCTCTCCCTTTTCCTTCTCTTTCCTCTTCCCCGTGCCTTCGCGTCTTGGTTTGTCCCGTTTGTGGCGTTATCTTCAATGGCCTGTCATGACGAACGGAAACACTCAGTTCTCTCTCTCTCTCTCTCTCTCTCTCTCTCTCTCTTTCTCTCTCTCTCTCTCTCTCTCTCTCTCCCAAGGGCCTTTCCGGCCTTTCCAAGCCCATTCCATCCCTCCCGGCTCGTGGTCTGCCCAGAGAAGTGGTCTGGCCAAACTCTTGAGAATTCCACAGGCCAGGACGCGGACTCCCTGTTCCTTACTCTTCCTTACTCTGAGTGCCTAGAGCTTGGAAGCTGCAGCACGAGGAAGACCCGAACCTCAAGGACTTGAAGTGACTCACCCCTGAAGAGCAGTGTGCCGCGCCGTGTGCGGAGGCGCTCGCGTGACAGAAGTCCACACTACCGCCGGGTCTACCTTGGCTTAAGAAAACACAAAAAGAAATAGATAGGCTTTGTTCTGATTCGCGTGTTCTCTTTTTCACTTTTTATCGTTTTCTCTTTTTCACCTCTTCTGTCCTGGGGCCCTGGGGAGTGCTTGCCGCTTGTGAGCAGCCTGCTTGCTTGCTTGTGTTTCTGGGTTCGGGGTAGCCCTGCGCTGCGCCTCTGCAGGCCTCTGCTTGTCACAACAAGGGCCCGCCACAAGGCCGTACAGGTACACCGTGTATGTATTGTATTGGTGTATGTTATATATATAGGGGTGTTTGCATGACATCGACGTCAATCTTTCGAACGTAAATTCGAACTTTGACTTGAAACGCAACATTCAGCTTCATTTCGAGACCTCGAACTCGAACGCGAACTTCTACAGTATGGTCGAGGATGCTCTGCCTGTATTATGCCTGGAAATGATGTCATGTCACAGTGTTGGTTTGACGCCCTTCCCACTTGGCGCGCACGCTGAGGCATGGCCACTGGGCACACGCGCAGACCGTACGCGTACGGCTTGTCCTAATGTTTTCGTTTTCTATTCCACGAAAAAGGACCCCCGGGCCGGCCTCGTGCTGGTCCTGGTGGACGGGTGGTGCCAGTGCTGCAGGACGAAGCGTTGCTTTCATTTTGACCATATCAATGGAATGAATCATTCTACACAACGCTGTGAGTCAGTCTGCCAGACCAATGCTGATTTGCAAAAGGCTTTGTCAGACTGCCCCGTTTTCAATGTTTTGTGCGGATGCACAGCACAGTTCCTCATCAACCTGTGACCAGGCAAGAGCCAGACAATATTCTGTGACCAGACAAGAAGCTGTCGTGTTGGGTGCGGACGGCACGACGCCTATTGACTGTCTATTGATCCCCTGCGACACCGTTGATCCGCCAAAACCATTCGCTGTCCGATGTCTAGCTCCGGGGGCGTGCGATGCAAAAAACGAAGTTCCAGTTGCACTACAGCGGTGAACAGTCCAGTTTCGCGCCGCAAAGGCCTGAGTGTTCCACTGCAGAGCCAAGCCTAGGCAGCACGAATCAGGAAGAAACGCATAGGGAGCAGTGGAGGCGCGAATCGTTGGGAGAAGAGAACAGAACGGACCACTGACGGACGGTTCTACATTGTCTATGGCCAGCCAGGGGCACGAAGGCGTACACAAATTGCTTGTCTGGCGAATTGCCGTAGCCTTCTTGGACTAAAGGCAAGGGGAGTGAATCCACCGCTGAACGCCACTCGCCAAGCCTAAAAATCGGCATGAGCATGTTTCTGTGGCGTAGCGGGGCTCGGGCTGCGTTCGTATGTTTCGTAGCCCTGCTTCTTGTGGAGTCTGTGGTGGGCCCCCCGAATAATGAGTTTCCCCCAGGCACACATCCATGGGCCGCAAAGTTGAGGTGCAGATGCCGCCCGGGCATGATGCCGAAGTACCGGACGAAGGTGACCCCGAAAAAGAACTGCTTGCCGGGCAGGCTTGGGAAGGTGCGGACTCGTTTGTATGAAACTGTGAGAGGCCCCTGTGCAAGTCCCGCCCATCACTCCATTCCGCGAGTCCGTGTTGCCAGAACGAATAGGAATGCTTCTGGTACCAGAGTCCGATAAGTGTGCCGGGCGTTGCTAGCCCAAATCTCTCCTGTGTGGGCCAGAATTTAGAGGCGGATGGATGTTCTCGAACTCGTTAAATGTGGTTTGGATGCGGTCCGCATAGATTGCGCCAAAAACCTACTACCCGGAGTTGCCCCTGGGGGGCTAGGTTCTTGGTCCCTCCTGTCCGCCGCGGCCGACCGCTTCGCTGACATCCTTGCTTCAGCAGGTAAGGGAAGGCTGGGGATCGGAGTGGGCTTTGACCTCTTGCGGTTGTGGGCCACAAAAGGAATTGTCTGAACTGGGCTAAGGCTATCTATAATAGTTAACCCAGCGGAGACCCCTCAGGGAACCGGCCAAAACAGGACGTCACTTGCTCTGGCGACAGCGTGCTGGCATTTCTAACCATTCACGGGCGTCACGGCGCAGACTCCAGGGGTTATGAATGATCTGGGCGGGTTCTTCGAGTCGGACCAGGCTACGCCTTTCCGTTGAGATTAGGTTTAGCTGTGTGACGAGGCCGTGTTGCCCGCCTGTCGATACTTGTTGTTGTGACTAGATCTCATTCCGCCTAGAAAGAATTGTCTCAAAGCATAAAGGTGGGCAACAGCAAGGACAAAGGCGCCGGCTACTTCGTGTGTCCCAACTGGCGGCCCGGCAGGCGCAACAGCGGCTGCGGCTGGTTCTGCTGGGAGTCGACTCTGATCAAAAAACACCTGAAGAAGAAGCAGCAGGAGGAAGAGAAAGCCAAGGCTTGGTGTGTCAGATACTTGCGTCGTTGGGCGAAGCCGGGGTCTGCGCTCGAGGTCGTGGACACTACGGCCGCGTTGTGGCGGCACTGTTGAGTGTTATTGTCAGTTGTCTTGCTTTCGGCAAACCTGTCTTCTTTCGCTGATCACCCGGGCCTACTCTCGTCGTGCCCATTGCATTGCGTCTGCCAGTCTGGTATTGTATCACTGTTTAGCATTGCGCCATTCTTAGGCTCGTGCCACCAGGTTGAGCCGGCTATCCAGGGGCGTGCTTGGTCGCGCTCGGGGCCCAGATCTGGCGCAGCGACCCGGACGGCCCGATCGGCTCAGCGTTCGCCAGTCCGTAACCGGTCGTCGGGCGTCGCGGACCCATCGACTGGCGCCAGCGGCGAGTTGCCTGGACTTGCTGGAGCGCATGGGCAACATTGCGTCGACGCACGAAGTCGCCGCGCCGCACCCAACATCTACAACCGGACCCGCCAGCTCGTCATCCGGCTCTTCATCCTCCTCGAGTTCAACGGGCCCCTTCTCAGGTCTGCCCATTCTGGTAGAAGACTCTGACGAATCCCAGAACCAGAACTCCCCCGAGGTGGTGGAGATGGTTCCGACGGACTCCATTGCGGCCCTGGAGAACCGCTTGCGGGCAGCATTTCAGCGGGCTGAGAGCACAACAGTGTACCTTTTTGAGTAGTCGAGCGTCAGGATGTGCAGGAATTGCTTATTGAACAGCAGTGCTGACAGCATGCACAGGCACCTATGAATCCTGCGTGGAGTAGTCGTGGAAGTTGTTCAATTCTCGACCGAGCGTAGGGCATTATTTTCCAGTTTTGTAGTTTGGAAACGGCGAGGTTCTATGTTTTTTATATTGAACGCTGGCACGGGAAAACTCCCGCGTGTGTCTTGTCAAGGGATAATGCCGCCGATACTTTGCAAAGGGCAGGGTCGAAGCCGAAGGCTAAAATGTCTTCAGTATAGTATGGGGTAGTATGTAACCGTGCGAGGGTAATTCGGCGAGCGGAGAGAGGCCAAGCCCACGCGTCGTGAGCGAGGTGGGTGCCGCATGCCACACATGTCACGTGTGTCATGCTTCGCCAGTATATTTGGCGGTGTCGGGATGCGGGAGGGTTGAGAAATGGCTTTTCTTCCCTGCGTGCACATCGTGGTGGTTTTGTTAATGGTGAGTCAGCATACATTTCTAATGTTGACAAACGAGCGAGGATCAGTCCAGGACTTACACGCGTATGCAGGAAAGCATGAAGGACACAACCACGGAGGTGCGTCCTGCTGGTAAAAGAAATCCAGGGGGCACTGGGCCGTGGTAGCGGACATAGACTCAGACGTCCGGGAGACTATGCTATGACTCATACACTTGCAGGAGAGCTCAACTGAACCAGCCCCAAGGAAAAGGAAACGCGATGCGTGTTGGTGGTGTTTGTGGGTCATTGTAAGCACTTTGTAAAAAGGCGCCGACTCACTGGAGTGCGTCTTGCAGTTGTAGGCGCAAGTCCTGTGCACGACTGCGTTTGGAGGGGTGGGGAACATGTAAAAACAAACCATCAGGACGACTCGAGTGGTGGGGTTCTTGGGGATCCCTCAGAGCGAGCTGGAAGCGCACGCCATGCGGGACGTCTCCTGGAAGAAAGGCTCCTTCCTGAAGACCCGTGCCATCGTCTGTGGCGAGATCGAGCCGGACTTTTTGGAGGAGAAGGTCTGGAAGGCGAAGATGCGCACCGTTCGCGTCTCCCAGTTTGCGTGGGGCATGTCAACGGCGGACTGCAAGGCGGCGTTTGGCGAGGGGAAGTTCCCCCCGGAGCTCGTTTGGCACAAGGCTCCGTGTGGCATGGGCAACTCGCAGTCGATGGCCTACATGGAGCACCCCCTTTTCAAGGGTGTGGGAAAGCAAGTCGAATTCGCAGAAGAGCTCCAGACTCTCTTGTACACAACCCTCTGCGAAAAAACCTACCGTGAGGAGCAAGGCCAGGAAGTGTACCAGAAGACCGTGCAGAACAGTGACCATTGCCCGCAGAAACTGCGCTCCTTTGACGACCTCAGGGAGATCACAGCGCATTTCCGGGCGACGAAGCTGGGAGCGGGCGCGGACGACCAGGACGAGGAGGAGGACGAAGAGGAAGGTGCGGCAAGATTAGACAATCTCTCGCTTATCATGCGTATCACATCCGCGTCACTCCGTGGCCGGCATGCATGCGGCATTATGCAGCATGCATGCAGCAGCCGGCAGTGCGGGACTCGCCTGCCGTGGCATCGAATCGAGGGCATGTCGGAGTGGGGACGTGAGTTTTCCGTTGCCTTGCAGTGGTCACGAGTTTTTCCGTGGGAGTCCCATAGTGAATTATATAAATCATCTGGTGGGATTTCGGAATACCCTGAGTCGCGCTCCCTCCAGGCGTGTCACAGTGCGCTCCTTTTCTCCCGCAAACAGTTTATTACCTTTCGGTGGTATCCCAAGTTAGACCTGCGCCTCTTCTTCCTGCGATCCGCATGATTCGTTGGCTTCGCCATTGAATCTTCTTTGCCGAACATAATACGTCGAAACAAGTTGCGGAAGACATGCCCGAGTTTGCCAACGAGCAGGAGAAGCAGGCCTACATGATCGAGATGCGGGCGAACGCGGCAAACGAGGCGGCTCAGCGCGGGAACCGGACAGCGAAGAAGCGCACGTCCGGACCTCAGGGCGGCAAGCAGTCAAAGCTGCGCCGCTCGGAGGCCGCGGCTGCTGCCGGGGCGCGGCGCGTGACTGCGGAGGAGGAGAAGGCCATCGCGAACAGCAAGAACTGGATCCTGGCCCTGAGCATCCCGAAGATCCTCGCCGGCACAAAGCTTGGCTGCACTGTGCGCCAGGCGAAAGAGGGCAGCACGGCGCTCGAGCGGCTTGGGCTCTCCCACGAGAAGGAGACCTTGGACTCTCACCTTGTTCTGTGTGCCGCGGCGCATGCGATGGCGGTCGACGCGGTGACGAAGATCCAGCTCCACGAGTTCAAGACACACGCGAAGGTGCTCAAGCGCGGAAAGGCGGAGATCCCCCCGGACACCATGCTGATCTACATCAAGCGGATGCTCCACTACTTGCGGCGCGGAGTGCTCACCGAGGAGGCTCAGCTTTCTTTAACTTGATCGCCGTCCGCCTGCGGTGTCCGAGTCACGCCGCCCGGGGCGGTTTAGCACGTTGGCTACACTCTTAACTAGACATCTCTGTTCTCTTGGCGACAGTGCGGTTGCGGTTCACCGTTTGGTCTGCAGGGCAGAGCGGAAGCAGGACGCTCCGCATTTGGAAGGCCCGGTCCCCCCCCACGGTTGCGTGCGGACGAATGGATAAATAGAAGTCTAGAGATGTGCATGTGTCATTTGGGGCGTCCCACGGTTCCCTGTCTGTCCGAGTCCCGATGATGAATTTGTGCTGGGATTTATTGTGGTATTCCTAAAAGTCTGCCCTCAGAGTGAACAACCTTGGCGTTGCGCCACTTTGTGATGGCGTGCTGCTACTGTTAGCCACAGTTGCATCGGCGCAATCGTAAACACGAGACAATCGCGCAGCTGGTGCAGCTGGTGAAGATCCGGTGCGCCAACAAGGTGGCCTTCGACATTGTGTGCCCTCGGCTCGCGGACGTGCCGCACGACGCGTTGGACGAGCGGGCGAAGACGGACTTCAGCCAAGAGAAACTCATGGACCTGATCCTTTCGGTGTTGCAGAAGGGTCCGGCTGGCGTGCAGGTGATGGAGATCCTGATTATCGAAATCTTCAATGTGGCCGAGGAGACCATGGGCTCGATCTCTCTGACGACGCTCAAGAACGTGTCGATTGTCGAGGCGGTAAACCAAGAGATGTTGCGTCCCAATTGACCATGCGCCGCCGTTCAGTCCATGCCCAGCCCAGTCCAGTCCCGTCCACTCCCGTCCAGTCCAGTCCAAGTGCAAGTCCAGTCCGATCCAGTCTGGTCCAGTCCGAGTCCAGTCCAGTCCAAGTCCAGTCCAGTCCAGTCCAGTCCTGTTCAGTCCCGTCGAGTCCCGTCCAGTCTAAGTCCATTCCAGGTCCAGTCCAGTCCAGTCCCGTCCAGTCCAACTCCAGTCCATCTCCCGTCCAGTCCAGTCCAGGTCCAGTCCAGCCCCGTCCGGTGCAGTCCAAGCCCAGTCCAGTTCATATGATGTCGCGTCCAGCCCAGGTCCCTTGCCAGAAGCGAGACCGGCGATGGTCAACTTGGAAGCCAAAGCAATGGCTTTTGTCGCCACGCGCAACAGCGTGTGGTTCACAGCCTGCCCGAGGACGGGCGGGGGGACATGGAAACCAGTGGTAACGAACCGGCCCCAAGATCGGTTGGGGTAATACTTAGACGCCGCCGGTACTGTAAGTCCCGCAACGCACACACCGACACACTTACACGTTCCATTGGCTCGAGGGACGCGAGGGGTTCTTTCACTCCGGGGGGAGAAGGTGGGGTGTCTGCAGTTGCGAATTTTGTATAGTTCCGCAACATGACAAGTCATAAAACCTGCACCGTATGCTTTTCCAATTTTTTTGACGATCCATCAAGTAATCCAGCTGTTAGCCTGCGCTGTGGGCACACATATTGCAGGGAATGTCTTGTTAACATGCCATATCCTGTGAATGACAATGGATACCCCGTCGACAAAAAATGCCCCCACTGCCGTGCCCCCTTCAGGAACTACGAGTGGTGTGAGAACTTTCCTCTCAGAGATGCGCTCTCGGAGATTGAGGTCCTTGAGAAATACACCGAATCCCTGGAGAAGACCGCGGAGAAGAGCAAGCGAATCGCGGACGCCTACGAAAACCTTGTGGCCTCCCACCTGGAGGAGAAGCTCAAGCTCGAGAAGGAAGCTGAGGAGCGTCACTTCGATTGCGCATTGGTTCAGTTAGGTGTAAGGCGTACCGACCGCGTTTTGGGGTGCAGTGGTTCTCATGGCGCGTGTGTCGCCAATCGGATCTTGTTGTGTTGCAGCTGTAGGAGGCGGACCGTGCGTTTGGGCCGTGTAAGGACCACATGCCCACATCCATCCCCCATGCATGTCCTGACCCTATTCTGAATTCATCTACGGAGCCATTGGAGGAGCGCAGGAAGAAGGAGCTGGAGATGGCGCGGTCGGAGAACCGACGGAAGATGCAGGAGGAAGCCAGGATCAACCAGATCGTTGAGGAACGGGTGGCTGTGATCAGGGAGGCGATGAAGAAGGAGGCCGTGTGCGACCCGGACGCCGCTGCTGAGGCGATGGCGATCACTGGCGTCGTCCCCGAGAGTGAGGCCACGACTGCCGCGAACGTGAAGGGCAAGACGGTGGACTCCTACTCCGGCTCGAGTTGCCTCGGCCTCTTGAATTGTATGGCTTCTGCGGAGAGGCAGCGCGGGATGGAGATCGACAATGACAAGAAGCCGATCGCTGTCCCCGTAAACGACACGGACTCTGACTCGGAGACCCGGGTGGCGGCCAGCAAGCTCCAGAACCTGACATCGATCCGGACCGCAAAAGCCCGCAGGCTCCTCGAGGCGCCCACAGGCGCAGGCGCGCGCAAATTTTCGCAGAAGCTGAAGCGGAAGGGCATGTACAACCCGTACGAGCCCACACTTGCTGCGGCCGAGTCTGAGACGGGCTGGTTCAAAAAGAAGAATAAGTCCCCCTACCCCTACCCCTTCGTTGCAAGCTCATCGTCGTCATCGTCCGGCGCTGCAGCATGCTCTTTTCGGAGCGCCGCCGACAAGTCGCTCGGCACTTAGACTGGCTGGAACTTTCGGGTTACGGTTTGGATCGCATTTGGTCGATTCCAGGATTGTTCCAATCGTAGAGCGTTCAATAGTATTTTTTATCGGTTCCCAATCGAGGCTAGAAATGATTCCAAGTGTGTGAATCAGTGTAGTACGCAGTTGCATCTGGTAGAGCGGAATAACTAAGGCTTGACGAGGAGATCGGAGCGCTTGAGGGGAAGCTCATGCATCTGCACGAGGCGGGCTCTCACGATACCAATCAGCAAGAGGATTTGATGCTCCAGATCGGGAAGCTCCTGGGCCCGAAAGAGGCGAGACGCCTGATGTAGAGGCGAACTAAAACGTCCGATCCCCATGATTGATGATGTGACATCACGTTGTGGCGACGCGCTGAGGCGTCCGAGGCACCGGTACACCTGACGTAGCGAGGCAGGGATTATCCGCTTCGCTTGTGGAACGCCCAGGCATAAGTCACTGAGTGACTCGAGGTGTCCGTCCAATGCAGCAGCATTTGCGTAAGCCTGTGAGAAAGCGCGTTAGGGAGCCAGTAGAGGGATCATAGTAGACTCGCAAGGGGCAGTTTTGGGGAACTCCTAGAGAGCGGTGCCACGGGGGCAGATGCGTTGTGCGGAGGGAGCCTATTGCGAGAGCAGGCGGACCTGCCGGGAATCTAGTGACCGCGTCTGGGTCGACGGGAAGCGGTAGGGCATCATGACGTGACGCTCGTGGTCGTGATAAACAAATCACTCACTCGTGCGACCTGACAAGTCTTTGTTTGTCAGGTCGCACGCATGTGTTGCCCTCGAGTCACGGAACTTCGCAGGTCATGAAGAAAGACATGACTCAGATCGGGATTGTCACGGAG
>JACLAC010026348.1_pt1 | contig 12086 bp, 3 predicted proteins | sample 8027881 | NCBI WGS metagenome assembly JACLAC01 (sample SAMN15725517, study PRJNA655200) | protist metagenome | isolation source: fluorescence activated cell sorting (FACS) single amplified genomes of... | place: Spain: Blaines Bay Microbial Observatory, Mediterranean Sea | collected 2016-01-19 | reverse complement strand
CCTGCAAGTCCTCGAATCGCGTGCCGGCATCAATAATCACACCATGCCAAAAGAAGTGTATACTCTGATCACGTGGCTTGACGAAGAATTTGCTTCGGGGAACATCAACGTAGGAAGATTTGGCGACGCAATTTGTAGCAAGTACAACTTCTCTTCGGAAGTTTATCAAGTGAGTGCAAGAGAGGACAGCCTCGATTTTTGTCTCAGCGGCAAGTGGATTGAAAAAAGAAAACGTGCCTCGCAGAGGGTGAGAAATCCGGACGCTGAACGAATCATGTGGAATCGCATGCTTTCACGGATTAAAAAAACGCAGAAACAACTGGGGAATGATGATTTATACGCGTCTGACTTTGTCAGACCTGTATTTGAGGGCGCGCTCAGCATGACAGCGTCCGAATTTTTCGTCAAGCTAGACTCTCTAGGTATCGACTTTAATTCCATGGGAACAGATGTGCACGTTCTCGTAGCGTTGTTGGGTGGCGAGGATGGAATGGACACGGAACAAGTTGTCAGCACAGATCTGTTTTGTCGTACTCTCGAACAGCGTGAAAAGGAGAGCCGAGAAAAGCACAGCGAAGAATCCTCCTATGCAGCCGAACGCTCTGAAGCAAAAGAAGATCACAGATATGAAGGTGTCGATGAGGGGGGGAAAACCTCGGGGGAGCCGCACCCTCGCCTATTGGAAGGTTGGCAAGAGGCCACTGACCCGGATTCCGGCGACACATATTATTACAACTCGACGACTGGGGAGGAGTCTTGGACGAGACCAACGTGGGGGCATGCGTCTCCGGCACCACCCTCTCCGGAGGACGATGAAGCCAAAATGTGGGCCAAGCTCGGTTCTCTTGTCGCAGAGGCAATGAGGAAAACGGGCCAGCTAGGATTACGACCCGAGGAGTTTATGAAATCGCTTTTTCTGAGTGATCAAGTTGGACGCGCTGATTTCCTCGTCGGTCTGAACAGCATCGGTTTTAATCGGCAAAGCGTGGGCAAGCGTCACGAAATAATTCTTGACCTCACCGGATTCAGTGACCCTACGAGCCCGAATATCATAGATGTCTCTGTCCTCGTGCAGCTCACAGCTCAACATTTCGACTTTAGCGTCCTTCAATCTTTTGTCACAAACAATGCGTTTAACGCAGACGGAAACTCAAGTCTCTCTAATTTCGACTTTCGAGTACGACCGGGAGAGCAACAAGCTGCGGAGGCTGTGGCGAGGGAAAAAATGTGGATGGAAACCCGACGTGCCCTGTCGCGCGCCATCGTATCAAATGGCAGCGAGGAGTCTCTCGACGGATATGTAACTCGAATGTTCGGCGGGGTAGACGTCGTCACTTCAGAAGTTTTTACCATGACCTTGAGCAAGATGGGTCTCTCCGAGGCTGAACTTGGCGCGGATTGGCGTGTGCTTTTGAAAGCAGTGCATCAAGGAGCAGGCGGAGTCGTGAGTGTCTCTGAGTTCATCAAGGGATTCAACCCCGATGCGCTCCCCGAGGAGATGGATCAGTTGCAGCTTGATCGCCTTCAAAAGCTCGAATCCGGGAAGTCTGGTACGGAGGTCGATGCAAATCAAGGCATACATCTTCAAAAAGACGTAAACTCTCCCCAATCCACGTCGTCTACTTCGTCCTCTCCCTCTTTTTCAAAAAAGTTAGCCGAGTTGGATGTACGCATGATAAAGCGTGTTGGAGCACAATTTATCTGTGCAATGAAGCCTAGACCAGGCGAGCGATACCATAACGGACTCGAAGACTTTCTTCTGGATCAAGTCTTCGCAAAACAAACGTCCTTGCCGATCGACGCATTTCTTGCTTCGATGCGGGAGTTTGGAGTCACGCCAGAATATTTAGGCTCGGACTGGGATCTTCTAGTAAATGTTTTGGATCGTTCCGGTGGGTCTCGCGCGGTGCGAGTCGACGAGTTCATTCAAGTGTTGCTGTTCAACTTTGACAGCCAGCATGGCATTCGATCTTATGAAGAGTCGGTAAAGGTCATGCACGATCGATTCAGCGCATGCCTCGTGAGCCATGTCCCTTCGATAAAGAAGCTTGATTTCTCATCGCCAACAGAGCAGATGGCAGAGATTGCACGCGTACTCCGCGAGGCTTTATACGTTGAGGAAATCTCTGGGTCAGTCGGTGCGATCAAAGTTGATGCCTTTTTGAAGCGAATGAAAACGGTGGGCGTACATCAGGACACGATGGGGTATTGCATGGACACAGTACTGGCGCTTGTCGATCCGCGTGGGACCGGCAAAATGGACATTGACTCGTTTGTGGAAGACGTCGTGGCACATTTTGACAGCATGGCATGGTTTTCGGAATGGGAGCCTGAGGCACCGGATATGAACGCAGCTATTCGCCCTGGGGCCGCAAATTCCGGTAAAGATTTCCAAAGAGAGGTCTCCTCGTTTCATGCGTTGAGGTCGGAATCCTCTTCCGAAAGCAAAAGCAACAGCAACAGCCCCCCGCCGGAGCAGCAACCGCACGCGAATCTCAGCGTAGAGGCCAAGGCGAGCCTCGCGCGACGCCTGAGTCGGCGTTTGATCGAATGTTTGATCAAACAAACAAAGGGTTACAATGACGGGGACATTCACCTTTCGCGCCCGACCCAGGAAGAAATCTTGCCCATGATATGGAAGTCGTTCTCGTCTTTTGACGCGGACGACACGGGGCTGATCGACCTGGACGAGTTTGTCCTCGTCATGGAGAGCCTCGGCATTGACCAAAGTAGCATGGGCGCTTCGATGGAAACGCTTATCGATCTTGTCGACGAGGACGGAGACGGGCTCATCGACTATGATGAATTCATGCAATTTATCATGACATATTTTGACAAGTCCGCATGGCTGATTTTCGACGAGACAACTGGAGAAATGATGGGCTCTGACATGATTTCCAAAAGGGACATGGTGCAGCGCATCTCGCAGCAAGTCGCCGCGAGAGTCGATCCGAGCACAATCAACCCTGAAGACGGGCGCCTGCCTGCTGACATTCTCACGCTACATCTCGAGGAGGTATTCTCCTCGATTGACGTCGACAATTCCGGCTCTCTAGATGCCAAAGAGTTTTGGAAGGCCCTTCAAACGTTCGACAAGGAGAGCGTACGGCTGGACCCAACTGTCATGTCTGCCATTGATAAGGATAATAGCGGCTCTATCGACTACCGTGAGTTCGTTGCGTTCATGGCAGAGTATTTTGACAACTCTGTGCTCAACATGTTTCAGCACATCCAGCCGTTGGATACCCGTGCACAGCTTCTGCCCCAGGCTCTGCCTCCACAGCCTCGGCCTCCACAGTCTAGCTCGCACCACGAAAGGTCAACTTTGCCCGCGACAAAGTCTGCTGCATCGGACGCGCTGATGGAATCATTGGGAGAGTTTCAGGATCAAGAGTTGAAAGCGCTCTTGGAACTCGAAAGGAGTTTAGGCGTTGTGACTCACGACCCCGTCGCGAAAGGAAATGCGGCTATCAAACTCCAAGCGCAGATTCGTCGGCGACAAGCTACAAACAGAGCGAAGAGACTGGTCGCAGAGAAGGAGACGAGCGCAGCGGCTGTAAGAATCCAAGCGCACTTGCGTGGTGCGCAGGCGAGAGAAATGTATCATCACAGATTGGCCGTGCAAAACCAGGCGGCGGCAACTAAACTGCAGGCGGGATTTCGCGGGTTTAAAGCGCGGAGCCGCGCGAGGGCGCAGAGGCAGGAGACGAGCTTGGCCGCGACGAAACTTCAGGCTGGTTTCCGGGGGCACAAAGCCCGAAACAAGGCGAAATCCGTGCGAAAGGAGAGCAACCGTGCTGCCACCAAGCTGCAGGCGGGGTTCCGTGGGCACGTCGCTCGACGACGGGCTAAGAAAGAGAGAGCAGAAACGGCGAGTGCGGCCACAAAGCTGCAGGCAGGGTTCCGCGGGCACGCGGCGCGGCGCCGGGCCAAGAAAGAGAGAGCAGAAACGGCGAGTGCGGCCACAAAGCTGCAGGCAGAATTCCGCGGACACAGAGCGCGCAAGGCTGTGAAAAAGGAGATCACTACGGGGGAGCTTACAAATCATTCACATGCACCCGAGCTCGACGTTCCCACGAACACGGTCGCATCGTCGACCGAGGATTATCCGCAGACTGCATCCATTCTGAGTCCAGCTCGGGACGAAGTTTTGTCGCCGGATCGAGAGTCAAGTCAGTGCGAGGACTCGGTTTTTGGGGATGACCGGTATCGCCGAAATGTTACTGAAGCGGATCGGCGGACTGATGGCGCCATGTACGGTACACCTTATTCTGATTATGCTGGCCCCCATCATGGTATTAATTCCAAGAAGAAGAAAACCAGGAAGAAGAAAAGGGGAAAGCGAAGGAAGACAACATCAAAGAGTGCCAGCGTGAACGGCAGGAAACGCAGCCGAAAGCGCCAGAGCCCGTCAGCTGCGAACGGCCCTCCGACAATGTTCCCTCGAAGGACGGCTCCGAAGTCCCCCACAAACACCTCTGGGGTCACATCGGGATCATTTGGGCCGAAGAGTCGAGCGTCTCCGAGGTCATTGCACATGTCTCTCGCCAGTGGTCAGAGCCTGCAAAGCGTGAACACTTTTGCGTCGCCCCAGCAGCAGCTGCAGCAACAACAGCAATCTTTGACGTCATTGTATGCTCCGGTTATTGACTGGGGAGATGTCAGGCTCATCAAACTGAACGTCTCTCGTGACGCGCACTCTCTCGAGTCGCTGTACAGACCATTAGCAATACCTCACTTGCTCCCCGAAGCGTTCGAGTCTCTCATCGGAAAGATCCGCATGCTTTGGCGTCAGCTTTGTTTCCCCGCGGCCCAGCGACGGCCTCTCATGAGTCGCATTCAGGTTGTGAACAAGGAAAATTACACACTTCTCGTATCGCACATGATGCTGCTGCAGTCGGCGCACACACAACTCGTGGGCATCATCAACAAGATCCGCCACGAGCTGGGAGAAGATCCAGTCGGTGTCGGTACCGGAGCCCACGTTTCGCCGTCAGCAGTTGGAAGCAAGGCGCGCTTGTCAATAAACCGGGCAAAGCGGCCGGCAGGGTCGATGCCGCCTGCACTCGTAAGATCACCGCGCCGAGCTAAGGCCCGGAGCGGGCATGGACGCAGGTCTCAGCGTACTGACCAGTGGGCGACAGAGCTGGCGATTGCCATCGCACAGTTCAAGGCTGTGACACCATGGCTCCAGGAGTTTACTTACAAGGGGGTGTGTTACGGTTGACACCGCATTCAGTATTTCAAGAGACCACAGACGAAGATGTGTGTACAGTGTAGTGTTGTTAATGGAGAGCGTGTTGTATATGCAGTGTTATATTGAAAATGATATTATAATATAATATTAATAAATATATGTACTCTTTATAATGTAGCAGTATGCGTATCATACCGTATGGCTGATATGTGATATACCTGTATGATACTGCGCATGGTACCCAGGTATGACAGCACTTTGTGAAAAATGAAAAAACACACCCGCTTCTTATGTGTGTTTAGTCTCCTTTCTTGAAAAACCGCTTCAGTGTCAACGGTCGCCTTTTTTTCACTTTGCACGCGTCTGCGCGAGTGCTTTCACCGGTCAAATCAATGACATCCGGTTCGGGAGCAGAATGAGATTCGCACTCAAGGGACGGCGCAGAAGGAGATGCGCACAAAGAGGACGAGGACAGGCATGTTGATGAGGACGACGATGAGGACGAGGACGATGACGAGGACGACGATGAGGACGAGGACGACGATGAGGACGAGGAAATCCCTCCTCCTCCCATCATCTGCAAAAATCTTCGCTTGCCCGCGGTTCGGTCTGTCAAATTGCGAAATCTCGACATGATCGTCAAACGATCGCTCTCACCGTCAAAAACAGTGGGCTCTATATGACGGGCCTTGACGCCCTTTGCAAACCGCTCGAGCTCGGTGAACGAAGAGTGCTCTGAATAAGGAATCAACACAACTGTGCAACGTCCCTTTCGTGAGATGCTGTTCTTGCGGTTCCATTTGCTCGTTGCCGCCCAGCCTGTCGGAATAATACCCACTACGCGCTCGAATTGGGCGGTCTGCGCTCTCGCTGAATTTACACAGTCCAAATACTGCTCCATTGGAACAAAGTTCGGCCTAAAAAAAGGCCAGATTTCACCACAAAAGGACATGCGGCAAACATGCACGTTTGATCCAGCTTTGTCCACAGTGAACAGCGACTCTCGCTGCTTCTTGTCGGGAAACACGCATGAAATTTGACCCGTCATTTTTCTAGCATCGACTGCGATTTTGACCCCGCCGAGCGCCTTGCCCAAGGCCAGCAGGAGCCTCTCCTTGCCGATATTGTACGCTCCGACCAAGAAGAGCGTTCTTTCACTCCACGCACTGGAAGCCTGCATGTCCGCGTCTAGTGCCACTCCCGGAAACCTGCCTGTCACCACATCCACTCCCATAGCGATCGCATCTCGTTGAGGCAAAAACACGTATTTTGGCTTGCTATAAGTCGTGTCGAGGAACACGGTATCAATAGGCGTCTTGAATGGATAATGTAGCATCTTTTCATGAAACCGCATATCTCCAGTGTGCAAAATCGTCCTGCTTCCTTGTTCCCCAACCTCAAACTGAAACATGACGGCGCCTGGGCAATGGTTGGCATCGAAGAGCGTGACAAATACTCCCTCGACTTTGGTACGAAGCCCCAGCTCCAAAGGCACAACGCGCGCAGGGTCTACGCCGAGGACGTGGATGCAGAGCGCGCGCGTGATTGTCGAGCAGTAGATTGTGCCCTGGTTGAATCCGGGCTTGAGACCTGTGTAGTGATCACCGTGGAAATGGGATAAGAAGAAACTGCGTGTCCTCGGGGAGGATGCAGCCTGTTTGAATCCATCCACAAGGAATGGCCCGGGCGTGCATGGCACAGCGTGGCAGCGCAGCGCGGCATTCATCGTCCGCGTTGCCACAACGACTACTGGGAAGAAGATTGCGACTGCCGGTGCTGCTCCTGCTCGATCTCGCCGGCAAGCGTTGCCACAACGACTACTGGGAAGAAGATTGCGACTGCCGGTGCTGCTCCTGCTCGATCTCGCCGGCAAGCTCGTCCAAATCGTCCTCGAGCTGGCCGCCCTGCTTGCGCAGATTGTGGACAGTGTACCAGTACACGGCTCCTACGAAGGAAAAGATCGTGCCTCCCACGATCACGTTGTTGCCTAGATTACGGTGCGTCATAGCCCCGGGGGTGCCGCCGACGGCAGTCTCTGCGGAGAAGGCCCGCGCCTCGGCTGCGGGGGCTCTGGAGAACGCGCGTCGCGCGAGCAGCCTGATGGAGGACATTTCTCGATACGAAGGGGTGGACTGAGAACGCCGATTCGGGACAAATCTGTACCTCATTATTCAAAAATAGATCATTTACTAATTTATTGGGAGTGAATGAAGTAAATGATCTATTTTTGAATAATGAGATATAGATTTGTCCCGAATCGGCGTTTTGGCCATTTAAGGCCTTGGATGGAATCTAGAAGAGTTCTTCTACTACATTTCTCGGAAATATCATGCATGATTAAGTACTGATCATTTAAAGAGAGGGGAGAGGCGTCGATGGTATACTTCGTGCTCAGGGTGTCTCCAGCCCAGCGTATACAGCGGCGTCCGGGAAGATTTTTTATCGAAGTATACAGTTAAGTACTACAGCTATTTTTTGTCGATTTTTTAAAAAAATGTAGTACTATTAAGTACTGTATTTCGTTTTTACCCAAAATCGTATTTTTCTGACGTAGTACTTAATAGTACAACATTTTTTAAAAAATCGACAAAAAATAGTTGTAGTACTTAACTGTATACTTCGATAAAAAATCTTCCCGGACGCCGCTGGGCTGGAGACACCCTGCGCCTGAGCACGAAGGTAGTACACAGTAGTTTCAAAAAAGCCTTGGAAAAAGCGCATACGGTACAGTACGGTATTTCCATATTTTTAATAAAGATCGTGGGGCCTTACCGGGTAGGTTTGAGTCACTCTCGGGGCCGGCGTTTACCACCCAAGGCTCTTTCTTTCGTCGAAAAAAGACCCCATTTATGGGGTGTCAAGTGAGAAAGGGAGGATCTTGTTTCGAGAGTGACCCAAGGTACGAAAATACCCCTTGTGTGGGTTGAGTGTCCGGTCTTCCCGCGAGAACGTGACAATGATGAGGGCCGCCTTGCTTACGTCGTACCCCACACGTTAGGTATTCAGGAGAGATGCTCGCTCCTTGGTCAAAGAAGCACAAACTCGTCACCCGCGCTGCGCGCGGAGGCGTCAAGCATAGCCTTTCGAACTCGTACGCGCAGCCGCTGACGTCCCGCGAGTTGCTCGAGCTCACGCTTGCCCGCGGTGACGAAGAGCTAGCGCGTGCCTTTACAGATCACGCGCTTGGATACACACCCAACGGTGGGTCGCACGACCTGCGACACGAGATTTCCCAGCTCTATGGTGGCAGCATAACAGCCGATAACATATTAGTGTTCACGGGAGCGCAGGTTGCGTTGTCGCACGCAGCGGTTGCTCTTGCAGCCAACTGTCACTCCATCGTGTTTACGCCTGGGTACCAGAGCACTGTCGAGTGTCCCCGCATGGCTGGCGGTGCTGTGACACAGATCTCACGTTCGGCAAAAGATGGGTGGCAGATCCCCCTGGATGCGCTGCGCCGTGCCATTCGCCCAGGCGAGACAAAATACATCGTGATCAACGAGCCCTACAACCCAGCGGGCACGCTGATGACACACGCGCAGCAAGAAGAGTTGGTGAGCATTGCGCGCGCGCACAACATTCGCATAATGTCGGACGAAGTTTACCGGTTGCTCGAGCACAACCCTCGTGATAGACTCCCAGCCATGTGCGATTTGTATGAGCAGGGCATTTCTTGCGTCACAATGTCCAAGCCATGGGGAGGATGCGGCATCACGATTGGGTGGCTCGCATTTCAAGACTTGCGCATTAAACAGAGTATCGTAGACGTTCAGTATTTTGGGACGGCATGTCCAAGCCGGGCATCGGAGATTCAAGCGCTGATGGTGCTGCGGGCGTCAGACACAATCTTGGAGAAGAATTTGTGCATAATTCGACACAATCTGGAGTTGTTGGACGGATTTATGACGAGGTACTCACATCTGTTTGAGTGGGTGCGACCGGTGGCAGGTGCCATTGCATTCTTGAAGTTCAAGGGGCCGCTCACGTCGGAGCAATTGGGGGCGCTGCTGGCAGAGGCAGGGATTTCGATTAAGCCTGCGTATTGCTTTGCCGGAGAGGATGTTCATGAGGGGGTGGATTACTTTCGGGTTGGATTCGGGGAGGTGAAAATGCCAGAGGCATTGGCAGCGTTGGAGGAGTTTGTGAGGAAGAACGAGGGAGACTGGGTGGAGGAGATGAGTCACGGACGGTTTAAAGGTAGTGCTCAGAGTCGTCTGTGAATAGCTTCCTCCTTTTGTTGGCGAGGCATGTCGAAGGAGATTCAGTAGAGTAAACTACTTACAGCGACGACATCCTCACAATTTGAAGTACTTAACCGTGCGTACCATGAAGTCCGATCTGCTCGTTTGGTTACTCGTTACTAAAAAAAAGGATGGAAACGCACCCCGGGCTACCGCCGGCCACTTTCAGCGGCGGCCTGCGGCCACCCTCCGGCTCTAGCGACAAGTCGACGGCGCGGCGTACGCGGCGTGGGAGAGAAGAGAGCAGTCATGGCGGCGCTATGGAGACGACTCCGCGGAAGAGAAAGGACAAGCGTGGCCGCCGGTCGACGCCGCGGCGACAGAATCGGCGGTCCCGCGGCGACTCGGGCGCTTCGACAGACTCCGCCGGCTCCTTCCTGCCCGACGCCTACGCCACACCTACGTCCCCCTCCACCATCGCCAACGCCGCCGCCACGCGAAAGCAAAAATATGCACGTCGCGCGCGGAAGCGGCCACGCCGCAGCGCCGAGTCTATCCGGAAGGATTTCGGCGTTCTCTTCCAGGAGCAGCAGAATGAATCAGGTGCGTACGTGCACCATGCCAACATCCTGCACACTGTCGGAAAGGGCGCATCCATGTTCTACGAGATGTTTGGGACCGCCGCGGCGTCCGCCGTGCTGCCTGAGGACGCCGCTAAAGCGCTTGAGGCAAAAGAAGAAAAAATTGGGTTCATGCAGCTTGAGGACCTCACTCAATACCCGGCCGTCAGCAAGGCGCTACAGTCACTGCCCATGGAGCTGGGGTCACACACATTATTTCTGCATCGCGATCTGTCCGGCGTACAGCCTCCATCCGAGGCGCGAGACGTCGCGGCCATCGCAGCGGCCTCGGGCAAGACCGTGAGAGAGGTTCAGGCGGCCGACATCCGCAACGCCAATCTGAACACAATTGCGGTCGACACATCAATGGCGGAAGACGCCAAGAATCAGCAGGGCGGCAAGGCTCGGCGCTGCACGTTCTGTCTGAGGTGCACCGGTGCGCGCGCCAAGCGCAAGTGTTACACCTGTGTGGAGTATGACACATCGTCTAATGGGGACTACTGCGACGAGTGCTTCAACGTGTCCCACCCGTGGTACCGCGTGAAGCATAATTGGGTGCCCATCAGCCAGGCAGAGGACCCGCACTCGCAGTGGGTGACGAAGATGATGCGCGCGGACATCGAGCGTCGCATGGAAGAGGTCGGAGCACTCCTCGAGCTCGCATCCGACACGGGTGGCAAACTTGATGATATTCACACGACAGCGACGGATCGCATCGAGAACATTGAGGCTTCGACTGGCACCTACGAGCGATTGACTGAGGAGGTAACTGACCTTAAAGACTCAATCGGCAGGATGTATACTCGAAAACAGGCGGCAAGAATGCTGCAGGGTGCGTGGCGCTCAAAAGTCGCGAGGCGCAACATTATGGAAATGGTGAAAGGTGCGTGGCAAAAGTTTGAGGACAAGACGACGAAAAAATGCTACTACCTGAATACCAACACGGGTAGGGTCACTTGGGAAAAGCCGCATTTGCTCGGCTCAGAAGATTTACCCATATCTAGAGGTATTCGCCTCGACGCGCGGCGCACCCGTCCCAAACGGACACCGAGGGTGCTTGCCAAGGATATGACTCAGGATCAGGCGGCTCGGATGCTGCAGGGTATGTATCGCGCTCGCAAGGCTATGAAGCTCATTCGAAAGCTCATTCGAGAAAACTACAAAACGGCGATAGACCCGAAATCGGGAAAACGGTACTACTACAATAAACGCACCAAGGAGACGACATGGGTCAAGCCACGCGGTCTGGGTTCCCAAAATCTGGAAGACGAAGAGAAGAAGACTCCACGCTTTCGCGCGTGGGAGCTGACCGAGGATCAGGCAGCTAGCCACCTCCAGCAAGTGTGGAGGAACAAGCTTGCCCGGCGCAAGATGTACAAAGCCCTCGGGAGCGTGTACAGAAAGGTTTGGAGCGAGGAGTTCGAAAAATTTTACTATGTCAATCAGCGCACGGGTGAGACGCGATGGACCAAACCTGTACTATTGGGATCGTCGGACCTAGAGGTTTCACCGCGCACGATGAAAATTGCTGGCATTGATCCGCCGAAGCGCACTCCTCGTTTCACAGCTGCTGACCTGACCCCAGACGATGCGGCGCGCCACCTGCAGGGCATGTGGCGCACCCGCGTTGCCCGAAAACGTCTGAAGAAAATGTTGTGCAGCGTCTGGCGCAAGACGTGGGACTCGGAACGCCAGACGTTTTATTATTACAACAAGGTTACAAAGGAGGCCAAATGGACTAAGCCAGCCATGCTTGGGGAGGATGATATTGAGCTTACGCCGCGCACCATGCTCGAGGCAGGTGTCGAGCCGCCTTACCACACGCCTCGCTTCCGCGCCAAAGACTTGACGCCTGATGAAGCGGCCCTGCACATTCAAGCCTCGTGGCGGGTGCGCCAAGCACGTGTTAATCTAAGGAAAATCATTCAAGCACAGTGGAAAAAGCTATGGCATCAGCCAAGGGAAATATTTTACTACTGGAATGTGCGCACACAAACTGCAAGCTGGACTAAGCCGCTATGTTTGGGATCGTGGGACATCGAGCCAACTCCACGCACGCGAGAGGCTGCCGGATTGCCTCCTGTGCAC
>JACLAC010022504.1_pt1 | contig 12086 bp, 6 predicted proteins | sample 8027881 | NCBI WGS metagenome assembly JACLAC01 (sample SAMN15725517, study PRJNA655200) | protist metagenome | isolation source: fluorescence activated cell sorting (FACS) single amplified genomes of... | place: Spain: Blaines Bay Microbial Observatory, Mediterranean Sea | collected 2016-01-19 | reverse complement strand
ACACAATTTCCCTTTGTTTCTTCACCAACGAGATGCCCATTCCGATTTTATGGCGTGTATGGAAGAGGCCACACAACCAGCGGTTGTCCATTGTTTTACAGATACCAAAGAATCGTTATTTTCGTATCTGGACAAGGGTTGGTACATTGGGATTACGGGATGGGTGTGTGATCCCAAACGAGGAGAGGATTTGCGCGCAATCGTCAACAACATTCCCTTGTCACAATTGATGATCGAAACCGATGCGCCTTGGTTGTTCCCAAAGGATTATCGTCCCAAACCAAAGAAGCGTCGAAATGAGCCCAAATATCTTCCTCATATTGTATCGGTATTGGCCACCCATATGAATCAAAGTGTAGAAGATGTCACATCTCATTCCTTTCACAATGCATGTTCATTTTTTGGTCTGGATCCTTCGTAGCGAAAACACTGAAGTGTATTCATAGATGTTGTATATGCTCCAAATTGATTCCTTTGTCTAGACAAATTGGGCGCGCTTCGGGCAAAGGAACATGTATACAAATACATGGACGAATGCCCGAAACGAACCTAAAAGATGCAAACTATCGGAGTGTTTCAAAGATGGAAGCGGAATAGAGATATATCCGTACGTAAATCAGGGTCGCTTCGGGCAAAGGAACATGTATACAAATACATGGACGAATGCCCGAAACGACCCTGATGATCGTACGGATATATCTCTATTCCGATTAGACGCCTTGTGTCACATGAGAACAAGTCAACGTAATCGTCTCAACCGCAGTTTCGGAAGAAGACGCATCCATTGGAGGAAGTTCCCATTTTGACGGATATGCATCGTGAATCATCATGGTACGAACGATGGTTTCCATGTCTGGAAGAAGAAGACTGACAGTAACGAGCTTACGTTGAATAACGCCATTCTCGATAGCCAATCGCCATTCGTAGAAAGAGTCAACTTGTTGATAAACACGCTTGAGCTCGATGTCTTCGAAAGACGCACGACCTGGTTGCTTCATGATGTAGCGGTCGTCACCGTGCATGAATTCCATAGTTTCTGATGTAGAAACAACACCGGAAACGGAGAGGAACTTTGCATTCTCTACTTCTACATTGTCAATTTCTACTTTGAAGTTAAACGCCCCGATGTAATTGTCGAGACCGTACTGTGGTGCACCCATAATTTCTCCTGATAGTAATGAAAGGGATATTGGCGAAAACATTTCCGCCATGCTTATTGTAGCGAATCGATTTGCATCTGGCGGATGGATGAAGAAAAAAACAAAAAAAAAAATGGAAATATACTCAAACAGACTCCTCACGACCCAAAATTAAAAGAGCTGTATCCCCTGCACATAGGGTAAGAATCAAACTGAGCAATCCACAGCCCAATCCGATAAAAGGAGCGATCAACCACAATTGATCTTGTGTCAAAGCAAAGGATTCCGGAAAGATAAAAAAGCATGCCACATACGATATTGTTCCCAACAACCACATTGATACAAAGACCTGTCTCGACATCTTCCATACATCTTGACGCAAAGGCCAATCTTTTTTCCTGTGTCCCAGTATACAAAAACAAATCACTGCTGAGACAAAGAGTGTAATGGCTGTCGAAGCAATACCAAAGGAGCCAAAAGACCACGATATCAAGAGGATGGAAAAAAACTGTGAGATCGTCATAAACAACAGTTTCATATGTCTCTAGGTTTTATCTGTTGTGGCTTCTTCCATTCGCTCTTGTTCGAGAAATCGCTCTTCATCAATATACTCTTCTTCTTCTGTCTCTTTTATTTCTTTCTGCAGATCTTGATACATGAGGTAGTAAAAAACGACCTCCCCAAATACAGGATAAAAAGCAATCATGATTCCATCTTTTAAAAACTTCCAGAAGAGGGCTCCGCGGGCAAAGTATCCGATTTCTTCAGCCTTATAGATATCTTCCATCAAGAACTGAAAATCAGCGTCCATATAGCCTGCAAAAGCCAAGAGTAGGACGACAACAAACAGAATCCCAGGAATAAAAGAAGCATAGTCTTGGGCATACGGGTACTTGACATATGCCATCAATCGAGCGGTAAAAGGGACTGCAATGGCAAACAGAGGAATAATGTGCATATTCTCTGGATAAAACGGCAAAATAACACCTGCAGACCAAGCCGCAAAATACAAACATTCACTAAAAACAACGAGATAAAACCACGATACAGAATAATAATATGCAAATGCCATCAGGCCTGAACTGATATACCGAGGAAAAGGCGATTCCGGTTTGGGCAATTCATCAAAATGCACCAACTTGTAAAAAAATGTTCTGTATTCTCTCTTAAAGAGATGCTCTCGAATTAGATCTTCAATCATTCTCATGGAGTACAAATTGGTCATTGTTTGTGTAAAGAGATTGGTCACTGTAAAGATAAAAGCAATTCCCAATCCAATCGCAGAAACGGTGAGCATTCCGACTACAACGTCATTGATACCATCGAGAATTTTAAAGAAAGCCAAAAGAGGACCCATCTCATACGCGACAAGATTGTAGATAAACAACCAACCCAGAGTGATTGCAATGCTTACTTTTAGTGTTGCTGTAGCACTTTTTTGTATCTGTAGCAGTTCTTTTCGCGTTCGTTTAGATGACACTTTTCAACCCCGCCGATGCAACTATCATAAAGAGAGTCATAATGAAGATAAATGTTAAGAACCACAACAGCTTACTCCGACGCCAAACATAAATACCCTCCAATGGGTTCAGTGGAAAACACTGTACCATGGGAAAAATAAGAAATGCATCAGAGACAAACAGAATCCGAGAATCAGGAACTTGTAGCCACAAAGACCAAATCAACAGGGAAAAACAAGCGGGTGCCATTAGGCCCCATAAGGCAATGCGAGAACGTTGTTCGACGTCGGCATTGGGCACGACAACATCTGAAGTCAAGGGCATAAAAGAAAATGCACCTGCAAAATAGAGTTGGATTCCTCCACCCACCGGACCCGTTTCATGTTGAAGAATTAGGTTTTCTCGTCTCGAAGCCCACGACTGCACAAAATAAATGAACCACAACGGAAGAAAGATCACCAAGCCCCCTACCCAAATCAACATCGAATCCCATGCTGTGACACCCCCAAAGACAATCGTTACACGATCAGTTCCCAAGGAAGATTGTTCTACACGAACATTTTGGCCTGTTGTTTCGATCGAACCGATACTATCGATGTCTTGAGAAAAATGGAAGCTGATTCCTGCACGTAGCTTTACCCAATTGATATGCGTTGGATCAGGAGAGACTTTCTGAAGAACAAAACCATCTTTGTCTTTATTGAATTCCTTTTCTCGAATTTCTTGCTCAAGAATAGGCTCTGCGACTTCGATGGGAAACTCTATCAGCGGAATGACTTGGCTTCCACTCGCGACATCTTTCAATTGAACCATAAACTTCGTTCCTGCCGAAGGTTCAGCAGGATATGGTGCCAAGGTCTGCAACCATGTGGTTTTTTTCACCCGCTTCTCTTCTTCTTCATCTGAGATATCTTGTACGGAATTGGGATCCAATGTCTCCAGCCTGGAAGTTTTGTGTTGCTTTGGCTTGTGCTTTGCATTGGCCGAGTCCTGCACTCAAATTCCATCCGCCTCCCTTTAGAGTTTGCTCTTCGACCCACTCCCATACATTTCCACTCATATCATGTGTTCCAATGGTGCTTACACACTGTGTAGCATGTCCTGCGGGCTGTGCACCGCTTTCTCCTTCTCTTGTGTTACCACCAGCGTCGACACAAGTTGATGCACGATAGGTATCACCATATGGCCATCGGAATCCTTCCCAGCCCATACATGCTTCTTCCCATTCTTTTTCTTTGCACAATCGTTTGTTTTTTTGTGAGCATATTTTTTTCGCTGTTGTATAGGAAACACCACCTTGTGGCATTGTATCTTTTTGATTGGGGTACTCATAGGTGTCAATACAAAAATCAGTTCCAGAGACCATATTTGGAGGACATGAGAGAGGAGTTTTTTTCTTTGCCAATCGTTGCAAAACAGGACCACGACAACATCGAAAACCAACATCTGGAAAGGCTTGTGAAGGTGTTGTAGCAGGGTAGCCATCAATCCCCTGACAGGTAGATTTTCGATGATCAACAAACCATGAACCACCACGAATTTCCCTGAGCTCATCATTGTTGGTCAGTGCTGGTGCTTCCAGTTTGGTGGCTGTCCACTCCCAAAGATTTCCCACCATATCCATGGCGCCACTAGGAGATTGACATCCCAAAAAATATCCGGATGGTGCGAGATTTTGTAATCCTACAGCACAGGCAGAAGAGACAAATCGGGTTCCATAGGGGTAAATATGCTCTCCACAAGCAATCTCCCATTCAAATGCTTCGCAGAGTCTCTTTTTATTCTGTGCGCACAAGGTCTCTGCTTCCGCAGCGGTCACTGCTGATAGAGGATGAATACCAGGCTGATTTGGGTACTCAAAACGATCGATGAAGGTATTTGCTGATAACAAGACTTCATTGCTTGGATCGTAGGCGACCTCGGTTTGATTCGTTTTTGCTTTCTGAATCCGATTGTGTGCATCCTGAGATTTTCTCTCTTGATCGGGTGGTTCTTTGGAGAAGCAACATCGAAATCCTGCTGAAAAAATCCGTCGATCAATGCTTATTCGATAATCTGGTTGACGAGAATATCTGCCAGAGCAATCAGCATATTGAGAATAGGTATACCATGCACCTCCTTCCAAACCTCCAGCTATTCCTTTCCAATCATCAAAGACCCATTCTTCAAGGTTTCCGATAAGATCATGAACCCCCTCTGGGGTCGAGCATCTCTCTCTTTCTCCACTTTTGGCCAGTTGTTCCTCTGGTTTCATCATACTGGAGTGACCACTCCTCAGAGCTTTTTGTAGATGGCATCGACCTTCTTCATATTGTTTTCCATATCCAAATCGTCGGTTTTCAGACGGACCAGAGCATGCTCTTCTCCATTCTGATGCGGTACAAAGACGTTTACTGATTGCTTGGCAGAGTTCTTGTGCTTGTGCAAAAGTAGTAGAGCTGAGTGGTACTTTGCCTTTGATGTTGGGGTACTCATAGATGTCCATCCAAAAAGATCCATTTTCTCCCTCGAAAGGAATCATGTTTTCTGTTGGGTCGAGAGTTTTCGCTTTCGCTGGTCCGATCGATGATTTTGGAATGTGTGTATCTGATTCTTTTGGAGTATTGTTTTGGCACCCCAGTAACATCCAAACGATCATTTGTTATCCAAAGCATAGATATCAAAATTGCTGTTGGTATATTCTTTTTGGGCAAATGGAAGTAGGAAATCAGCAATTAATTGGCGTTGGATTGGATCGATCAGATCGGGCAGATGGATGGCGATGTGTGTTAAACCATTGTTGATAAGGTCTTGATGGTCACGCTTTCCAACACTTAAGCCAAAGTATGTATGGGTTCTGTTCGATGCGCTTAGGTATGCCAAACCATTGAGGATTCGATTCTCTTCTGTCCATAAGCGATTCTGCTGTTGAGAGAATTCACCATGCGGCGGAGGATTTTGCAAGTAGACATGGTGTGTGAGAAATGGAATGTATTGTTCCCGTTGGATCGGATGGGTTTGTGGAAAGATTGACACCGCACTGTCCTCTGGAAATTCAAAATCGATGATTGACCCAATGTATGAACTTTGGGGGATGTAGAGTTTCTTTAACCCAATTCGAAAGGTCTCTCCTCCAAACTGTACCGGTAGATCGCCAGCACTTTGCGAATCTTCTTTTATGATTCCTACTTGTAGTGTGACGATTAAGAATAGGAACATCAATCCCCATCGGAGCCTGTGAGAAGTAAGTTTTTTGATGAAAAAATCAAGAAGGAAAGCAAGAGGAATGGCTGCAATGATGGCTGCCATGGGAGCGAACCGGTCTGGATGCTTGAGTTGTGCAAAAGAGGGAATGCCCAATTGATAAAGATAAAAAGGAAGTGGAGTGATGAGTTCTTGATCACTTGCGCGAATGAATGGGCCCATCGCAAATACAGATAGAATCAATACATCGAGACTCGTACGCAGAACTTGTTTCTTTCTGTGTACGAGAATGAGGGCAAGTACAATCCATACCCAATATAGGGATTGTCCGCAAAAATACACACTGGGAAAGAGAATGTCTTTGGGGTGCACAGAATTGACGATGGAGGTCATCAGTTGATCTTTGGATGTCTCCATTGGACGATTGCCCAATCCTTCTCCTTGTCGGGGATCAAATTTTTGTACAAATTGTTGGATTTCGTCAGCCGTAACAGGAGAGAGTATATCAGAAAACACAAAGGCGTTAGAATCGTAGGGAGTGCCTGTTGTTGTCTGTTGCAACAAAAGCAATCCAGGTAACAATACGAAAAAACCTGCCACTGCGATTTTGAGATGATACAACCGCAAGCGATGGAGCAAGAGGAAGGGAAGTGCAGCGCCGAGAAAGATACCATAGTAAAACTGTCCGTAAAAAAGCAGTCCAATTGACGTAATGGCGCCGATTGCAAAACGCTGTGATCGTTTTTGTAGAAAAAGCAACAACAACGGCAGTGGAAATAAGAATGCTCGGTCGAGGGAGAGTTTGTCCAGTTCATTGAGAAAAACGGGAGCAAGAACCCCACCCAAACCGGCAAAGACATATGCTTGCTTGCTAAGTCCCAATCTTTTCCCATATTGTGTAATGCTCCAAAATAGTGCCGCACATAGGAGTGCAACACCAATATTATGAGCCCGAACGCCATCAAAAATCCATACAAAGGGAGTACAGAACAAATATGCGAGCCATGACGGACCCATAATTAACCAATTGTGCCCTTCCGGATAGGAAAAAGAAGGTGATATGGGAGATGAGGGATTGCTCGCGATGGCCTGTAGAAATGAAGCAGATGTTGGTGGATCATCAAAACCAACTTCGGAAACAAGAAGCAGGTTGGGGGCCAGAGGCAGAGCATGATAAATGATCACAAACCCAACCAGTAGCGGTAACCATGGTCTTTTGGAAAGTGAGGTGCTCGCACGAAAAAAACCCCACATTAAGAGGAAGGATATAGGCAGCAATAGATATGTGATCCAGTTTGTAGCATGCTGTTTTTTTCGTAAGGCGATGGTTTTTTCTATACTGAGATTTTTGCTCGCTGAGGATTGGGCTTGATAGGATTCTTTGCCCTGAAAGGGAATGGTTTGTGCTTCTCGTAATTTGGGAAGAAATACCACTTGCGATTCTTGTTTTGCATAGGCAAGTTGTTCATCATTGAAGGCGATCATTCCGGTGGTATCTGAAGATAGATGGTACGATTCAACTTGTGTTGGAGGGGATGCAAAGAAAGTTTCGGTACGTTCTTTTGATATCAGTGTGTATTGACCCGCTTGCAGTGCATATGTAGGAAGAACGATGGATATTTTGTTCGAGACATCATCAATATCATCAAGGCTACCAAAACCATTCGCAGATTGATTGTCATATGCCCAATGTGCTGATACAAATTGATTTTTTGTGCCCTCTGTTTTATACAGAAAGACAATCCCACGAGATTCTTGAAAATCCCATATGAGCGGTTGTGACAGAGATTTCGAAAGAAGGAGAATCAGCATGATGAAAGAATCTCTTACCCCAAATGTTGATAGTTGATTAATTGGGCAGTAAAAATTACAGGCGGTCTTTGATATGTATTGTTGATTTTTAACATAATATTCTATTCACAATACTGTAATATTATGAGATGTATGGAGATACAACAATACAACGAAGGTATCACATCAAGTCAATCAGATTTGATTCTGTTGGCAGTTTTGTAAATAGAGGAAATGTATACCACAATGGAAAACGAAGAAGAAACAGAGGAGATACAGGGGGGAGGGACGAACGAGACCATTTTTGCATTTGTGATCTGTTTGATTGTTCTTGTCTTACCTGTACTTGTGATAGAAAATGAGTATAAGCTGTTCACAAAAGAGCATGGTGTAGCAAAAGAAGGTGCTGCCGGAGCGGGTCTTTGGTTGGCTGTTATGTTTCGAACCGTCTCCAGAACTGTATTGCGAACCATAATCAGGACCTCTGCACGTGCAGGAATGCGCGCTTCTCTACGAGGTGCTTTTCGTACAGGTGTCCGAACCGTGGGGCGAACACAGTCGAAAATATTGGCTGATCAAAATCTTCGCAAAGAGCAAGAGAAAAAACGCTTTAAAAACCTAAAAAGTTTGTGTTTGGCATCTGTTCTTTTGTATTTCTCATGGGTGATTGTTATCGGTTTTGGACAGCCCTTTTCCAAATTGCTGTACCAATCATCGGAAGAACTCGTGCTTGAACAGGAGGATTTGGATCACAAAAAACGTTTAATTGAGCTCCAAGACCTTGCGATAACGGCATGGGAAAGAGAACAAGCTTGGAAAAACACGCGGAAGCAACTGCGCTCTGTTGAAAAAGATATAAAGATGGAGCGAGATGGAGAAAAGCGTAGCAAAATCGAGCAAAAGCGAGATTTCCTTCGTCAACAAGAACTTCTCGATGCTCGTGCTTTTGAAGAAGCCTTCACAAAATCGAAAAAAGAGACATTGGATCCCAATTCCGTACAAGATATCTCAGATGAAGAAGAAGAGAAGCGGGTGAAAAAAACCACATGGTTGCAGACCTTGGCACCATATCCTGCTGAACCTTCGGCAGGAACGAAGTTTATGGTTCAATTGAAAGATGTCGCGAGTGGAAGCCAAGTCATTCCGCTGATAGAGTTTCCCATCGAAGTCGCAGAGCCTATTCTTGAGCAAGAAATTCGAGAAAAGGAATTCAATAAAGACAAAGATGGTTTTGTTCTTCAGAAAGTCTCTCCTGATCCAACGCATATCAATTGGGTAAAGCTACGTGCAGGAATCAGCTTCCATTTTTCTCAAGACATCGATAGTATCGGTTCGATCGAAACAACAGGCCAAAATGTTCGTGTAGAACAATCTTCCTTGGGAACTGATCGTGTAACGATTGTCTTTGGGGGTGTCACAGCATGGGATTCGATGTTGATTTGGGTAGGGGGCTTGGTGATCTTTCTTCCGTTGTGGTTCATTTATTTTGTGCAGTCGTGGGCTTCGAGACGAGAAAACCTAATTCTTCAACATGAAACGGGTCCGGTGGGTGGAGGAATCCAACTCTATTTTGCAGGTGCATTTTCTTTTATGCCCTTGACTTCAGATGTTGTCGTGCCCAATGCCGACGTCGAACAACGTTCTCGCATTGCCTTATGGGGCCTAATGGCACCCGCTTGTTTTTCCCTGTTGATTTGGTCTTTGTGGCTACAAGTTCCTGATTCTCGGATTCTGTTTGTCTCTGATGCATTTCTTATTTTTCCCATGGTACAGTGTTTTCCACTGAACCCATTGGAGGGTATTTATGTTTGGCGTCGGAGTAAGCTGTTGTGGTTCTTAACATTTATCTTCATTATGACTCTCTTTATGATAGTTGCATCGGCGGGGTTGAAAAGTGTCATCTAAACGAACGCGAAAAGAACTGCTACAGATACAAAAAAGTGCTACAGCAACACTAAAAGTAAGCATTGCAATCACTCTGGGTTGGTTGTTTATCTACAATCTTGTCGCGTATGAGATGGGTCCTCTTTTGGCTTTCTTTAAAATTCTCGATGGTATCAATGACGTTGTAGTCGGAATGCTCACCGTTTCTGCGATTGGATTGGGAATTGCTTTTATCTTTACAGTGACCAATCTCTTTACACAAACAATGACCAATTTGTACTCCATGAGAATGATTGAAGATCTAATTCGAGAGCATCTCTTTAAGAGAGAATACAGAACATTTTTTTACAAGTTGGTGCATTTTGATGAATTGCCCAAACCGGAATCGCCTTTTCCTCGGTATATCAGTTCAGGCCTGATGGCATTTGCATATTATTATTCTGTATCGTGGTTTTATCTCGTTGTTTTTAGTGAATGTTTGTATTTTGCGGCTTGGTCTGCAGGTGTTATTTTGCCGTTTTATCCAGAGAATATGCACATTATTCCTCTGTTTGCCATTGCAGTCCCTTTTACCGCTCGATTGATGGCATATGTCAAGTACCCGTATGCCCAAGACTATGCTTCTTTTATTCCTGGGATTCTGTTTGTTGTCGTCCTACTCTTGGCTTTTGCAGGCTATATGGACGCTGATTTTCAGTTCTTGATGGAAGATATCTATAAGGCTGAAGAAATCGGATACTTTGCCCGCGGAGCCCTCTTCTGGAAGTTTTTAAAAGATGGAATCATGATTGCTTTTTATCCTGTATTTGGGGAGGTCGTTTTTTACTACCTCATGTATCAAGATCTGCAGAAAGAAATAAAAGAGACAGAAGAAGAAGAGTATATTGATGAAGAGCGATTTCTCGAACAAGAGCGAATGGAAGAAGCCACAACAGATAAAACCTAGAGACATATGAAACTGTTGTTTATGACGATCTCACAGTTTTTTTCCATCCTCTTGATATCGTGGTCTTTTGGCTCCTTTGGTATTGCTTCGACAGCCATTACACTCTTTGTCTCAGCAGTGATTTGTTTTTGTATACTGGGACACAGGAAAAAAGATTGGCCTTTGCGTCAAGATGTATGGAAGATGTCGAGACAGGTCTTTGTATCAATGTGGTTGTTGGGAACAATATCGTATGTGGCATGCTTTTTTATCTTTCCGGAATCCTTTGCTTTGACACAAGATCAATTGTGGTTGATCGCTCCTTTTATCGGATTGGGCTGTGGATTGCTCAGTTTGATTCTTACCCTATGTGCAGGGGATACAGCTCTTTTAATTTTGGGTCGTGAGGAGTCTGTTTGAGTATATTTCCATTTTTTTTTTTGTTTTTTTCTTCATCCATCCGCCAGATGCAAATCGATTCGCTACAATAAGCATGGCGGAAATGTTTTCGCCAATATCCCTTTCATTACTATCAGGAGAAATTATGGGTGCACCACAGTACGGTCTCGACAATTACATCGGGGCGTTTAACTTCAAAGTAGAAATTGACAATGTAGAAGTAGAGAATGCAAAGTTCCTCTCCGTTTCCGGTGTTGTTTCTACATCAGAAACTATGGAATTCATGCACGGTGACGACCGCTACATCATGAAGCAACCAGGTCGTGCGTCTTTCGAAGACATCGAGCTCAAGCGTGTTTATCAACAAGTTGACTCTTTCTACGAATGGCGATTGGCTATCGAGAATGGCGTTATTCAACGTAAGCTCGTTACTGTCAGTCTTCTTCTTCCAGACATGGAAACCATCGTTCGTACCATGATGATTCACGATGCATATCCGTCAAAATGGGAACTTCCTCCAATGGATGCGTCTTCTTCCGAAACTGCGGTTGAGACGATTACGTTGACTTGTTCTCATGTGACACAAGGCGTCTAATCGGAATAGAGATATATCCGTACGATCATCAGGGTCGTTTCGGGCATTCGTCCATGTATTTGTATACATGTTCCTTTGCCCGAAGCGACCCTGATTTACGTACGGATATATCTCTATTCCGCTTCCATCTTTGAAACACTCCGATAGTTTGCATCTTTTAGGTTCGTTTCGGGCATTCGTCCATGTATTTGTATACATGTTCCTTTGCCCGAAGCGCGCCCAATTTGTCTAGACAAAGGAATCAATTTGGAGCATATACAACATCTATGAATACACTTCAGTGTTTTCGCTACGAAGGATCCAGACCAAAAAATGAACATGCATTGTGAAAGGAATGAGATGTGACATCTTCTACACTTTGATTCATATGGGTGGCCAATACCGATACAATATGAGGAAGATATTTGGGCTCATTTCGACGCTTCTTTGGTTTGGGACGATAATCCTTTGGGAACAACCAAGGCGCATCGGTTTCGATCATCAATTGTGACAAGGGAATGTTGTTGACGATTGCGCGCAAATCCTCTCCTCGTTTGGGATCACACACCCATCCCGTAATCCCAATGTACCAACCCTTGTCCAGATACGAAAATAACGATTCTTTGGTATCTGTAAAACAATGGACAACCGCTGGTTGTGTGGCCTCTTCCATACACGCCATAAAATCGGAATGGGCATCTCGTTGGTGAAGAAACAAAGGGAAATTGTGT
>JACLAC010021021.1_pt1 | contig 12087 bp, 9 predicted proteins | sample 8027881 | NCBI WGS metagenome assembly JACLAC01 (sample SAMN15725517, study PRJNA655200) | protist metagenome | isolation source: fluorescence activated cell sorting (FACS) single amplified genomes of... | place: Spain: Blaines Bay Microbial Observatory, Mediterranean Sea | collected 2016-01-19 | reverse complement strand
TTGTCGTGCTTGCCCATGGAACGAGACAGGCCACCGGTCGAGAGATGGTCTTGTCTTGGGTGAAAAGCCTTTCTGATTTCTTGGGTGAGGAGTTACATTTGGCATGGCTCGAAGTGGATGATCCAGATTTATTGACGGTCCTAAGAGCGTTGTCAGCAAAGCACGACCGTTTGGTGATTCAGCCTTTGTTGTTGTTCGCTTCTGGTCATGCTCAGGTGGACGTTCCCCAAATTGTTGAGGTTTTTCATCAAGAGCACCCTAGTGTGAAGGTCAAGGTCATGCCCTGTTTAGGGATGAGGGAGATTTTATTAGCATCTTGGAAGGAGATGCTGTCAAAACGCGTTATCGAAGGTCGAGACCTATGGCTTTTGGGCCGTGGTAGTAAAACCGTTGAGGTGATATCCCTATTTGACTCTCTCCACGGAGAACTGGAGCAGCATTTGGGTGTTAGGATCGGTGTTCTGTACTCCGGTTTACAGCAACCGGGTCTAGAAGAGACGCGTGAACAGATCAGTCAGAGTCGTGCACCCTTGTTGATCCCTTGTTTGCTGTTCGATGGTCTGCTATTGGACCGTTGTCGGGTGGTCGAAGGTTTGGAGATTGCACCGGTGTTGTCCGAGATACCCCTTTTTAATGAAATGGTCTGCAGACATGTGAAATCTGGACTGTCCCAATTGGTTTGATGAGGTCCGATTACAATCTGGATCGTCGAGCGAGTTCTGCTTGGATATATCGTTCCTACCGGTGTTTCTGTCGCTGGCTTTACGGACCCGGATCATTTTTTTATGGATGGGTCAGTCAAGTGGTGAGTTTTGGCCAATGGGAAAGTTGGCGTCGTATCGTCATCGACCACGTTGACGGGGGCACTGTGCTTGAATTGGGCACAGGCAATGGGGCCTTACAAGGACCTTTGCGCGCTCAGGCGTCTTCGGTCTTGGGCCTAGAGTTGTCGCCTCAGATGCTCAAAAAGGCAAAAGATAACTCCTTAGGTCACGATCATAAACAGGCCCTGGTGAGAGCTGATGGTTGTTGCTTGCCTTTCCAGAGCGCTTCGGTGGATGTCATTGTTGCGACATTTCCAGAGCAGTACATCGCGACGGTGGCTTGTCTTGGGGAGTGTCGGCGCGTATTGAAGGACAACGAGGGTGCCAAGGTGGTGATCGTAGGACGTTGGTTAGAACTGAATCGTTCTATCCTCACTTGGTTGAGTCCTGTGTTTTACCGGCCCCTAGATCGAGATGAAGTGGATCATTTTGCAGAGAACGCTCGCCTCGCCGGTTTGGAGATGAAATTGCAGGTCAAAAGAATGGGGTGGGCGACCCATCATGTCATCGTGTTGAATTGAGTTTCTCGTTCTCCAAGTTGAACTGGGCTCTTTGCCCCAGGGCTGCTTCGACGGTAGAGGGGCCATCTTCCCACTTGGAACTGCGCTCTAAAGGCAGGGTACGTTTTTGCTTGGGCCCCACGAAAGTGGCCAGTAACGTCCAGATTGACGATTACCAGCCTCTCGCGCGCAAAGCGTTTCTGCACCGCGGCGAGGTTGAGCTGGAGTTCAGGTTGCGTTGGCATTGGGCCCAAGGTGATCTACCCAAGGGCACTTCTGGCGTTGGTTTTTGGAATGATCCATTCATGATGACGGGCTGGAGGGTGCCCAGTCTCCCTCAGGCCTTTTGGGTGCTGTGTCATGATAAAAAGAGTCGTTTGAATGGATCGACCGAAGCGACGGAGCCGGGCTGTCACCTGATGTCACTTGACGCTTGGTCCCTTCGTTTTTTGTGCCACCTGCCCTTTTGGGTGCTGTCCCTCCCCTTTTGGTTTGTGCCTTTGTGCAGAAGGTATTTGTGGATCTATATGAAGGGGCAGCTTTGTTTTTCAGACCGTCGTTTAGATATAGACCTCAGGTCTTGGAATCGTGTGCGGATGAGCCTAAAGGAGCAAAGACTTTGCATTGCCGTGAATGAAAAAGTGGTCCTTGATTGTCCATACCGTAGCAAAAAAGGACTTGGGCTTGTGATCTGGATGGACAATCAGCACTTGACTTGGCATGACTCTGGCAGATTGAGCATGGGCTCTGACGCAATCGGGGAAGAGCAGTGGCTGGAGGTTGATGAGTTTAAGTTGAGGAATTGAGGGGGGAGTTCAAGTCCAGTGGACCCATTTGTGATGAACATCGATGGCGCATTTTTCGCCGACGGTTCGCCAAGGAAAAGTGGTTCATAGAATGCCTGCCCTTGACCCTGTGCCTTGATAAGATTTGTCTAAACATCGTTTTTCTAAGTATATCGTCGTCGGTGATCGTCTCTTGATTCGGCCTAAATCGAAGCTAGGCAAGACGAAGGCAGGTTTGTATCTGCCGGCAGGGGTAGAGGACAAAGAGAGTGTGCTCAGTGGCTATGTGGTGAAGGTTGGGCCTGGTCACCCGATGATGGCTGACCGTCATGGAGAAGTGTGGGAAAAAAGTGACGAAAAGGTTCGCTATATCCCTACCCAGGCCAGAGAAGGAGACCTGGCTTTATTCCTTAGGAGTGGGGCCCATGAGATTCAGATCGATGGAGAATCTTATTATATCGTCCCACAGAATGCTGTTTTACTTTTGGAACGAGATGAGGATCTGCTCCCGGATTGAGCTGAATTGGGGGCTTCCTTTTTTAAAGTTTAAGAAATAAGACTACCTGTTTTTCAAAGGCCTGATATAATCGCCAGATCACCCGTTTTCTCCGAGGAGGTTGAATGGACGTTCTGAATGAGCTCAGATCCGTTGTAACAGGCCATAGTCATTGTGGGGGAGGCAAAGAGGTCCTCAGTTTTGATGACTATTGCTCTCTTGTTGTCAGAGAGCCTTGGGTGACAAGAAACTCTGTGCAGTTGATGCACGACATGATGCTCTCCCAAGGTGTAGAGCACTCTATTGTTGCCGGCAAACCAGTGAAACACAAGTACTCGTTTTTTGAGACGGAACTGGTGGGCAAATCGATTGTTTTTGGCCAACAAAAGGCCAAGGAGAATCTGGTGGAGAAAATTGATAATGCGAGTCGTGGTGCGGAGGCTTCGAAACGCTTGTGGATCCTGCTGGGGCCGCCTGGGTCTGCAAAATCTCGCTCGATGGATGCGATCAAAACGGCCTTGAAGCGTTATTCTGCTTCAGAAGCAGGCAAAACCTATTGCCTGCTTTTGCCCACGGTTGATGAACGATTGAAGGAAAAGGCCCTCTTTAGTGAGGACGGTATTCACTATCTACAGGCACCTCTTTATGAAAGGCCGCTTCAGGTGATACCAGAGCCTTTACGCCAAGAGACCTTAGAGAAATTGAATGGAATGCTAGACCAAGAGGCTCTGGAGCAGTTTTATAAAGAACATCCCCATTACGACGGTCGATTTTCCGTTCAGATACAAGGTCGTGTCTCTCCCTATGCGGATTCGGTTTTAGAGTCGTTTATGGAGGCGAAAGGCCTCGATTTCTCGGGGCTATTGCCACACCTGAAAGTGATGCGACTGATCTATGACGCTGACAGTAAAGTCGGCGTTGGTTCTTACACCCCAAGGGATGAAAAGAGTCAAGAAGCAGGTTCCCTAGTTGGGAACATCGACTATAGCCTTTTGCCGCGATTTGGCAGCGAGTCCCACCCTTTGGTTCACGATTATAAAGGTGAGCTGTGTGCAGGGGCCAATGGTTTTGTTGAGATTCATGAGATCCTTAAACTGTCGGATAAGTTCCTCTACGAGTTGCTCTTTGCCACCCAGGATCGTTTTTTTAAGCCGGAAGGTCAGCCACCCATCCCCTTTAACGGTGTTGTGATCGGTCACACCAACTTTCATGAGTACAACATGTTCCAGGAGAAGGAGTCCTTTGAGGCGCTGAGGTCCAGGACCACGTTCATCGAGATGCCCTTATCCGTTAATTTCAAAGAGGAGGAGTGGATATACTCACATACCTATTCAAACCAATCTAGGAAATGGACCTCGGACCTAGAGCACACGGCCCATGTGGCTCCCCATAGCTTGGAGTTGCTCAGTTTGATGGCCGTGATGTCTAGGTTGTACCCAAGTAAACAGAATCCAAACTTGTCGCTCATCCAAAAGGCGCTGATCTATGCGGGGCGAGCGGATAGTGGCGTTGACAACAACATGGCAAAGATGATTCTGGAAGAGTTTGAATACGTAAAACCGTCGGAGGGGACATTCGGCTTGGATCCTCGGTTTATTCAAAACACCTTCGAGAACACGGAGCATTTTCAAGTTAGTGAGTATGCCGCTAACATGGAGCGACTGAGACAAGATGGTAATGATCAAGCGATGTTGTCTTCGATTGCTCTGAAAAACCCATGTATCACTCCATTGGATTTGCTTTTGAACCTAGAGCACTATGTCAAAGAGCTCTTTGCTACCCAAAAAGCAAAGCGCAACTTGTACTTAGAGAAAATCATTCCCCAAGCGAGGCAGTGGATCATGGGGCAGATCGCCAGTGACGTTTACAGTGCGATCCTGAGGGATGATTCTATTTTACAGACCACCTGGAAGAAATACACCGATCATGTCAAGGCTTACGTTCACAACACCACCGTTAAGCATGAAGTGACCCAAGCTGACGCTCAGCCCGATGAGAAGTTCATGCAAGATATTGAACAGTACTTGGGCATCCCTGAGAAGGACGTCTTTAGAAAAGAGTTGAGCGATGCCATATCGAGCGTCAGTTACACGGTGCTATTAGAAGATGAGCCCTCTTATCAAAGTGCGATCAAAAAGTATGTTTTTGAAAACGAGTTCAAGTCGACGGAAAACATGAAACTCCTTGGTTGGATCAAGAGTGGTTCAAGTGCAGCTACGGCTAACTCTAAAGAGCAAGAACAACTCAATGAGACCATCAAGTACTTGATGGATGAAGCTGGTTATTGTGGAAAATGTGCTTTTCAGGCTTTAGTGGTGACGGCAAATGCGTCTAGCATTTCCTAGGGAGTGAGCTTGCAGATCTCTTCGAGTGATAGCGAGGGTGCGTTCAATGAGTTCATTGAGGAACAACTTGATGAGGTGATCGACAATATCCTCACGGAGGGCTCCCTCGAGAGCATGGCTGGGCGAGGCAGTGATATTGTGGTTGAGGTGGACGGTATAGAACCGCCTCGTTTTGTCCACAGTGATGAGAGCGATGGCCAAGGAGGTAAAGGTGCGGGTCCAGGGCCAGGGGCGGGAGGAGAGAAGATCAAATTCAGTTTGCCATTTAGGTTTCTGATGGAAAAGTTGGCCGGCCGTCTCAACTTACCCCATTTGACCAAGCGTGGCGAAGGTCGGATCCGTGAGTGGTCGGAGGAGTTCAAGACCTTTGGGCAGGTTGGGGTGGTTATGGATCGTCGTCGAACCTTCAAGCGTGCATTGAAAACCAGTGTTGCTTTAGGAACATACGCCCCGCAGGAAGATAAATATGATATCTCTATCATGCGCAGAGATCGTCGTTTTCGTCAGTTTGAGATGGTCGAGAAACCACAATACAAAGCGGTTGTTTTTTACATGAGCGACATCTCTTACTCCACTTACGGTGAGCGTATGGAACTTGAGAAAAAAATGGTCAGTTTTATTCAAAACTGGTTGGATTTTAACTACGGCATAAAGAACGTTGAGCACCGTTTCTTTGTTCACGATGCAAAGGCTTACGAAGTGGTTGAGTCCGAGTTTTACAATGTCAGTAATGCTGGTGGTACACGGGCTGCGCCTGTGTTTGAATTGGTGAAAAGTGTTGCTCTCAGTGAGTATGACCCCGGGGCAACCAATTTTTATGGTTTTTATTTTGGTGATGGCGAGTTGTTTGACGATGACCCCGATGAGATCATGAGCATCATAGGAGACGAGATGCGCTCTTACTTCAACCGTATCGGTGTGGTGGAAGTGATACCCAGCTCATACAGTAATTTGGTCAAGAAGTTAAAATCTCGCTTTGCGAACGACACCGTGATTCGTCTGACCGAACTGCATAAGTCAGAACAGATTGTTCAGGTGATAAAGAGCTTATTCAAGGAGGGGTTCCAAAGCACCTATGCGAAGCATTAAGACCGATCCCGAGTTGCAATTTCTAGCTGATCGCGTTTTGCATCATGCCGGAGAGATGGGTAGAATCCTGCCGGAGATGAGATTTTTTGTGCTCGATGCGATGGAGTTTGCGTCCCTGCTCGAGAAGAAGGTTTATCCCGTTTCGCCCGTCAACATCTGGGAGGGCAAGCAAATGGTCAATCGTAAACATCGCATCGAGACGGGTCAGGAGTCTTCAATTTATTACGAGGTGGTGCAAACCGGTGACCCGTCCTACGTCTACCTCAATCACACCAACAATGCGATGATGCAGGCTTCAGTCATGGCTCATGTGGTGGGGCACTGTGAATTTTCTGAGCTCAATGTGATGAAGGACTCCAACCCCGACCGCAGTGAGTATGTGATGTACCTGACCCAAAAGGTCGATCGGGCTCGTTGGCAGATGGGTGACATACACTACCGTCAATATTGGAATGCCTGTGAATCGGTAACCTCTTTGATCGCGAAGAACTCACAGTACAACCTTGAACGCACGGTCGACTCCGACAGCAAGTTGTCCTCGAGTTTGAAGGGCGATGACGAGGGTGATGGGGGCGAGCGTGCAGCGATGCCATTTTCATCGACCTTGTCCCAGCTCATGGCAGAGGAATCAAGCAAAAAAGGTGTTTTGGGCCAGGATCTGCTCCGCCGAGAGTCTCAGCAACTCAAGTCGAGGAGGGGCTATAAGCTCCGAGCCCCCTGCCAAGACGTCATGGGCTTCCTGCGCTCTTACGGTCCGACCAGTAGAGCTGAGCGGGCATTGATGGACTACCTTTATGTTGTGCATTTACCCCAAGATTTTGTGATCCGCACTCAAATCATGAACGAGGGTTGGGCGATGTTTTGGGAAAAAGAGATCATGTTGGAGTTGTTCAAAGAAAAGGCCGTTAAAGGGATCATTGACTATTCAAAGGTTTTTTCCGGAGTGTGTTACCCTAGGCCGTATTTTCAGAGGAATCCCTATCACTTAGGTTACCACATGTGGTGTCATATAGAAAAACTTTTCGAAGAGGGTAAAGTCGACTTGAGTTACCGAGAGGAAGTCAGCCAAGAGAAACGGGAGCAGTGGAAGAAGCCGGAGAAAGTAGATGCTCGTGCCAAAATGACTCATCTGGTTGGAACGGTGACCGACTTTGAATTTTTACGTCGTTTTCTCACGGCTGAATTGGTCCACTCTTTACACCTTAACCGTATCGACAAACAGTGGGTCGGGCCCTTGGGGGTTCACCCCAAGGATGTGGTGGCCGAAGATGGTGAGTTTGTGTGGCTGGACCCATTGCCCGTGAAAGATCAGATGTTGAATTTTTTCACGCACCTTTATCGACCAAGGATTTACGTTATAGATGCTGATTTTCACGATGGTGGACTGTTGCTTTTTCACCGTAATGATGGACGCCGTTTGAAGCGACCATGGATAGAACCCACCCTTAAAAATATCAATTTATTGTGGAAGGGACCTGTGAGCATACTCAGCCGAGGGACCTTGAGTCAATTCAGTGGTGGTCGTTACCGGGAGACAGAGGTCGGCGAATTGACCTTTGAGCAGATCGCAGAGAGGATGAAGAAAGGGGAGAGGCCACTCAAGGTATGATGGATAACGATAGCGAAGCTTTTGACCTGAGGAACTTGCTGCGCTATCAGCGACGCAAGACGATGCGTTTTTCTGAGTACGTCGATCAGTTTATCGAGAGTCCTGAAAAACACCTTTACACCTCATCGATGTTGATCGCCGAAGCCGTGCGCCATTTCGGATGTAAAATCGTCATCAGGGGCGGAGAGCCTGTGATCAGTTACAATATATTCAAAGATATCTTCTCAAACGGTGTCAATGCGGTCTATGGACAAGAGATTTGTATCAAGCGTTTGGTGGATGTTGTCGAGTCCATTTCTAAAGAATCGGGGCCCAATCGCGGTATTGTGTTGCTGGGGCCACCGGCTTCGGGCAAGACCAATATCATCGATCTGATCAGTTTAGCTTTAGAGCAATACACGAAAGAAGAGTCTGTTAAGATCTATTCTTTTTTCTACAAGTTTTCCGATGATGAGGACCCCAATCACATGGTGCAGGTCCGGTCTTCTTTCCAACACAATCCCATTTTGTTATTCACGACGATCTTGCATCAGGAAACGGGCATCACCAAGCCGAGACAAAAGTTGTTTGAGTATATCAATCGTCATCGTTCACTGCACGATAGGATTGTGATCCCCACTTATTACCAAAACGCGTCTTTGGACAAGCGTAACTTGGACATCATCGAGGCGTTGCTCATCAATCCAAGAAATAAGGGGAAGACCCTTTACGATATACTCGAAGAGTACGTCAGGGTAGAGGAGATCGAGTTCAACAATGCACAGGCCCAAGGTATATCCAATATTGATAGCATGGCCAAGTTAGATATTCGAGTTCAGCCACCAGGCATTCGCGATGAATCGATGCGTTTATTGACCCAACACTTGCCCTCGACGGTGATCTCCCGCTATCACGGTGCTTTGGTGTCGGCTAATCGTGGGCTTTTGCACATTCACGATGCCTTTGCTGATGGCACAGGAGAATCTTATCGTCCATTGCTGATGCTTTTAGGCAGTGGTCGCGTTTCCTTGGAGTCCTCCCAGACATCCGTGGACACGGTGGTGGTGATCACCACCAATCTCGAGGACATGGATAAGTTTGACCAAGAGCTCACCGAAAACATCGACGTTTCTGAAAGCTTGAGCATGGGCTTCGGGGAGTGCTTGGCCGAAAAGCGCCCCCTAAAAGATGGTCTCTACCCATCTGTCATCGCGAACTTAGATGTTGTCCCAAATATACGGCGCCAAGTCAACCCTTCGCGACAGTTGGCCTCGCCACATTTTGATCACCTCTTCGACAGTGCAAAACAACACTACGACACCGTTATTGTCGACACCCCTGCCATCCTGGCGGTGGTCGATGCCTGCAGTTGTGCCCCCAAGGCCGATTGTGTTGTTTTTGTCGCTCTAGCTGACAAAACGCGCTACGAAGAGATCGATCAGGCCCTAGACCGGTTGAACACCGTGGGGGTAACCCCCGCTGGCTTTGTACTAAATGGAGCTCACGGGAGCGACCATCAGCCCACTTTAATTCGACCTAGGACGGAGCCCCTCTAAGCCTAGTTTTTAGACAACAGGTACCAAAGGATCGCCTTTTGCACGTGCAAACGGTTCTCGGCCTGATCAAAAACAACGGAGTGAGCGCCCTCGATCACATCACCACTGATCTCTTCACCACGGTGGGCCGGCAAACAATGCAAGACCTTGACCTCTGGGTTCGCTAAAGCGATCAAATTTGAATCGATACAAAAACCTTGAAAAGCTTTCAGACGACGCTCCTTCTCTTTTTCCTGCCCCATAGAGGTCCACACGTCCGTATAGAGTGCATCGGCGCCAACAACAGCTTCCTTGGGGTCGGTGAAGAAAGAAAAGCCACGTTCCCTTCCCCAGTCCTGCTCTCGCTCCGAGAAGGTATACCCCTCGGGGGAAGCGATGCGTACCTCGACACCGAGCTTTTCAGCGGCTCTCATCAAGGATCTGGCGACGTTATTGCTATCGCCCACATACACCAAAGAGCGTCCCTTTAGATTGCCCCAGTGCTCCTGTAAGGTGAGCATATCCGCCATGGCCTGGCAGGGGTGAGATTCATCGGTCAAAGCGTTGACCACCGGAACAGAACTGTGCTGAGCCAGTTGCTCCAATCGACCCTCTTCATAAGTTCTACAGACGATAGCATCGACATAGCGGGACAACACCCGAGCAAAATCAGCGATAGGTTCGCGCTCACCAAGCTTGCCAGCTGAATTGCCCAAAACGATCGCCGATGCACCCAATTGGTTGATGCCCACCTCAAAAGACACGCGAGTCCTCAGGCTCGACTTATCGAAAAGCATACCGACATTTAGACCCTTGAGGTGCTCATGTGGAGACCTGTTTTTTTGCTCCGCTTTCATCTCCGCTGCCTTTTGCAACAAACATTGCAAATCAGCCGCAGAGTGATCTTCTAAGTTGATAAAGTGCCGACAAGCCATCGCTCTACCCTTGAATAAACTGGGTTCCCACCCCTTGATTGGTAAAAATCTCAAGCAACAGCGAATGGTGCTTGCGACCGTCAATAATATGAACTTTGTTGACCCCGCGACGCAGGGTTTGCAAAGCAGCTTCTGCCTTAGGCAGCATGCCCCCTTGAATAACGCCCTCATCAACCAAGCCTTGGACCTGCTCTGGGTTCAAAGAACTGAGCAAACTATTGGGGTCCGAGGGGTTTCTCAACACGCCTGAAATGTTACTCATGAACACCAACTTCTCAGCCATGATCGACTCGGCAATCTTGGCTGCAGCGGTGTCCGCATTCACATTGTACATCTGACCATCATCATCTCTAGCCAGCGGTGATATCACAGGAACGATGCCTCGATTACACAACTCCACCACCTTCACACTCCTCACCTCTCTCATGCTGCCGACAAAGCCCAGGTCTACATCTGGACTCTCAACCAGAACCTTTTTTTCGGCAAACAACACATTATTTTTTGCACCGTGCAAACTTTGGGCGCGACCACCCTTAGCATTGATGATGCTACAAATGCTTTGGTTCAACTTTATAAAAACTTCGTCCACAACGTCTAAAGTGTCCGAATCAGTGACTCTCAACCCTTCGTAAAAACGCGTTGCAACCTGCTTTTCCTTGAGTCGTTCGGAGATATAGGGACCACCACCGTGAACCAAAATGGGACGAATCCCTATTTGTTCCATGAAAACAATATCTTCCAAGGTGTCATCCAGAAGACTGCTCTCATTCATCGCATTGCCACCCAGCTTGACGACGACGTATTTTTCGTCAAAAGCCTGAAAATAGGGCAGGGCTTCGATGAGAACCTGCGCTTTTTTGTACGCCTCTCTCATGATATCTAAACGACTAAAGTCAACCCAAAGGGAGCTAAACAGGCATATTTATTAGGCCGTGAATTTGTCAATTGACCTTTACCTGAGAAAATTAAGCTCCGACGGCTAAATTTAGCACCGTTGAAATATTTAGAGACGTCAGCATTCATGGAAAAAAGTGTAGCCGTTGTAGGCCTACAATGGGGAGACGAGGGCAAGGCTAGGGTCATCGACTACCTAACCGAGCACAGCGATTTCGTTGTTCGCTTCCAAGGGGGTAGCAACGCCGGACACACCGTCGTTGCTAACGGTCAGAAGCACGTCTTTCACTTGGTGCCCTCGGGCATCCTTCACGATAAAGTGAGTTGTCTGATTGGACCCGGCGTCGTTCTCGACCCATGGAGCTTCCAAGAAGAGATCAATGGGCTCAAAGCTACGGTTCCCGAGATCGAAAGTCGCATCACCATCTCTTCGGGTTGCCACCTCGTCATGCCTTGGCACCGCCAACTCGACGGCGTTTATGAGTCCCTAAAGGGCGATGGAAAACTGGGCACCACCGGCAGAGGCATCGGCCCCTGCTACTCGGACAGAGCCCTCAGGCACGGTATCCGCGTTTCTCAACTCATGGACCCCGAAGGCCTCAAGCGCCAAATCAAAACGGTTTTACCCATACAAAATGCCATCCTAACCAAAGTTGGTGGCCTAGAGGCGCTCAAAGAAGAAGACATCCTATCTAGCCTCGAAGCCGTTGCCCAGTGGATCAAACCTTTTGTTGGCGACGTTCCCCACACCATCAACAACGCTCTCGATCAGAACAAACACGTCTTGTTTGAAGGAGCACAGTCCGTGATGCTCGACATCGATTACGGCACCTACCCTTACGTCACCTCATCGAACTCATCGCTCACGGGCATTTTTGCCGGCGCCGGAGTCAACCCCGGTCGCATCGACAAAGCTTGGGGCGTGACCAAAGCCTACTGCACCCGCGTTGGTGAAGGTCCTTTCCCCACAGAACTCAACGGCGAAGAGGGCGAAGCCCTTCGCAGCAAAGGTGGAGAATACGGAGCAACAACGGGAAGGCCGAGACGTTGTGGTTGGCTGGACATCCCCGCCCTCAAATACGCCATCGAGAGCTCT
>JACLAC010004956.1_pt1 | contig 12089 bp, 5 predicted proteins | sample 8027881 | NCBI WGS metagenome assembly JACLAC01 (sample SAMN15725517, study PRJNA655200) | protist metagenome | isolation source: fluorescence activated cell sorting (FACS) single amplified genomes of... | place: Spain: Blaines Bay Microbial Observatory, Mediterranean Sea | collected 2016-01-19 | reverse complement strand
GCTACAAATGGAGGGGTAACAGAAACAAGGCAAAGCAGACGGAAAAGGAGTAGAAATAATAATATTTGGCTGACAAAAAAGCAGATGAGAAAGAGGCCTGCTGTAGCTCCTGCAGACCAAGATGATGATACTTATTTTCGTAATAAGATATGGATGAAGACGAAGCTGCACTGGACAAGGTTTCTTAAATCAGGAAGTAAATACAACAGTACGGGAGGTGTATGCATATCATTTGAGGATAAAGCAGAAGAATTATTGTTGAGCATAAAGGATGGACTGCACGTATTTGGACATAAGGGCTACCGTTCTGCTAGGTGCACACATGGTGTCAATAGTGGCACTTGGTATTGTGAGTTTGAAGTGAAGAGCGCGTTTCAAGAGGGTTTGATTAACGAGATCGACGAAATGCACAAAGATAAAGCAAACGTTAGGGTAGGCTGGGGCACTAGAATGGCTGAGCTGCAGGGGCCTATAGGTTTGAATGCATACGGGTATGGATATCGGGATATAGGCGGCGAAAAACTACATAAAAGTAATCGGGAAAGTTATGGTGAATCATATGGTCCTGGGGATGTTGTTGGCTTGCTAATTCATTTCGCTGACTCTGGAAATGACCAAAAACACACTAATAACGAGAATGTTGAGGCATCAAGTCGTACCGAAAAAGTTGTGGATACAAATCATATCCGCTTTTTCAAAAACGGTGTTGACCAAGGCATAGCTTTTGCAAATATTCCCAGCAGAAGTCTATATTTTCCGACTGTGTCACTCTATTATAATGCTTATGTAAAATTTAATCCAGGTCCAAAATTCAAATTTTCACCAAGAGTCGAAGCGGCAAACCATACTTTTGTATCATTTGTGTCGCATGATATTGATGAAGATGATCAAAATGAAGAAACTACAGCGATAAAGAACAAGTTGTATGTCAATTGCAAGCCATTTGCACTTTTAGGAGAGAGCTATATCAAGAAAGATATGAGAGAAGAGGAAGAAAAATTTGATGCTTTGATCTTCGATTTGAATGGAACTTTGATTGACAGTATGGAACACATTTACATCTCGTATCGTGTAGTATGCAGCGACTATGATTTAGAGATAGATCGTTCGACTTTTTATCCACTGTTTGGAATGGACTCAACAGGTTTTATTTCCAAAGTTTGCGAGCTCCAAAACAAAAAATTATCCCAGAATGAAATTGAAAATATTTCAAATAAGCGTTTGGCATGGTTCAAAATGCATTGTTTAGGGCGTCAGCGAAGCGTACCGTGTGTGTTGAGAATTCTTCAAGGTGCAAAAGATAGTGGTAAGCTAAAGCTTGGACTCGTTTCTAGCGAATCGAAGGAGGTAATAGATCATATTTTGAAGCAAATAAATGTAAACCCGGCCATATTCGATGTCATTGTCAACAACCATGATTACACTCTTCAGAAACCCAATCCAGATTCATTCTTGATTGCTGCCAAAAAGTTACGGGTGAAACCATCACGTGTACGAGCTTATGGAGACTCGTATTACGATATTATGGCGATCAAAAATGCCGGCATGGATGCTATAGATGTAAAGTACCTTAAAGATTACCCAAATGCAATTGCAAAGAAATGGACGCGGTTGGACAGCCTATTTCTTGCATATAGTGGGGTTGTCACGGCTTGAGGCACTTATTATAGGACAATCGTTCAGGCTATAGTAGCTACAACAGCAGCTCTATACGTCTTCTTTTACAGACTTTTCTCATAGTGTACTACAGTATAGGTCCCCAACAAAGAAAAACAATTATAAACAGTTATAAATAATTGAGGAGGAAGCGTAGACCTATAGTAATGTATTATGTATCGGAGTCTCGTAGTGGAAACAAACATCTCACAACTATTACTGCTGCTTATACTGCTTAGCTAGTGTAGAGTCTTCGCTTTTTTCACCCTAGACCACATCCTTTTGTAATGGCATCAAAATGGACAACCACCTGCCTGCCTGTCAGCTTGCTTCAGACGACTTCCATGTTAAATGTTGCGGTTGGGTATCATAATAATTTGGCGTTTTGTCGTACAGAATCTCCTAGATGTATACATACAAGTCATCAGTACTAAAGTACGGAACGAACGCGCATCATGTGTTGAATTTCACGTTTTTTATATGTGTTGATTTTTCAATTGTGTGTACGTGGTGTTGCAACTATCCCTCTACTACTGAGACTAATAATGATATTCTTCTTCTCTCTCCTCTCTACTATAACAACAAACAACAATGTCATGAAAGCCAACGCATGAGCGACATTGCGTATCGCATTAAGTTGCCCTCAGCCTGATGCTGTCGCCGCAAGTAACATCGTTCATATCTCCACCAAAACTTGCAATCTTTGCAGCGCACATAATCTTAGGTAATTAGTAGGCCGCTTGAAGAGTGTCTACGGGTAGAGAATGAAAACAAAATCCGCTATCAAGCGCTTGTGCAAGCACTGTAAAATAGTCAAACGGCGTGGCAGAAATTTTGTGATTTGTAAGAAAAATCCTCGCCACAAACAGCGACAAGGGTATCACACTGCCACATCAGTAGCTCTAACACCAGATGCTTTAACTTTTGATACTAGTGTGCCGTCTTTCATCTCCATGAATGCGTCCTTTCCTGTAAATAGTAACGGCTGCGGTTTGACGAACTCAAATAGTATCAATGGTTCTGGTGTAGTTAATACGATCGACACTTCACCGCCCAGTCAGCAACTTGCTGTGAGTAGGTGGATCGGTTTGCTACCACTTAGCTTGGTCTAGGGGCATTGATGAATCCGCTAAGCGTGTGCAATGGCTGTCATGTTTAGATTATTAAATAGGTAACTACATTATATTCAAGAAAACTTGTTATCTATGTACTCGAGTATCGTACGCACCTGCCCGTTACTCATCTGGTGTTCGCGAGCGAAAACTTCCAACTTCTTCTTTGGGTTTTCGTGTCGAAGTAGGCGCAATTCCTCTATTCTTCCGTCCGCTGTATCAACTTCCAAGACAATGCAATCCTCCAGGTCATCTTCGCCGGCCTCCGTTTTTGGAGGGGAGCTGTTGGCTAACCGAGTGGTATGATTTGATGTGCTACTCAAGTCATTGAAAACACTACCAAGGCTATTGCCTAGACTGGAATGTGTTGCTTTCGTTGGCGAAGAAGATCTACTGTTGCCCCCATATTGTATATCCTTCTCCGCTAATTGCTCCAACGAAGATATAGCCGAATGATAATTGCTTTGCGATTGTTTCAATGAATGTTCCACGGCTGCAAATGGATTGCTGCTACGACGATTAGGACTAACTGTATTTGCAAACGCGTTGTTTGAATCAATACCATCGTCACTTGTATTGACAACACTGTCGATGGCAGCCGATACAAACCCACCAAACCCATTCTTTTTTGTTGCTTCAAGTCGGTCCCATTCGCTTTTGATTTTTTGCCTTTCTAAGTCTAGATTCTTGTAAGTAATCATCTGTATGGATTCCAGCATTTTTCTATGTTCCTCTTTTTCTCGAGCGAGATGCAACACATGCTTTTCTCGGTCATCTTTCAAAGCGTTAGCGGCTTTCTCACGCTCCTCAATAAGTTCTCTCTGATGGGATAATTTTGAGTTCTTAATCCATTCTTCGTGTGCTTCCCTCTCCTTTGTTATTTTTTCTTTCACCTTATTTGCCTCGTCAATTATTTCTTTTGCGTGGCGCTGGCATCGTAATGTCTCCTCATCATTTCTTTTTTCACATAGCTCTTTCTCAGCTTGCAAGACTCCATCTTGTGCATCTCGAATACATTTCAATTCCTCTTCTACTTTTTTTCTTTCAGCCTTTAATGTATCTTGAAACGTCTTTTCTTCTTTTAATAGTTTTAGTTCATGCATCGATTTCTGCGTTTCCATCCATTTTAAGAAATCATCTTTTTTTTTTCTCATGTCCTCTTCAGTTTTAGCAATTGAATCTAGTTCATTTTCTCGCAATCTTGATTTGTGTTTGTTTACATCATCCAAAATTTTCTCTTCGTGCTCTTTTCTCATTTCTTCAATCTTCAGGGCATGCTCTGAGCTCACTTCTTCAAGCACCTGTGCATGAGTATCCATCTCCGTTTGCAACATTTCGTCGTGTTGCTGTTTAGTTTCCTTCAAATAATTTTCATGATCCTGAAGTGATTTCGAGATTTTCTCGTTAACTTCTGCCACACGTTTGGATAAGTTTAGTTCATGTTCCGTATTTTTCCTAGATAGGCTTGTCTGGTGATCGAGTTTTTCTTGGGCAAGATTTTTTTCGTGTTTAATTTTCAATTTCATCATTTCAGCTTGAAGCTTTTCCATGTCCTCCTCCTTCTTCCTCGCAAAATCTTCCTGGTATGCTTGAATGGACGATGCAAGCCATTTTTCATGCTCAGCTTTTGAAGTCTCAATAAATTCATAGTGTAATTTATCAGCCGTTTCTCGCTCTTTTGTTCCGTTTTCCAAAATTTCTTCGACCTTCTTTTGGGCTTGTTTTATATCATTTTCAATTTTGGCATTATTTTTTGCAACCTTTTCTTCAAAATCTGCCTGTCTTTGTTCTTCAAGCCGTTTCAGCTCGTCCAAAACACCATGCTTATCGATTAACTTCTGTATTGTCTCGTTAAGCAAGACATTCTCTGACATAATCAAATCTAGTTTTGTTTCCAGCTCAGCACATCGCATTTTTGATGCTTCATGCTGCACTATCACTGTTTCTTGATACGATTTACGGCCTGCAATTTTTTCTAACCGTTTAATTTCTTTCATTAATGCACTTACGCTTTTAGCCTGCGATTCCAATGCCTTTATTTCGTGTTCCTTATCTTCTAGTCGATCATTTAAATCATCCATAAGTTTGATCATTTCCCTATTTTGGCTCTCAACTTCTTCTAATTTTCCAGACATCTCTTGCTGTTTTATTTCTTCGGTTACTGTCATACCCCCTCGATCTTGCTGCAATTTTTCGGCTGTATTTCGCCAATGGTTAATTTGTCGCTCTTTCTGCAGCACTGCATCTTCCAAGACCGATACTCGCTTGCGAAGCGATCGAATTTCAATTATTCGATACGAAGGAGTTTGACCACCGACAGCAGATTTAGAACCTTTTTTGGTATTTTCTAGATTGCTACCTGCTGACTTATTCAATTTTTTTTTTGGTGAAATGCCTGCTAGCTCACTTTCTTGCAAATATGGGATCAATTGCTCTGATAGTTTGTCTATTAGCTCATAGCTCTCCTTTAGACGAAATTGCATTCGTTCCATCTCCGTCATCTTCGTGCTAGTTCTTCGCTTCCTTTCCGTGACGCCAAGATTTTCGTAAGAAATGGCTTTCGACACAGCATGCTGCCTCAATCGGTTGACATCATCCACTTGCATGGGTGATATTTCTTTTGATACGCTTCGAGATAAGGATTCCACGGGCACGCTTCGGAAATCTGGTTGCAGTTTACTGGGAATGTATGTCGATGGCCTACGAGCAACATCACTGTTTCTACCAAGAGAAAAAGAGCCGCGTTTAACTTTCGCGCTTGTGATACCAGTTTTTGGTGTGCGTCTCACAAGAGCACTACTTCTACGGGGACCATTTGATGACGATCCAACTGTATTTACAGCTTTTGCCGACTTTGACTGAATATTATGCGGTTTCCTTTCGCTGAAGCTGTGCGCTGTTGTTTGTTTTCTGCCGTTGCTATTGGTATTTACAGGTGTGCCGGTGCTTAACCGGGAAAAGGAAGAGGCACGGCGAGATGCATTCAACTTCACTGCAACACTCGCTCGAGCTTTCGCTTTTCTTGCAACAGTGATATGATTAGGGCCTACTAGTTGTTGTATTTTTTCAAGCTCTTGTATGGTTACTGTTCTTCGACGTGGTTGTTTCTTTACAGTGGGTGTAGCAGGCGAATCTGACGGCTGACTGTCCGACGCCGCATTTTTTGGAGTTGTTGCAGTGCTCTTTGCGGCCGATCCAAAAGTCCCTACACTAGCTTTCATGCTATTCTTGGGACTACTTGAGGCGCTATTAAAAGAAGAGTATCCGCCAATATGCGACGGCGGTTGCATTTCTGACAGCCGTCTCTTTTGCCTATCTACAACAAGTTGCTCGTGCTTTTGTTTAATCTTATCAATTTTTGCAATTTTGTTATTCAGTATCGCTAACTTTTCTTGTTTTTCCCGCTGTTCGTCCGCAATTCTTTCAGCCCTCCTAGTATCGTATGTCACGGTAGAGAATGACATTGCCGTATCTAAAAGCACGCGAGTGGGAAAATAGAATTCCAAATGAATCAGCAACTTACAATCAAGGAACCTGAGCTCCGCTGCCGATGCAAGAAGGCGGGGGCAAGAACAATTTATAACGGCAGCACCGTCGTTGGTCTCTTCTATTTTTATTATTACTACAGAGTATTAAAATTCTTTGTTATGCAATTTATTATTATTTGCGTGTGCCGTACAAATATGCCTGCTATTCCCATGGTGTAACACTATCGTCCTGATGAATAATTTTTCCCCTCTATTCGTCCTTTACCTTTATGCGATAATTAAACTTATTTATTATTACTCCGAGAATTTTTTTTGGAGCATCGAAAAACATTTCATCAGATAAGTTAGGCTCTTCGCCTACAGTACACATAACTATGCTTGGGGTAATAGGGACCTTCAGCAATAGAACAAATACTTTCACCACGAGAGTAAACGGCACATTAGGCAGCAAATACTATTATACTGAGACTACGTGCCTGCAGCATTGGCTCAGAGCAGGAGAATATGAAGATGAAGGTGAAAATTTCATCGTGGAAGGATGTGTGCATTTAGTTGTAAAAAGTGTCCGGCAAGCATGGCACCATGCATTGGCTTGGTTTAATGCAAAGCTGCGCCGATGGTGTGTTGTTTACTATGGTAATGGTACTGTAATGGATATTATATTGATGAGAGATAAGTAGCAGTCAACGTTTTATTATATCACATGCTCATCATGATGTTAGTACTGTAGTGGCTAACTAGCTAGCTGCTAGCACTAGTAGTATTTTTTTAATTAAAAATAATACCTCAAATTGTGTTTGTTATTTTTTTCTTCTTCTCGTGACACTTGGCTACGGATTGCGTGTGGCTTGGATTGAGCGCAGCGGGCTGTAGTCGCATGTTGAACCTCTTGCCGGAACAGCTATGTCAACTTATTCGTCTGGTGACGACACTAGCCATGAGAGTGACGATGAATCGCTTGACAGTAGCCATGACTCATACGTTGAACCTGTCATAACAAAAGCAATGGACAGTGATAGACGAATAGAAAATGACCCTTCCGCTGAGGAAAATCCTTGGGGGTCGGGCTTCAATTTCCATAAATCACGGAGTCGTTCTCAGAAGCTCGACGATTGCCACAATGTTATATGGAATCCTATGAGGCAGGCTGGACTGCTAAAATGATATGCTTTAATGGACCTGGTACTCGTGTAGGAGTTTCGAGGTTAAACATTGATGGGGCATGCATTCCGACGTTGCGGTTATAGAATTAAAGTCAAATAAAAGTGAATTGGCGAAAAAAAAATGCAGTTTTCTGGACTACTTTTTTTTTAATCGATCCTTGAAGCTGGTGCATCTGCATTTATTGTGGCTCAGACTGCAGTATAGATTCGAAGCAAGATTCACAATGTCCATATACTATGCATACATTGTTCACAAGGTTGCACTATTGAACACTACCTTGTGGGTAGTTTAATCGAAAGATACATCAATATTTAAGTGACAAAGGGCGTTTTTTAGGCGCGTTACTGGCAGGATGAACTACTTTTGAATATTTTTGTGGCGAATGTCAAACTTGATTTTGAGACCTATTAAGAAATCTAGTCTAAAGTTGAAAAAAAGCAAATGGTATTCATGTAGGAATTTCGAGGTAAAAGAATGATGGGGCATACATTCCGATGTTACGGTTATAAAATTGAAGTCAAATGAAAGCGAATTGGCAAAAAAAAAATGCAGTTTTCTGGACTACTTTTTTTTTTATCGATCCTTGAAGCTGGTACATCTGCAGTTGCAGCCGTTGGGATACACCTCTCATAGACGAAAAAAAAGATGGATTATTTAAAAACAACTGGTGTTCGATTTTTTTGTAGTTGCGTAGTACAATATTAGGGCTAGCACCAGCTAGCACTAGCATATTAGTAAAAATTTCAAATCTTATTATTAGTCGTCGTTGTTTGTTGTGTATTATTACGAGGTAGTAGTGCTAGTATTATTGACAACAAAATAATTATATACAATCCCTCGTGCCCTTTGTAAGTAGTTGGTGGTGTGTTGTGTGTGTTGTCTATTATTAATATTATTATCATATACCGTATATTTTTTTTAATATTATTATTATTATATTATTATTTTTTATTTAAGATTATTAGCTATTCGACTCTGTGACGGATAGAACATGAGATTTTCAGAGGACAATTTAATTTAAAATTGTCTGGAAAAATCAAAAAATTCGTTATGCGTATATCATGAGCGAGACTTTGGCTGACGATGCTGAGAGACAATCGTGGGAGCATTCGATTAAATCATATTCGGTAGAGGAAATATTGGAAACGTTCGACCAAAGATTGCCAAAAGAGAAGGAGACAAGCAAATGGAAACTAATTTTTCAAATAATTTCGAAGCTGCACGTCGTACAAGTGCAACAAATGACCCGACATTTTATTTCACAATTAAGAAACCTTGAAAATCCACTGCACTTTTCCTCTCTAACAATGTCCGAGACGAAGTTTGTGAAATTTATTTTTAGGCAGAGTCACCCGTTTTACAGCGTTTTATACTATAACTTGGACATGGATGTGCTAATTTCATCAAGCCAAGACTTTGACAAACTTAGTTCGTCCATGTGGAACGATAATGTGCTTTTGGGCGAGCCCAATGCGCCACATTACTGCCAGCTATACTTTTTGCTGGCTGTTAATAAAGATAAAAAAGCGATATTGAAAGATCTCTTCATGAAAGTGATTCTAAGAATTAAAGATGAGGTAAGGAAAAAGCAGGCGGTCATTGATTTTTTTGGTGTTGTCTTCTCTTCAAGCTTGGTTGAAGACTTGGTGTTTCGATGTGTTTTTAAATGTCAAAGTTTGAATGTTGAAGACAGAGATGCTTCATGCTTCTCCGAAATACGCAACATTTCTATGAAGGTACTGACTGATGGCAATGATTGCCTACCTTCTTGGATATCAACAGAAGATTCTGATTACAAACTCGCTCGTGGACACTTTGCTTGCCAGGTTTTTACGTTTTTGTCGAAGGTTCGTCGAGAAAAAGTCAGTTCGATCAGTTGTAATTCCAGCACCGCCACTGGCGTACCTGCACCTACTAATGCTAATTTTGGTTGTGAACAAAAATCAAACTCTTTACCACCATCGAATACAAAAGAACTTAGAAATGGAATAGCAAGCACTCGAAAAAAAACAGTCACAGAAAAAGAAAATAGACGGAAGCATGAAATAGTTGCAGTTGAAAATAAGCGAAACTTCTTACAGATAGACACTGTCACGAAGGCAATAAAAGTAGGTGAAGTTATGATTAAAAAATCAGTTATGATGCCGCAGTGCGGTGATACTGACTCGAACTTTCCTTGCGATCGAGACACAACGAGCAGTGGAAATGGCACACCTTCAAAACGTAGGAAAACAAATAATTGTGCCGTTGAGATTATTGATGTGGTGCAGTCCATTACAGTTAGTAATGCTAAATCGCACTCGACTTTATGCGATGAGTTGGGAAAATACGTTGAAAAGCTACGAAAGAACCCGCTTACTGCCCATGAAACATCATATGGGCAGTTACTCAGTGATATTCAAAATGCATTGAGCGCATCGTGTGATTTTATTTCAATCCAACATCAAATTGGTGCAAGCGTCTTGCTTCATATATATCTATCGACTGAGTTACTTGCATCCCAGAAGAAAGATATCTGTCTTCATTGCTTATCTATGATTTGCCCGTCTGAAACATCTTTATCTCAACTACAAAAAGGTGCTTCTGTTCATAATCTAGAAGCGACAAAAGACTTGGAAAATGTCATGTTAAATTTTTATATTAATGGTCAGAGCCATTTGATAGGAGTTGATGGTGAAAGCAAAGAGAACTCCAACCTTCAAACATTGATGTATTCGATACTTCCAAATTCATTTCGTGCCGCACTCATGTTTCTCAAAAACCAATTTGAAAATAGTGATAAAGAAGATATAGAGTCAATCAAAGAAACCAATACATTGATTACAAAAGGAAATTCCCTAGTCCATGCGTACATTGATATCTCCCTGAAGACATTTCATAAAATTCCTATTACGCTCGGACATTATGCAAACTCAAGGGTCGACGATGTTCGTCTCGTTCTAAAAGAAATGGGTAATTTAGCATATGATTTCTTCGATTTTGCACAAAAAGCAGCACAAGAGCTTATGTTACACGAGGCTGATGAATGGAAACGTGGTGTAATGAATGGAATGGCTAGATGTTTTCATGCCTTCTTTGCTATTCTAGTAAAATTTCGTTGTGCTTGCATGTGTTTACGATCGGCAAATGAATCTGAGAAGTTTGATCCTTTTTGCATAACAAGCATTTTTGAAAGATGCTCGTTAAGCAAAGGCCTAAACACCATATTGAAACCCAATTCGATCTTTTATAAGATTTTCTGCGAACCAACTTCTACCATAAAAGACGATAAATGCATGCTACCTATAGAGTTTTGCAAGCGAGTTGACTTATGGGCAATTTTGCTGGAGGAAGTATTAGAAAAATCCAGGCAATCCAAAGATAATGCTTTTCAAGAAAGCGTCTATAAAGGTATTGCGAAGATCAAAGGCAGGCCTCATATTTGCTACTGCTTATTTACTGCTTGTATACTTTCGGAGTCTAAAGAGGCATCAATGAAGTATCTTAAATGTCTTGTAGAATTGATATACAAGGAAGATCCAGTACAAAGTTTACCCCATAATGTTTTTAATTCCTTGCAAAGAAACCCACTAAATGCATCGAATTCCAAGGAACAGCTGTTGCATTGTTGCGATATGAGCGTACGGGTGTTTGAGAAGTGCGTTCATAAGCTTGGACAACACACCAAATCGACTGCTTCAGCAAACAGGATGATAGCCAAGAAAACAGAAAGTCAAATTTTATTGAACAATTTTTCCACCATCATTGGAGCTTTGGCATTGTATAAATTTGCTAGGCAAACACTCTTGGATTTGAAAATCCTGAAAATATGCGGCATGGTATTGTTACGAACCAATCTCTCCATCGGCATTGCTGTAAATGCGTCTATAATTTTATTGTATGTATTTCAAAATGTACTTGACGACAGCTCAGATGAAGACGGTTTCAGCACATTGGTTGATCATGTCTTGCTTTTTCCTGGAGTCCTATATGGGTTAAAAAAACGGTTCACATGTAATACTTTGATACCTGATAAACGACTGACCAGCAACTGCATCGAAATATTAAAGCACGTTATTGAGGTATTTGTTTTTGTTCACAATAGAGCACACGGTGCAAGTCAAGTAAAAGATGAAGATGATGCACCAAGCAGTACAGTGTGTGACTTCTTGAACAAAGTGAAGAAAAAAAAATACGATATTCTCGGTTGGCTTCGTGGTAGTATTTGTTGCGAAAATACGCACTTATGTAAAGTAGTTCATGATGACTTTGAAGTTGGCATGAATTTGATGTACATATGTGTTAATCTTACTACAATGTTGCACAGATACAAGCCATATCTAATAAAAGATAGCGCGTATGTTGAAACGGAAGAATTTTATGAAGACCATCGAAATTCGTCAGAATGCGAAATTTCATTAGCAACTAACTTGTTGGAGTTGATGAAGAAGCATGTAAGTGTTGCCAATAGAAAACAAGTTGTGCGCTCCCTAAAGTTCTACGTAATGCGCATAAAAGAAGTGATCGAGAACTCAGACTGCAATGTGGATCAAGCCTTTGTGACTGTCCCAGAAGTTGAATACCAATTTTATAAACACTACTGGCCAGAAGGAAACACTAGTGTATTTTGTAAAACATTATACAAAACAGTTAAGGTTACTCCAAAAAGTAAATGAAACAGAGGCATCGA
>JACLAC010022619.1_pt1 | contig 12096 bp, 7 predicted proteins | sample 8027881 | NCBI WGS metagenome assembly JACLAC01 (sample SAMN15725517, study PRJNA655200) | protist metagenome | isolation source: fluorescence activated cell sorting (FACS) single amplified genomes of... | place: Spain: Blaines Bay Microbial Observatory, Mediterranean Sea | collected 2016-01-19 | reverse complement strand
GGGCTCGCAGCCCGGGCAATTGCTTGATTCTGTATCGCTTGTCTGCAGAGCGTGGTGGTCTGGAGAAAAAAGTTTCAGTCTGTTTGTCAGCGGGAGAGAGCAGCGGGCGGGGCGGCAGCGACGACTTCTTCTTCTTCTTCTTCGTCTTCTTTCTCTTCATCCGATGAGTGGCAGCAGCTGCACCGAAAGACGAGCCCATGATTCCATGCTCATCCTCCGAGTTGCGCCAGGCTTCGTCCCTCTTTCGAGCAGCCTGTTGCCGTGCCGATTCATGGGGGATGATAGAATTGCCGCCTGCTCGCGGTACGCGAACGCGCGCAGTTAAGGTATCCATTGAGGTAGGGAGGAAGAAAGAATACTCAACGGCCGCCACGTTTCCTTCTTCAAATACAGTCCTGGAGTAGGCCGCGCTTCATCGGCAATACTGGAGTTAAAATATGCGGAAAAGCTACCAGAACTAGCTTCCTCCCATTCAATATTTTATGTAAGCCATGCCCTCTTTGAACAAAGTAAGCTTTTATATCACGACTATGGCTCATGAACCTTCATCTCTATCACTACCAAGTAGCAAGAGGTCCTCTAAAATATTGCAATGCGTGCTCGGGGACATTCCTCTCCTCTATCTTATTCCCTATGAGAAAATGCATTGAGATTTTTGAAAAGAATTAAATTTTGAGACAAAATAAAGCCCAAAATCACGTCATTACTCCAGTGGGATTGGACGGGGGGCTTGGACGGGTTTTGCGGCGGCCTGCTCAAAAACGCAATATGATCAGAAATTCTTTAATATGTGCAAAATCGAACTCTTCTCATTACAATAGCCTCCACCCGTGTTTCCCTGTGCGCTATGTGCATTTTGTGCGCTGACTTACCTGCTTCATCGACGTCGTCGTCGTCATTTCACCATACTCCAGTATTTAGTTGGTCGGTCTCTTCCACGAGGATTTGCGATCCTTGTAAGATCTCTATGAGGAATCGGTAGTGCTGCCGCTCGACCTGCTCCTTGATCGCTTGCACTAGTCGGCAAGGCGGAGCCGAGGTCGTCGTCGGCTGACTGCTTCTTTTGTTGGCTGATGGACTCGAGGTGGAGCATGTGTATACACATGGTCAAGTGTTACCGCCTAAAATCACCTATTATCGAAATTCTATAATTATAAATACAAAAATTATAATAATTTCGTTCTCGTCCTACGAATGTCGGCGAATGACCGCGCCACCTAATAATGTCGGCGAGAATCTCACGATGTCCACGCAACCTAATAATGTCGGCCGGCGAGAATCTCACGATGACCCGTGCACACTATGAACGTCGGCGAGAATCTCACGATGACCGCGCCACCTACGAATGTCGGCGAGAATCTCACGATGACCGCGCCACCTACGAACGTCGGCGAGAATCTCACGATGACCCGCCTTAATTTTACATCCTCACCAAGGATTCCGCATTTCGTAATTCTCCGGGTTTTCCTGTTGTGGGCGGGAGAATGAAAATTTAAGAAAAACAATTTTTTTCGTGTCCTCCGAAGTATTCGCGATTCTCTTTCCAGATTCTCATTCCGGTACTCTCTTTTGTACCTAACCTATTCTTCAGGGATGACATTTTTATGTATATAAGACACTTTCTTGACTGATGCCCGCTATCACGAATCTCACGATCATTTCATTTTCGAACTGCTTAATTCGCTTAAGTTACAGTATTACGAAATGTACGCTCACAGTTCTAAGTTGAAAAGCTGTTATTTGGTGAAATGTAGAGATGGAGTCGGTGTAAGGAGAGGGTAGATTCGCGACAGAATTCGGCACGCCTTTAGCCAAAAAGTACTGGAGTGCAACAAATATAATCACATTTACTCCAGTAAATTGAGTGGGACCTGCGGCGTCATCTGCACCCCGCCGTGCTATTGTCCGACCCAGCCATCGCCTTCCCCCTCCCCCTATTGCTTTCTTTTCACTTCTTCCCTTTCTTAAAATACGTGGGATCTGCGGCGTCATCTGCACCCCGCATCTAACGACGCTTCATTCAGTCCCTCTAGTACCTTTATTTCGGACAACAACAGTAGTAACGCCAGTGGCGACCCGTTCATTACACCCATGTTACAGTAAATAATAAACAGACGTATGGAATCTAAAACAATTTCTCTTTCTTCTTCTTTTTTTTCCACTTGACTTCTTTTCACTGAGAAGATGATTGAAATTATTAAAATTGAAAGAAAATACAGAAAATACATCACTTTTATCATAATTCACACTTTTACCCTCGCATATTTTCAATCACACAGATTATATTCTGCAAAGAACGCATCATCATTCCGTATCCGCTGCTGTCCCACCCTTTCTGGAGCACAAGGTCCCCCACAAATCGTAATCCCACCGACTCCTCCGCACTCCAGTAATGTCGCGCGAACACCACGCAAATCCCTTGTCGCGCGGCGGACCTTTCAGAAACATTCCCACGATTCCGCTGACATTCTCGTGTGCGTAAATCATCTGCACGATGGCCCTCTCGTCACGGCGGCGGTTTTCTTCGATGGATTGCATTTTGCTCTCAACTATGTTTCCTCTTTTCTTCTCATTTTTGCTTTTATGAATCGTACTACTGGGGTAGGTACAACCGGCCGCGCGGCGTCAAGTTCATGTCCGGTTCACGAACGTCTTATATCAGATTTTATAATGTCTCTCGTGCTTCTTCGACGAGGGATTACACGATATATTTATAGAATTTTATATTAGACATGCGTAATACTTTACATCATAATTACGCTATACATTGTCCGCCAAACGGAAAAAGTTTTGTATTTAGAAAGGACCAAAATGTTTCTCTTTCGGTGAGCCCTTACACGCCAAGCATGCCTTTTGATATTTAATTATACGGGTTTTTGCTCTAAAAAACTACAACAGTCAAGAGGGACGGCACAGGTAAAGGGCTGGATGGAAGCCGGCAGCCAAAAAAAGGAAGGACATCCGAATTCCACATTTCTTACAATATTTGTTGTACTATAGCAGGGGCATGGGACACATGCCGTGCCGCTTTATGCTGTCTCTCTCCGCCTTCACTCTCGAAAATTATCGACTTCCGCACCACCTTCCCTCTTCTCTCAATACCCGTGTCCACTTGCAAGAGGATGTACAATGAATGTGTCGGCAGCCATGATGCCGAAAATGCCGGCTTCTGCAGCGGCCTCTTCTCCTGCTGCACCCTTGCTGCTGAAGAAGTCGCGGCACCAGCAAGAACGTGTAAGTGTCTCGTCCTTGTTTGTTTCTTTTGCCTTTTTCCGGAACCAAAACTGACCCCTTCACCTTTCACCTTCCCTTCCCCACCCCAATCACGATGCCATCTCCACCCCACACTCCCACTGGAGTACCCACAGAAAAATGCAGCACTCGACATACGTGGAGGCGGAACCCTCCGCCTCCTCCGATTCTGATGAGGGCGAGCCCCTCAACTCGTCGAGGGGACAGCGACGACACCGACCCGGTCATGGTCAAGGTCGACCGGTCGGAGGTCACCCATTCTTGTTATGTGTGGATGTCGTACGTCGAAGTAGTTTTGTTACGGATTTCGGTACTAAAGTAAAAGGGCGGGGCAACTCGTACGAAGGTGCAATGAAATGAAACACGTGAATGAAATGAAACATGCAAATGAAATGAAACACGACATGAAATGAAAAATAGAGAGGGGCATTTTCTTTTAGGGAAACAAGACATGAACATGAAATGAAAAAGGTGTGGGGAGGCGCTTCCTAATTCTCTAAATTTCATGAAATGAAACATGAAATTGAAACACGAAATATGAAAAGTGGAGTTGCATTTCTTACTCCAAACGTGGGTCGTGTCCTGGAGTAACGGCCGCGCGACCCCGACTCAGCCGCACCACACACAGCTCGCATCGCGCGACCCAGCACTGCTCGGAATATGATCACATCGACCGCAGCAAGCAAGAAGAAGAAAAAGAAGAAGCGCGCAAGGAAGAAGGCCGAGGAGAAGTTTGCGCCGCGCTTCGATGGGGGACACTACACGGGCCAGATGAAGGGTGGCATCCCGCACGGCCATGGATCCATGCTGTGGGAAAATGCCGACTCCTACTCCGGAAAGTATTTCAACGGCAGCCGGTCGGGCGAGGGCGTCTACACAACGGAGAAGGGAAAGCGGCGGTACGAGGGCAACTGGCACAACAGCATGCGCCACGGCAAAGGGAAAGAGCGCTGGCCCAATGGTGACCGGTACGCAGGGATGTGGCAGAAGGACAAATTCCACGGGGAAGGGATTTGGACGAAGAAGCAAGGGACGTACAAGGGCCACTTCGAAAATGGTCGGCGGCACGGCCCCGGCCGTATGCGCTGGAAGAGCACGGGGGACGTATACGAAGGGAATTGGGTGGACGGGTGGATGGAAGGGCAGGGAACCTATGAGTGGAAGAAGAGCGGCTCCGTCTACGAAGGTGAATTCCTTAAGCACAAGCAGCACGGCGAAGGGAAGCAGACGGAGACGGATCTGGCGCAGTACCGCGGGGGGTGGCGCAAAGGCTTGAAGCACGGCAAAGGCGTGGAGCGCCTGAGCGACGGGCGCGAGAAAGAAGGCATCTGGGAGAATGGAGAGATCAAGGAGTGGCTCACCTATGCAACGTAAGGAGGATCCACAAGGAGTCCTTCCTTTGGCCATAAATCAATATTACAAAGTCGTTGCCATTCGTTTGTACATTACATGACACATGACATACCGGCACGATCCATTCCCACGCACGGCCCATCACAGCCATTTTGGCGGCGCATGGCCATCATTTTGGCGGCGCATGGCCATTCCAGCTCTCCACTTCCCACTGCCGCGTCACACCGCCGGGTACCGTCTGAATCAGGGCGGTAGTGTTGCCCTCAGCGTTCGGGTCGGGCATCCTCTTCCACTGCCGCGAGCCGAAAAGATCGACTTCAGAGCCTTCAGGGCTCCCGCCCACCTCGAAAGGCAGCGTCGAGAGTTGCACTATGAACTTCGAGCTCACCTTCTTCTTCGCCGTCGCATTTTTCTCTTTTTGGCTCTTCTTCGGGCCGCTTCCTTGTTTCCCGCCCTTATTATTTTTATTCTTCGCACTACTGCGAGTGCTGGCCGCTTCGGAGCCCTTGCGAGTGAGGTAGGTGTATTCGCAATCGAGCAAAGCCAGGAGCGCCGTTCGGTCGCCGCTGTCGTGCAGCGCGGAGACGACGTCGGTCAGGGGCGCGGCGAGCGGCGAGGGAGAGAGCCTGTCCCGCACGAGAATGGCATGGTCGCCGCACATGAGCAAACCGCCCGAACGCTTTACCCACGCCCCGGCTTCTCCGTCCGCAGTACTAGTCGCAGGCTGCTGTTCCTGCACAAGGCGCAGAGATATGACAGGGCCATCATACACAATATTGTCCTCCTCCCCCCTTGCTGCTGCTGCCGCCGTCGCCGCCGTCGCCGCCGCCTTCGCCGCCGTCACTGCTGCTGCATCCGCCTCTTCGGGGACGACCACGGTGGCGCTGCCCTTCATCAGCCGCCAGTCCTCCCGGTACGCGCGGCTCGGCGCAATTTCCAGCAGGCGGTCCGGAAACAAGGCCAACAGGCCGGGCTCCGGGTAGAACGCCACAGGCTGGTAATTCGACTCGGCATGCCACCGCGCTACCTCATGGTCCTCGTACACCCACTCGCTCGCGGGAGGTACTTCCTCTTTCCACCGCGCAAAGGGCTTTCCTGCCAAGTGGCGGCGCAGGCCCGCGGCCGAGGCACAGCGCTTCTCCGTCGCGAAGCAGAAATGCTCGCCGAGAGGCTCGAAGCGCTTGCGGAACTTGGCGCCCGCCGCGCACGCCACGGTGGGGCCCCACGACGCGAGAGGACGCGGCACCGGCGCCTCGAGCAGGCCGGGCTCGTCCCTCGCCGCCGATTCTGCGACCTCGCAGACGCCGTAGTCGGCTAACACCTTGGCCAGCTCGAGCAGCTCGTCAGTCGAGCACTCGCTGAGGCTGCGGCGGTGCGCGAAGCTCGGGCGATTCGGGTCGACGCGAATGTCGGCGTAGCGCGAGCCTGTCTGCAGGTAGACCACGCGGGTCGTGGCGTCTACCGTTCCGTCGGCGATGATGATGCTGGCGCGGTGCCAGCAGCCCGTGAGCCACCGAGGTACCGTCCGTCGATGCAGGAAGGAAGCAGTGGTCATCTTCCTCCTTTCTCTCGCTGGCCTCGAACACCTCCATTTTTATAGGGACCCTAGATTTGAAGCTCGGAAAAGCAAGAAGGCCCTAAACCTGCTCATTTGTAATCAGTCAAGTCAAGAAAAGCGCACCGAGAGCCACTACCCTCTTCTCTCTCTCTCTCCCCTCTTCTTATTCCTGTGCCTGGGACGGTCTAGGGCTGCTAGCTCAGAATCATTCTGGGGCAGAGTTTAGATTTTGCCTGACGAGGGTGAATTAGTACTAGCGTGCAGAGACTATTGCGGATGGGGACCTGCCCAAAATCACCCCACCACACCCGATATCTTCCCTTTTCTCCTGACGAGAGAACTCTCTCTCCAAAGGGAAGAATGAAGAGTGCCCCCTCCGCTAAATTTCGGCCGCACCCTCCCATGGAAGGAGCAGCCCCGGCGTCCCCTGGCGGCGACGCTGTGGGCGCTCTGCCGCCCAAGATCCCGGTGTCTGCTTCCTCGGGCCGCCCGGAGCGCAAGTCTCGCCTCTCCTCGCTCGAGTTCCAAGGCGTGGACAAAGACTTCAAACCCGACGCGGAGGAGAAGGAAAGCCACAGCGGGCTCTTCTCCAACGTGCACGGCCCCCTCTGGGTCAAGAAGCTCGTCTCCAAGAAGAAGAACCGCCTTGAGACCGAGGACGGCTTCAACCTCGACATGACGTACATTACGCCCAATATTCTTGCCATGGGGTTCCCCGCCGACGGCGTCGAGGCGGTGTACCGCAACCACTACAAGGATACCTACAATTATTTCGAGAGCCGGCACAAGGACAAGTACAAGTTCTACAACCTCTGCTCCGAGCGCCACTACGACGCGGCCCGGTTCCACGGCCGCGTCGCGCGCTTTCCCTTCGACGACCACCACCCGCCCCCGATGGACTTGTTCCTCCCCTTCTGCGTCGACCTGCTCGATTGGCTGCAGCAGGATGAGGAGAACGTCGCGGCGATCCACTGCAAGGCTGGGAAGGGCCGCACGGGCGTGATGATCTGCGCCTTCATGGTCTACTGCATGAACATGTCGACCACCCAGGCCCTGAGGCAGTACGGCTCCCGCCGCACGCGCGACGCGAAAGGCGTCACGCTGTCGGGGCAGCGGCGCTTCATCCACTACTTCGCCCAGCTCAGCACGCAGCCGTACGGCTATTCGTATCTGCAGGCGGAGCGCTTCGGGATCGACTCCGCCGAGGTGGCGCTGGGGGGGCGACGACGAGGCCAGCGCCGCGGAGAAAGGGGAAGCGGCGGTCGCGGCGGAGATGCTGAAGAAGGCGGGGGGACAGCTGGCGAAGAAGGCGGCGGGCGAAGCGTGCGCCGTCGAGACCGTCTACCTGACGTCTTTGACCATCTTTGACCCGCCGCCGTGGATGAAACAGGGGCAGGCGCTGAAGATTGAGATCACGTCGGACTACTGGGACGCTCCCGCGCTCTACACGATCCTGCCGCCCAAGCAGAAGCGCGGCTCGATCTTTGGCGGCGGCAAGGATGCGAAGAAGGCGGAGCAGGACGGGAAAGGGTTCTCCATGACGGTGACGGGCAGCAGCGGCGACGGCAGCAAAGAAAAGACAGACGACGTCGACGACGAGGCCCCGTCGACGTGGCAGCCGGGCGAGGAGGGAAAGATAGTGTACGAGATCCCGTGAGGGCCGTTCGAAAAAGTTCACGCGACTTCCTACTTCTGAACAGGTGACACAGGTTTTTTTCCATCGTCACTCCATCAAACAATGATCTCTAACACTCGACGTCGTCGCCCATGCCACCCGCTTCGCCTACTGCGATCCCTTCTTCGTCATACAGAATCTGCCCACCATCGCCCTGAGGTGCGCGACCGGCCCTCTCAAGCACAAGGTCGCGAAGCTGGTTGATCTGGTCCAGCACGTCGTCCAGGGTGGGCCCTTCCAGCTCTTTCATCCTCGCTTCATACCACACAAAAAATTCCTGCAGGGAAACACTTCCATCGCCTTTGGAATCCATCTCGGCAACGGCCTCGTCCAGCTTTGCAGTGTCTGTTCCTCCGAAAAATGATTTCACCGTCAGCTCCATATTGAGCGCAGAGGCAAGGCTGTTGACCTCTTCCTTGTCAAGGGTCCCTGAGTTGTCTTTGTCGAATTTACGAAAAAGTGCCTCCACTTGGGTCTTGTCGTATGCTGCCCTTTTTGCTGCTCTGGAGTCCCTAATTGCGAGAGGATTTGTAGTCTCACCACCGCCGCCATCGTCAAAGGGAGGATGGCCAGGAGGGCCATTGCTCTTCTTCTTATCCTCCTCCTCCTCCTCCTTCTTCTTCTTCTTGGTTGCGAGCTCGACAATGATTGCACCCTTCGCTTTGCCGCCGCCGCCAGGGTGGTGCCGCTGGTGCGGGGACTTCTCGTGGGCCCCGCGGAGCATTGCCAGGACCGTGTCGGATCCGTCCTCCGTGCCGTCGGTTCGGTGCGCGTGCGCGGCGAGGTGGAGTTGATTACTGTCAAAACCACCGTCACAGCCACCATCACCACCACTTCTTCCACAGACATCGCTGTCACCACTGCCACCCAGATTGATCTCGATCTCCTTCTGCGTCGTCCCCGGCGGCCCATTGGCCGGCACCGTTTTGCCGCCATGGCGGCGGTGTGCCTCTCTCCGGAACTCGCGCTTGTACTGCTCATTGTGGAAGTGCTCGCGCAGGTGCACACGCTTGTAGTGCTCCCCGATCCCGTGTTCGTGCCAGAACCGCTTTTTGACAAAACTGATGAGGGAGAGCGCGATGAAGGAGCAGTACGTTGTGATAGCGCCCATCATTTCCGACGTGCCCATCTGACTCGAAGTTGTGCCGTCATCAAGAGTGGACCCGCAAAAGATGCTCTGCTTGTACTCGTCCTTGATCTTCTCTACCACACCATTGACGTTCAGCGCTGTGACGTGGAAGCTGAGGCTTTGCATCTCGTGGACACTTTTGACAGGCTGCGATACCGGAAGGGAGAGCAGAGGTTCGCCGATCACGTTCCAGCCGCAGTACCCGTCCAGCTTCCCAAGACTTGACTGGCCCATCGAATCGAGGATAACGTCGCACTGGTCCTCCTTCCAATGGTTGAAGCGAGCAGTGAAGCTGCTCCCTGCAACATAGTTTATGTGAGGGTAGTGAGATCTCACCGCGGGCTCTATCGAGTGCGTGCCGCAAAACCGCGCATTTTTCGCCACCGCATCGGCAACGTTTTGGTAGACAGGCGTGTTGACCGCAGTCAGCGTCGCGGCCATCATGGCCGTGTAACTAGAAACAGTCATGAGAACAAAAAAGCCGAAGCCCAAAATGAGGAACCGGCCCTCGTCGGTCCTCGGAGACTGCACCGCCTTGCCTCGAACAAACGTCGAAAGAATTGCCATGTACAAGGACTTTTTGACGTTCTCGTGCAGCGTTGCTCCTTTCGGAAACTCGAGCAGGTTGTGATCGGCTTCAAAAATCACGTAGAGAAGGGAGGCGAGGGCGCCGCCGAGGATGATGATGAGCCAAAGCGATGCTTCAAAGGGCGCGAACGTCTTGGAGATCTTGGCAGAGAACGAGTTGTCCACCGCGCCGGGGGGCACCCACATCCCAATCAAGACTGAGCTGTACGGCGTGACAAAGTTTGCCTGGGTCCACCTCTCAGGGGTGAGGTAGAAGTCTCCGACGCAGAGGTCTATGTTGTCGTTTTGCACATCATGCACGCACTGAGACCACCGCGACGAGGACTGCGCTTTGGCTGTGGAAGAGATCGCAGTCTCCGTCATGGTGAAGCCAGCTCGCGTGACGAGCTCATCGTAGAGGGCAATGAGCGTGCCGTCCCAATCGGAGCGACCATCTCCGTCGGAGTCTTCGCACACACCAGGCACGAGCATTTCATGCTTGCAAAAGATCGATCTGTTCTCGGGTCCCACGAAGGAGACCCGCAGGGCATCGCCCTGGATGAGGGTGGCAGGGTCGAAGGTGGCTTGAGGCAAGGCAAGCTTGGGGTGGGAGAAGAGGGCTAGGATGAAGACGGAGATGGTGTGCATGTGGAAGTGCGGCATCCTGCTGCTGCTGAGGGAGGGGTAAGGCAGGTCCGTTATGTTGGGGGGGTGCGGCGTCGAGAGAGGAGCTCAATCTACCTGGACGGCCAAAGATCCCCTCAGCAGGGTCTCTCGGTCTCTCGGTCTCTCCATCGATTGCTCTCCATGCACAAAATCGCGCTTGGATCGCGCGGCGTGGGGCATCCGATGGCGCGACAAGCCATTCCCAGCCTTCGCACTCTCATTCAACAGAGGCTGCCCTCATCTCCCCCGCTCGTCGGCACTTGGAGCATCCTCGGCAGCCCGACTGTCGCAGAAACGCTCGTGTCCCAGAGTAAGTTTGACTTTGTCGTGCTGGACGCCGAGCACGGGCTGCTGACCTCTCCCGACGGCGTCCTCGACTCCGCGCGAGCGCTCGAATCGAGAGGATGCTCGACTGCGGTCCGGGTCCCGAGGCTTGACCCGCACGGCAAAGCCATCATGCGCGCTCTCGACATTGGGTGCACGACCGTCGTCGTGCCAAACATCTCCAATGGCGATGACGCTGCCCTCGCTGTCGCTGCCGGCTACTTTCCACAGCAGTGGAATTATTGTGCGGATGATGGTGAAGAAGTGAACGGCTTCCGCGGGTGCAATCCTTTCGTCCGCGCTGCTGGGAGCGTGGATCCTTCCGACTACGACTGCGCTTCGTACATGTCCGAGCAGAATGCCACGACGATGGTGGTCCCCATGATCGAGTCTCGAGAGGCGGCGGAGAACATTGAGAGCATTGTCTCCACCCCTGGCTTGCACGCTTGCCTCTTCGGCCCCTTTGACCTCAGCGTGAGCGAGGGCCTTGGCGGCGCGCGCACGCCTGAGGTCGAAGCTTTGATAGGGCGAAGCGTCGATGCGTGCCTGGCAGCTGGTGTGGAACCAATCATGCCTGTGTTTGGCGCCACGCGCGAGGAGGCTGGCGAAGCTGCGCAAGTCTGGATGCGGCGAGGCGTCAACATCTTTACAGTCGGCCTCGACGTCGTCTTCCTCGCTCAGCGCGGCCGCACCTTCAGGGATGCAATAGTGGGGGCTTGCGGATAAGATAAATTCAACCCCATGCAACACTCGCGAACACTCGCAGCACTCTTGCACGATATCTTTTATGCGCCGTCCCATAATCTTGACTAGTAGTAGCCCGCTGTAAAAAAACTAGCTACGTAGTATCGCTTTGCGGCAAATGACTTCGTCTTCACTTCACCTTCACTTTCCACAACCAACCAATAACAACTTCACTTTTCATCTCGTTCGTTGTCATCAATCTTCTTCTCCTTCTCCTTCTCCTTCATCTCTCTTTCGCCGCCTCCTCCGCATCGTCGTCAGAGCTGTCAGAGATGTCCCCGGCGGGTGTCGCCAAGATTTCAGCGAGAGATCCGTTTCCTCCCTCGTCACTTCCTCCTGTTCTGAAGCTCATTGCGATCTCCGAGCCAATCTTCCTTGCCAGCGAGTGGTGCTCGCCGCCGTCAGCAAACAGCATGGCCTTCTCCATGTATGCCGCCTTCTCCTCGGCCGAGGGCAGAAACACGCGCCGCGCGCCGCTCCTCTCGGGGACCATCATCTTTTTCACACCCGCCCCAGCCCCAGGGTCCGGTTGATCCGACTGGCAGACGAAGTCGATACCAAAGCCGGCGGGGTACTTTTTGTGCTTGAGATCTTTGTGGCAGCCGTCGATCTCCAATTTGCAGAGGGCAGTAACGCCCTCGACGCGCTCGCGCACAATGGCGAGCCACTGGGACCGCGTGATGCACCCATCCGCGTCCTTGGCGGCAGCCTCCCATTTCCCCTCGTCCCACGGGTCGACTTTTGCGCCGGCCGCGCTGTTGAGGGCCGCGGTGAAAGATTTGGCCGCCTCCTTGCTCACTACCAGCGGGACCGGCGGCATCGCCGCCA
>JACLAC010011933.1_pt1 | contig 12097 bp, 16 predicted proteins | sample 8027881 | NCBI WGS metagenome assembly JACLAC01 (sample SAMN15725517, study PRJNA655200) | protist metagenome | isolation source: fluorescence activated cell sorting (FACS) single amplified genomes of... | place: Spain: Blaines Bay Microbial Observatory, Mediterranean Sea | collected 2016-01-19 | reverse complement strand
ATCATATCATATACGTAGCTAGTTAGTTGTAATTTGTAAGGTAAAGTACTCACGTAATAGTCCAGCAGCATTACAAGTGCCTTTTCCGCGCGCGTACCACTGTTATAGCGGATTACTTTTCCGTCCCGCGAATAGTGATACACGTCATGTTCGTAGCTCCGTCGGAATCACGCTACCAACCTCTCCTGCACCGTTGGGCGTTCGCTTGAGCTGTCGCCGGTTTTTGCAGCCGGCACCGGGGCGAGCAGGAGGGAGCCAAACAACGACAATTTTTTCACGAAGTTGGAGTTATTTCTATTATTTCCACAGTCACCCAAGCCTAACACACCATGTACGACCACAACAGTTCCAAAAAACACAACGGTGTCGCGCCACAGCGCCACAATCAACTTAAAAAGAAACGCTCACGAGGGGAGTCGGCTCCAGGCAGCGCGCGGCGCTCCTTTCAGTGCTCTTGCCGTCGCCAGGGACAGGGCCTAGGCAGTCGCGGAAGCGGAACGCAGCGACTTGAGCCACGTCACTTCCGGCGCGGGTGGACCTACGAAGAGGTACTCTTCAGCTTCAGCTTCAGCAGCAGCAGCCACGGTCACCAACGCGAGCGCGAGATTCTCCACTTCCTAAGCAACTTCCTGAGAAACCTCCTGCTATGCGACAGCGACTTCCTCCACGGCTTTCTTGTTTCGCGCCCACCGCGCCAACCGTTGCCACGGCCACTGAGTGTTAGGCGCTGAAGCCTGCGAGTTACTGTTACTGTCTTCCGTACTCTCCAGCGAAGCCTGCAGAACCTCTGACGCTGGATCTGTTCCCGTTGTTCCCGATTACTCTGTTGTTTCTGCGTCTGCCTCCACCAGTGTCTGCACGCGAGCGAGATGTGCGTTCGTCTTTCGCATGTAGCACTCATTGAGCGTCCGCCAGCCGCTATAGCGGGCAGATAAATCGTACACCGAAGCGCCAGCACAGGCACCGCACTCCAACAGGTAGGATAGCATAGTCATTAACCTGGGCACCAGTTCAATAGCATAGTCACTAACTTTGTCACCAGGCCAACAGCAGGTAGTATGGCATAGTCAATGTCATGGACGTCATTTGCAGCTTGTAGATCATAGTCATAAACCTTGGCACCAGTTCAAGCTCTTGTGCTTGAGCTACATCTGTATCGTGAATGACGTCCGTCGAAAGAGCCATGCTCATAGGCATAGGCATAGCGTTAGAGCCGGCATCCGCCGAATTATCTGGAATCACTTCGTTGCCATCGTCACCGAACAGCGCGAACAACTTGCTCGTTTCAAGCCCGATGTGTGTGGTGTGGACGAAAGCTTTGAGCAGCGGTCGGAGCATAGACGCCCACAGCAGGTCGAATATAGACCACATAGACGCCCATAGGTGCACCATGGCCGAAGCCACAACGCTGCCAACACCATGCACTTGATTGGTGTAGCTCTTCGCATGCATAGTTCGTACTCCTAAGTTCAGCCCATCCATGGCCATCACAGCTTCGCCGCCGCGAACGGCCAGCGCGCTAGCTGCACCTGCCAGGCCAGCCCCTGCGTCCATCAGCACACTTACCAAATAACACAGCGCATTATACGTCGAGCTCACCAGCCACACCACCGTGTAGTCCATCGTGGTCATACTAGCACGGTACGCCGGTCTCATTACGACGTAGTATACAAGTGGCAGCAGAATGTTTCGCAGCAGCGGCCAAAGGGCGAAGTAAGCCAAGAGGGACGGCAGCACGCCGAAATACACCAAGGCTTTAGCCGCCTTAGCGGGCTTGAGCGCGAGGGCGCGCTTCATCTGCCACTTAACTTTCTGCAATCTCAAACGTGTGCGGTAGCCAGAAATGTCCCTCTTCTGCATCTGCTGCGCGATGAGCCTGTCTCAATGCGCGATGAGCCCGACGAGTCGGCCTAAGCCTTCCATCGACGTCTTATCATCTTCATCTGTAAGAGCGGAAATGCCCGCGCCGATGCGCCAGCCGTCCAGGCCGCCGTTCGCACGCGTTCCACCCACCATAATGCCGGCGGCGCAACGGTCGGCGGCCATCGCCAGCCGGTCGAGATTGCACAAGGACCGCTGCGCGCGCTTCTGCAACGACTCTACGTTTTTGAGGCAACTCTCGTCGACCGCGCGCTGCCGTCATAGTAGAGTCTCAGCGCTCGCCAGCAGTGCCGCGTAGTGGTCGCGCGGTCCACGGATAGGCTGGCCGTTCTGCATGCCAACGATGGGCCCGAACCTGAACCGGTCCAGCGCGGCGCGGAGGGCCGGCGGCAGAGCACTATATCCTGAGCCGTCCCCCTCCTCGTCCGACAAGTCTCTCGCGGGATTCACGATCAGTGCTCCCTAGAAGTCTGTGCCGTCGTCGCGAGAGAAGGCCTTATCCGCATCCACACCCCAGCTGTCCAGGAAGGTGCGCGTCAATTCGCCGTTTACAAGCAGCCAGCCGCCCTGCAGGAGTTCCTTTAGGTGAGTAAGGAATTGCGAAGTATCTGCATCATCACCAACGGTACCGTCCGTGCACGCTTCATTATCATTATCATTTACATCACAGTTACACCCTGCGCCGTAGCCGTACACCCTGCGCCGCTTGTCGATGTACGCTCGTATCGAAGACGTTATCTGCCGAGCAAGCCCGTTCTTGCGCCGCGCCGCCGCTCGTTCGGGCTCTCTCTTTTCGATGGCGCGTCGCGACGCGTCTACGTCGATGTACCGCTTCATCGCGCGCTGCCTGGTGGTGTACCGCGCCCACAGCACAGAGCCGTGCTCAGTGTGGTCGCAGGACTCACGGCAGAGGGGGCAGCGTGAATCTGCGCGCAGCTACTTGATTAGGCACGGCGCACCGAATGCATCGTCTGGAGGGTGTGTGAGCCCGCACGGCAGGCAGCAAGCGTTGGGCAAGCACTCGTCTTCAAAGCAGATTTTGCAATGGAACATCTCCCTTGTATACTCTGGAAAGACACGTTCGCTCTGGCCATCCTCCCTCGGCATAGGATACAGTTCCTCGTCGCGTAGTTCCGATTCGGTGAGGGAGTCCTCGTCTGGACCCCACAAATACCTCGCATCGCGGTTGTAAATCTCCTCGCACTTCCGGCGTAAGGCGGGGGCGACGAACGGCACTGGCTCAGGCTGTGGCACAGGCAGTGGCACGGGCTCTGCCGCAGGCAGTGGCTCCGGTTCAACACCAACCGGCTCTGGCGTAGCGGAGGCCTCTGTTTCAGCAGCAGACCCGGTCTCAGACGCGGACTCGGATGCAGCCGTCGCCGTAGCCGTTGCCGTAGCACGTTCCTGTCCTTCGTGTTGTCCGCGCTCGTGCAGTTGGTCATGGTCAAGGTCATGGTCTTCCTCTTCGGGCCCAGCCAGTGCCTGACCAGCAGTGTCTGATGCTGACTCTATTAACTCTGATTCTGCCGCCATTGCCAGCGCCGTCGCCAAAAGAGTACCTTCTTGTATAGCGCCCTAAAGTATGTGCCTCACCAGTTGGCGCGCGCTTTCATCGGCTACATCTTCTGCTTCTGCACCGCCGCCTTCGACGTCAGCTATTGCCCCAGCGCCAGCTTCGACCGCGTCTTCCGCTTGCTGGTCGCTTCCAGCTCTAGCACCAGTAAATTCGTCTTCTACATCCGTTAAAGTCTCAGCTTCTACTCCTGTTTCGGTCTCAGCTTCATCTACAACTCCAGCTTGGTCTTCGTCTTCGGCCTCAGCGTCGTCTTCATTAGCAACGAACTCTTGCACCATGCGCGACAAGCCTTCTGCTGTTGATCCTTCAACACCTAGCGCCAGCGTGATAAGATCGTCAATTTCGCGTTACTCGTCTGAATCCGAAACCAAAACTGAAGTTTCCCGTTCAAGTTCATCCTCTTCAACTTCATCAACTTCCAGGACGTAGGGCACGTCCATGTCTACCTAGTCCAGGTCTGCGTCAGGCGTTGCTGTGTCGGGTGTGGCTGCGGCTGGCATGGCGCCGTCTAGCTCTGTCTCTAGCTGTGGTGGCAGCTGCTCGCCGGAATGAGGTCTCGCATCACTTACTGCATCTTCCTGTTCCTCCGTCCCCTGCGCTCGATCATGAGGCCCCTGCACTTCGTCTTCCTGTTCCTCCGAGCTTGTGCTTGCGCTCGACCTTGAGTCCTCTGCGCCTGAAGACTGCGACTCATCCGATAGCGCATCAGAGGAAGCCGAGGACTGCGTCTGCATTTGTTCCCGGTGTAAGCGCCAGCGACGCGCAAGTAAGATAGACGCACGAACACGATCTTCGTGGTCTTTATTATATTTGTCAGTAGTAGATGGTCCTGCCTCACGATATTGCATCTCAGAAACTGCAGCGGCATCAATGGCCTCATCTTCTTTCTCTTCATCAATGCCTTCCGCCTCGCCTGCGCTGCCTGTTTCAGCACTCGCGTGCTAAACATCGGTTGTTAAGTGGTCAGGAGCGCGAAGTGTGGTCGCAGTAGACGCAGATGGAGATGCACTTCTTTGCGTTTGTGTTTGTGTTTGTGTTGCTGGACCGTCTTCCTGCTCTTCATCATCATCATGATCAGTATCGGTAAATATATCCTACGTTGTCTATTGCGGAACCTCTTCTCCCGCACCGGTACGCAGACGGACACGGATGCCGTCTCACTCGGACTGCGGGACAAACGGAGGCAATAAAGCAAATGACGGAAGCGACGTGGACAGGTGACACAGCGACAGAGACAGAAACAGAGAAACAGCGACGGCTCATGCGCAGCGCAGCGCCGCTCGGGACCGGCGTAACTGGCGAGATTTGACGCGCGTCGAACTATCGTTAAAAGGTGTTGAAGTAGGGGAAATGGACATGCTCATGCTCATGCTCATGCTCATGCTCGTAGTCATCTTAGACAGAGAGTGAGCGAGTCGTGACTGTGAAACGCTGGGACTCGGACTTGGAGTCGTTCTTGACAATAACTTCATGTTCATCTTGAAGATTGTATTTATTTTTTTCAATTATGTTTTTTTGGTCTTGCTAGTGACAATGATGGCTAGCAGCTGGTACTTCTTGTCTTATTAAGTAGTACTTCTGGACGATGCTGGTTTGTGTTTGCGGTGTAAAAGTATGATAAGCAAGTGCTGAAAATAAGTAATAGTACGCGACTCTGTTGACAAATTTAGTTAGTTCTTTTTAGTTACACATACACGTAATGCCCGTGCTGGTGCAGGTGATTTTGTGATATGCTAGTACGAACGGACGCGTACTACAAAAACAAAGCTATTCCTATTGTCTTATTGCTGGTGCGATTTACGTATGCGAATTAAATAGCTTCGTATTTTTACACGTCTTGCAACTAGCTATGATAACTAAGAGTGAGTCTTCTGCTGTGGTTGAATTTGAAATGAAAACTTTACCAGACTTTGCCGAGTAATAAAATAATTGTATGAAGTATAAATAAAGCACGAAGGAACATAACAAAACTCAAAAGGAGTAAGGGAAGGTGATGCGTGCTGCTACCGAGTAAAAAAGAAAAAGTAAGTGACCATTCGTGACATCAGTTTCAAAATCATTATTATCTCCGCTCAGGACAGCACGATCATATTCATAATCATACCCCTTTATAAAACAAAAATTTTCGTCTTCTCCATCTTTAGACAGACTCAGTGTCAGTAGACTACAAACCACTTCCTCTCATCAACATTATCTCCTTCTCCCACCTCACTGTATCTGTTACAAATACGCTTACGTCCCCACCGCGTACCGCAGCTCCAGCACCAGGAACCCGCACAGTACCTCCTGCACCGCATCTGCATCACTTTCCCGCTCTCTCTTACTACCTCTCGTAGTCCTCCCTCTCTTTGCACGTTTTCTCTCCACCACACATTAATCCGTTTTCATACCTCTCCACCACCTCTCACTCTCTACTATTTACTAATCATCATCCAGGTGCATCTGGTTACTACCAGAACTTGTCCGAGTTTTTCAGCGTGCTTTTTTTGCCGGACACGAGCTGGAACTGCACCGCACATCACGAAGTCGAGTCGCACCCCGTGTTACCGCCTATGCCGTCGCCGTAGATGCCGCCGGTGGTGTAGCCGTCGCCACTAGCTAACGATGCAGATGCTGCTTATCCTTGTGGCGCGTTACTACGGCTGGTTGGGCTCCACTTTACTTCCAAGTTCCGTGCCCTTGGTGTTGAAGGGCAGGAGGCGCCAGTAGGGGCGGAGGAGCTTGCCTGACCCGTCCGGGGCGACACTGGAGTATGTAATTTCATTTTCATGTTGACCATGACCATGAGTGATAAGATAAGAAAGTGAGGTGGTTGGAGTTGACGCTGAGGAGTTGACGCTGATGTGTATGAGTGAATGGGGTGATAATGTACGTACTACTAATGTTAAGAATAACATCTGACACATTCACACACACACACACTGTCAAAAAGGTTTTCTTAAATACGGGTATATTGGCCTTCTACGAGTACATGTAATGAAAAATGGCTCTTTATAGATATACTGGTACTGATGCTAATGATCGCTTAGGGCCCCTGTCTGTCTGTCTGTCTGTCTGTCTGTATATATGCCGCTAGAAACTCACGGAGCTGGCGGCAGCCTCAAATTGCGGAAAGTGATCGTCATTCTGTCGTTATGCGGGATGGTCAGTCGTTCAGTCTTGTCTTCCCCGCCATCACCCTGTCATGCATCATCACCGCCATCACTGCCACCGCCACCGCCACTGCCATCGTCCGACGATTTATCCACGGTCACGCCCGCTGCACCCCTACTCTTAGATGAAGATGCTGCAGGCGGCGTCTTCAGAAAGTGATAATCTTTATCTCACAGGTTCACCTTGCCCTCGTAGAAGTCCCTCAGAACCTTGCAGAAGGGACTGTAGTGCCGCATCTGCTTTCATCACTCACTACCGATTCGCCTCGTGGCGTCACTCAACAGCGCGAACGTCTCTGTCTCGCGTCCGGCCAGAAATTAATCCACCAAGAGCTGCGCTACTAGCCCAAGCCCACGCGTGGGCCCCCTCCTAACGTGGCCGTGGTCAGTCACGATCATGTTCAGGACGCAGACGAAGTCGTGTCCCCCCGCATCGCAAACCCACTCAGGAACAACCTTCTCCTACTACCCGATGCCTCCCGGCGCGTCCCAAGGGTTGCTACTAATCCGCGCCCGCAGCGCTCGTGCACCTCACTTGCTTACTACACTACTTCGATCAGCGATCCGTCACTAGAGGTCGGAGTCTACACCCAGTCAAACCTCGATCTGGATGTTTCATTTGTCGGTATTCAATAGAGTTTCGTCACTAGTCGCGGCGTCGCTTACTACTTCTGGTACACCGACTCTTCTTCGGCGTCGGTGACGTAGCCTTTTGCGAGGAGCTCTTTGCGTAGTTCCGCTGTTTCACCGCCGTTATCATTCGCATTCGTGTTTACGCCAGCAGGCACGCACGGCTCGCTTCCAAAGATCGGACTGCTGCCGAATCCGCCCCCCTGTTTGCCGTACAAAGACGGATCCAGAAACGCGCCCAACCCTTTCAGCACCCTGCGTTGCGGCTCGCTAATACTTCCGTCACTACCTCGGCCCCACATTCAACAACAGGTTGCCGCCCTTGCTCACGACGTCAACCAGCTGCTGCGTCGCTCAGAGCGGTGTCATGTAGGTTACTTTCGGCGTGCCTCAAACCGAAACCGCAGCCGCCACATCAGTATCAGTACCAGTATCAGTATATCCGACGTTACCCTTACCTGCTCACTGTCGCTGTCTCTGTTCGTCCCACAGCTCGTCTTCCTTCCTATTGTACCCAAACGAATTTCCGACACCTCGGCACATCTCCCACTTCTTCTTTTTGCCGGTGACGATGTTCGGAATATTCGAGTACTCAGGCGTGTGGAAGCTGTAGTAGTCCTTGTTGGTCGTGACACTGATGCGTCGCTTATGCTGTGTTTCTGTTTTTGGAGCGAAAGAGAATGTGGGTGAGCTTCAGTCCGCGTCGACGTCCTAGAGACGACCAGTCTTTTTAGCAAACGCCGCTGCCACCTTACCCGGTGCAAACTGCCCCAACATCATCAGCGCCTCAATTGCAGCGATCTCCGATTTGAAAGCCCGCTTCAATCCAGTCTTCTAATCAAGGAGCAACGTTGAATTCTGCACGTCCTTCAGCGTCGCGTAGTGCTCTCTTAAGTAGTTGCGTGCGCTGCGGTAGAACCTCTTCAAACCAACCTTGCCACCTATTCACGCGGCCGCAGGCGTGCTACTAGAGAATGTCTTCATCGGTTTCGTTCTTACCCGCACCTTTGTACTTCGCGTGCGGCCATTCCTTCACCTCAACGATCTCCCTTCAGACTTCAGCAGCCACGCTCAACCGCTCTCACCACGCCACCGCTTCGTCTTCGACCCACTTCGGATTCACAACCACTTCTCACTTGATTTTTTTCACCTTCTCTTTCTCGTCGCCGTCGCAGCAGTCCCTGTACTTGTATCACAGGTCCTCCATGTTCGTGTACTTCTTCTTGTTGCCGTACCGTCAAGGTGGTGGTGGCTTGACCACACCGTCCATGCCTCTTCACTGCGTGAGACCCCACCGGTTATTCACCACGGCGTCACTACTAAATCTCGACCTCCTTTACGACCTCCTTGCCGCCTTTCGCCTTGTGCTTGACCTCCTTCTTAGTTTTTTTCGTGAGATAGTTTTCAAAAAACTTGAGGAGCGGAAGAGACTGCTCCAGCTAAGGACCGGGATTGCCAGGACCGGCAGGGGGGATGGCGGTTGGGTCCTCTTTTCAAGCACCAGATCCAGCTCCAGCTCCATTTCCAGCGCTTGCTGCGCTAGTGTATGGCCCGTAGTACGCCGCAACGCCGTCCTGCAGGTCGTACTTTCACAAGTCTGACTTGCCGAACGGCTTTTGCAGTACGGGGTCGTTGACCGCAACCTGTTTTTCCACTTGCTTCGGGAAGTTCATGTCGTTCCAGAGGAGTGCCTGAAGTTATATGTATATGTCAGTCAAAGACACAGTTGAAGTTGATGCAAGTACTTGTATGATGTTCATCTTCATGTAGTAAAGTCTGAAAAGTTCGAGCAGCAAAAAGAGTTTTTGTTATTGCAACGGTTAGGTGCTTCTTGACTCAGTAGTGATACCACTACTCATATTGCACAGGTTTAATTAGACTGATGGAAATATCAAAAGCTAATACATAGAGGCAAGGGCACCTGAATATGGCACGTAACATACTCGGGATCGAAGCAACTATTTTTACTCAAACTCAGTCTCAGTCAATCTCTGACTACACTATCAATCTCTGTAAAACAAAAGTACTAAAAGTAAATCAAGACATAAGGCTATATCATATTAAATCTCCTTCTCACCGGCTCGTACCGCCCCACCAGCTCCTCCAGGTGCTTCAACGCGTACGCCTCGTACCGTCACTGCCGCCGCGGCATCGAGGGAAACATCTTCACCGCGTTCATGTTCTTCTTCCGCTCCTCGGGCAAAAACACGTCGTACACCGTCCAGTCCACGCCGCCCGAGTAGTACAGGCCGAATCGGTGGCCGAACTTACTACTCACTACGGCTGGCCGTCGATCTTACTACGGTATGCTGTGGGAGTGCTCACTACAGGTAGCGGTTACTACTGCTTTTTTAGAGACTGTTTGAGCGCCTGGATGATGTCCAGCTGGCTGTTCAGGTGACTAGTTGGTCATGCACCTGCTCCTCACCGCAGCTGCCTCTCTCGCGCCTGCACCAGTCGCTTCTCGTCGTCGCCAATCTCGCTTCACTCCCCGTTCAGCAGTGGTCGACTTACGTTAGACGGCCACAGCGTGTACCCGTCGTGGTGCTTGCTCGTCAAAACGCTGTACTTCGCGCCGCTTTCCACAATCAACTTCTACAGCGCGTCGAATTTCGCGGTGTCATTATTTTATTTTTGAGCCGGGCAGGCACAGGCTTTGTTGAAGTATTGGATTGAAGAGCGAGTAGTAGCTCTCTTTCCAGCTAGGGTGCAGTGTGTTGTTACTACAGGTCTGAAAGCTCGGGGTCCAGCGTGTTTGTGTTACTACTCACTACAAGCCTCAACCTCACTCTCCGAATCCTAATCCTGCGTTCCCGTACTTCTACTTGCTGTGCGAGTGCGCCTTCGAGTACCATTCTTTGTAGTGGTGCCTACTACGTGCTGCTGTTCCTTAGGCGCATGCTGTTGAGATACCACTCACTAGTAGGGCACGTTGCGGAAGTATTCTTGGTGCGTAGCGTTCTACTTCCCGAACACGTACTTGGTCTCTCAAAATCACGGCACAGAGTAGAGCCCCCAGTGCAGGAAGATGCCGAACTTACTAGTCGGAGAACCACTTGGGGGTCGGCCTACTAACTGAGTTTTTCGAAAATGCGGTGCGCCTCGCGTTTCTCAACGCTACTAGGAAATGGCGTTGAGGTTGATGACCGTGATAGGTGTGGTTGTGGTGGTCGTCGTCGTAGGTGCGCTACTAGGGGAATGACGACGTCGCAGCCATTTCAAGCATACTACTGCCCGGAGTACCTGCTGCACCGCCACCACCCAGAGTAAAGTACTTGAACGTAGTCTTCTTATTTCCTGATCCTGATCGACCGATGCCGTATCCAGTCAGTTACAGCAGCTTGCTGTTGCCTCAGTTGTACATGCCGCGCAGCCTGTCACCCAAACCACTATGCCCCAGGCCACCTACGTCGTCTCCCAAACCGGTCATGCCAACGCCGAAGCCAGCTGCGTGGTCACTACTAGAGCCCTGCAGGTACGAACTGTGTCTTCTGCCAGCTCTTGAAGAGGAAGACGAATCACAGGTACATGGATATCGTCATGGCAAGTCTGCTGCCGCTGTTCAGCGTTTTACTACAGGGTTCGCGGTAAGACTTATGACCACGCCCCGTTGCAAAATACGATTCGTCACCTATAGCCCTAACGCTTCTCTGTGGATGATGACTGAGATGAAGACGATCAAGTTCATGAGTCACCGCCGAACAGAATACTCTCTCCGCTGCCGATGTAGTTTTCGTCTATAGTACTATTTCCTATGCCATAAGTGTAGCCCACTCACCCGTCAGCATCAGGTGAGGCTGAGCCTTTTGCGGGATTCCCGTCGTTCGGGCTGGCGATAGACACCATAGAGTCGAACATCCTGATTCTTGTATCTCTTTTTATCTTATCTCCCACTACTCTGTGAGATATTTACTATTACTCTCGGTCTCGTACTCGTACTAACTCGTTTATCGATTGAAATAACAATATCGAAGCCGAAGATTCCTTTCCACTCTGTCACTCTTTTACGCTCTCAATCTCTCACTCTGTTCGCTTGATTTGCATTATTCACAATTCTTCTGTGGAAAAAGTCTTTCTGGCGTTGATATTAGACGGCAACGACGAACTGCTCGAGCTGCCGGGCGTCAGAAGTATATATTATATGATAGCAGGAGATCACATAAGACTGAGGCTGTACCCAACAAGGCACGTAATATTCTTGTTTTTCATCAACATTATTTTCATCGTCATCCTCATGTTCTTTATCAGTCCATCGGGCTAGGTTCTACGCCCGCTTTTCTTTCGCCGCCACCTCCTGCAGCACCGTCCTCACCTTCCGAAGCCCTGCCCTGCTCCAGCCATCTTACTGCGGCCGCTGCCGCTGCAGCCGAAGCTGAACCACTTCCAGCACTTCCTTTTCCACCCCCACTCTCTCATGCCTTCACCATCTGCCGCTGCAGAAACCGCCCCAGCACCATACTCTTCTCCTGCTCATGTCACGCGAGGAACGTCGTTAGGTCGCGTACCAAGTGGTCCTTCCTGTCCCGCAATTCTTCCAGCTCTTCCAGGTGCGGGTAGGCCTTCTACAGAGCTTCTTGATAGGCCTTCTCACTAGGAGTGATAAGCTTTCTCATTACATACTAACGCGCATCTGCTTTCACGCAACTTGGCTCGCGAGGTGCTCGTTTCTCTTGGGCAGACCGCCCGGTCCGCCGACCTTTGGCTTCCCAATGATGGGTGATCATGAGTTTGATCAGATCAACTTCGATCAGTTAAGCGTGGGCGATCAGTTAGCTGAATTCATTCCCGACCCTGTACCAGTACCAGTACCTGTTCCTGAGAATGACTTACTCTTGCCGAGCGAGCCACAGCCAGATCA
>JACLAC010007382.1_pt1 | contig 12100 bp, 4 predicted proteins | sample 8027881 | NCBI WGS metagenome assembly JACLAC01 (sample SAMN15725517, study PRJNA655200) | protist metagenome | isolation source: fluorescence activated cell sorting (FACS) single amplified genomes of... | place: Spain: Blaines Bay Microbial Observatory, Mediterranean Sea | collected 2016-01-19 | reverse complement strand
TGTATGTTGGCGAAAAAGTATATTTGGTCCCGAGAAATTAATTTCGAATGGACATTTTCGAAACTTTATAGGTGCTGATATAGACGGGGATAATGACGTTGATTTGGTGTTTGTTCGACATGAATCATATAGTGGCGGATCTCAAAACCCCCGCTTTATAACAGGATGGTATGAAAATACAGACGGAAAAGGTAGCTTTGGGCCAATGCAACTTGTGCACGAGCTAAATGTGTACGTGTACATGGGTTATACTCAGGAGACCGGGCCTGACATTGTAATTGCTGATTTTGATAGAGATGGTGACATCGATCTGGCCTTACAGACCGCGTCAATGTTTTTCTGGATTGAAAATACTGATGGTAAAGGTTCTTTTAAGGAACGAGACAGATTGTCATGGGATTTTCCGATTGAATTATTTTACTCAGTAAACAAGCCTTGTATTGCCGATGTTGATGGTGACAACGATCCGGACTTTGTTGCAATATCATCCACAAATATTGTCTGGTATGAAAACTTAGCGAAACGAAGATACCTGAAGAAGGGAACCTTGCTCCCTCTTTCTGAATTTCCAAATAATTCAGATGAAGCTATCTTGACTGCTAAAGCTTACGATGTTACCAGAAAATCACTGGTGACATCAGACGGACATTTTCCTGCAAGACACGTTATTACAGTTACTACAGATATTAATGGGGACGGAATATTGGATATAGTGGTACTTTTCGAGTTACAATATAGCATAAACCTACAGTGGTCATTAAATTATGGAAACGGTTCCTTTTCTACTCGCATACCAATTTACGAAAGTTTATACGACTCGGACAATAAGAAGTTTGCTATTTGCGGCGCGGTTATGGTTGCGGCCGATTTTGATGGGGATAATATCACAGATCTGGCAGCTGTTTTTCAACAATACAAACCATTATCAGATTCCAGGACCCGCGAGTCCCAAACGTACAAAGTTGCTATTTTCAAAAACCTCGGAAAAGGTAGATTTGGTCCTCCAAAATTTATCAACAGTACTGCATCAGCGTGTGCGGTGGCTGCAGCTGATATGGACAGTGACGGAGCCGTAGATTTGGTCACTGTTGGCGACTCCACACGGCAGCTCAAATTCGATGGTCTCCCACTTAGTGAGGTATTTTGGCACAAAAATAGAAATGGAAGCTTTGAATCCCAGTATTCCATTCTTGAGGTTGATTATGTTGCCGCCTTTGCCGCTGATATTTATCGGGGAGCTTTGGTTCTGGGCGACTTTGATGGAGACAAGACAATAGACGTAATTATGATTAATCGGAAAATTGAATTCGTCAAAAATAAAATGCATCTTGGAAATTTTGGACCCAGCACAGTCATTTCTTCGTATTCAAAGAGGAACATTTGGCGAGCTTTTGCAGTCGATATGGATAACGACGGTGATTTAGATTTAGTTTGCCAAGGCGTTGATACAACTCAACAAAATAGCAACGTTCTTGTGTGGTATTCAAATATTGATGGGCAAGGCACACTTGTTGTAAAATACGATAACTCTCAAGACGTTGTATCCGATGCAGCAGCTGAGGGTGTATCCATACAGGATTCAAACATTCTAGGCCCTGCGGCTGCCTATGATGTGGATGGTGATGGCGCACTTGATATTATTGGTGTTGGAGAACACCAAGGATACGTTATGAATTGGTACAAGCAAGCGAAGAATTATTTAGTGTTTGGAGCAACGCAAAGTCCAGCTGCAATAAAACAATATAGCAACGCGGACGAAGATGTTATTTACTTTGTAGCAAGGCGTGAGTACAACATCTCCACACTGTTACTGGACAACGATAATAGAATTACAATTCGTCGGAGTAATACAACGTACAATCAGGATCGATCCATTATTTTTTGCCAAAGTCAGAGAGAGGCGTGCGTTGGGGTGTATGGCGCTGGAAGGAGTCCCGTTAAATTTGAATTTTTGATTTTTGATGGTAGGCGTAGCAACATGTCTTTTGTGCATTCAAAAAATCCTGGGGGTGGTTATGGTGCCCCGCTAATATTCCGGAATGTCTTGTTTCGCAATTTGATGACCTCTGTACCTTCGATTGTTTCCGAGTCCTCTCCAATAACATTTTTGCACTGCAAATTTCAAAACATACAGGCTCCTGCAATGATACATATACGATATGATGATGTCTTCAAGTGGCAGGACAATCGCTTGTACACTTTTTGTGATTCCAACAAGGTGTACATTCCATTGGGCTTGCAAAAAACCATCTTTGTAAATGTAGTCGGCCGCCATGTGCTTTGGAGCGAAAACAAAAGACCTGTCATTGCCCAAGTGTACGGATTGCAGTTTGTTCGCATCGTCCAGTCAGCGGATGTCTCCTCCAGAGTGCCGCGTAGAGATGAAGCAGCGTGCTCGAATTTGTATCCTAACTGTTGTAAGACTTCATCACTGGCAGACCAAACCAAGTCTCAGCTGTTTGCTGGAATTCAATATACAAACGAATATTTAAATGTATCTACTGAAGTTGCCACGGAGATTGCCTCAGTGAAACAATTAGGCATTTCTAGCTGCCCAGATGGAACATCATGGCAATACGATAGGGATTACATCCGATGCAAACCAATTTTCTGCGCTGCCGGGCAGTATGTTGTTGGAAATAGCTGTACAAACTGCCCGCGGGGAACATACAAAGAGAGTGGTGGGAGTAAGTGCAAAGAGTGCCCGAGAGACACGTTTGGAGACACGCCCGGCCTTGTCGCGGAAGCCGAATGCCGTAGGTGTGCCGACTATGTTCCCTTCTCAACAACCAATGGTATGGTGGGAATGGTAAACGTAACAGAGTGTGTTTGTAAAGAAGGCCATTACATGGACCCTCAAGATTCTGAATGCCTAACCTGCCCAACTGGGGCAACATGTTCAAAACCTGGGATGCTTTTGAAGACATTGCGTGGGAAGACTGACTTTTGGAGGAGCTCAATAGATTCCGACGTTTTCCACAAATGTCCTTTCAAAGGTTATTGCGTTGGTGGTGAATTCCAGTCCCAATGTCGATTGGGTCATGCAGGTGTTCTTTGTGCCCTATGTAAGCCCCAATACGCCTTTCAGGGGCATGCATGCGAATCTTGTCCCGGACGAGGCACCGAGGAGAATTTTTCAAGTGCTTTGTTTGGGGCTTGCATCTTTGGTTTTATTGCATTCGGTGTTCTCGCATATTATTTTTTGACCGAGCCCGCAATGACCAAGAGCGATTTGGAAGTATTGAAGGAATCCTTAAAGCATGTCCGTCTTCAGAAAGCAACAATGCGGCGCCAGAGCTTCATGGCCATGGCGCAAGAACATAACAAGTCGTTTGGAGACTTGCAATTACAGTTAGCGTTTGACAAGGTCGATACCGATCATTCTGGGAGCATCGAAGCGTCTGAATGGAATTCGTTCATAGGCAATAGTACGTTGGTTTCATTGGCACAGAATGCAGAAACTGTTGCGGAAATATCAAAAATTGTTAAAAAATTTGCTTTGCCAGAAACGAAGAGCATATGGCAAGTCGTTAAACCGACTATGACAGAGTTGGAAAAAGCAGTTGGCAAGGTTAAGAAAGCCATTGAAGAGATTAAAAAATATCTCGATAGCCTAGACATTGATATCACTTTAGACTTTCATCTTGACGTTTTGGAAAATATAGAACTACTGATCCAAAAGATATTGCATGACGTTGTTCTATTTATGCTGGATGTGAAAGCGTTAGTCCCACGGCTGAACAAACACTTTCATAAAATATATTTTCTTCTGCCGCGAATGACATTAAACCTGCCAAGCGTGGATGGAATAGAGTTCGGAAACGTAGGCAAGCTATGGTTTTCTTGGGATTATATTGGATTAAAATTAGAACATTTGATTATTTATGACTTTCCTGATTTTCTCAAATTAAGCTTTCGCCCTGTGCAAATTAAATGGGGCAAGTGGCTCATGAAACTCAAAATCTTCGTAGGCTTTTCGCAATGCTTCTGCTATTTTCCTGTTACGTTTGGTGTAAATTGGCCAGAGAATATTTTAGGATGGATGAAGTTCCTTGAATTTACAACAATAGACCTTTATGCAGTATTTGGAAACCTCTCGTGCCACTTACAAACTGGATTCTTGCAAAAGTTTGTTTTCCATATGTTACTGTTTCCAGTATTAGTTGTCGTGATTGGGCTGGCGTCCTTCATAGCAAAAGTTGTAAATTGTCGAAAAGAGCCGTGGGATTGGGAGAGTTTGAAATCACAAAGGACTACAATTATTCAGCTGGTGGCATTCACACTTTACACAGGTGTAGCTACTCGGATTTTTCGCTTGTTTAAGTGCGTCCAAATAGAAAATGTATGGTACTTGACTGCGGATTATAGAGTAAAGTGCCTCGAAGGAAAATGGAATGTATACGCCATTTTTGGGGTAATTTTAATAATAGTTTATGTGGTTGGGTTTGTTGCCTATCAGTTGTATATTCTGAGAAAATACCGATCAAATTTATATGCTAACTCATGTAGCGATGCAAGGGTTCAGCGACGGGTAGAGAAAGCGTATGGGTCTATTTATGCCCACTATAAACCTGAGTCATACTACTTCGATGCAGTTGATTTGTTGAGACGTTTGACACTAACCGGAGGTTTGATTATGATGGGCGAAGAAAGTGTGGCACAAATGTTTCTTGGAGTTGTTGTTTGTTTTGCGTGGCTCTCTCTTTTGTTATTTCGTCAGCCTTATTTGGTATGGTGGGATAATATTATTGCCATTGTTCTTGCAGCACAGCTTACATTAACCCTGGTAGCAGGTCTGGCGCTGAAAGCTTACGAAATTTCACCAAAAGAAACTATATATCAACGTGAGGGATTTGATTTTATGTTGACTACAGTAACTGTTCTGTGCATCCTGCTTGGGGTCATATCCACCATTGTGGGAACCCCATGTGTGCAAAAAGCATTTGAAAAATACAGAAAGAAAAAAACAGACCGTAGAATTGAAGATGTGCAAAGAAAGTCACGTCGCTGGTCTGGTGTGAACCCCCTTATGGAGATGAAGCCAAGGGTAGAGATGACCCCAGCATCTGACTGGAAAAATAAAATAAGTTTAGAGAGAGGAAATGGTGATTCCTCTGCGGGTGATCCGGCCAAAATTGACTCCAGCATTCAAATTTGAAGGTTAATATTTTTATAATACTACGATATAATATAGGCTGTTTGTATCACACTTAAATACAAAGAGGGGTACTAGAATCGTGCATAATGCTGTGTCCATTGCAACAAACTGTTGCACGATTCCTATCTCCCATTAATATATTATTATATTTTGTTCGTCTAATACTATACGAGGTTATTTTAGGCTATTTATTGAAAAAAAAACAGAAAAAAAAGCCCACCACTAACAACTTTCGATACAGATTATGCAGGTCAAAACATTATTGTGGTTCAGCAATATTGGTAGAATTTAGTTATTTAAATACTTACTCTTTATTGACATTCGAATGACATTACGGTTTTCTGAAGATATATAGCTGCGGAAGGATGGCCACAATCACAGAAACGATCGTAACAGATAGTGCTGCCGCCTCGAGCGCTGAACAGGGGGGCGCGAAGCCTAGAGTAAGATGGAATGAAGACGGTATTGCGAAAGATATGGAAGAGAGAGGGAAAGTATACGGCACGATGAAAATCGACCAGGTTGAAACTCCGTTTATATACTATGACGAAGAAGACGATCCTATGGTATCGCAGTATAAACCAAATGGTGAGCCGGAGAAAATGGAAGCGGTCCAGTTGCAGGAAGCACTGGGTATTTTAGCAGAGCAGCAGAAGGGAAACTGCGGGGGGGCGCAGCCAATGCAGCAGTGGGAACGGGCTGACCGTAGAATGGAATTTCTCTCCAACCGAGACAAACTCTACAGCCAAGAAGCAGCAGTCAGCAGCAATGTTGTCGAGAACGTTGTAGATTTGCCAGAAGGGTGGACAGCGCACAAGTCTAGCAGTTCCCCTATCGAAATTTACTATTTCTGCAAAGCGACGGGGAAGTCACAGTGGGAGAAACCTACCGAAGAAGAAGAAAATCAAGTTGATTTAGCATAGTGACTGTGTACTTCGTACTCTGAAACAAGGGTTCTTTTACATTATAAAAATGCGTATACATTTCAGAAATATTAGGCTCTATGTAAATATACTTCGTACTCTGTTTTTCAAGGGTGAGACTGCCACCGGGTTTCAAACCAACGATCTAGTTCGCTCAATAATTGCCATCGATCCGTTCGAATACGCACCATTGTCGACGTGTCGGAAACATTGAATTTGAAGAGAAGATGGTATTTTGGAGGCAGCAAAACGATTGCACAAAAGCATTTCATATCGGAAACAGAGCCAATATTGTTGCCCTTCTTTGTGGAAACGCCATCTTTGGCATTTTGGTCGCTTTCACTTCCAACGGTTGAGGATGCAACGCCAATTTCTGATCCGTACCATTCCTCTTCCGCGTCGTCATAGTCTGTCCGCCCGCCACCAGAACGCACTGGGATCACGAATGGCCCCAGGTGACTCTTGAGCGCCTTCATGAAGGCCGCTCTCGGCATTCGCAGCATCTTGACCGACTCTGCCCCATCTCCCCCAAAGCTATTCCTTATTTGAGAAAATGTAGGACCAAACCCCATATCTGGCAGCATGACGGCATCCCACAAGAGCGCAAAAATTTGACTCGTAATTCTGCGCATCGCCGTGCTGTCGTCTTGGTCAAGTGAGCCGGTCACAAACTTCGATTTCGAAAACGCCATCTTTATCGGCAAGGGAAGGAATAGGTCTTGGAAGAGAACATTTACTTCTTGAAGCGCACCTTCGTACATACCCCCTTCGGTATCGTTGAACACTAGCCGCACATCAAACGACGTCGGCACGGGAACAATCGGCTTTAGTGTAAGCACCAATTTGTACATGTATGGAAAACGTTCGTGCATATTGTTTTCCAACAATTCGTTTTGCACTGATCTTAAATACGGGAGGTTGATGGACTGAATGGGAACGTAGTCGGGTGATCTTGAAAACTCCATTAGGAGCGCATAGATAGGATCTTTCTTTCCCAGCGCATCGCTGTTATTTTCTCGCACATTGCCCTGGGTGTCCTCTTTCTGCTGCTCGGGCCGGTAACGAATTTGTAAGGGCATATGAATTTCAAAGTCATCTTTTTGCTCGAGCAGAAACGTGAAGTATTCTACCAATAAACTGATCGGTGGCTCTTGCGCATCCTCTGCGATGCCACTTCCCTGACTGCTGTCCTCATACTTTCCGTCGGTAAAACATGAAGCGGGGTCGTCCCAAAGCATGTGGAAGATGTCAGCTGTACCGCCATCGTCTAAACCAATCGCACGGCGCTTGTCCACCGACCGGTCCAGCGTTAAAAAATCTTTGATGGGCAACGTTTGCACCGAGCGCTGGCGTTTCGGTTCGAAATCAATGACCTTTTTGCTGGCATCACTGTCGTTGACGACAGCCATCAACTTGGGGCGTTCGACGTGAGTCAAAAGCTGCAAATACAGCCAAGCTCGATCCCTGGTATCTACATCCCCGTAATTTGCTGACATTAAGCGCAGCACGTCCCCAAGTGCTTCGTAGACCAACGCTGTCGGGTGAGTTAACAACGAAGAGCGACAGATCGATAAGATTTTCGCTCCTGTGGGCCATGCGCCCTGAAAACAGACGTCCGTCAGGCGCATATATCGCAGCAACGACGTCAACACTGGTGCAGGGTTCAAGTTCGGTTCGGAAACTATCCGCTCCAGAAGTGCAAAATAATGGTGCAGCCTACGAGCAGGCTCTATTGAAGACAGCATGGGACAAAACGATGCTAACAGAAACAGCGACACTTTGTCCGTTGCAACGGGTGGAAAAGCCAGTGGCTTCCCGTTGCGATCTTGCTTCATCTTTTCGTGCTTGTGCATGTATAAGTCAACAAGGTGAATCGTGTTATCCACAAATCGCGGACATTGCACAATCGTATCATGCAGCACCCGCTGCACGTCACGGCATAAGTTTGGAAATCGCCGCAAGAGTTGATACAAAAAACGATATACAGCGAGAGACACCCTACTAAATGGCCCGTAGTACCGGTACTCGCCCAAGCACACCAACACATCAATCATCGTGGGAGGCGGCCCGCACGAACTGAACGGGGTCGTGTCGAAACAGTGCAATAAGGCTTGTAGTTTTGCTTCTCTTAATATGAGGGGGTCGAACACCGATGGCCACAGATCTTCACTGTGCTGGTGCAAAAGTAAAAACAACGACGAGAAACCTTCGTACCCTGGGCCTGGCTCGTTTTGGGCAGGAAAATTCAACAACCAATGGACGGATAACAGGCGGGTTTGCACGATTGTGCTCGAGTCCCCCATTAAAACCTTCAAGCGGCGAACCAGGGTTAGTTCGTCCTGCTCCGAAAATACTCCAGATATGGCGCTGTGAAGCAACAGCGCAACATGGAACAGCAACGTATTCTGGGTAAACGCCAGACCCAAAAAGTGATGCCGAAATATGGATGGGTCCAAGTGCAGCATGTGTGCAAACGGTACAATTTTAGCAACCATGCAGGATAAACTCCAAGGGGACATCAACTCCCAAGCATCCTTCAGCACAAACGAAAAAACACTGACCAACTTATTTACGACAAAATCGCTAAAGTACACGGTTGAATTAGCCTCCGCGGATTGGTCCAGCTTATCGCTCTCCGAAACGGAAGAATTGGTGCACGGGGCCAGCATAGTCTGTGGAAAGTGGGCAAAGTATTCGACCCACTCTGGACCAAAGCCTACCGTGCCGTTGGGGACTTCAAATTCTGGCATTTTCCCACGGTTTTCTGGCCACACCTTAACGCCCATTTCCCTTAAGACATCGGCGATTCCTGTTCGAAGCAACGGGACAGGGATACGGCTGAGGCGCGCCGTCAAAGGCGTCGAAATCGACACGACGCTTTTCCTGTGCGACGATCGAGATAGAGACGACGGTGCTCCTACCGAACCCTCGGGGGTAGCATACGAAGAAGAAGGTTTCGCTTCGGCGCCGTCCTGTGCGGCCGATGAATACCGGAGGGTTTCCGAAGGCCGCATTGGGGACGGGGTCGGAGTGTACGAATCTGTTGCCAATTTATTGGTTTGGTAGGGTGTAACATTACTGGTCTCGATCTTTTCTACCGCAGCGCCACCTGAGGTTCCAGGTAGTTGTGCTAATGCCGGAGAGTCGGGCTCCACGTTCAATGGGCTTGTACCCGCGGGGGTATCGTTCTTCACGACTGCGTCCGTGGACGTGTCCTGCTGAGAAAATGTCGTCTCTTGCTTCGATCTCTCTTTGTGCAAACGTGTCGTGCAATGCTCCAAAATTGTGAGCAGCAGCACCGTGTAAGACTGACTTGTGTGGGACCTTTCGGCGTGACAAAGTTTAAAGAGAGACGGCAGAGATGTATGCGGATCAAAAATATCTTTTTCCTCCAATATGTCTTCCACAAACCCAGAAAGCAAGCAAGGGTACGTGTTCTCCAACTCTCGCAAGCATTCGCAGGCCATTTGCCTGCAGTAACAATCGCTGTAGCTATTTGTGCGCTGTATGATCGACGACAACAGCAAGATGAAACTGTTAAAAACCTTTCGATGCTCGTCTATCGCTTCAATTTCTATTAATATGGTCGTAGTTACGACTAGTAGTTGCCCTTTCAGAACAGACGTCACGGTTCCTCGGCGTGACGTTTGCTCTATCACGTGCTTCATTGTATTGAAGAAGCACCACAAAATCTTGATATCGTAAAAAAAATGCAAGCACTCTTCTTGCAAAAACACGAGCATGTTCAGTTTTGTTGCCTCGCTAGCTGAACCGACGAGTGCGACCAAAATAGAGTCTATCACTATCCGCTTGGGATCTATTTGCATTGCAGCATACTGATCTCCATAACCCCCCTGCAGGTCAAGGCCGATGTCTATTCCGGTAGATACTACCCGCTGAAACACGGTTGAAGCGCCCTGGTCGGGCCCAGAAGTATCCCTTGGCGAAATTATTGGACTCCCAGCGGCCATTGCAGTTCTACTGCTTGCATTGCTTGGCGCAGCACCAGAGTTTGACGCCCTTGTTAAACTATTTGCCGCACCCGGCGATTCATAAATTTGGTCGCTTTGCCCTGGGTGCTTGCCAGCAGCCCCTTGACTCGCAGGAGGGACCCACCCTGATCTAACAGTGCTGCCTGGTGCGGGATGTGATTGTACCGGCATTGACCGAGGCTCCAGATTGGTTTGAAGGGGGGTATCCACGTTTATTGTTGGATGGGCGAGACCCCCTGCGTTGGTCCCAGAGGGTCGTTTGCTTAGCATTTTTGCAAAGTCGTACCACCCCGCCGCGGACGACGGAAGCTGGAGGTCGCTCATCGTTCCACCTTCGAAAGGTCTTTGGCTCTGTACAACAGCAACAGGGTCCTCTATCTAACTGTCGTTTTCATAAGCGCTGCTCTTGTTGGTTTAAATGTAGCAGATTCTTTCCTTACCCCTTTTAATGAATTGTTTCTAAGACCGTATAATATTGAAAAATATAACAAAGAAAGATATAAAGAAAGGGCATTCAAATATCTTCTTTTAATATATATTTTATTGTACTTAACCGGTTTTGATGTCCCAGAGGGGTGCGTATTATTATGTGTGTGAACTTTTTTTAATTAAAAAACTAGCAGGGAGTTAGTGTTATACAAAATAACATTGAATAAGAAGGAAAATGGCGAAAAAACTAATTATTTTAACCAAAAAAAGTTCTATTTTATTTTCACTCTACGCATTTATATAGGACATTGTTACAAGTACAACATTTTAAGTTTTTGCGATAAAATTCAATGATAGTACTTATTACCTTTGTAAGGTTACTCTTAGATACCTATCAAAATCCAAAACCACTCATTAAATGCGAAGCTTCAACGCTGCTTTCCGATTCATTCCCACTAGATTCATGTGGAGCACTATGTACATTGTTCGAAATTGATTTTCTCTTTTTCGTCCCACCCCTCAGTTTCTTTTTATTCGCGTGCCTCTCTTCCTCCGATTTCAGGTACCCTCGCTTGTCAGCTTTCAACATGTGCTTCACAAACTCTTCCTCGGTGAACTCCTCAGGGAACCCGAAACGGTTTATCGCCTCTACCAACTTTTTGGACTCCTCCAGAGTCGCCCCCGGCATTCCACTTGATTTTAAAAATACCAGCAATTCCTCGCACGTGATCGTGATCTTTCCATGATTGCTCCGGATCATATAAAACATTTGCTGGAAAAACTCGCTCAGAAGGCCGCCGTTGTCGTTGCTCGTTTGCTTGTTGTATTTTCCAACGACCTGCACGAACCGCTGGGGCCGTACGTTGCGACCGCCTATTAGCTCGCTTTCTTTAACAAAAATGCCAAACGTTTTCCATGCCAGAACGGCCTGATCTTGCGTCAACGAACCATCATGATCCGTATCAAAGTAATCAAAAACATCTTCTATCTCACGTATCTCCCTCAACTTCAGACCCGTTGTCGCCTGAATAACCCGGTAGAAGTCTGCCTCGGGCAGGTCTGTATCGGCCATGGGTGAGTGAGAAGCGCCCCCTCTGTTTCTACGTTTTTCGCAACAGTTTTCGTTCTCAAACGTTCGAAACCGTCTGAATCCGCCGAAAATGTCTTTGCCCGTCTCTTCGTTTTCTTATTCTCTGCTTCCACACGACAATTTGTATTTGCTGTAAACGTAATTTAATATGTAACGCTTTTGTTTCGCGTGTAGTAATGAAAAATAATTATAATATAAAATTAAAAAAAGAAAGAAGTAGTGGTAAGAGAGCACAACAATAATAATATTTGTACCGGTATTATTATTTAAATTATTATTTATTAATATAATAATAATAATAGTAGTAGTAGATAGTACATAGAAGGAGGGAGGGATGCTACTGTACACTACCGTATCTGTATATAGATTGGTTGTTTTAGTGAGTACACCTAACGGTTACGTAGGTGAAGGCCACGGTTTGACCCATCTGCCTTTATACATGAAATTACTACTGTAGTCCTATCATTTTTTAATTATTTAAATATTATACTAAACTATACAAAGTCGT